>Ga0102593_1001531_pt1 | contig 22260 bp, 21 predicted proteins | sample AraplaCol_mMS_r2_2_FD_76862 | JGI IMG/M metagenome (GOLD analysis project Ga0102593, IMG submission 76862) | Arabidopsis root microbial communities from North Carolina, USA - plate scrape MF_Col_mMS_r2 (SPADES assembly) (version 2) | ecosystem: Host-associated > Plants > Roots > Endosphere...
GCCCTGATGCTGTTTATGATAACTCATTGTGTTTAACCAGCCACCCCCCCCCCCCCCCCCTTTTTTTTTTTCTCGGAAAGACAATGAATACTGACCAATTTTCTCTTTCTCAGTGGACTGGGAACATCCTGCAAATTCCAAGGAGGGCAAGGATTACGTCCGTTTGCTCTCCAAGTTGCGAGAGGTGCTTCCAGCCCCACGATACGTCCTAGCAACTGCTCTACCAGCCAGTCAATGGTTCTTACGACACATCGACCTGGGTGCCGCACAAAAGCATTTAGATATGATCAACCTTATGACCTATGACTTCTTTGGTCCTTGGGAGTCTGAAGCAGGCCACCAGGCTCAACTCCACGGCTCGCCCATCTCTGCATACTCATCGGTAGACTATGCACTGATGCAAGGTATCCCTGCGAAGAAGATCATCCTCGGTGTTCCAGTATATGGAAGATCATTCCTTGGGTGTTCAGGACCAGGTCAGCGGTATGCTGGCCACGGCGGGGAGGATGGTGTCTTCGATTATAGTGAACTACCCCGACCCGGGGCACAGGAAATCCATGATGAAAGGGCCGGTGCTGCATACTGCGTTGGAGATGATGGTGGTTTCGTCACATATGATATCCCTGCGACAGTTAAACAAAAGGCGAACTTTGTTACTTCATCGAGACTGGGTGGGTTGTTTTATTGGCACATCTGCTCTGATGCGCGGGGACCACGCAGTCTATTGGAGACCGGTTATAATACTCTGCATGAGATGTGATGTAGTCTGGGGGAATCTGCAAATCGTCAAAAGTATCTTGAACTGTTTTCATCGCGCATTTCCTGCTTTTGTCTTTTCTTTGGGTTCGGTTCTCATATTTGGGTGGCTGTTTATCACATGTATGTATCAACGAGGGGATTGTCCCACGGTCTGGAATTGTGCTCTTATTGAATTTTATATCCATATGCCCTTTCTCTTTCTTCTTCTGTCTTCCTTTTTCAACATTTCAAAAATTAATCCAAGTGGCCCCTTTGGAGATATCACGGCAATGTTTGGTCTGTCCGAGTGGACGTCTTAAGGTGGAGCAGCCGAAACGCCGAGGCATGTTTCCCCTCCTTTTTACCCCGGAATCTCCAATTTCAATTTATCAATTCTTGATTCATTCACAAATTCGACAAGATAGCCTTGTCATCGCCACCATCAATTCTTCATAATGGCTCCTAATTTTCAGCCTGCGACGGCGGAAAGTGGGACTTTCACTGAGCCTGCTCCGTTGGAGAATACATACACGTCCGATATCAGTCTCCAACGCAGTCTTCAATGTGAGTCGGTCATCTTCATACTCTATCGGTGCCAGAGATGCTTATTATTAGGGTATATACCATCCGAACTTCGTTCCAACGAGTCTCATTTCATCCAACTCGGTGCTGAGGCCGTTTCTGACCAGATTCGTGAATGGAGTGCTGATGCTGAACGGAACCCGCCATATGTTAAGAGTCACAACGTCTGGGGCAAACGATATGACTATGACCGGCTTTATACAACAGAGGGATGGAAACAACTCGGGAAATGGGGCGCCCGCAACAGGATCGTTTCAGCTGGTTACGATACATCTCTCGGTATACACCGACGGGTTGTCCAATATGGCTTGTAAGATTGACGTATCCAGCCAGACCTCCTTTGTTCGTCCCAGCCATTAATTTGAATCTAGAAATTACCTATACTCTCCCTCATCAGGACTTTATTCCTGTCCGATCAGTATGACGGATGGTGCTGCGTTTGTTCTCGCCCCTAGGCTTAAGGGTATACCCGCAGACCATCCATTCCATATGGTTTTCAAAGGACTCACCTCGGAAGGGGACGACCATTGGACATCAGGACAATGGATGTCGGAGCGTCCAGGCGGCAGCGATGTTCAAAATACCGAAACATGGGCAACTTATTCGCCATTGCCGACTAAAGGAGGAGACGCTTTGGGAGAAGGAGAATACCTGATCAACGGATTCAAGTTCTTTTCTTCGGCCACCGATGCCAATGTTGCACTTCTTTTGGCAAAAACACCATCAGGCAAACTTTCCACGTTCCTCGCGCCTCTCCGTCGGACAGAAGTTGGGGAGGATGGAGTTTCTCGTCAAGTTTCGAATGGCGTTCGGATTCACAGATTGAAGAATAAGATGGGCACCAAAGAGTTACCCACAGCAGAACTTGAACTTAAAGACATGCGCGCGCACTTGGTCGGCGAAGTTGATCAAGGCATCGTCACAATCGCTCCTCTGTTAAATGTGACGAGAATTCACACCTTTATCGGGTCTCTATCTGGTTTCCGCCGAGCTTTGAGCATCACAAAAAGCTTTGCAAAATCCAGGTCAACTGTCGGAGAGCCATTGTGGCTAATTCCCATGCACCTGCGGCTCTTGGCTGACCTAGAAGTGAAGCATCGTGCTGGTATGAACCTTGCCTTCTTTACCATCGCAGTGATGGGGTTGGTGGAGGACAAGGTATCCCAGCCTTCAGAACTGGCACATCTCCCTCAGCCAGGCAAAGAGGCAAACGTCGTCTTCCGCACCTTAACAGCTGCCGCGAAGGCTGTTTTGAGCAAGGTGTCTATTCTTGGGATCCAGGAATGCCAGGAAGCTATGGGAGGTGTAGGCTATATGGATGAGCCAGACGAGCCGGAATTCAACATCTCTCGAATTTTGCGGACAGCGTTGGTCAATAGCATCTGGGAAGGAACAAGTAATGTTCTAGCCAGTGAAATGGTCCGCTTTCTCATCAAAAGCAACCACCTGGATATCTTTACGGCCTGGGTTGACCGTAGTATGGGACTGATTCGCGAAGAGAGAATCCGTAAAGGGTTGGTCACTGCCTGGTCAATACTACGTGAACGCTTCTCTCCAAAGAACAGTTCCCCTGCCGCGATTCTGGCTGATGCACGACGCTACATGTTTACTCTCACCTGGATTATCTGCGGTGCGCTCTTGGCTCTAGATGCAGAGCGAGATAATGACGCCGTGAGCATGGAAATCGCTCAACGTTGGGTTTTGGACGTGGAGGGTGGCGTTGGAGGTAATGTTTTCCTTGATATCATTGCTATCTCTTCGAGTAATCGGGGATATGACCCTGAAGGAGAGAGACATGCCCAATGGGATTGTAGAATCGCATGGGGTATTGAGCTGCCGGCTCAGCGAGCAGTTGGCCATCGCTCGTTGCAGAACAACTCCAAGCTATAAGTATTGATTTAATATCTTGAAATAGTATCTGCGCTTGAATATTCACAGCGTATTTATTTGCTAGTAGCAATGGACTAGGGTAAGCTTGATTCTTCAGTATACTAATTAATGAGGCACTCTCACACTGCAGATACTTATTTTACCCTGGTAGGTACTAGGGTAGCTAACTGAACACTGTGCACGGTAGATATTGATAATCATGACTATAAATATAATGATCAGTCACCTGATTCTATATTCATTATTGTATTCACTGCTGTATACAACTGAGGCGGTTCTTCTAACTTTTAACTACCAAGAGTCAACTCGCAATACCTCAGCTCTTCTCGCGGCTGACCTTCTCCAGAATGAGACTTTCCGAAGAAAATTTCGCTCTGGCCAGTTTTTAAGGGTGGGAAAAGCATTTCTACGTTTGACTTGTTGATATTAAGGAATTATATCGCTGACTTCATAAAAGAAAAACTTTCTCATTCCCTCCCGCCTGCCCCTTCAAAGTCATTCAATACATCTTCAACCATCTACGAATATTATTATCAATAGAATTACAATTCCCAGTCATTCACCTTTCTCTAGCGCTGGCTTCCTTTTATTAAATGAAATAACGAATGCAAACAGTACTGATTCCGATAACTGGAGTTCATCAGATCCAAAGAACGACAGCATGACAATCCCAGGATGATGGCTAGACTGCTGCTATTGCAGATACCCCAGTAGCCACCCTTTCGAAAGTATCTAATATTCAATAAAATATTTCAGTAGTCTGGGTATTCTCAATCTTTGTGGAAGTATGCTAGGTACTGAGTCAACGTGTGATATCTGATAACTATCTGATATCTACTTTTACTTTGAACATCTGGATTATGCAGTCTTACCAACCTTGGAGTGCTTTCATGCTTGTCAGAGGCAATAATCATTCCGGTCACAAGTACGTTTCGACTATAATTTATACTATTATCTCAGCACAAGAATATGTCTACATTTATGATTAGTATCAACTGACCCGTATTTCGTGTGTAGTTAGTAGTTTTCGTAAGAGGCTCGAAGTACAGGCAGTTGCGGCATAACATGGTACAACTAATTAGCTGCACGATACAAAGCCCTTTATGGTGATCCAGATGCATCTCAAATTGTACTCCCGTCAGGAGCCGAATTAAATTAAATTACATTCTCAATTTAATGACAATTTTCCAAGTTCCTGGAAGATTCCATTAGTGTACATACTATGTACAGTAAGCAGATGTATGGTCAAGTGCAAACAATGCAAACACCCCAATTAGGCAGATCATCAAGTTGAATCTCGCCGCGTTCAAAAGTTATCTTTCACGTTATCAACTACATTTCTCGTGCTTGCTTGCTCATCTTGTCCTTTATTACCCATTTGGAAGTCCCAAGAAGCCCATAGCTTTCCCACACCACCTACTCCCTGGATACAACGACTCTGCAGTAACCACAACTTCGATCGCCGCACTCCAGCAACCAACTCCAGCTTCGAAGCTTCTTTGAAGCTAGCTCTGACGAGCACATTACATACGATCCCATCATGGCAGCGGACGTCCAAAGTACCGCCGCGCATATTCTGTCCGCCGAACCTACACGAGACCCTAGCTTCAATGAATTCTCCTTCTCCCCTTTCCTCCGCAAAAGCTTTGGCTTCGGTCTTGCCAGCGATGTTCCCGTTTGCAAAGCCTATAGTGAAGGTCATTGCCCTCTTGGACCAGCCTGTCCTGACCGACATCCTACACCCTCGCGCGTAACGACATCTACAACCACTGCCTCCGGGCTGGCCCCATCTACGACGCATGGCTCACTCGTCTGCAAACATTTCTTGAAAGGACTGTGTAAGAAAGGCGTGAAATGCGAATATCTGCACGAGTACAACCTTCGTCGTATGCCCGAGTGCCAATCGTTCTCGCGATCAGGATATTGCCCTAATGGCGATGACTGTCTATACCAACATGTTCGGGAAGAGGCCCGACTCCCACCATGTGAGCACTACGATCGAGGGTTCTGTGAGTTGGGTCCGCTCTGCGCCAAACGACATGTCCGGCGTCGACTCTGCATGTATTACCTCGCCGGATTCTGTCCTGAAGGTAAGGGGTGCGCCAATGCCCACCCACGATGGTCGGAGAATCTCCCACGGCCTACGATGAAAACGGAAAAGACAGAGGAAGAATTGGAATACGAGCGAGCATTAATTCGGGAAGAACAAGAGCGAGAGAAGGAGCGAGAACGAGAATGGCGGAGTGAACGAGGCCGTGGTGGGGGATTCATGCGGGGCCGATATCGCGGACGAGGAAGAGGATAATTCGATAATCCATGGTGCAGCGAGAGAGAGAGAGAGAGAGACTAAACTAGACTGGATTATAACATAGTACTACTATGTACTATGTACTATGTATATTGACTGTGCCCAGTTGGGAATAGTTGATCCCTTTTTTTATACTTTTGGCTTGCTTGTTGATCTATTTTTGTATGGATGATTCTGTTGGAGGGGGAACACACCGATGGGCCTCGAGATACCCTGATTTACTTATATGTATTTTCCAGAATTTACTTCAAATTTTATTTTCTGTAATTAGCTGTGTTATTCACCTTGAATAGTATTCAAGTCCATGACATCATGATAATCTACTGTATTATCCCAGTGTAAATTGTAAGATTGTACTTCTCTTCTCTTCTCTTCTGATTTTCTCCCAATGTTAATTGAGGGGCATAATCCATCTCACCTACATTTCTCGCAATTTTAGCTTGAGTAAATTGAGGATAGTCTCAAATAAGCGCGCCTTTGGCTTGCAGAATGAGCCTATTCATTTGTCAGAAATCAGTCAGACTCGACTAAAACGTATAAATCCGGAGTGGATCGCGGAATTACGCTGAGTAACCAATGATATCCCACAATTGCTCTGTAATAGATGACTGATGCTGAACTGCTCGATTACTACATTGTTCAACTGCAACTGGAACTGGTCTATTTAACCCTTCCTTTCCCTTTTCTTCTTCATCTTTTTCTCTTATCATTCTCATACTCTCCTCCATTTATTTACCTAACTTCTAATATCCCAAATCCTTCACCATGGCTCCCAAGGTTGCTATCATCTTTGTATGTTAATTCCTCCCCCCCCCCCCCCCCCCCCCCAAGCTAACATCCCCGCTCATTCACCATGGAGGGCCAAAACGAGAATGATGAACTTTACCCGATCGCCGTGCTTATTGATGAATTGAAGGTACACTCTGAAATCAACCTAATGCCCTCCCCTCTGTTCGGGCGACCGCTGGTGGAGGGGCATGGGCATTTGAAAGTCTACTGGTCCAAGCTTGCTCACTTTTTATAATCGCAGCACGACGACGTTCTACTCAGACTTAATGCCATCCACCGTCTCTCCACGATTGCTCTGGCCCTTGGCCCCGAGCGAACTCGCGATGAACTGATTCCATTCCTCGATGGTGCGTGACCGCTCCTCCCCGACCCCAGGACGACACGCGCTAACCCATAACTCCGCCTAGATTCTGTTGAGGACGAAGATGAAGTGTTGACCGCCCTGAGCGAAGAATTGGGCAACTTTACAGACTATGTTGGAGGACCGGAACATGCACATGTGCTTCTTTCTCCGTTGGAGAATTTGGCCGCGATCGAGGAGCCTCTGGTTCGAGAGAAGGTAGGGGATCCAATCCATCGAATTGGCTTTGTCGCCCGGTCACTCATCGAACGATTGCTTCTTTAGGCTGTCGAATCTCTCAACAAGGTCTGCGAGCAGCTGTCCGATAGCCAAGTCGAAGAGCACTTTGTTCCCCTCGTCCTGCACCTCTCCAAGGCGGATTGGTTTACATCCAAGGTTTCCGCAACAGGCCTTTACTCCGCACCATACAAAAAAACCACTTCAGCCCTGCAGCAAAGCCTCCGACAGCACTTCGGAAACCTGGTACACGATGAGACCCCTATGGTCCGCCGACAAGCGGCCAACAACCTCGCCAAGTTTGTCAAGGAAATGCAGACCAACGTCATTATCGACGAAATGATACCCCTCTTCCAATACCTCGCAAATGACGACCAGGATAGTGTGCGTCTTTTGACGGTCGATATTCTCATCGCCATTGCCGAGGAGATCCCTAAGGAGCAGCAGCCCAGCCACGGCGTGTTGCTCACTTCTCTACGAAATCTCTTCGAGGATAAGAGCTGGAGGGTCCGATACATGGTTGCGGATAGATATGAGAAGGTTTGCGATATCTCGCCAAGACGTGGAGTTTCATCCTGTCCCTTGAATTAGCACTGACTGCTTGGTTTACAGATCGCCAAGGCTGTGCACGAGGAGGTCGTTACTCGTGATATGGTGCCTGCTTTTGTCAAGCTCTTGAAGGATACCGAAGCCGAGGTTCGGACTGCCATTGCTGGCCAGATTCCTGGTACGCTTCCGTCTCATATATCTTCTGTCATCAAGGCCAAAGACTGACTCCGCCACTAGGCTTCTGCACTTTGATCGACCGCGACACGCTACTTAATGAGATTATGACTAGTGTAGAAGATCTTGTTTCAGACCAGTCCCAGCACGTTCGGGCAGCTCTGGGTACTCAGATCAGCGGCCTGGCGCCGATTCTTGGCAAGGATGAGTGAGTCTTGTTTGACTAGGTCTTTTACAATACCACAGTCGCTAATGCTTGACTAGGACTATTGCCCACCTTCTTCCTATGTTCCTTCAGATGCTCAAGGACGACTTCCCTGATGTTCGTCTGCACATCATTTCCAAGCTGGAACATGTTAACAAAGGTATACTCCACACCTCCACCATCCTACATGAAACCACTATATTCTGACATGCCTCTCAGTCATTGGCATCGACCTTCTTTCTCAATCTCTCCTTCCCGCAATTGTCCAGCTGGCCGAGGACAAGCAGTGGCGAGTGCGTCTCGCTATCATCGAATACATTCCCCTTCTTGCTAGCCAGCTTGGTGTCAAATTTTTCGATGAGCAACTGAGTGATCTCTGCATGGGGTGGCTCGGTGACACTGTCTTTTCCATTCGTGAGGCGGCCACTCAAAATCTCAAGAAGCTCACAGAGGTCTTTGGCGTCGATTGGTCTAAGGAGTCTATTATTCCGAAGGTGATGGCTATGGGCCAACATCCGAACTATCTTTACCGCATGACCACCTGCTTTGCCGTTTCCGTGAGTCACCAATTCTCTCATATTAATATCCCGAATGAGTAACTGACAGTGTGATAGACTCTCGCCCCTGTTGTGACACTTGATATCATTGAAAGCTCCATCATTCCCATCTTGGACCGACTGGTCACAGACGAAATCCCCAACATCCGTTTCAATGTCGCCAAGTCCTACGCCGTTCTCATTGACACCCTGCGCCGCCTTCCAGCCGATACGACTCTGGTTGAGGTGGAGAAGTCTGGAGAGACAGTGACTCCTTCACCCAAGAGCCAGGATCTTATCCAGCAAAGAATCTTGCCAAGCCTGGAAAAGCTTCAAGCAGATGATGATGTTGATGTCCGATACTTCGCCACGACCGCGGGCGGTAACCAGGATGAGGTGATGCAGACGTCTCCTTAAAATGCATTCTTTGGCCTGTTTCCTACAGACCGCTGGGAATGTGATATTCATGTGTGCAGATGACAACAGAATTAACAGAGTTACATACCGATTGGGGCATTACAATAAACTGTCAGCTTAGAGAATAGCCAGCTCTGGGATGAGATGTCTTGATACCGTCGTTGATGTGGAGGTCTCTCTTTCTGTTCACGATCCAAACACAACCTTTCTCTTTACCTAGTCATAAAAAGCATGGCAGCTTAATTACCTTTTTCCCCTCCAGGGCGATGTAGTCCGATTGACATTCAGTATGGCCCACAGCGACTGTGACCACTTGTAATCATCTTACCTTTCCAATTCTATACTCGTAGTACCTAGTGTGATGGCATCTACTATTTCTACCTACGAGTACCATCATATCCCTGAGCCTTTTTGCTCGTAGAGTAAAGAGCCCAAAAGTTAATAGTATAGAAGACTGTCTAAGACAAATCTATTTAATTTCAACATTATTGAATATCTCAAGACGTGCTGGAATACTTTTCTACTGACCAAATTAGCACGTTCTTGCAGGTCACTCTTAACTTGCGGCGGCCACTCACCGCGCGGCGTTTGTCAGCGGGGCCCGACATGAACACCTTTCAATCTGCAATTTGCATTATCAATCCACTCTTGCGACGATGTTGCAGTCTTTCTTCAACATGAATCTTTTCAATTGAAAGCGCTTCATTCGTCGTAATTACCAGCGAATATACATACTGATTTTCTCTCGCACATACCCATTAGAATCGCCATCCTTGTACATCCGCGCATCAGCATTGCAAATACACCAGAAAAGCCCAGTCAATTATATAGACTGATCAAGATGTCCGATTCACCTTGGCCCTGGCATTTCATCACTCTATCAGAAGAAGACAAGCTTCGTCGTCGCGAATTACTGAATATACGCGGTTCTTACGCGCAGTGGTCTGTTATTATCGTCATCTCGTTGATTCGTGTATATCAAGCATGGGTTAAAGCAAACTCCACAAATGACTCTCCTTCTTCGAGGACACGCCGAGGTCCAATATCATGGTGGGATCGTCCTGTTGTCACTGGATGGATCGAGTCCCGGAGACATTATCTCGTCTGCGGTTTATGGTTGCTCTGGTTGACGGGTCTTTCGATGTGGCAGAGCAACGAGGGTATGTTATGCATCTATCTGCCTTCCATTGACTGCAATGGCTTTCAAAAAGGAAAAGAAAAGATCAAATGAAACTAGGAACTAACGGCTGTGTAGATTATCTTCATTTAACTAAAGCCCTCGGCCACGTCGCACTCTCCCAAGTACCGCTGCAAATTCTCATGTCCCCAGCAGCGTACATCTCTACCTCAAGACCATCAGCATCTTCAATATTTTCATATTTGACCTCGACTCCACAAGCAACAGTCACCCCTTATCACCGTCTATTCGGACGGATAGTCATCGCCCCTTTACTCTCCAGCCACGCAATTTTGTACCTCCTTTTCTTCGTTCAATCGGAACATCCGGAATACGGTACTCTTCTTCTTAAGCGTATCCGTGACTTCGACGTCCAGTGTGGTCTACTTGCAATTTCCACGGCAATTCTTCTACTACTTTTCGCTCGACCTCGCGCTAGTCAGGCTCGGCCTGTGGCGGGATCGATGCAGGAACGCCGACGCACGTTCTATTATGGCCATCTCTTTTTGGTGATTGTCTTGTGTGCTTCGGCATATACCCATGTGGCCCAGGCGCAGAAATTCATGCTTCAAGCACTTGGGGCTTCTTTTCTGAATGGGGCTTGTTCCTTCGCGATGGTTCGTTGGGGTGGAAGAAAATAGGAATGTAGTCAATGTTATAGGGTGTAGACACCCCTGTCTCTAGATACCATGCTAAAGAAATTCAATTGGGCGGATGTTGGGATTCGGAAGTCTAGGCTCTTTTATCAGCTTGATTAAAGCTGATCCACTACAGACCCTTTCCTCGGAGTTTTTGCTGATTCGTCTCTTCCCCCGACTTTAACTATGACTGGTATTTTTGATAGAAGCTGTCAACTGTCAGCTGCCATTAGAATCTTATTAAGGATCCGCCATCAGTGCCAATGCTTAAATAAAGACTCACTCTCCAGTCAGACACCCTGAACCCCACCAACTCAAGTTAAAATAAAGATGGCTTTTATGGTACGCCCTAAGTGGAGGCATGACATTGAAACGTTTCACTAGTCCCGGCTACCGCACCAGTTCAGTCTGACCTCCACTTTATACCAGACAAATGAGCCTGAGACATCAACAATTAAGGACTACCCTTGGCAAAAAGACGATACACCGATTGTCCCAACTAATCCACCTTATGCACTCAACCTGATGAACGCCATGGGACCAGGCCATACAATTGTCGGTCGACAGTGGGAGTTCATAAAGAATGCCGATCGCTCGAATATCTACAATTCCTCCCAGAAAGCAGCATCACCAACTAGATTCCTTCTTTACTGCATCTTCTAGATCAAGATGCGTGGGACTTTCATTCTTTCTCTGTTTTCCCTGGCGCTGAGCGCTAATGCTGTTATTTCCAAGTCGAAATTAACGACTTATGTCGATGTGCTGGCACTCGATAACTCTTTCGGTCCTGTTAAGGAAGCCTACTGGACGGGATATCCTCATCATCGTCGAACTCCCTTCGCCGTCTCACCTGATGGGAAATCGGCTTATCTCGCCTATTTGGATTCAAGTGAGACCGACGTTCATGTTCAAAAGGTGAATCCTAAGACCTTTAAGGCGACTGGTACAACGGTAACTGTCACCGGTGGAAAGGAAGGTAAGTGATATTTATAGCAGAGCTCTTTGTTAAATCCAGCTCCACTCTGTGTCAGATGTATCACGGTAGCTAACTTTATAAAGCTGGTGGTCTCGTGGCTCACAATGATGGTTTCGCCGTTCTCGTAAATGAGGCCATGCCATCTGGCACGACCAATGCGCCTCCAAGCAACACCCCCGTTCCTGTCATCTACCGCTACACCAATGGCAAGCAAACATGGAAGACCTGGCTAGGCGGACCAGGCGTGCACGACTCCGAAGGCCGCGCCGCCTCCCCCGACATGAACGGTGACCTTGTATACTCCGAAAAGGCCGGTCTCTATGGCGCCTACTTCGTCGTAACCGACTACTCTGGCGACGCATCTGGTCATTACGGTGACAGCATCGAATACGTCAACAAGAATGGAAAATTGGTCACTATCGACGGTGCTACTAGTGCATGGGGATGTAGCCACAACACTGGTATTGCATTTGAAGCCGCTGACGCCGCTCCCTTCGCTAGTATCTGTGCTGAAGACCAGGGAGCAATTTGGCTCAATACTAAAGGTCAAGGAATGATGAATACTGGCGTTAAGATCTCGAATGAAAACACCACTAACGGCGCCTCTGGTGAACCTATGGGTGGTATGTCTGGAAGTTACAGCGCGCTGGCTCGCTTTGCTGATACAAGCCGTTATATCTTTGCCTGGGTATCTCGTGGTGCTAAAGATGTGACTGAGAACGAATGGATGGGATCTGGATACACTCACGTACAGAACCGTACGAATGGCCGTAATGTTGCTTTCTCCCTGTTTTCGGACAAATACACCAAGGTCGGTGCCCAGGCCACTTCCAAGGTTGGTGCCGAGGATGGTGATAGCCAGGTTAACTGGATCACTTCCGGAACAAATGATTGCTCCAATGCTCACGTTGCGGCTTTCGGTCCTGTCAATGCTGTCGTTACCTGGGAGGAGATCTCAAACCCTACCTGTGACTTCATTGCTATGGGTTGTCGGGGTCAATTTGCCGGCACCCATTTCCAGGAAGTGAACAAGAAGGGGGAGAAAGTTGGTGTCTCGTTCAGTAGTGATAATGTCTATGTTGCGGGTGATATGGTCACTTTCAATGAGGGTCTTAACACTGCTAAAATCTGCTGGCCGTATGTCAGTATGGATTGGGATCTTTCGCAGGCTGTTGGATATGGTGGTTCTTCGTCTACCACCAAGAAGATGAGCTTTGCTTGTCTGAACCGTCTATGATGGGTCCTTTCAGTTGATACTATCTTCTAGGGAATAGAGTGTTAGATTCAGCCATCACCGTGTCAAGTGTAGTACTACTTCAATTCAAGTTCTACTTAGCTGGTATACTTCATACAATGTGCGTAGTAGATTCTGAGAACGAGGCTTTTAGTGTATTGGAATTAATAGTCTAGTGTATTAATCTGCTCGAAGAGGATGTTGAATGAAGTTCCTACATGAAAAAAGTATCTTCGCATCAATATTGTCCACTCAATACTAGTACTGCACCCGTAGGTACGGGTGCAGTACTAGTATTCTTTATAGATCCAGTGTTTATGAGACTCTCCAGTGCTGTTCTCTAAATGTCCTTGTCAACTCAACAGCCACCCAAATAGTCGCCTTACAATTAGAGAAAAATAACAAAATGTGAATTTATCCAGATATGATTAATCAACTAAGTATGATTTAAATCACCAAAATAATATTCAATTCAAGAATTCAAGTGCTCACGCGCGTCTCGGCCTTGGCGTGGTTAGATAAGATTTGCCTTTTTGGCCCCAGAACTTCTTCCAATCTTCCAATCTTCAACTTCCTCCCTTTTCCTCTTCTCTTCTCAACTGACGCTTCAAACCCTTCCAGCCCAGCTTTTGCTCGCTTGTCGCCACTGCCAAATGGCACAATGCGCTCTCAACGGTTGAACATCCTGATTGCGATCGTTCTGATCGCATGCTTCTCGCTCTTCTACCTCCGTCCCGCCGAACAGACTCGTCCCCCAGTCGACTTGCCTCCCCCCGAGCCGATAAAACACCCAAAATTGCATCCTGGTCAAGATGCTTACCCTCCAGAGAAGGACCACCCGGTTTCAACTTTGATTGGGAACTCCCAGAAGCAGTTTGATTATGTCCTCTCAAGACAATCTAAGACTCTGGCCGAGGCCGTACAGGAGTACAAGCGCCGCTATAAGATGCACCCACCGCCACACTTCGATGTATGGTTTCAATTCGCCCAGTCCAAGGGCGTGGAGTTGATTGATGAGTTCGATTCGATCTATCACTCTCTGCTCCCATTCTGGGCCGTGAAGCCTCAGACAATCCGCGAGCGCGCCCGAGAGACTCTCGGATTCGACAATGCTGTGATCGGTCTTTTGATTCGCGACGGCAAGGTGACCCTGACCGACGGTGGAGGTGACCAGCGCAAGTGGCAGCGTGATGCTACCGCTGGCATGATGAAGGAATTCGTCAAGTACCTCCCAGATATGGATTTGGTCTTCAACACTCATGACGAGCCCCGCGTCATCATTCCCGGCGAAGATCTCCAACGACTCGTGCAAACCGCGACAGACCGTGTTCTCCCTGCCTCTTTCCAACGGAAGTCTCCAACAAACTCGTGGTCTCCCCGTGCTACTGATCTCAATAAGGGTGATCGCATTGATGAAGTCCGTACCACTCGCTTTAACCGATTCGCCCACCAGCCTACATGGACCAACTCCCGTACCTCCTGCCCGGTCGATAGCCCTGCCCGTTCACTCGACGAAGATGCGCCTGACAATGTCGAGCCTTATGCGATGGGTGAATTGGGATTCATTTACAACACTACTGCTTTCTCCGATATCTGTCTTACCCCATCCTTGCGCTATACCTACGGATTTTTCGATCGTCCAAATGCCTTCGATGTTGTTCACGACTTGTTCCCCGTCTTCTCCCAGAGCAAAATCTCCAGTTTCCAGGATATTCTATACCCCAGCCCTTGGTACTGGGTAGAGAAGGTCCCATATGATAAGGGCAAGGACTACGCATGGGATGCGAAGACGGATCGGATGTATTGGCGTGGCTCTACCACTGGTGGTTTCTCGCGTGCCGGTGGCTGGCGCCGACAACACCGCCAGCAATTCGTCGACAACGTCAACTCCCTTGAGTCATCCAAGGTCCTTGCGCGTCAGCAGGATAACTCATGGACATCGCGAGAAGTCGGCCCCGAAGTTTATCGTGATAATTTCGACGTCAAGTTTACTATGATCGGCCAATGTGATCCCGACGACTGCCATGCCCAACAGGAGTACTTTGAGGTAGTCAAAGCCGCAGGCCAACAAGATGCGTGGGCTCATAAATACTTGGTCGACATTGACGGCAATGCTTTTAGTGGCCGATTCTATGCATTCTTGCTCAGCAACAGCTTTGTATACAAGATTGCTCTCTTCCGCGAGTGGCACGACGAGTGGCTCAAACCTTGGGTGCACTACGCCCCTCTCGGTCTAAAGGGCAATGAATACGTGGAAAGTATGCGATACTTCACCAAGGAGGAGGAAGGTAAGAAAGCAGCCTCCCAGATCGCCACACAAGGCCAGCAGTGGGCACAAAAAGTGTTGCGAAACGAGGACTTGGAAGTTTGGTTCTTCCGTCTTCTTCTCGAGTAAGCTTGCTCTCATCATTTACTATTTTCTTTTGAACTAAATACTAACATGTTCACTTCGCAGATACGGACGTCTTGTGGACGATAACCGTGAGCAACTAGGCTTCTCGCTTTGATTGCCTCAACTCTTTTCTCACATTAAACAAACATCCCATCCGTATATACCCCTAATTTCCCTCTTCTACTCGACGACATCACGGTCTCCTTTTTCTATCCTTTTGTTTCAGCCATTTACTATACCTTGCTGTAGCATTAGTTCTTTCTCAATTTGTGTGAATACCCTTCTTTTGCTTTTCTGGCGAGCTGTGCTTTTTCACCGCGGTGATAATATTCATCTACATGCATATGACAATGTAATTGGCGTTCTTTTGGCTCTGCTAGATTCTCTAACAGAAATGAATATTGGTACATGGGTGATAAGCTGCAATTGTTTGTGTTTAATTTGCTGGTAACACGTAGTTTCATGCCAAGTTGACCTCATTTTGGACAGGAAGGTGACAATAAGACAAACGAATACAAGTCACTTTCGAGCTTGATGCTAATTGTGTACCAATTCCATTGATTTTCGAATATTTGTCAATACGTGAGATTTTGACCCCATATAACGCCGTTCTATGGATGCATGAATGGTCTAGCTTGCCTCAGGGAACACAGAGCTGACAAAGAGAATATTTGAACCGATAATGATAGACCAGTAATAGTAGCAATCTCTAGAATGATTATTTTCCTTCGAAAAGAAAAGCGCCCTAGATCTATACACTACCAGTAGTAACTACATTCTATCATCTCGAAGTATAAGCCATGTCTCAGGCCAATCACCCAATCGTGATATCCACAGCGCCAGGACAAAAGAAATTCAAAGAACGAAACATTCAACATAAGAGAATCACCTAGATTGAATTCTCCATCAACAATTTAGATCCTTCCGGCCAGCCAGAAGTCTCTGCCATATCCAAGACAGTCTGACCCGTCTCATCCTTCTTCGAAAGATCAACAGAGCCACCCTTTTCAATTAATAGTCGTAACAGTATCATATCCCGGTTTTCAATAGCTTGCATGATAGCATTCCAATCACGATAACATTTATTCGGATCCGCACCCTTCTCAAGAAGTAATTCGATCATGGAAAAGTCACCATCATCACATCGGCGAATGGCTTTGACAAGCGGAAGATGTTCGCCGGGAGCATTAGGGTCTGCACCACCCTCTTCCAAAAGAAAACGGACGATATCCGCGTGTCTTTCACGCAGGGCAGTTGTCAACGGAGAAAAGACACCGCCATTCTTCCACTCTATGTTCACTCCGGCTTCGAGGAGGAGTTTGATATTCTCGAGATTATTCGCTTGAACTGCCTTTTCCATCACACCCTTGTGTGCACCTAGGTCCTTGATACCTGGTAGAAGTAATCGCAGTAATGTCGTCGATTGAACTGCCATGTATATAGGCCAGTCCTTACCGCGAACATTCGGGTCTGCACCATGTGCTAATAACCATTCCAGGATCTCTGGACGGTTATTTCGGATCGCTGTCGTTATGGCAGTGTGACCTTGTGCATTACGAGCGTTGGGATCAGCACCACCTTGCTCTACTAGCCAATGTAATGCATCCGTATTATTGTTTTGAACTGCACACTCGACTATACCCGGTGGATGATGGAGATCAGCTCCAACTTCCACCAATCTTGGAAGATACTGCAGACGATTATGCGTGATACACTTCCAAGCTGGATACTCCGAAGCCATTAAGTTGGGATCAGCGCCATGGCTAAGTAGAAGAGTGATGATATCAGGACGATCATCACGGATAGCCGAGCAAAGGGGTGTATAAGTTCCGTCTTTTTTAGAATTAGGACTTATACCAGCTTGAAGGAGGACTCGGACAGCATCAATATTATTAACGCTTGTTGCTTGTTCCATGATTCCGGGGGTTTTGTGAGTATCTGCACCGCAAGCTAGGAGAATGCGTAAACAGGCTGGACGATAGACAGCGGGCCAGAGGGGATGTTCAGGACCAGGTAAATTTGGATTCGCGTTGTGATCTAGTAAGATCGAAACAATTCGCGATTGATCATCATGAATGGCTTCGCATAGAGCTGTTTTGCCATTATCGTCTTTGCGATTCAGATCGCAACCTGCTTCAAGCAATATTTCAATTAATTGCTCTGGAGCCCGCTTGCGAATCATATCGATTAATAGTGGTGTACCACTGGGAGCGTTATCATTTGGATTTCCACCGTTGGCTAGCATCGCTTGTACGAGTCTGATGTTTCTTCTGGAAATTGCACAGCTGAGTGGTGACTCTAGTTTTGCATTGGCGCGATAATTGGCATCTGCTCCATACTCCAGGAGTAATGTCGCTCCGTCCACGAATCCTTGTTCCACGGTCAAGAGAAGGGGTGTTTTCACTTGTGCGTCTGGAATATTCGGGTTGGCTTGGAAGACTAGTAATAATCGTAGACTTTCGATGTCTCGCTGACACACGGCTTCGTAAAGTGGATAAAAGTCACCATCCTTGTCCGGAGAAACTCCACCATTCAAGAGTTTTTCAATCAGATTATGATCACGCTCCCTCATAGCTGATGAAAGGTTGTGGTGAAGAGTAGAAGAACTCCCGCCCACGTTCTTTGCCGTAATGTGGTGCGGCAATGTATCTGACTCGGTATCATATCGCATACTAACTTCCGTAATGGAAGTAGGCGCATGAGTCTTGATCTGTCGATGTGAAAGTGTCCGGTGATCTTCAGGTAGAGGCGATTGAGGCTGAGAATTCAGGAATTGATTCAAAGAAAGTATCGAAGATACATCATCTCCGTAACTACCGCGCTCATGTTGAGGAGTGTTTTGGACACTATCTTCATGCTGAAGGTCTTTAGGATAGCTCCGAGCAGGCATGTTCTCTTTTGGCGGCACAGAAGGGGAAGAGCTGTCGGAATTGACGGATTGACTTCGAAGAGAAGGGCCAGGACCACTATGATCGGATGATGCAACTTTGTTTATACCCATGACAGAACGACCTTTGGATATACGATCCAGTGCAGCAGCCAAGCTAGCATATCCGATTCCCACAGACTCCTCCGGTTGAACCTCTCCAAGAGACCAATGAAATGCCATGCCACTGATTTGTAGAGTCTCATTCGTCTTCTTCAAAGACTCATGGATGCGCTTCAGTTCGTGAGTTGGTCGATGCCATCCCCGCTGAAGTTTCCCCAATGTTCCACGGTGTTCATATTGAACGAGCTTCAAAATGACCTTGTCAAGTTGTTGGAAATCACGATATGCCACCACGAACTTCTTTTCCACTTCTCCAATGATAACTTCGGGCAATGCACGGTTTGCAGCGGCCAATTCTGTCACTCCGGTTTCAATAGCCCATAAGGTACGACAGGTGTCAAGGAAGGTGTGTGAAAGTTCTCGAAAACCGTCTGGTAAATTCTGAGTTGTACTGAGATAGTTCAGCATATGTACTGAAATCTGATTACCGAGTTGAGTGGCCGAAGCCGAGATCGTGCGAATAGCTTCCTCTGCCCGTGAAGGCATGGCTGGGATCCCTTCCTTCTTTTTCTCTTGGGTATCTTTTGTCGATTGTGTTCAATTAGGTAGAATTGAAATGGAGGGGAAAACAGAGAAATCCCGCAGGATCACACTACTGCTTGGATCTTGGTTGATGAGGGTCTAGAACTGTGGGTCTGGGGGGGGGCAATCCATACACTTATCGATGATTGCTTGCTTGATCCTTGTATTTCTACAAGGTTGTAGAGATTAATTCGTAAGATAAATGGTCTCAAGGGGCAGAAAAGAAAGGGTATATGTCTTATGTACTCTATAAAAACGCAATTGTTACCAATTTCCAACGGCCAGCGTGTTTCCGCAGATACCGAAATTTGGGATCGTCTTGGTACAGCAGTAGCTGTTTACAAGTCGGTTGAAATAATCGATTTAAGGGGAATCTTTGCCCCACAGAAAACTTTACGATGGCCATGAAACCTCCGGGCTAACTTGGGAAACTTCTTAGGGGCAGGAAAATTTACCGCTAGTGTGAACAGCGGCGTGATGGTTTGCTGGGGCCTTTCTAGTGTTTGTCTCAATGGATCCTTCTAAAACTCTGCCGTGTGAACCGACGATGGATGTGATTTCAGAAAATCAGCCGTTGACACAAAGGATCCAAGAGATCGGCGCTGGTTTAAAGTTACTGGAAGAGGCTGAAACCTCATCTTCTTGTTTGTAGACGTTTGCCCTAATTTGGATGTTTTTAGCCGATGACCATAGTACTACCTCTCATGCACCTACAGTCGGTGGCGAGAAAGTGGGAACAAACAATATCATTATGCACAACAAATTTTAATGAATCGAAAGCAATGGAAAATTATGGAGCAAAAACAATGGAAATGCGAGCCGATCTGAATTATCCACAGCCATGTGGACGTGCAATCTTGGTGGGGCTCAAAGCGTGGAACTTCTCAGACACTCATTCAGCTGGAGATATCAACGCGGAAGATGAAACAACCGTTATTGTGAATAATGCAGAGCTATGATACAATCATATAAGATCGTCGCATGATTACTTTGTTTGATTTGAAGGAGACCAGTTTCAGAATAAACCCCCTTAAGTTCTGAGGAACTTTCAGGGCTTCAAAGGATAAGTGGGCCAGCTGCTGTAACGGCACTAAAAGTCGCTACGAAGCGCGATGAACAGTGGTTCGTATCTTGCTCTATTTTAGTGGCGTAGCTGAGATTGTCCTTAGCAAATTTTGAAACACGTCTCTCACGCGTCTAAAACTCGGATGCAACTTACTCCTTGACTTTTGACTGTCCAGACTTATTTGTATGTAGAATTGAACATGAGTTTGAACATGAGTCAATACTATTACCACTCTGGGAAAAGATCCAATCGGTCACTTGATACTCGGAGTGTTACTTCTAGTAGTTATAGAAAAAACCATCATCTTTCTGTATCCACTGTAGACAAACAACTGCTTACTATACAGTTTGAGAATTTATCTGCGCTTGATTCAATTATATTGAATTATGCGATGTAATTTCAACTTAGGCTTTAAGCTGTCGAGCTTTGTATTTTTCTTTTCTTTTCCCTTTCTTTTTATGAGCTCAACTATCTTCAGAGAGCAAAGATTCCACCCGTCCAGTGACAATGAGTGTTTTCTAATTGTTCGATTACTGTGGCTCCAGGATTCTGGTGTTACTAGACCACAAGACCAGATCTCATCAGTGTACCGAAATTGGAGCAGATGTCTTAAATTCTTCATCACGATTTTACGGCGACACCACTGGGAATCCAGGAATCGACTGAATGACTTGCTGAACGCCATTTCTCCGACCTAAAGTTGGCACGGGAAAGACTTGTTCCAATATATTCAGGTGTTGGAAACCGATATTCTGGGTATTGTTGACAATCTCGTATGCTTCGGGTTTCGGTAAAATTTGAAACCACTGGAAGAGTCCCTACGTTTTTCTTTAACAAGAACATCCAACATATAATCGGATTTGCATTTGGCATTCAGAGCGTTGGTCAAGGCTGCTGATATTTCAGCAGCCATAGAAGCTGGGTGAAAAAAAAAAACAAAAGACACATTCGGTACGCGGAATATTGCTATTCTCGTCGATAAAGGCTTCAAAGGGCCTGCCGGAGAAGTGTATTGCCTGGTCAGCCCTCTTTTTCCCACTTTCTCGAGCTATTGACTGGTGCCATGATGATTCCAATCAAGGTATAGAGAGCATTGGAATGCTCATCATACCTATGCGAGTTTCACAGGCTTCCAGGTGCGAATCCTTGAGTTCGGCAGAAAAACTTTTCCACAACCAAGACATTTGCGATTCCGGCAGAGATCCTCATTTCCATGCTTATCTTCATAAATCTCCGGAGAAAATAATTGGAACCACAACATTCGCAGTATCTTCAGTTGCAGCTTTCACGATGCGCGACCATTCCATCTCTTTCAAAGCATAAACCTACCAGTCGGTGGACGCGTAACTCGCCGTTACTGGTAAAATCCGCTGACCATTACAGATAGAAAGTTACTACAGCGAACACCTGCTCGTCAGAGAGACGAGCGTGAGCTGGTGGTGCTCTGACTGCTTGTATTCGACGCTGTCTGGAACGTCTACAAGAGCCAGGTCGTCATAGATTTCCATGTCTTCAGAAGTAGGAAGGTTTGCCTTCTTCATTTTTCGGTCTGCCGAAAGACAGCTGACAGGTGTCTTCGTGCCATCTCGCTGCTCCATAGTGCTACTCGAGTGTAGCGTGGTCTTTGCGAAAATCTTCCACTTTTTCTTGGTCGGCTCCTTCACCTTGGCAGCGCGCTATTCCAGCACCGTTATAGGGCCTATGACGTATATATTCTGACAGTATTGCTGGAGGTGAAAGATGCAGATGGATGAAGATGGATGATGATGTTACCTAGATGTCTACCTAAATGGGTGCTCTGGATGGCTACGCTCCATCACTCAGCAAGTATCCAGGTTATAGTGCTGATCCAATTCTAAAATATAATGGCAGTGATTGAGTACTGCTTTCAAATTCGATATAATATAATATAATATTAGAAACAAGAAAGGTAACAGTCGTGATCAAGTGCATTTGCATTAGAAATTTCGCCTCTGATAACGGAGATGATGTTTCTCGGGGAGTTGTCAAAATGTGGTCTAGGATTGATCATAGTTTGATGGCTGTGGATTCTGATTTGTGATTTCCCATATGCTCTTTGAAATGAGATACAAACGCAACTAGAGAAATTTCTAATGCAAATACACTTGAATAACAGTGTTGGGAGGGTTCAGATACGCTTCAGTGTTTCAATTTATGAAGAAGCTACTGAGACTCCTAATAATACCTGGTGAAAGCTGCTGCTAAACTGCCAGTGCATCTTGGAATGTCCAACCAGAAAATTAGCAATGAAATTACCATAAATTTGCCATATCAATAGAAAATCAATAAGTAAATATTTCCCGCGCGTTGCATGGATCCTGATAAGAAGCAAAAAAAAAAAAAAAAATCACCCCCTAAAAAAAATCCACAAACCCCCCCTTATATAAAATAACATACCCCCAAAAATATACACACAAAAA
>Ga0102593_1001533_pt1 | contig 22249 bp, 22 predicted proteins | sample AraplaCol_mMS_r2_2_FD_76862 | JGI IMG/M metagenome (GOLD analysis project Ga0102593, IMG submission 76862) | Arabidopsis root microbial communities from North Carolina, USA - plate scrape MF_Col_mMS_r2 (SPADES assembly) (version 2) | ecosystem: Host-associated > Plants > Roots > Endosphere...
ACGTCGCGACGCTGCAGCACCCAGCGCTTGAAGCGCGATGCGCCGGCGACGTCGTCCATGCGCGCCGTGCCGTATTCGTAATGCAGATGGCCGCTGCGGTTGAGCAGTTCGAACTTCAGCTTGGCCAGTTCGGGCAGGTCATCGGGGCCGAGCGCGCCGTCGCTGAAGATCAGCTGGCGCGCGATGCGGCGCGCGTCGATGGGATCCAGGCCGCGCAGGTTGCGCACGATCTGCTGCACCGCCTCGCCATCGACTTCGACGCGACGCCCGCCGTTCTCCTTCGCGTAGTTCGCCGCTTCCTCGCGCACGAGCTTGAGCAGCGCGTTCGCATCGGGCAGGCGCGGCGTGTAACGCACGGCGAGCGATTCCAGTTCGGCCGGTAGTTCGACCTTGTGGCCGACCAGCACCAGCACGTGCGGCTCGCAGTCGCGGCGCTGGAGGATGTCGCGCAGCTGCCGCTGCGTGCCGGCGTAGCCGAGGTACGGATGGAAATCGAGCAGCAGGTAGATGCCGCGCTGTTCGGCGTTGCGGATCGCCTGCAGCGTGTTGGACGCATCGGGCGCGATTTCGGCCGGATCCTCGCGGTCCAGGTCGATGCGGCGCAGGCCTTCGGTGATCGACCAGCGATGCAGCGCGCGCCACACGTGCATCAGTGCGGTGCGGAAGAGTTCGACGACGCGGGCTTCGTCGCGCGTCTCGATGACGATGAGCGGGGTGTTGGCGCGGATGAGCGCGGTGAGGTCCTGCAGGTCGGTCATCGGGCTCGGGGCGGCGTCCGTGTCGGAGCGGGGATGATAACCAAGGTCGAACTTGAGCCAGCGCGTCGCAGTGGCGACCATGAGGGTTCGACATACGGGAAGCGGCATGGCCTTCGACGCCTTCGCCCTGGTGCTGGCCATGCTGGCGCTGGGCTATCTGTTCCAGCGGCTGCGCGTGTTGCCGGCCGATTCGGCGCGCACGCTGAACCTGGTGGTGCTCTACGTCTGCCTGCCGGCGGCAGTGCTGCGCTATGTGCCGCGGCTGCACCTGGAGCCGGCGCTGCTGGGGGTGATCGCGGTGCCGTGGCTGCTGCTGGGCGCGACGGTGCTGCTGGTGGGCGCGTTGTCGCGCTGGCTGGCGTTCCGTCGCGACGAGACGGCCGTGCTGATGCTCACCGTCGCGCTGGGCAACACCAGCTTCCTCGGCTATCCGCTGACGCGCGCGCTGGTCGGCGACCACGCGCTGCCCTACGCCGTGGTGTACGACCAGTTCGGCACGTTCCTGATCCTGTCGACCTTCGGGCTCTGGGTGCTCGCGCGTTACGGCGGCGAGCACGCACCGTCCTGGCGCGAGATGGCGCTGCGCGTGGTGAAGTTCCCGCCGTTGTGGGCGTTGCTGGCGGGATTCACGGTGATGCCGGCCCAACCGCCGGCGTGGATCGACGGCGGCTTGCAACGGTTGTCCGATGCCCTGCTCCCGCTGGCGATGCTCACCATCGGCCTGTCGGTGCGCTTCGCCCTTCCGCGCGACGAACTCAAACCGCTGGCCGTGGGGCTGGTGCTGAAGCTCGCCGTGATGCCCGCGATCGCCCTGTTGCTGGTGCCACTGCTGAACCTGCATGGGCCGATGGCGCGCGTTACCGTGCTCGAAGCGGCGATGCCCTCGATGGTCACCGCCGGTGCGCTCGCCATCGCCCACGGGCTCGCGCCGAGGCTGGCGGCGGCGATGGTCGGCTACGGACTGCTGCTGTCGCTGGCGACCTTGCCGCTTTGGGCGGCCTGGGGTGCAGGGCTCTGACGCAACGGGCCGGACTTCGCCTGCGGTCGAACGCGCCGGCCTGCCAACCCGCCTTGGCCCTCCGCCGCATGGTCCCGCCGCCCGGGCCCGTGTACGCTGCGGCTTCCATCCAGAGGGAGTCCGCATGAAGACCGTGCTGGTGGCCAGTTCCAAGGGCGGCGTGGGCAAGACCACGATCGCCACGCATCTCGCCGCACAGTCGGCACTCGAAGGCCTGCGCACCGCGCTGGTCGATGCCGATCCGCAGGAATCCTCCACCCGCTGGGCGCAGCGCCGGGCCGGGCTGGAGAGCGCGGTGTTGCCGCTGGACGGCACGCGCCGCAAGGCATGGCGCAAGCAGCTGCCCGACGACACGCAGCGGCTGGTCATCGATGCCGCCGCCGGCGCGATGGCGGACGATCTCGACGTTTTCCTCGAAGAGGCCGACGCGGTGGTGGTGCCGGTGCAGCCCTCGGCGCTCGACATCGAAGCGACCGTGCCGTTCCTGGATTCGCTCGCCAAGCACCCGCGCGTACGCAAGGGCCAGCTGCGCGTCGGGCTGGTGGGCAACAAGCTCAAGCCCTGGACGAACGCCTCCCAGCAGGCGCTCGATCTGCTGTCGGCATGGCCGTATCCGGTGGTCGCGCAACTGCGCGACAGCCAGGCCTACGTGGTGCTCACCGGGCTGGGGAAAAGCCTGTTCGACTACCACTCCGCGCAGGTGCGCGAACACCAGGACGATTGGCAGCCCTTGCTCAAATGGCTCAGGAAAGCCTGAGCCATCACGCCGCTGCGTGATAATGGCGGCCATGATCCTGACCGTCCCAGCCCAATTGGAGTCGCCCGCGCATGCGTGAACTGATCCTGCTACGCCACGCCCACGCGGAACCCGCCGGCAACGGACAGGCCGACCTGGACCGCCCGCTGTCGGCCGAAGGCCTGGCCGAAGCCGAAGCCGCCGGCCGCTGGCTGGCGGAGAACAAGCTGGTTCCGGACTGCATCCTCTGCTCGCCCTCGCGCCGCACGCGCGAGACGCTGGAAGCGGTGCTGGCCGCCATCGGCTACGTGGACCAGCGCATCGAACCGTCGATCTACGAAGCCACGCCCGGCACGCTGATCTCGCTGGCCGACACGCATCGCGAAGCCGAGCGGCTGATGCTGGTCGGACACAACCCGGGCCTGGAACGCTTGGCTGCCCTGCTGCACAGCGGCCAGACCGGCGAATACCGCGGCATGCCGCCCGGTGGCGTGGCCGTGCTGACCGTGCCCGCGGACGGCGGCCTGGAACCCGGCGTGGCGCAACTCAGCGCCTTCTGGTGGCCGTGAGGGAACGCCGGCCGCGCCTCCTCCGCCTCCTGCTGCCTTGCCTGCTGGTCTTCTGGCCAGCATGGGCACAGGAGACGGACGTTGCCCCCGACGTTCCCGCCCCCACCTCTTTCCGCACCTTCGACCGGCACTACACGCGGTTCGGCTTCGAGCTGCGCACCCGCTGGGGCCAGCGCGTGTCGGGCGTGTTCCCGCAGTACGAAGGTGAAGTCTCCACCCTGGCCGATGGCCGGCATCGCGTGCGCATCGTCCTGCGCACCGCCGGCGTGGTCGTCGCCGGATCCGATCGCTACACCGCGCTCGCGCGCGGCCCGAGTTTCTTCGATGCACAGCGTTATCCCACCATCGAGTTCGTTTCCGAACCGCATCCGGAAAACCTCATCCACACCGGCGGACGCATGCGCGGCCGGTTGTCGATGCACGGCGTGACGCGCATGGAAACCTTCACGATCGATCGCGCCGATTGCGATGCGCCCGGCAAGGACTGCGACGTCATGGCCAACGGCAGCATCAGCCGCGAGGACTACGGCCTGGACGGCTGGCAGTTCGCGCTGGTCGATCGCGTGCGCTTCATGCTGCGGGTCCGCCTGGTCGAGGCGCCGCTGTGAGAATTGCCGGTCGTGTTGCCGTGCGTATTGGCATGCGTGTTGGCGTGGCCGTGCTGTCGCTCGCGCTCGGCGCGTGCGCCTCGCTGTCCAACGCGCAGCGCGAACGGGTCACCGAGAAAGTCGTCCAGGCGCGCTCGACCCAGGTCGACTGCGAGCGCCCGGACGCCTGCGCGCAGCGCTCGCCCCTGCGCGCGCTGGCCGGGCGCGCGTTCGCCGAGTCCACGGCCGACGCACCGGTGCATTACGCGCTGATCCTGGACCGCGGCCCCGATGCGTTGCTCGCGCGCGTGAACCTGATCCGCAGCGCGACCACCGCCATCGACCTGCAGACCTACATCTTCGACGAGGACGACGCCGGCCGGCTCGTGCTCGACGAACTGCTCGCCGCCGCCCGGCGCGGCGTGCGCGTGCGCGTGCTGATCGACCAGCTGTCCGCGCTCAAGCACGTCGACACGCTCGCCGCGCTGGCCGGGGCGCACGCCAATTTCGAGCTGAAGCTGTACAGCCCGGTGCTCGGCCGCGCCCAGATCACCTACCCGCAATACGCACTGGCGGCCGCGTGCTGCTGGCGCACCCTCAACCAGCGCATGCACACCAAGTTGCTGCTGGTGGATGGCGCGGTCGGCATCACCGGCGGGCGCAACTACCAGGACGACTATTACGACTGGGACGACGAATACAACTTCCGCGACCGCGACCTGCTCGTCGCCGGCCCGGTCGCGCATGTGATGCGCGAGGACTTCGCGCTGTTCTGGAACGATCGCCGCAGCGTGCCGGTGGAATTGCTGAACGACGTCGGCGGACGGCTGCTCACGGCCGGCGTTCCCGCGCTGCCGCCGGCGAATTTCGCAGTCCCGGCGCGCGCGCAGGCCATGCTGCGCGACGCCACCGACAGCGCGCTGATCGAAGAACGACTCGCGTCCCAGGCGATGCGCGTGGGCGCGGTGCACTACATCTCCGACACGCCGGAGAAGCACCGCGCGGTCAATAGCGACCAGCAGGCCGTCGCGTCGGGTTCGCTGCGTGGGCTGATCGATTCGGCGCAGACCGAGGTCGTGCTGCAGACGCCGTACCTGGTGCTGTCGGACGCGGCGACCGACATGTTCCGCCAGCTGCACCAGCGCCCGTACGAGCAGCGCCCGAAGATCATCATCTCCACCAACAGCCTCGCCGCGACCGACGCGTTCATCGCCTACGCGCTGTCGTACAAGTACAAGCGCCGCTACCTGCGCGAGCTGGGCTTCAACATCTTCGAGTACAAGCCCTTTCCGCTCGACGCGCCGATCGACGTCGCCACCACCGGCGCGAAGCTGCCGGACCTGTTCCCCGATGAAGGCAACACCGATGCGGCCACCGACGCCGGTGCGGACGCCAATCCCGGCTCGATCTCGCCGGGACGCGCGCTCACCGGAGAGAGCGGCGGTACCACGGGATCGTCGTCGGGCCGGCACGACACCGACACGGCACCGCCGGTGGACCTGACCGCAACGCACCGCGAACTGCGCGACCGCTACGACCGCCGCAGCACCGTCGAACGCGCGCAGTACCAGCGCGCGATGTCGCGCGAGTACAGCGCGTTGCGCTACAGCACGCGCAAGGCGAACCAGCCCGTGCCGCTGCAGCGCGCGGGCGTGCGCATCGGGCTGCATGCGAAGTCGATGGTGATCGACGGCCGCATCGGCGTGGTCGGCACGCACAACTTCGATCCGCGCGGCGACCACTACAACACCGAGAGTGCGGTGGTGATCGAGGACGAGGCGTTCGCGCAGGCGTTGCGCGCGAGCATCAAGCGCGACATCGCGCCGGCCAATTCGTGGGTGATCGCACGGCGCGACAAGCCGCCGGTGTTTTCGGGCTTGAATTACTCCATCGGCAAGATGTTCGAAGCGATGCCGATCCTGGACCTGTGGCCGATGCGCTACGCGACCAGTTACGAGTTCGTCGCCAGCGAGCAGTGCCCGCAGCCGCTGCTGCCGAGCGATCCGAATTTCCGCGCGTGCTACCAGCCGGTGGGGGATTTCCCGGAAGTGGCGGTGGGGATGAAGGCGATCACGACGCGGATCTTTACGGCGTTCGGGGCGGGGCTCGCGCCGATTCTCTGAAGCGGCTGCTCGCGTTCCGCATCCAGGGCCGCAATGCGGCTGCGTAGCCCGGGTAAGCGAAGCGCACCCGGGAGCTGTCACGCATAACCCCGGGTGCGCTTCGCTTACCCGGGCTACAGGAACAGGGGTTCCTGGCACTCGCGAAAAGGCGGAACGCCCCTCTCCGCTGGAAGAGGGCTAAGGCCCGAAGCGGGTCCCATTTCGCGCACTGGCCGACGCGCCCCCCATCCGACGCCGCCCACTCAGCTATCTGAATGTGACGGTCTTCACCCTCCCTCTCGTCCCGGTCAGAGAGCCGGAGGCGCCGCCGTGCGTCCCGCCAAGCGACCCCTGCCATCAGTCATGGCAACGGAAGCGCTGAAATGTCCATCTATATCAGCAAGTTCCGGCTGCGGCCGTGCCCCAACGAGGTAGGTCTTAGGTGGGGTGACTTTTGGCCCATGGCGGAATAGATCTGGTGTTGTACTTTACCAACACACCGAGGCACTACCCCACCCCCACGAAGGAATCGCCATGAACGCCCTCAACACCGCCGCCCCCTCCGCCAAGTCCGCTCCGGTTTCCCCGCTTGCCCTGATGAACGCCCCGTCGCGCAACCACCGCGAACGCGATTTCGGCGTCGGCTACGGCTCCAGCAGTGGCTATGCGAGCAACCGCCGCTACACGACCGAGTGGGCGCCGCCGCGCTTCCGCTTCGCCTGATCCGCTTCATCCGCGTCAGGCAACACCAGCTTCACCACGCAACACCGAACGCCAGGACAAAGCCATGAACGCCTTCTTCGCCGTCCAGACCCGCCCCAATGCCCCGAGCGCGAACGCCAACGTCGCCCCGCTGCCGGTGCGCCACATCCATCGCGAACGCGATTTCGGCGTGGGCTACGGCAACAGCAGCGGCTACGCCAGCAACCGCCACTACGCCCAGGACTGGATGCAGCCGCGCTTCCGTTGCGCGTAATCCGCTCCGGGCGCCAGCGGCGCCAGCATTCCGCCCCGATCACCTGATCAAACCGTGACAGGACATGCAGGACCCGATCCATAAGCAGACCGAACAGACCCACATCCTCGTTCCCCCTGGCCCGGAGCCGGCGCGTCGGATTCTCTCCGTAGCGACGCGCTGACTCCCGGGCCCATTTTTTTGTGTGCGCCGCGCTAAGGTGTTGCCCATGGACACGCCGCGCTCCCCCTTCCGCGCCCCGCCGGACCTCGCCGCCCTCAACGCGCTCTCGCGCAACACCGCGATGGAGCCCCTGGGCATCGTCTTCACCGAGGTCGGCCACGACTTCATCCGCGCCACCATGCCCGTCGACGAACGCACCCGTCAGCCGTACGGACTGCTGCACGGCGGCGCTTCGGTGCTGCTGGCCGAGACGCTGGGCAGCAGCGCCGGCATGCTCTGCGTCGGCGACGACGAAGCCTGCGTCGGCATCGAGATCAACGCCAACCACCTGCGCGGCGTGCGCGAAGGCACCGTCACCGGTACCGCGCGTCCGCTGCACGTCGGCGGGCGCACGCAGGTGTGGGAGATCCGCATCGAGGACGAACGCCACCGCCTGGTCTGCGTTTCGCGGATCACGCTGGCGGTGATCGCGCGTCCCTGAACGATCGCGCGCGGTCGCCCGCGTTGGGCATCCCTGCACTCGCGCATTGCGAAACCTGTCTGGAAGTCACGCAGCGTCGCGCTCATGGCGCTGGTGGCAACCGCGCCGCTTCGGTATCGTGCGTTCAATGAATGCGCCGTCTCCCCACGCCGGCGCGACGGCGCCGACCACGGCGCCCGCCGCGCGCGCGCTCCGTTATCTCGTCCGCGTGCCGCTGCTGCTGTGGCACGTGTTCGTCGACCTGCCGCTGACGCTGCTGACGACGACCCCGCTCACCCAGAACATCCGCGTCGGCGACGAGCCGCTGGACCACCGCGCGATCCGCGCCTGGTCGGCCGGCCTGATGTGGATCTTCGGTTTCCGCCTGCGCCGGGTCGGCCAGCCGCTGCCGGGCGCGGCGATGTTCGTGGCCAACCACGTCAGCTGGATCGACATCGAAACCCTGCACAGCCAGCGCATGATGGGCTTCGTCGCCAAGCGCGAGATCGCCAGCTGGCCGGTCGTGGGCTGGCTCGCCTCGCGCGGCGAGACGATCTTCCACTCGCGCGGCAGCACCGAATCGCTCGGCGGCGTGCTTCACGAGATGCTCGCCCGCCTGCGCGAAGGCCGCTCGATCGGCGTGTTCCCCGAAGGCGGCACGCGCGGCGGCCATGAGATCGGCCCCTTCCACGCGCGCATCTTCCTGGCCGCGGTCGAGGCAGGCGTGCCGGTGCAGCCGGTCGCGCTGCGCTACGGCGAGCACGGCGACGCGCAGCATGTGGTCGCGTTCCAGCCGGGCGAGAGTTTCCTGGCGAATTTCCTGCGCCTGCTCGGCGAACCGCCGCGCGTGTGCGAAGTGCATTTCCTCGAGCCGATCCTGCCCGCGCAGACCGACGGCCGCCGCCGCATCGCCGATACCGCCCGCGCGCGGATCGTCGAGGCCATGAAGAGCTGAATTTCACGTTTGCAGGTGTAAGGCTTCCGTGCGAGCACACGAATCCCGCGCCGCCATGATTCCAGGCATGTTGAACGCATCCGACTACCACCCGCCGCGCTGGCTGCGCAACGCGCATGTGCAGTCGGTGCTGGGCTCCAGTGCGTTGCGTCGCCGCCACGGCGAACGCAGCCTCGCGCAGCTGAATGCGGTCAGCACGCTCCATACCATCGACGCCGGCGACGACGCGCGCCTGCAGGGCGTGCACACGGCCATGCCCGGCACCGCCTCACGCGGGCTGGTGATGTTGCTGCACGGCTGGGAAGGCAGCGTCGATTCAAGCTACATGCGCCTGACGGCCGCCGAGCTGCTGCGCGAAGGCTTCGAGGTCTTCCGCCTCAACTTCCGCGACCACGGCAACACGCACCACCTCAACGAGGGCCTGTTCCACTCCAACCGCATCGACGAAGTGGTGCGCGCGGCGGCCGAAGTCGCACGCCTCTACCCCGACCGCCCGCTGGCCGTGGCCGGCTATTCGCTCGGCGGCAACTTCGCCCTGCGGCTGGCGCTGCGCGCGCCGACGGCGGGGGTGAAGCTCGCGCACGTCGCGGCGGTGTGCCCGGTCCTGGACCCGGCGCGCACGATGGATTCGATGGAACAGGGCCTGCCGGTCTACCTGTGGTACTTCGAACGCAAGTGGCGCGGCTCGCTGGCGCGCAAGCGCGAGCTGTTCCCGCGGACGCACGCCTTCGACGACCAGGTGCTGGGACTGCGCATGCGTCCGCTCACGCAGTGGATGGTCGAACGCCACACGGACTTCGGCACGCTGGAGCGCTACTTCGATGGCTACTCCATCGCCGGCGACCGACTCGCCGGCCTGCAGGTGCCGGCGAGCATCCTGATGGCGGCGGACGATCCGGTCATCCCCATCGACGCGTTCCACAAGTTGAAGCTGCCGGCCGATACCGAGCTGGAGATCTCGCCCTGGGGCGGCCATTGCGGGTTCCTGGAAAGCGCGAAGCTGGATGGCTTCGCCGAGCGCTGGATCGCCGGAAGGCTCGCCGAGAAGCTGGCGAAGCCGGACGTCCAGGCGTCCGCTTCGTGTCGGCGATGACACAAAAATGCGCGGTCGCCGACAGCGCGCGTTCAAACCGCCAACGTAGGATGGGTTGAGCGAAGCCGAACCCATCGGCCGGGCCGCACTCGCGATGGGTTTCGCGTTGCGAAGCTCCCATCCCACGAACGAGCATCGCAGGGGTCACGCATGAAACGCGCCGCCATCCAAGTCGTCCTCATCGTCTTCGCGGCGTGCGCGAGCACCGCCGCGATCGCGCAGGACGAGGCCGCCTCCTCGCTCGACCTGAGCGTGCCGAGCGAGCGCATCCAGTTCGCCAGCACCGATCCGGACGCGAACTACGACAACCTGCCGCCCGGCGCCTGGCGTCCGATCACGCCCGAGGAGGCCGAGCGCAAGGCCGACGGCCAATGGCAGGTGCACGGCGCGGTCGAAGCCGGCGTCGGCTGGTCCAAGCGCGGCGGCAACAGCAACTGGCAGGCGCTGAACCTCAACCTCGGCAAGACCACCGTGGATGACGACGGCGATACGAACCACTTCAACATCGACATCAACGTCGGCAAGAGCGACGGCCCGGCGTTCGGTCCGGGGGGTGGTTATTACGGGCCCGGCGCCTACGGCCCCGGTTACCACGCCCCCGCGCCATCGCCGGGGCCGATGATGCGCGGCAGGGGTCCGCTCGTCCGCTGATCCGGCGATTCCGGGGCGATTCCCGGCGCCCGGAAGGCCCCGGGCATGCGGCTACAATCGACGTTTTCGCCCGAGCGTCCGAGTAGTCCATGCACGAATCCATCATCGATGCCCTGCGCCGCGGCGCCGCCCCCGAAGCGCTGGCCGCCGCACGCGAGGCCGTGGCCGCGCAGCCGCAGGACGCCACCTCGCACCGCCTGCTCGCCGCCGCCCTGCGTCTGGGTGGCGACCGCGAAGCGGCCCTGTCCGCGATCGACCAGGCCATCGCCCTGGCGCCGGAAGACGCCGACCTCCACCTCGAGCGCGCCGGCCTGCTGCTGCACGAGCGCCAGCTCGATGAAGCCCAGGCCGCGCTGGCCCGCTCGACCGGCCTGGATCCGAACCAGTTCCCGGCCTACATCATCCAGGGCCACCTGGCGCTGGCGCGTCGCGACCTCGACGAAGCCTCGCGCCTGGCCCGCACCGCCGCGCGCATCGCGCCGGATCATCCGCACGTCGCCGCGCTCGAAGGTGGCGTCGCCATGCGCCGCGGCGAAGTCGATCGCGCGCTGTCGCTGATCAGCGCCGCCGCCGAGCGCGCGCCGAACGATCCGCAGCTGCGCCACGCGCTGGGCTTCGCCTACCTCGCCAAGGGCCACTTCGCCTTCGCCGAGCAGGCCTTCCGCACGCAGCTGGAAGCCGATCCGACCTCGCGTCCGCTGCGCCTGCTGGTGGCCGACCTGCTCCGCCGCCAGGGCCGTCCGGGCGATGCCGCCGACGAACTGGCCCCGCTGCTGGACAGCAAGGACGTCACCGTCCCGATGCAGCGCCTGGTCGGCGAACTGCACCTGGAAGCCGGCCGCAACGAGCAGGCGCTGCCGCTGCTGCGCCAGGCCTTCGCCGCGCAGCCGCTCGACAGCCGCAACCTGTTCCCGCTGATGGAAGCCTGGCGTCGCCAGACGCTGTTCGACGAAGCCCGCACGACGCTCGACGCCGTGCTGGAAGACCACGCCAACGTCACCGACTTCTGGCGCGCCCGCCTGCTGTTCGAGGAATTCGCCAGCGACCAGGCACGCGGCGTGATCGAACGCTGGCGCACCGCGATGCCCGACTTCGTCCCCGCACTGGAAGCGATGGGCACGCTGCACGAGCAGCGCGGCGAAACGGCCGAGGCGGAAGCCATCGCACGCCGCATCACCGAACTGGCACCGGGCCACACGCAGGCCGAGCTGAAGCTGATCGACGGCCTGCTCCAGCGCGATCCCGACGCCGCCATCGAGCGCGTCGAAAGCCTGCTCGCGCGGGCGCCGGATCCGAACGTGAAGCGCACGCTGCGCCAGCTGCTGGGCCGTTGCTTCGACGTCGCCGGACAGACCGACGCGGCCGCCGCGACCTGGGCCGAACTGCACGCCGAAGTCGTCGACCAGCGCCTGCCGCTGCCGCAGGTCAGCACCGCGCCGCAGCAGTGGCCGGAGCTGGCGCCGCTGCCCGATCCCGCCGCCGCCGTGTTGCTGCTGTGGGGCGCGCCGGGTTCGCTGGTGGAACGGCTGGCGATCACCTTCGACCAGGCCGGTGCGCCGCTGCGCAGCGACCGCCTCGGCGCCCAGCCGCCGAACGATCCGCTGCAGCGCTACACGACCGTGCAGGGCCTGCTCGACGGCTCGCTCGATCCGGCCTACATGATCACCCTGTGGCGTGCGGCGCTGCCGACGCGGGCGATCAACGACGGCAACATCTTCGATTGGCTGCTGTGGTGGGACAACGCGCTGCTGCTGGCGCTTCGTCCGCAGCTGCCCGAGGCGATCGTGATGATCGCCCTGCGCGATCCGCGCGACATGCTGCTGGACTGGCTGGCGTTCGGCTCGCCGGTGCCGTTCGCGCTGGAATCGCCCGAAGCGGGCGCGCGCTGGCTCGCGGCGACGCTGTCGCAGGTCGCCGACCTGCACGAGCAGGACCTGTTCCCGCATCGCCTGATCCGCCTGGACGACATCGCCGACGACGCGACCGCCGTCGCGCAGGCCATCGCCGACTCGCTGCAGATCCGCGTCGCCGTGGCGCCGCAGCAGGCGCTGGGCCCGGCGCGATTCGAAGCCGGCCACTGGCGGGCGTTCCGCGATTCGCTGGGCGACGCGTTCGACCTGCTCACGCCGGTCGCGCAGCGCCTGGGATATCCGGCGGTGTAACGAAGGAGTGAGGCGCGAGGAGTGAGGAGTGAGTGGAAGGCTGCGGGATGGCCTGACACGCGTGCTTCACCCCTTCGCTCCGACGCTTCTCACTCACTTCTCACTTCTCCTCACTCACTTCTCATTCGCCGCCATGCAGATCCGCAGCAACAGCTTCCAGCACCGCGAACGCCTGCCGGCCGAATTCGCCGCCGGCCAGGCCACCGCCGACGGTTTCGGCTTCGCGCCCAACCGCAATCCGCACCTGGCGTGGGACGACGTGCCGGCCGGCACGAAGTCGTTCGCGCTGCTGTGCATCGATCCGGACGTGCCGACGGTGGCGGAGATGGTCGGCAAGGAAGGCGTCGAGATTCCCGCCGACCAGCCGCGCGCCGACTTCGTGCACTGGGTCGTCGCCGACATTCCCGCCGACGTGCGCGAGATCGCGGCGGGCAGTTGCAGCGATGGCGTGGTCGCGCGCGGCAAGCAGAACCCGTCCGGCCCGGCCGGTTCGCGCCAGGGCCTGAACGACTACACCGGCTGGTTCGCCGGCGACGCCGCGCTGGCCGGCGACTGGCACGGCTTCGACGGACCGTTCCCCCCGCCGAACGACCTGCGCCTGCACCGCTATTTCTTCCGCCTGTACGCGCTGGACATTCCCCGCCTCGACCTGCCGGAGCGGTTCACCGCGCAGGACGTGCAGCGCGCGATGCATGCGCATGTGCTGGACGAGGTGGCGATCTACGGGACGTATTCGCTCAACGCGTCCGTGAAGGGTTGATTCAAGCCCCTCTCCCATCGGGAGAGGGATTGGGGGGAGAAGGCGCTGCTTGCGAACCATGGGTTCGCACGACTTCGAACGCCCGAACGCCATGCATTCGGGCCGGGCAGGGCCTCACCGCTTCTGCGGCGTCGTATCGCTCTCGACCACCATGTCGAGCACATACGCCACCTGCTCGCTCGCCGGCTTCTGACCCGAAACGAAGCGCTTCACGCGCACCACGTTGCGCACGCCTTCCTCGTGCGTGAAGCCTTCGATGTCCTGGTACAGCGGCTGCCATTCGGCCGGCGTGCCGGTGCGGATGCCCTTGTCGTCGAAGTGCACTTCGCGCACCTGCAGGCACTGGCGGTTCGGGACGTCCGGATGCGTGCACGGCTTTGAATTCGGCGCGATCTCCAGGAAGACCGTTTCGCCCGGTCCGCCGAAACGCGTCTGCGCGGTCGGCTGGCCGCGGAAGGTGAGCACGTCGCCGCCGGCATTGGTGAGCGTGAGCAGCGGCGTGGCGCCGGACTGCAACGCCGCCGTCTGCGCACCGCGCAGGCGTTCGCCGACCGCGCTGTCCAGCGCCATCAGCTTCTGGTCCACGCAGGCCATCATCGTCGAGGCCATGTCGCCGACCGTCAGCTTCGCGCCGTCGAGCGTGTAGCTGCCCATCATGCGGTTGCAGGTGTTCGATACGGCGATGCGACCGTCGGCGAAGTCCAGCGTCACCGGCTTGTCCGCGCGCGCGAACAGCGCGTCGACGCGCTGTCCCTTCGCATCGACGGCGTTGTCGAGCATCCAGTGATGGCCGCCCAGCACGGCGGTATCGAGCGCGGGCGATGCGGGCGCCTCGACCGTCCCGCTGGCGGCCGGCGCGGCCGGCGGTGCGGTTTCGGCCGAAGGCGCTTCCTGCGGCGAACGCGAGCAGGCAGCCAGGGCCAGGGCGAGGGTGAGCAGGGCGAATCGCTTCATGGACGTCTCCTCCGGGGGCCGGACCTGTCCGGGTCCGGCATAGGGAACGGGGCGAAGCGCGCGGGCGGAGCGACGTCCGCCGCGGTTCAACTGCCGGCCGGCACCAGCAGAAGCAGTGCCGCGCCGAGGACGAAGCGGTAGATCGCGAAGGCGGTGAAACGGTGGGACTGGATGTACCGCAACAGCCATTTCACGGAGATGAAGGCGGTGATCGCCGAGGCCACGAAGGCCACGCCCAGCGCCGTCCAGTCCTCGTGGGCCGCCTCGCCGCTGTGGATCACGTCGATCAGCTCGTAGGCGGTGGCCGCGAACATCGTCGGGATGCCGACCAGGAAGGCGAATTCGGTCGCCGCCGCGCGCGAGGTCGTACCGGCCAGCAGCGCCACGAAGATCGTCGCGCCCGAACGCGAGGTACCCGGAAACACGCCCGCCACCACCTGCGCGATGCCGACCAGGATCGCCACCGTCCAGGTGATCGTCGCCCGCTCGCCCAGCACCGCGGCGCGCTTTGCAGCGAAATGCTCGGCCGCGATCATCCACACGCCGCCCAGCACCAGCGCCCATGCGATCGGGGTCACTTCATCGGGCAGCTCGAAGCCGAGCTTCTTCACGATCACGCCCAGCACCGCGGTGATGCCGAAGGCGGCCGCCAGCTTGAACGCGTAATCGCGCGCCGCCGCCGCATCCATCGGCATGCCGGCCGGGCTGTGTTCGGCCATCGCGCGCCTGCCGAGGAAGCCCATCGCCAGATCCCACAGGCGCTGCCAGTAGATCGCCACCACCGCCAGGATCGCGCCCGCCTGGATCGAGATGTTGAACAGATCGCTGCGATGTCCGAGCCAGCGTTCGGCGATGAGCAGGTGGCCGGTGCTGGAGATCGGCAGGAACTCGGTGATGCCTTCGATGATGCCGAGGAGCAGGGCGGCGAACAGGTCGGTCATTGGGCAGAGGCCAGGGTTCGGACGGAATTCGGAATGTGATTCGAAAAGCGCGGACGGGTCCGTGGCAGCACCCCGCGAAACGGCGCAGCATACCGGACGAGCCTGCCTGCACCATGTCGACGCAATCGCATTGCTTCACGCACTGTTCTGGTGCAAGACGATTCGCGCGCGCCAGGCCGACTCTTTCAAATCAATGTGTTAGCAGCGCGTGAAAGTTGGCACGACCCATGCGTAATGCATGGAGTCACCGCGAAACGCGGCCGGCTTTCTCCCCCATCCCAGTCTCCAATCCCGAATCCCGGAGTACCCAATGTCGATCGAACACATCGAAAAGCTCATCAAGGATCACAAGGTCGAGTTCGTCGACCTCCGCTTCGCGGACATGCGCGGCGTGCAGCATCACGTCACCTTCCCGAAGTCGATCATCGAGCCGAGCCTGTTCGAGGACGGCAAGATGTTCGACGGCTCCTCGATCTCGGGCTGGAAGGGCATCAACGAGTCCGACATGGTGCTGCTGCCCGACGCGAGCACCGCGTTCCTGGACCCGTTCACCGCCGACCCGACGCTGGTGCTGACCTGCGACATCCTGGACCCGGCGACCATGCAGGCCTATTCGCGCGATCCGCGCGGCGTGGCCAAGCGCGCTGAAGCCTTCCTCAAGGCCAGCGGCATCGCCGACCAGGCCTTCTTCGGTCCGGAGCCGGAATTCTTCATCTTCGACTCGGTCCGCTTCGCCAACGACATGGGCCACACCTTCTTCCACATCGATTCGGAAGAAGCGCATTGGAACTCCGGCCGCGAATACGACGGCGGCAACACCGGCTACCGTCCGATGGTGAAGGGCGGCTACTTCCCCGTCGCGCCGCTGGATTCGCTGCACGACCTGCGCGCCGAGATGTGCAAGACGCTGGAACTGGTCGGCCAGGAAGTGGAAGTGCACCACCACGAAGTCGCCAACGCCGGCCAGTGCGAGATCGGCACCAAGTTCAACTCGCTGGTGAAGAAGGCCGACGAGCTGCTGACGATGAAGTACGTCATCAAGAACGTCGCGCACCGCAACGGCAAGACCGTGACCTTCATGCCCAAGCCGATCGTCGGCGACAACGGCAGCGGCATGCACGTGCACCAGTCGCTGGCCAAGGGCGGCGTGAACCTGTTCTCCGGCGACGGCTACGGCGGCCTGTCGCAGATGGCGCTGTGGTACATCGGCGGCATCTTCAAGCACGCCCGCGCGATCAACGCGTTCGCCAACTCGACGACCAACTCCTACAAGCGCCTGGTGCCGGGCTTCGAAGCGCCGGTGATGCTGGCCTACTCGGCCCGCAACCGCTCGGCTTCGTGCCGCATTCCGTACGTCGCCAACCCGAAGGCGCGCCGCATCGAAATCCGCTTCCCGGATCCGATGAACTCCGGCTACCTGATCTTCGCCGCGCTGATGATGGCCGGCCTGGACGGCATCAAGAACCAGATCGATCCGGGCGCACCGAGCGACAAGGACCTGTACGACCTGCCGCCGGAAGAAGAGAAGAACATCCCGACCGTCTGCCACAGCCTGGACCAGGCGCTGGAAGCGCTCGACAAGGATCGCGACTTCCTCAAGGCCGGCGGCGTGTTCACCGACGACTTCATCGACAGCTACATCGCGCTGAAGATGCAGGAAGTCACGCGCTTCCGCGCCGCGACGCACCCGCTCGAATACCAGATGTACTACACGCTGTGATCCCTCCACGGGCCGGGGCGAATGCTCCGGGCCGTGTTGTTTCACGGCACGTAATTCCGCGGCACGTAATTCCGCGACACGCAGTTCCGCACCACGCAGTCCAAGCCCCTCTCCCACGGAGGTTCGCGATGGAGATCCGCACCGGCGGTCTCGAGCATCCCGATGTCGCCTCGCTGCTGCAGGAACACCTGCGCGGCATGGCGGAGCTGTCTCCGCCGGAAAGCATCCACGCGCTCGACCTCGATGGCCTGCGCACGCCGCAGATCACCTTCTGGTCCGCGTGGCAGGGCGAAGAACTGCTCGGTTGCGGCGCCCTGAAACAGCTCGACGCCGCGCATGGCGAAATCAAGTCGATGCGCACCGCATCACGGCACCGCCGCAAGGGGGTCGCGGCCGCGATGCTGGAGCACATCCTGGATCAGGCGCAGCGTCGCGCGTTCACGCAGGTGAGCCTGGAAACGGGCTCGATGCAGGGCTTCGCCCCGGCGCGCGCGCTGTATGCGCGCTACGGATTCGAATTCTGTGGTCCGTTCGCGGACTACACCGACGATCCAAACAGCGTCTTCATGACGCGGGCCGTGCAACGCAGGCCTTGACCGCACCACCGCACCATCAACTCACGAGGTGAAAAAACGACGGGCGCGTGCCCGCCGCAAGGCGAGTGCGTCTCCAGCGATCCGGGCACCGACGATCCGCCCGGCATCCAGAGCACGAACACCAATGACCGGGGAGGGGCCACCGCTTATGAGGAGCCTGCGTCATGTCGTCTCGCAACCATGCAAGCAACACCGCTGCACATTTCACCACCGTCGCGCTGGCCGGTGCGCTTTGGCTCGCCCTGCCCGCTGATGCGATCGCCGGCGTGTCCGGTTCGGTCGCGTTGACCAGCGACTACATTTTCCGCGGCATTTCGCAGAATAACCAGGAACCCGCATTGCAGGCCGGCGTCGAGTACGCGGCCGACAGCGGCTTCTATGTCGGCAGCTGGGGCAGCAACGTCAGCTGGCTCTCCGACACGCCCGTGCCCGACAACGACATTTCCAACAGCGTCGAACTCGATTTCTACGGCGGCTATCGCGGCAAGTTCAACGACACCGTCGGCTTCGACGTCGGCGCGCTGTACTACTGGTATCCCGGCGATTACCCCTCCGGCTTCAACAGCCCGGACACGGCCGAGCTGTATTTCGGCATCAGCGCCGGGGTGTTCGCAGCAAAGTATTCCTACGCACTCACCGATCTGTTCGGCTACGCCGATTCGGACGGCTCCGGCTATCTCGACGCCGCGGTCAACTGGGAGTTCACACCCAGCTGGACGCTCAATGCGCACGCCGGAAAGCAGTGGATCGAAAGCAACGAGGACTTCGAATACGTCGACTGGAAGCTCGGCGTCACCAAGTCCTTCGACGGCGGTTTCGCCATCGCGCTGGCCTACACCGATACCGACGCAGAAGAGGCGCTCTACACCAACGTCCACGGCAATTTCCTGGGCGAGGACACGGTGGTGCTGACGCTCACGAAAACGTTCTGACTTCCCATCCACCACGGAGCTGCGAGATGAAACTGATCACCGCGATCATCCGGCCGTTCAAGCTCGACGAGGTGCGCGAAGCGCTCACCGAAGTCGGCGTGTCCGGCATCACCGTTACCGAAGTGAAAGGGTTCGGCCGCCAGAAGGGCCACACGGAGCTGTATCGCGGCGCGGAATACGTCGTCGATTTCCTGCCGAAGCTGAAGGTGGAATGCGCGGTCGCGGAAAGCTCGCTGGAAGCGGCGCTGGAAGCGCTGGCCAACGCCGCGCGCACGGGCAAGGTCGGCGACGGAAAGATCTTCGTCCAATCGCTCGAGCGCACGGTGCGCATCCGCACCGGCGAGCTCGACGACGATGCGTTGTGAGGAGGCGGCGATGACAACTTCCAGCCATTCCGGTCGCTTCGCCCCAACTTCGACGAAAGAAGGAAACCACACCGTGACGCATTCACAGATCGATCCACGTCTTCGCGGGGATGACGGCAGGGACGCGGATGCGCGATCGCGCGACGAACGCCGACGCGTGATCGACGCACTGCGCGCGCCGCGCATCGCAGCCTTGTTCGCGATGCTGTTCGCACTCATCGCACCCGCCCTCGCCTTCGCCCAGGACGCAGCGGCCGCCGCGCCCACCGCGAACAAGGGCGACGTCGCGTGGCTGCTGGTCTGCGCCGCGCTCGTGATCTTCATGACGCTGCCCGGCCTGGCGCTGTTCTACGGCGGCCTGGTGCGCAGCAAGAACGTGCTGTCGGTGCTGATCCAGACGCTGATCGTGTTCTCGCTGGTGGCGATCCTGTGGGCGCTGTACGGCTACTCGCTCGCGTTCACGCCGGGCAACGCGTTCATCGGCGGATTCGACCGCGTGTTCGCGAAGGGCCTGGACGCCACGGCGATGGGCGCGACGTTCACCAAGGGCGTCTACATTCCCGAACTGGTGTTCTTCGTGTTCCAGGGCGCGTTCGCGTGCATCACCTGCGCGCTGATCATCGGCGCGTTCGCCGAACGCGTGAAGTTCGCCGGCGTGCTGCTGTTCACCGTGCTGTGGTTCACCTTCGCCTACACGCCGATGGCGCACATGGTGTGGTTCTTCCCGGGCCCGGATGCGTTCACCAGCAACGATGCGGTGCCGGGCGTGCTCGCGCAGTCGGGGTTCCTCTTCGCACGCGGCGCGCTGGATTTCGCCGGCGGCACGGTGGTGCACATCAACGCCGCGATCGCGGGCCTGGTGGGTTCTTACGTGATCGGCAAGCGCGTGGGTTACGGGCGTGAGGCGATCAAGCCGCACAACCTGACGCAGACGATGGTCGGTGCTTCGATCCTGTGGGTCGGTTGGTTCGGCTTCAACGCCGGCTCCGCGCTGGAAGCCAATGCCGTTGCCGCCCAGGCCTTCGTCAACACGTTCCTCGCCACGGCAGCCGCCGTGCTCGGGTGGACGGCGGTGGAGTGGATCAGCAAGGGCAAGCCGTCGATGCTCGGCGCGGCGTCGGGCGCGGTGGCGGGGCTGGTGGCGATCACGCCTGCGGCCGGCTTCGTAGGCCTGTGCGGCGCGATCATCATCGGCGCGATCGCCGGCGCGGTCTGCCTGTGGGGCGTCAACGGCCTCAAGCGCCTGCTCGGTGCGGACGACGCGCTCGACGTGTTCGGCGTGCACGGCGTCGGCGGCATCCTCGGCGCGCTGCTTACCGGTGTGTTCGCCTCACCGGCGCTGGGCGGTGCGGGCATCTGGGATTACGTCACCGAAACCGCGTTGCCCGAGTACAGCATCGCCTCGCAGGTCTGGATCCAGCTTCAGGGCGTGCTGGTGACGGTGGCCCTGTCGGGCGTGGTCGCGCTGATCGCCTTCCTGATCGTGAAGTACACCGTCGGCCTGCGCGTGAGCGAGGAGTCCGAACGCGAAGGCCTGGACATCACCTCGCACGGGGAATCGGCTTACGAGAACTGAGCAATGACGTTGGGGCAAAGCGGCGTGTGCAACCCCTCCCGTACACGCCGCGGCAGCGCGCGACGGTTCAAACCGTCGCGCGCTTTTTTTCCCGATGACGCCGCGCCAGTTCGCTCGCCAGCGCGATGCCGGCGGTGAGCGCGGCCATCGACAGGAACTGGCCGCGCGTTTCGTCCGCCGACACCAGCAACGCGAAGATGATCGCGAGGATCACCAGCGCCGCGATCGTCACCACCGGAAAACCGCGCATGCGGAACGGCAACGGCGTGCCGAGGCGTTCGGCGCGACGACGCAGGATCAGCTGCGACACCAGCGCCATCGTCCACACCAGCAGGCAGGTGGCGCCGACGATGTTGAGCAGCACCGGCAGCACGCGGTTCGGGAACCACAGCTCGAACACGGTGGCGATGAAGCCGAATGCCACGCACGACAGCACCGCGAGCACCGGCACCTGCCGGCGATTCACCCGCGCCAGCCAGCGCGGCGCCTCGCGGCGCTGCGCCAGCGAGAAGATCATGCGCGAGGCGCCGTAGAGGTTCGCATTGAGCGCCGACAGCAGCGCGATCACGGCGATCAGCGTGATGGTGGTGGACGCATACGGAATGCGCGCCACGTCCAGCACCGCCGCGAACGGCGAGCGCAGCGTTTCGCTGGTCCACGGCACGACCGCGATGATCACGCTGATCGAGCCGATGTAGAACACGAGGATGCGCCAGGCGACGGTGCGGATCGCGCGCGCCAGGCTGCGCGCCGGATCGGACGTTTCGGCGGCGGCGACGGCAACGATCTCGGTTCCACCGAACGCGAACACCACCACCAGCAGCGCCGCGCCGATGCCCGCCCAGCCCTTCGGTGCGAAACCGCCGTGGCCGGTGACGTTCGACCATCCGGGCGACGGCACGTCCGGCAGCAGCCCGAGCAGCAGCGCGCCGCCGATCGCGATGAAGAGCACGATCGCGGCGACCTTCATGATCGCGAACCAGAATTCGAATTCGCCGAAGTTGCGCACGCCCAACAGGTTGACCACGGTGAACAACACCATGAAGGTCAGCGACGACAGCGGCACCGGGATCTGCGGCCATATCGTGGCGAGCAGACCGCCCGCGCCGACGGCCTCGGCGGCGATCACGATCACCACCTGCGTCCACCACAACCAGCCCACCGTCGCGCCTGCGGTCGCGCCCATCGCGTCGCCCGCGTACACCGAGAACGCACCGCTGGCCGGCTTCGCCGCCGCCATTTCGCCCAGTGCGTTCATCACGATGATCACCAGCGCGCCGGCGACCAGGTAGGAGATGAGCACGGCCGGTCCCGCCGCCTGCACGCCCACGCCGGAACCGAGGAACAGGCCGGCGCCGATCGCGCTGCCCAGGCCCATCATGATCAGCTGGCGCGGCTTGAGGGCATGGCCCAGCTGCGGCGCGGCGGCGGTCGGACAAACGGAGGTTTCGGACATCGGAATCGACGCGGCTTCGAGGGGCGTCACCATAACAGCGAGGAACGAGTGGGGAGGAGTGAGGCGAGCCCACGGGCAACGAGGGCGGCCGTGTATCTCCGTCATTCCGGCGAAGGCGGGGACCCGGGCGCTCACCCTTCGGACACTGGCGGGTACGAACGCATCCTTTGACGCGGGCCTTCCCCGCCGGGCGCTAGCGTTACCCGCATGGACACGCGCACCCAGACCCTGCCGCCGGGCTGGCGGATCGAAGCGACCGGCCCGTTTCCCGGAAGTCGCGCCTGTGTCCTGCGCCTGACCCACGCCGACGGCCTGGAAGCGGTCTGGCAGCTCGACGAGGGAACCGAACAGTGCGAGGCGGTGAAGCAGCTCGCCGCCGCGATGGCACTGACCGGCGAAAGCTATCGCGAACCCGACGAAGGCCCGGGGCCGCTGCTCGCGACGTGACCGTGGATGCGTGGGATATGCCCCGACGCCGGCTTGGGCAGCCGACCGAATTTTCGGAGGGGAAGTTCCGAGGGGAAGAGGGTCGGCCTCGGCGCCGGGGCCTGTTCAGTTTGCGCTTGAGGCGCAATGGGCCCCAGTCAGGGAAATCGGAAGGGCAAGTCGGAGGATCCCCGACACGCTGTCGCGGGGCGCATGAGGCCCTCGCCGGGCGGCTTCGGCAATACCGCAGGCCGACCCGGACTTCTAGAGTGGCCTCATGACGACGACGCTTCC
>Ga0102593_1001535_pt1 | contig 22239 bp, 23 predicted proteins | sample AraplaCol_mMS_r2_2_FD_76862 | JGI IMG/M metagenome (GOLD analysis project Ga0102593, IMG submission 76862) | Arabidopsis root microbial communities from North Carolina, USA - plate scrape MF_Col_mMS_r2 (SPADES assembly) (version 2) | ecosystem: Host-associated > Plants > Roots > Endosphere...
GGGTGAAAGGGGGAAGGAGGGAAGTAAAAAAAGAAAAAGGGGGAGGGGGGAGTGGCTGGAGGCCATAAAAAAAAAAAAAAAAAAAAGACAGGAGGAGGCTTGGGGAGAAAAGGAGGGAAGGAGAGAAGGAAGGAAAGATGGGGCTTCTTATACTTGGGGAGGAAAGAGCGTTGGGGAAGCCTCCGACTCGTCGGTTCCTACCCCGGACAAATTAAGCTTTGGTCCCTGCGCGGCCGCTGCCGAAGACCCACTTAGTAACTCAGATTACCAGCTGTCAGGGAACTTAATTCCATGCATATTTTTGGTACAATGCATTTTCCTCATACTCTTTAACTTTTGACTCACCTACCCCAGCCTCGGAATTACCCGGAAACTCTGGGGTACGGTGTGTAGTGAGTCACCTCTAGCTTTGTGACTCAGTCGGCGGAAGCTCAATTCATCGTCGGAGCAGGAAAAACACGTCGTGAAGTCGTCAACGACAGCACATTGTGGCCAGTATGCCCCAACAGAGAAATGTATGGGGTGGCGAGGGGGCGGGCATGGGGATGGGGATGGGATAGCGAGCAGGGTCTACTCTAGGGGAGTAGAATAGATTCAGAGGTTTTTGGAGCTGAGACATTGTTAAGATTCATTAATTTTCGTAGATACAAGTGTAGGCCAATTATCGCCGAGTTCCTCGCTCTGTAGATCATGCCGGGGCGCGGAGACCTCCCGGAAAGGGTGCGCCCTGAGAGTCCGGCGTGTCTCAGTGGTGTCTGCAAGTTAATATGTTAGTAGAAGTGCTGTAGAGTAGCTACAGGAAGTAGACCCATGAATCTATTCTCTCAGGAACATCTTGAGATATGTATCATCCAATAGAGACATGCATGGCTCGTTGAAGGGCCACAAGGTACGGTGCAGTTAGCGCTAGAGCGTGGCGAGGAGGCACCAGCCTCGATGCAGAGGCATAGGTCTACTAGAATGGCAACTGATCCCCGATACCTTCAAGGGAGGATAATCTCGAGGCATAAAACAGTTACTCCTCGCTTTAGAACAATGTACTCCTCTCAGCCAGCGTGGTGAGTCCAGCCTCTATGAACACGATGCCACCCGTATCTCAGCGACAAGAACATACCATATAGTGCGAAGCGTCTGATAATTACATCCGAATCTTGTATTTGAGACATCAAATCACAGAGATAGTCTATCTTTATACTTCCTCGCAGTTCCATTGCTGCCCGCCACGTCGCAGGCGTGATACGTGAGCAGCATTCCCCATAGTTCCGGCGCACTCTGTCACCCACGAGGTCTGAAATGAAGGGCCAGTACCCCTAGCTATTGATCATATTACTCCTGTTCATGAATGGATTACTACTCAAAACCTATAGACTACTCTTGAGATGTCTTGTCTGGCCCATATTCTCCTACTAATACGGGGGTTTCTACTAAGTCTACGCAGTCTACCAGACCCCTCAAGGCGAATATACACCTCATAGCTTCGCTGATACTTCTAACCATGAGGGTCATCATAAGAACATGTTACTTTTGAATTCTGACTACTTTCTACGCCAATTCCCTCCACCCTGCCGCGCCTATCCTACTCTGCCTCATATATCAGCGATGAGCACGTGCTGCTTACTATGACGTTCTTTACAATATCAACTCGACGGCGTGTTGGGCTGTATCGGTGCCTTCCTTTTCGGGAAATATTGACTACTAAGCAGTCCTCGCGGGTGAAATCACAATACTTTGTCACGTCAACTCATTCACGCCCCAGAAAGAATTTTCCTGCGTCACACCCAACACCGATCACTAATTACGTGCATTTCAATATGTCCATCATCGTGGAAGACAACAAACGGCTCAAAACAGAGCTCATCGGCGAAGGAGTGGTTGGTTGTGACAATGCCGACTTCCGCCAGGAGTACAGACGAATTGACAAAATCTTGTGCTCCCTTTTGATTCGCAATTGCAGTGGGTCTGATACTCTCTCTGACGCGGAGCTGCAACAACTGGGAATCGAAGTTGGAAGCCTTGACCTTCAGACCGGGGCAGCTTCTTCTGCGGCACATCACTTCTTTCCAAATTACGAAATTCCGCGCATTCAAGAGAGTAGCATACCGACAGGGAAACTGATAGCAGATGGGAAATGGCTCAGGGAATGGCTCACGTCTTTGACGGAAACTTTTAGCGGCTTCGGTGATCCGGTCCGAGTTCATACGAGTCATTTGTTTCCCACTACACTGCGTAATTCAATGGACTCATATTTGCGGGCGTTTGATAAGGATTTCAGTGAAGAATTCTTTGACGGGTAAGTTTCCGGATCTCTTCGTGACTCGAGCGAGCTCTGAAATTTATCTTGACAAGATGCATCTCCCGTTATGACTGGACGATAAAGTAAGTGACAGGTCCCTATACATGACAATCTAGGTAATAGTCTAATTCCGTCCAGCTTCTCCAGTGCGAAAGCGGACAGTGATACGGATAAACCATGGAAATACAAGAACTCGACAGGGAGGCACATCTACAATCACAAGATCGAGTTTCCGTTTCGTCTCTTGTCTCCAGAAATCGTGAAGAAGGTTGTTATTACTACTCATCGCGATATCGAGGCTGAATTCTTTTTGAAAGCCAGTCTTGGTGATGCCCTCGTCGAATTTATGAGTGGCAAGCCGATACATCTCAGTCGCATCAGTCACGGCATGTGCAGCATCCATCTCCAAACCGGTTGTGGAAGTGATGATCGCCTTTCAGCTGGCGAGCTTTCTGCCTTGGCTTGGCAGATCAAAAATGCAATCTTTGCGGAGATGGAACTCTGCCAGCGATTATTCCCTGATGAAGTTTTAAAACTCAAGAAACTAAACTATCCGGTATGTGTCGGGTATGCCTAGCACATTTCGCAAAAGACTGACCTTGATATCCAGAGACTAGCCATCATATACGATCTTTCGGGAAAGGTTCGAGTTCTGTACGCATATCTCGCGGATAAGCTGTATGTTCAGGCTTCTAAAATTCTAGACTTTGGCTGGCTGGCTGTCAAACAGCCAGTGGAAACAAATACTTTTGAAGAAGGCTTTGATGCAAAAAAGTATCTCGATATGATGGGTATCTTGCTTCGATGGATGTGGCCTATCACCAAAGAGAACCCGACAGGAAATACCGAGGACCTTGGACTTGACTGGCCATGGTAGCATGAAATTGGCGCCTGCCAGTGGGCTTATTATATCGTGTCCATAAGTTTAGTTCCATGTTGAGTTGAAGAGACAATCTTTTGAATAAAATCTCCACTGCCAGCTTCTGATCTTGAAAAATACAGGATATTAGTAATATCACATTTACGGCCGACACTAAGTCTGCCCTACCCTTTTAGATTAATATATCATTACAAGAGCCCTCAATAACTTCATCAATTGCATATAAGCCACGTTCAAGCAGAACCACCTCCCGCAAGTACTGCCTGTATTTGAGAATTATCTTTATGGTATATCTGTAAATACGCGCAAATGGAGGGACCTTCAACTCTAGCTCGAAGTCCAATCCACCATATACTTCGACCCGCTTTGCAATACCAAAGATACAGCAACAAAAGTGCCACAGGGTCTCTTTGCCGCAAAAGTTCTTCAAATGCAGCATGTAGACTCATCGTGAATATCTGAGTATTACCCGTCGACACCTCATCATCCGGAATTTCCAAAAGTCGCGATACAGCATGCGCGGCGCAAAAATATTGATTATTCTCCGCCGTAGACGAATCATCTAGTTGACATATAACAATCAGTTTCGCCGGTATACCCTCAATACCCATCTCCGGTAAAGGCGAAAACATCTCGGCAAACGCCTCCGTCATGATATTGAAGATACTATCCTCTCTTAGAGGATTGACCATATTCCAAAGTGAGTTTTTGCCTTTACTCATTCGTAGCCAGTTTAGATCCACCTCTTTGGATAGATTTAAAGGCCATGATTCTTCTGGTTTTTTGGCGTCGGGTGATGAGAAAGATAATATAGCTAGGGCAGCCGCTGTACCCCATATAGGATCTCGATCTTTCGCATCGATTGGTTCGCGTAATCGTTGATTGAAAAGTTTTGTGCTTTGAGACCAGTGGTAGCACTCTTCTAGACTGCGATTGAAGTTTTGTGGGTTGTTCAGGTAGCGGTCATATGAATATGCCACTGCTAAAGAGGCGTGCATTAAACACGGGTACTAAAGGAATCATTTTAGCGCATGCTGGGCTCACGGTGAATAATTTTCGCCGGCTTATACTGGTGACTCGAGCGGTTTACACTTACAGCAAAGGCTAGCCCTAGAAGTTTGCGATTCACATGTACCATGTTAGGATCATATGGGGCGACGAGACTTCGTTCAAGATAGCGAGTGATAAAATCCTGACATCTTGCGTTCAATTCATAGCACGTATATCTGTCATATGTCCAGACTGGGCCAGAAATAGCAGGACGAAGACCTGTCTTTCTTCGAGTCATTGGCATATCTGTATTCATGACGATAGGTTGAAGATCAGGTACATTTAACATGAAGTTACATGATACCCCAAATGAAAGACATTTTCGACAATTTGGTCTCTCCTCATCACACTTGAGATCGGTGTATATCTTTTAGCGAAGTGACTTTCCCTATAATATCGAGAACAACACACCTTTAGTTTTCTCAGCTTGCAGTTCCGACATCCGAATCTCGATCTTCGTGGAATTCTCCTGCATTCTTGGCTTGTATCCTCATTCGCCATTGTCGGGACCACTTCATAGTATCAATTTCACAAGCTCAGACTGCGAAATCCCCCTCTCTGAACTTCAACTTGATTCAATTCGAAGTTGAATGAGGAGCAGGCGGTGATTCACAAATAGCCCCATGCGCTAATCCCTTTTCAGTCACTAACGCTAACCATTTCTCGGAAACAGAATGATATGATTGGCTGCAGTAACTACATGTCCAGTACGGAGTATACAACAAACTGGTCTAAACTCGCAGTTCCACCGATAATCTCAAATATTTAAGATCAAATCAATCCCACTACAGAACCACACTCGAATTCTCAACCTAATTCCATCTCCCTCTTCAAATATTTCAAAATGTCTACACACCTCGCCGCAATTTCCCTAGCTCAAGGCCAACCATTCGAGCTTCAAGCCCGAACAACCCCCAAACCAGGCCCAAACGAACTTCTAATCGCCATCAAATCCATCGCACTCAATCCTGCAGATGTAATAATGCGCAATGAAGGGCGTTTCATCCCGATATACCCAACAGTCCTCGGTTTCGACATGGCAGGCCTAGTCCTCGAAACAGGCGCAAAAGTCCCAAAAACCTTCCAACCAAACATAACGCGCGTCGCAGCCTATACAGCTTCTGTATGGAAAGGCTGTAATGAGAATTACGGCCCATTTCAGGAGAAATGTCTTGTGCCTTGGCAACATGCTGCACCTCTTCCTGATGGAGACATATCTTGGAATGAGGCGGCGACTTTGCCTGTTGCTGTACAAGTACCTCTAAGCGCGTGGGATGCTATGAATATGCCCCGACTGGGAGAATCTCCTTCTACACTCAGTAACAGCATCGAGAAGAAAGAAGCATTACTCATCTGGGGTGCTTCTTCGAGTGTTGGTAGTATGGGGGTGCAGACTGCTCGACTTCTGCGAGAAGATCCTGGCTCTGCGTTCGCGGCTGTTTATGCGACTTCTGGAGCGGGGAATATGGAATATATAATTTCACTTGGAGCAGATCGTGTCTTCAATTATAAAGATTTGGATGTTATTGATGAGATTGTTTCGGCGGCTAGAGAGGATGGCGTTGTTATTCGGTATTGTTTTCTTGCTACGGGGGATCTGGGGATTTGTCAGGATGTGTTGAAGAGGTTCCTTGGACAAAAATTGAATGGGGAGGAAATTGATTTGGTGAAAATTGCATCGGCACCTTTGATTCCTCAGGATGCTAAAGTTGAGGAGGGTGTTGATACGATATTCGTTATGCCGTCGGCTGATGAGGTGAAAAGACTGGAACAGTTTCAGTATTGGATTGGGACGTGGTTGAAGGAAAACCTGGTTATGCAGACTATCAAGCCAAGTCCAAAGCCAATTGTTGTTGGAAGGGGGTTGGAGGCTATCAATGCTGGGCTTGAAAGATTAGAGCGAGGAGTGAGTTGTACGAAATTGGTTGTCGAGATTGCGGAATAAGAGTATTTATGCACATCATTATTGTCGTTATGAGTCGTCAGGGTAGCCCTGTTATATACAAATCCCAGATAACCCCGGAATCGATCAAGTCACGAAAAGAAAATTTAATCGCCGCCGCTATGTATGCGATGCTCGCTCAGATATAAACACCTCCATGAACAGTCCCAGAGCATGACCACCCATTTCTTAAAGCAAAGATCCGAAAACAGCAATGAGATGATGGACAAAAGACTGCAGTGCAAGAAAAACACGATAGGAGAAATTTGACGGTAAAGATGAAGATTCAACAGATGCAGAACAAAATGAAGAAATCAAAAGACAACACGACTGGGGAATCGACGTCCAGGTGTTAGGGTTTGCTGGGTTTGACTGCGTGTCATGCGACGAGGAGTCGGGCGATCTTCCAAACTAAGCCCTCCAAGCCCAGGCCCAAGATCATTGCGCCGCGGTGAGAAAGGAGCGTTGTGCTCAGAGTTAGGATTTCGTCCATAACGGATGTTGCGGTTCGTGGCATCCGTGCGTGTCGTGATCTCTGTAGCAACGGTTTCTGAGTCCGAGTCTGGCTCGTAATCGGAAACAGGCTCGCTCGCCTTGAGCGAGTCCATGGTAAAACTGTGTGGGTTTTGGTTATAGTTCGATGGGAAAGAACCAAAAGTCTGTGAGGATGCAAGTCCATAGTTTGGTACTGTTGGCAATGCGGATGATATTCCACCAGCTCTAGATGAGAAAGATAGAGGAGTAGATGATTGTGGAGGGGAGAAGGGTTGTTGATATGGTTGCGGGGAGAATGATTGATGGTTTGAAAGCGTAGGTGATGCGACTGGAGACCCAACTGGAGACCAGCCAATGGCCCCTTGGGGTGACAATTCCGGTCGTGGTGATGCCGAGCTGGCCTTGTTTTGGTCTTCGTGTTGAGGGACAGTCGATGCCAATCGGTAATATGTAAGCAAGTTGAGCAATTCTTGTACGGCCATGAAACCAAGAAGAACCTTTCCGTAACGATCGAAATATTCTCGGTCGAATGATTCTTGAGGAAGATGGGCACCTAGGTGAACTGCAGCTCCAAGCTCTGTAATGTACACCAAGATCTCCATTCCATTCCACTGGGCAAGCGGTCTCTTGACTGCTTCCAAAAGAGCAAATCCGGATATAAGGCTTGCGCTACCTAGAGCACATGTCTCGATATAATTGCCCGGTATGGAGGTCTGGTGATTTTGAAAATATGTCCATATGGAAATGGAGCCCAACAGCAGCAACAATCGGAGATAAAGTAAAACAAGTTGGCTGGATGTGCCGATAGAATATGACATTGGTCGACCTCTGGGCCGATTCCATTCTTGTCTTGGGGCTTCTTCAGCTCCAAGATCAAAGGCGCGGTCAAAGAGCGTCTCAAGGCCAGTCGCAGCATTATGGTCACCCGCAGGGAAGAACTTTGGAGGCCTGAAGACAGTCTCCGGGCTTGATGGTTTCGGTTGCCATTGACTGGTCGGTTGTGATAGATCTCGGTGGAAAGGGTTCTTCTCGATCACTTGCTCGATTGGCTTCACGGGCGTCTTAGTACGAAGATTCCATGCTGGCGGCTGAGGAGCAGCTGGGAGGCTACCGTGAAATGGGGAGGGGCCATCAAAGGCCGATGGTCGGTTACGCTGGTACACGCTCACTTTTGGCTGGATATTCTGAGGGGCTGATGGAGTCCAGTCCATGTCTTCGGTCTCGGGAGGTGGTGTTGGGGGAATGACCGGCGGACTCTCCACGGCTGGCTGAGCCGAGCCAAGCTTGTCGAAGGGGAACCGCTGACGAATTTGACTGGTATTCGCTGGAAGCGCTTGAGTAGTTCGAGTGCGAGTCGCGGATACAGGGGATGTTTCACCACTTCGCAATGGTTTGCTTTCCCATGAGTTATCTGACCAATTTACCAGTGGACGAGTGTCGTAGTCAATCACACGGCGAGATATAATGACAGACTGAGGGATTAGCTTGGATAAATGACTGAGATGAACCAGAAACTTACCAAAATCGTAAAAATAAACATGAACATGTGCAAAGCAGACGGTAAAGTTGCTTCTAGGCCGCTTGCAGACGGATCCTTGAGCAGGGACCAAAACACGCATCGGACGACTATTGTAATAAGTTGAACCTGGTAGTACTCGGCGAGGCCTTTGAACCGACCAGAGCGACCTTCGAGCTTCATGCGCAATCGGGGGTTCCACCATAGCGAAAGACTTCCTGCAACAAGCGCCAGACCAGCAGAGGGCGCCAAATCATAAGCGCATTCGGCTGGAATCCGTCCACCATCCAAAGTTTGGCTCACACATGATATGAGATGAACTGACGGGTCCATAGAGACATCCATATCGGCGGTAGGGGATGAGGGAGCCGTCAAAGCACCCATCAGATTCCAAGCAAGTTGACCACCAATGCTTCCCCAATAGCCTAGAGCTCCGGCATAGACCAGTAAACTCTGCCAGCTGCGATTCCTCGCCTGTCGCGCAGATTTACTCGCTCTGGTCTGGTCCATCATGCGCCGGAGGTGATCTGCTTTTGCCTCATATCCGGCCTGCCTGATCCGCTGCCTTACTCGAGGCTCACAGTCGTCGCATACTGTCGGGTATCGGTCTTCCTGGCTCCGGCGATACTGGGCATAATGGTTCTCGTGATTGAAAGATGGGTCATCAGAGGGCGGTTGGTATGCTGCCAAGGAGTGGGTAAACAAATGTTGATTGCGAATGCATCTTGAACAAAACAGATCCGATTCTTCGAACCCAATCGATTCGAAGCGAGGACTCTGTGTATCAGAGCCGTAAGCCTGGGGATTTGTTTCCACCGTCGGAGGGTCCGTTATATCTCCATTCTATAAAAAAAGAAGATGGTTAGTCAAGTTAATATGGTCTAACCTCTTCAGTGGACGAAACCTACCTGGTCCAAGTAGTTGTCCGCTTCACAATGCTCACAGTGAAATTTGCGAACTGTTTTATTGAGAGACTGGATAGGCTGATTAGAGCGCCCACCACAGTAGAAACAGGTCAGACGTTTTGAAAAGAGCGCCATGACAAGAACATTGCACAAAAAAGTTGGAGAAGTTGTTGTTGTTGATTGAATTGCGAAAGGGCGGAGAGAGCGGAAAGTGCAGTCACAAAAGAGTCGCACAGACCATCTCGGCACGTGTTGGGCGCGTTCCGCTTCGTTCGAGGTTGTTCTTTCTTGTTGACTTCTTGCAAGGAAACCCTTTAAACAGTTTCAATTTCGAATTAGGTCAATGTCGGGATGCTTGCAAAGGTCTGGGTGAAGATTCGCTGACATTTGTGCTTCGAATCGCATACGCTGTCAGCTACGGACCGTGACATCATGGCTTCCTTATTGGAAGTCGTGTGGGAACCATTTTGGAAGATCCTCGTCCCAGTTGCGATTCTGTGGTTTCTAGCTGTGTTGGTACGTCGCGACAAAGAATCAATCTACTTCAGTTGCTGGTTCACTGCTTACAATTATGCTTTTAGGTTCTTCTGGCCTCGCTGTTCATTTCTCAAAATGTCAAATTCCCCAAAATTCCCCGCCATAGAACCCCGATCCATATTTTGATTGTTCTGGGTAGCGGTGGTCATACTACTGAGATGCTCTACATGCTCAATAAGACCGCCTTTGACCCCAGTATCTGGGCATACCGAACATACGTGACGACTTCTGGAGACAACTTCAGCTCGAATAAAGCAGCTGAATTCGAAGCAAGACTCAGTGGGAGACTGAACGATACCATCGACAAGCCAGATCTACCAAACGACATAAGTGAATTATTCGAGGGTTTCAATCTACAGGCAAAGAGTAAACAAGGATTTGAGAACAACAAAGATGTCACTAAGGTCAACTACCCCACATCCGGCGATTCATTCAGAATAATTGAAGTGCCCCGAGCTCGAAAAGTCCATCAGTCATACCTGACAGCACCCTTTTCGACCATCCACTGTCTTTGGGCTTGTCTCCTTGTTCTTCTTGGACGGTTTCCCGGTCAGAAGCCGCTTCCTTCGAGTTATGAATCTCCATGTCCAGATGTCATTCTCACGAATGGGCCAGCTGTAGCTGTATGTATGATGCTCGCAGCTAAAATCATCCGGTTCTTCAGCTTTACAACCCGCTGGTTGATAGGTCATGGCTCTGCACCGAATGTCGCGCGGCTTCGAACGATCTATATCGAATCATGGGCGCGAGTTCGAAATCTCAGTGTATCTGGAAAGTTATTGCTTCCAATTGCAGACTCATTTATCGTGCAGTGGCGCACACTTGAAGGGCGTCAGGCATGGCCGGGTATGAAAAAGACACAATATAAGGGCTGGCTAGTCATTTAAGTCTTGACATATGCTATCTACAAATATCAAAACATAATGAATCGATGTTCAATTTCAGCTTTCCCGCAAAGTAGTTTATCTTCTCGAATATCTTGACTGCCGTCAATGAATTGGATAGTTATGGAATACATACTCAACTAGGCTGACTTTACTGCAATTCTCCCTCCACATTCCGATGTGGGGACTGAGTGTTGTAGTGGACTGTTTTGCAAAGATGGGAAGCGACTCTACATTCATCTCGATCATTGCTTCTTCATTTGCCCTGGAACAATCTAGTGTCAGACCTAGAAACAGCAACTTTAGAAGAGAGATAGCTCCCTGCAAATGGCCATTGGTATAATTCCAATGCAGTATCACCACACATCACATGTTATAGCCTCGCTCAAACCACTCTAAAACAACCAACACACATTGAACTCCAGACCATATCACTAGTCAGATCATTTATACCCGTGTGGAGAGTCAAATTCAATTTTCATCGGACTTAATCCCGTTCAACGCACTTCTTCCGATAGTGTAAGATCCGAATTCGCTCCGACAGACGCATACTCCCCTACTCCCGCATAGTCCCCGTCTTCGAGCCCCGCATCTCCTCATCACACTAGAATACCTCGGTCCTTTTGAAACAACTTCTTTTTACATATTCCCCCCTCTTGATCGAATCAATTGTCTTCTCAAACTTTGAATTTTTGTTACTGTGAAACCGCTATTTTCAACATGCCGTACTCTCTGCGCGGACGGAATGTCCTTATTACAGGTGGCTCACGGTATGCGAAGATGGAGGATCTTGGAGTTTGGGGTTGGGGTTGAGATTGCTAATTGATACGATATTAATAGAGGACTTGGTGCTCTAGTTGCTGAAAAATTCGCTGCTGAGGGGAGTAATGTTGCTATCAACTATAATTCGAATAAGGCTGCGGCCGACAATGTTGCCTCTGAGATTACGAGCAAGTATGGGGTGAAGACGATTGTCATTCAGGGGGTAAGTTTCCAATTGTTGCCACTTGAAGGTTAAAGGTCTGTATGATGATGATAATAACTGAATCTTTTCATTGTGATATCAGGACGCAGGGAGCAAGACAGACTGTGTCAACGCCGTCAATACTACGATTGAACAATTTGGGGGCTTGGATGCGGTTGTCTCTAATGCCGTAAGAAAGATCATACTACAAATTGCTACGAAGGAAGCCCACTGATACCTTTTAGGGTTGGACGAAGATCACCAATTTCGCTGACCTGGACGCTATGGATGACGAAGACTGGGATAAGGTAATTCGATATTACCTCGCGGAGATCAGAGGATGGAGCTGATCCTCTTATAGTGTTGGAACATGAATGTCAAGAGCAGCCTTTACTTGTTCAAGGCAGCTCTTCCTACTTTCAACGCTAACCCCGATGGTGGTGCCTTTATTATCACGGCGTCCATTGCGGTAAGAAGAGATATGAAGAACAGTCCGTTTGAGAAGAAGATAGCTAAAACCGTTTCTCATTAAGGGTGTTTCTGCTACTGGTAGCAGTCTCCCATATGCAGTGTCCAAGGCAGCTCGTACGTGATACACTGGTTTTGTTTTGAACAGCCACTGATCAATTACAGTTATCCATCTTATGAAATGTCTCGCACAAACTCAGGGCTCCAAGGTTCGCATCAATGCAGTCCTACCGGGTCTCCTTCTCACAGAATGGGTAAGTTATGGCTGTCGTTTTCATAGCGTCTAGAAAGTATGGCTGATTGTTGAATAGGGCCAACAATTCCCTAAGGACAAGATTGAGGCTTGGACTGATAAAACAGCTCTCAAGCGTGTGGTAAGTCTACGATACTGGCTACCCCTGACTTTAATACCTCTCTAATTTTACTCTTCTAGCCTGAGGTTGAGGATACCGCGGACATGTATGTGACAATAGCGAAAAACTCATCTATGACTGGGCAATCAATCACAATCGGTAGGCACTTGAAATCAACCTGAATTCCGTCAGAGCACTGCTAATTCTTTTTCTAGACTCGGGTTTCGTGCGGTAAATACTACATTTGAAGAACCTTCTTTTGGAAGCAACTAGAAATTTTGGTCTTGAATTTTAGAAAGGGTATCGAATTAGAAATGACATATCTTACAAATTCATCTGCATCCTTCTACATAAGGGGGTTGCGGAATGGAGTAAACTCTGCACCCTCACAGATGAACGAACGATCACCAAACATGCGAGCTTTAACCGCAGCACGAAGACCCTCAGCAACAGCTTCACCTTCCACCTTCATCTGATCAATGCGTAGCACTTTTCCATCGTGAGTATACACGTAAAGTGCCCGGCCCTTCTTCGGTCCAACTGGGTGAGGAGCATTCGTGAAGGGCAATCCAGGGACAAGAGAAAAGGAATTACTTCCCTTAGGAGGCTCGACCTCCTCGACCTGTGTTAGAATTACGCGCTTCTGGTAAAATGAAGGACTTGCGTCGGAAACATTTGTCGGTACAAGCGCTCTGCTCCATAGTGGCCCAATGACACGACTGCGGCGAGTGATATCCTGCATTGTCCAGTTGGGCCAGTCGATGTGCCGATCCTCAGGCTTGATTTTCGCAGCATGAACCAGATCCTTGTTTCCTTCGGTGGGAACCCACCCTGCAGCCTTTACGGGTGGAACAAATAAACCATCGTTGATGCCGTCAACTAGCAGCTGTGCACCTTTCGGTGCAACGAGATCCAGCAGCTCGGGGACAGTACAGAAGTCTGGACTGGGAATTTCGATTCCGGGTTCTGGTGTTTGGGAGAGAATAACCCCATGATCAAAGTTTTTGTGGTGTAAAGTCTGCAGGGTGACCCCTGTAAGACTCCGTCCAGCTAGCAGAGTGTGGTGCAATGGTGCAGGACCGCGGAAACTAGCACATCTGTGTAAGAATTGTGTCTAACGGTATTTCGTTCAATCCAGACTTACTCGGGGAGCAATGATGGGTGCACATTCAGACCACCGTAATGGGCAGCATTCAAGATGCGCGGAGGCACGAAAAGGCCGAAGGAGACGGCGATGATCAAATTTATAGGGCCATGAGGGGTCACAGGAGGCTACCTTGATAAGTATTCATATGGACTTCGAATGGTTAGATGAACTCACTGTCCACCCTGTAAATGTATCAATCTCATGGATTGGAAGTGAAAGAGCCGATGCAGTCTCTTTTATAGGTACTACATCACGCGACGCATTAGCACATTGTATACATGAAAAGTCCACTGCATGCACAAACCTTCCCTAATTTTCTTCATTCCTCTTCCCACTTTCTTGCCCGGTCGACAGACCACGTCAATGGAGGAAATCCGCTCCGGTTGCTTCAAATGATAGGCGTGCAGTGCCTTCAAGGAGGCAATACTAAACTCGTCGGAGCCGCAAAAAAGAATGCGGAGAGGATCATGAGCTCTGGTAGTATACAAACGAAATGCCGGTCTGCGAGCCACAGATGAAAATCCACAGAGCCCGAAGGCCCTGGCATTTGGTAAAATGATCATTTCTGACGTGATAGTATTGGATGAGCTAAAGATCCACCGTTGCACCCGCCGTCCAAGTCCAACAGCTATCGATAAGACACGTGATGTCAACATCATCAGCAGTGGACGACCTCGGAGTAGCTCGCAACCTTCAAGAGACTTGCATATCTGACATCAATCTCTCGCAACTGCTAACGATGCAATGCCTGAAAGCGACTCCGATTCGGTGATCCCCGCGCAGCTATCATTCCTCGCCATTTACAATCCAACCCTCGGCCCCACCGATGAGACGCTGGAGGACCAGATCGTGTTCTACACTTCGAGAGCCGATCACCAATGTGAGAATGACTCGATCTCAGGTGGCGATGGAAACAAGTCGCCCGATGACGAGAAAAATGAGCGGCTACGCCAGATAGGTCTGGCACAGGGAATGGTCAACTTTGCTAGGTGGGAGATTGTCCCTCTCCCCGCAAATGAATATCAATACTGATACGGTTTTTGCGGCGCAGTAACTTCTCGCCGGGAAAACCTTTGGAGTATGTCGAAACACAAAAGGCACGGTTTATTCTCGCCCAGCTGGAGCAGGACTGGTGGATAGTCGCTGTAAGTTACTAGTCCCTCGGTATCTCAACTTGATATGAACATTACAGCTCATTCGTCTATGCCAGTCCATCGATTTGACTCGTCTTCCTGCCGATCCAAACCACACTTCTGCAAAAGAAAATAGTAGCGGCCCTGTTTATCAGTATTCTGCGAGAGAAATGGGACCCCCGCAACTACATTTACAACAACTGCGCCGTGCCCATTCCCTCTTTCTCCTCCATCACGACTTATCTTTGGATGCGCTCTATGAGCGTGTTGGTCGATCGGTATTCTGCCTATTTCTCGAAAGATTCTGGGAAAAGTTCGCGTGGGATTGGGAACTTCTATTGACCGGAAATCCTGTCGCCGAGATCTACAATGGCATCAAACTCGCCGCTGGCGGTGAACTCGGAATAGGTGTTGGAGAAGAAGAGTGGGGGAGTGGTGAAAGAGAAGTTCTTGAAGATTTTGTTGCTAGGACGGATGGATTGCTGGATCTAGTGGTCTCGAGATTTGGTGAACTGGCTCTGCCGCTGGACGATTCTCCGTCGCCATCCAGGTCAAATAACCAAAGTTCATGGTTAGGATTAGATGCAGCGCCTCTTCCAAATGATGGTGTCATCTTTTCAGGACTTGGGTCTATCTCTCGTCGTTCGCTAGCACGAATTTCCCACTGGATGGAATGCATCTATAAGTATGGAGATACGGCATATGGGGTAGGGCGGGACCCGACCTCACTGCGTCGACGCAAGCCACGGAGACGAGACAGACAGAAGCCTGAAAATGATTCAACTCCTCGAACTGATGCTCAGTCTTCAGGCGCTGATATTGATCGGGGCCATACACCTGGTATACCGCGCCCACTGGTCGTAGCGGCGCCCCAATCCACCCCAGAAACTCAGAATGAGTCTCACGCTGCCGATGCAAAGAAAGGGGATGCGTCATCTGCAAGTGGGCAGGGCTTTGGAACTGAAACGGTCATGAAATACTTGACTCTTGGATATGGCTCAGCGTGGAGACTTTCTGGGTCATTTTCTCCACCTCCCGCCGACTCGACTGAAGCCACGGGTGAGTCGATAGTCAACGCCCAACAACAGAGCGAGAACTCTACTGAGGCTAGACAATCGTCTCCGCCTAATGAAAATCGAAATTGGCATAGGAATGAAAGCGCAGGTCGCTTCATCCTCGGTCCTCGTGATGACCTAGACCTTCTGGATGATCTGGAAGAAGAGAGTCCGGCACCTGAATCTGAAACTAGCAAGCCCAAAAACCGTATAGTGCGCAGATTTATTCATGTCTATGATCCAGATGGGAACTTTAAGAAACTTCAAGCAGTCATATATATTGTAAGGACCCCATCTATTTATTCCCGAGAATCATCCGCTAATCACTGAATTTCAGAACCAACCTTTCATATTCACATTCCTCTTCGACCCAGAAACACCCTCACTCTCCTCGCCAACTCTGTATTCCAGCATTCATCACCAACTGGGTCCTCTCCAAAAACCACTATTAGCATCAACCTCGCCAACAACAGCAGCAGCCCGCATTTCTCTTTCCGACACTTCAGACCCCAGCAACCGTTCTACTCGATCTCAACCCCTCCACGACTTCATCTACGACCCTTCAAATCTAACAATCCGCTCCTCAATCCCCAATATCCCAGCCCTTGGAGCACCATCTCACCCGAAAGAAAACCCTCAACGAACTCCACCCCCATCCCAATCAAAACCAGGCACAGCCTGGTCCCGCATCGAAAGCCTCTCCATCCATCACCGCCTCTTAACAACATACATCGAGACCCGCTCCAGACCCCTGGAACTCGAACGTACTTGTAAAACCAGTCGCGGGTGGTGGATCGTTTGGGTACGCATTCCCCAAACACAGGATCCAACCACTGGCCCTGACTCTGGTCCTGGTACACCTCCAGCAGCACCCTCAACAACATCCTCATCTGCAGCGCTTTCATCCACAGACACAGGCACCACAGCACCAGCACCAGCAGTCCAACCACGGGAAGCCTTCCTCGTCCGCAAAGCAAGTGACTATGTCTCGCCAGGTCATGGCCGCGTGAGTAGTGGAGCGCGATTTTTCCGGGATTTGGGCGGTGCTTCGTCGAAATTTGGGTCTGGGAAGTCGGATACGACGCCTTCGAAGTTGGTTGAGGGGATTGGGATGGATGCTAGGAGGTATATCGAAGGGTTAATACGCTTTAATTCATGATATTCTACTTTTTTTTATACCGGATGTAAATAGTTGGCGCTTAGTTTGACTATGAACTTTGACAATTGGATTAAATCCTTGGAGAAATATACTATTATCGTTTTCAATACTAGTGCCTTCCATTTACGCAACTTACAACTTGGAGTAGCTGAAAAATCAACCTGTTCCGTGCCTTTATTTACCCCAGGACTGTTCAGTGGCAATAATGCAAGCTGGGATAGCACACAGATTAATACATACTATGTACCTACATAGTAATCTTATTTGTAGATGGCAGGGCTGCATGAGTAAAATTGGCAATATCAATCTGGTGGACTTCAATTTATACATCTACCTAGAACATCAGACGGAACCAATCTACACCCTCCCTATCTCAAAACCACCTAGTTTTAGGCAATCCATGCATTAGTTTAAATCAAGTTAAATAAAACAAAACGGAGTTGGTCTCTTCGCGTGATTGGGAATCATCTATCATCAGAGAGGGTTATGAACTTGGTGGTACCAAGTTCACGACACTGTCCATACAATAACCGGGTAAGTCCTTTTTTTCCTTTTTCCTACTTCCATTCGATACTCCATTCCAAGTCTTCTTTTTTTTTGCGAATTTTTTTAGGAAAGATTTGTGTTTATACTGCCACTGGGAGAGGCAATTTGTCATTGAGATCCACGAAGTCGGATTTGTGGGATGGAGGTAGATAGGGGTGGGAAAGACAGAAGAATATTTGGGGGAGAACGGATGGAAGGAGGAAAAAAGGAAAAAAGGCCCACAGGGTTATGATGAAGACAACGCCTCCCTAGACAAATTCTGCAAAATAAAGGCAAAAAAGGAGAAACACAGGGTCGACCAACTGCAGGGGTGGTAAAAGAAAAAAGGGGGGGAGTTGCACAAAATGGTGAGTTAAAGTAGTAGAGGGGGAATATCCACGACTCAGGCGCCCGACTTCGAAAGTATTATCCACGAATCCTCGTATGCAAGCCCAGCAGCTGTCCCCTCATTTGGGAATAGAAACATTCAAATTTGCCCGAGTCTCGAGTACCGGATCTTCTCGCTCGAGCCGCACCATCGTATGGTGTACTTTACAGAATTAGGCACTTCTTCTTGCCGCCCTTCTTGCCACCGCCAGGTCCAGCCTTGAGCAGAGCCGCACGGGTAGCGGACTCAAAGACCTCGCGGACACCCTCGTTGGTGCGGGCAGAGCACTCAAGGTACTTGTAGGCACCGATCTTCTTGCGGATCTCCTCACCCTATTCAGAAATACATTAGAAATTTGTTGATTGTAACGGATGCAGAACCAAAGTGTGTATGTAATGCGACATACCTGCTCGGGGCTAACGGGCTTCTGGGAGGTCTTGTGGAGCTCCTCAATGGTCTTAGGGTCGTGGCGCAGATCCTTCTTGCAACCAACCAGGATGATGGGGAGACCCTGGCAGAAGTGAAGAACCTCGGAAATCCACTGTAGAGCTCAGTTAGCGGCTGGATTGTGGACTTTGATTGGAGGGTGGACATTTCTGTTTCATTGTCCCCCTTCGGAAAATTAGATTCATGTGACACGCACCTTCTCCTGAACGTTATCGAGAGAGTCAGGGGAGTCCACGGCGAAACAGATCAGAATGACGTGGGAGTCGGGGTATGAGAGAGGACGGAGACGGTCATAATCTTCTTGACCAGCAGTATCCCAAAGAGCAAGCTCGACGTGCTTGCCATCAACCTCAACGTCGGCGACGTAGTTCTCGAAGACGGTGGGGACGTAGACCTAGCAGTGGGAAACGGTCAGTTTATTGATTCTAGGGCCGTCGTGACAAGTTCTCGGTCGATTTCGAAGAAGAGCCGGGATTTGGATATGGTGGATGCAATCGGAGGATCGGGAGATCCGGGGGGGTTTGGGAGGGCCGATCAAGGGCTCCGTCGGAGAAGGGGGGTCTTACCTCAGGGAAGGTACCCTTGGAGAAAACACTATGAGGCTGGTCAGAAGTCTGAATGGAAAGAAGACTGACAGGAGAGGTCGACGGTTGGAGATGATTGATGTGAAGGTACTTACATGAGCAGACAGGTCTTACCGCAGGCACCATCGCCTACGATAACGAGCTTGCGTCGGATCTCGGCCATCTTGAGGAGCGGGAAAGTCAGTATAAGGAAGTGAACAGTGATGAAGGAGCACAGTCCACGAAGCGAAACAAATGCAAGGATGGAGAAGGCGGTGGGTGGGGATAAAGAGGAGGAGGGGGGGTAGGAGAGTGATCAGAGAAGGGGAGAAGAGAGATGAGAAAGGGACAGGTGCAGGTTTCGGAGAGCGGGTGAGTGGGAGAAAAGGGGGAAGGGGTCGGTCGTACTGTGATGAAAAGGGGGGGATGTCTCAACGGCGGTGGTAGAAAGGAAGAAAAAGACTAGCTAGTGCTCGTCGCAAAAGCCAGAGATGGATGGATGCTAAGAAAGATTCCGGAGGATGGGAAGAATGATGGATGTGAGGAAGATAGAGGCCAGACTGCGCCGGGCGGTGGACCGTTTGTTGTGTTTGGTATGGTATTGGGCGATACTGTATTTTACATGGACAGTGATAATGCTTCAAATAAAATAAGTTAGAACTGTAGAAAGAGATGGCTTCACATCATCAAGTGAATTTAGCATTATTATGTCTGAAATTCAGTGTGTCTATATATAATTTCATTTACATATTGTATACATATGTAAACAGGGGCTGCTTCGACTGGATGTAATCCTGATACTCCAGCCCTAGCAGGTTATGTGTGGCTGAGCGCGTATCCGTGTCACAATTCAGTGCGAAAGCTCCACTCATTTCTTTCTTTTTGGTGGATTTTGCGATTTACACAGCCACCGTGGCTGTGACGTTGTGCAAATGTGCAGGCAATCTGATATCATTCGATCGTTCGCTTAGGATTACTTCAGTCATTCAAAACACTCCTGTTCATGCAGTACAGTAGAGAATGAGATACAGCATTGTTGTGGCTGATATCATTGCTGATATCATTTCTAGCGTATACTCTGCAACCTGGGAGGTAACTAACCGAATGGCCTCAACAAAATACATTCACACAGGACAGCCGCTTTATCTCAGCTACAAAGAACTCTATATGATTTCATTCAAAATATTCAATCAAGACTATTTTGTAGATACCAACAATGGAAAGCCACGCCGATCTACCAAATTGAGTTTGTTGATACAAAGTATACCAGTACTGCACATCCTGTAGCACACTTGGTCCTCAAGATTTCTTCGGGGAACTTGTAACAGCACTTTCACTGCCACAGTCTGATATGCAAAGTATTAACTAACCAGTTGGTATATCTGAAAGGGTACTATCAAATATACACAGAGCCCAGAGCCCAGAGCCACTCCGACTCGTCTATCACAGCCCTGACAAATGGTTGCCTGCTCTCCCAGAATGCTTGACAACCGTACAGCGACGATCCCTCCGATCAATCCCCGTTCCTCCGGAGTACACAACTCCCCTTCATCATCAAGAAATCACAAATCGGCAATGAAACCAGGAAACGTCCGTCTCCTTGATCTCTTCCCAAAGTTATAATTTTAAAATTCCAGGGGTCCGGCGCCGTCTGTGCTCGTCGCCCATCTGCCGATGTACCCCTTGCCCATCACCAATCATCTCCCAACCTCGTATTGCTTCCGAGTCTCCACTCCCTCAACGTGCCTTGGAGCTGGAAGCTAGAAAATCCATCGGTGGAGATGGACAAGGGAGCCGCGTCTCCACGACTAAACTAAAAATAGGCAGACATCCTGGCTATCTCTCTGAAAGTATCGTCTTCCGAGTTTCTAACAAGGGGAAACGAAAAGAAAACAGAAAAAGGGGGAGGGAGAGACGACGTGGAGACGTAGACATAAACAATGCAGGGAACGGTGCACAACGCATGAGATCGAGAAGTCTTTGGTGTACTTTTCTTGCTTTGTTTTCTGTTGGTTTTTTTTTCTTTTTCCTGCCCCTGGACGTTTATAGTGGATTGCGAATTATCAGAAAACAAATGAGAGCCCTTCTTCGTCATTCCGAGTCAATATACTATCATTTGATCTTGCTGGATTTTCTCAAAAGTACCAAGAACAGAGGATGTACATAATATGTACTCCCTACTCCGTACAATATCCCTCTTCCCTCCTCCCTGTCCACACGCTTCCTCTTACGAAGAGGTCTCCTCACACTAGCGAAAGCCACGAATCCCAAATCGACGAGCAGGGCTAGCGTCTCCGTTCTCCAGAATCCATGACAAGCGCGCCGTCCTGAATTTTTCAGAACCTTGTGGTCCTCAAAATGAGTGCTTGTATTTGCACATATGTAGTAGCGGGTCTGCCAGTATTCGCACAGAGAGCACGGAGTATGTAGTAGTTACAAAGTGCTCTGTACTATCTACATATGTACTCCGTACTTTGTAAGACTTGACTCTAGCGGGGCAACAATGCCACCCCCACTGCTGAGTTGGACCCAGTATGAACTTGGCTTCCGCCTGGAGCTGAACTTGACGGGTCCTCGTGCGTGTCTTTGGCATCGATCGACCGGGACTCCCCGCAGCCGTAAGCCCACGACGCGTGAGTTGGTGGAGGGTTCTTGTTTGTATGGGACCGCTGTTTCGTTTCGACGATCAAATTCTTTCATGGACGTATCGAAACTAAGAGCTCTCTAATCGGGCAGATGTCTTGACCCTGTGCTGTTAGGTATATGTCTCGAGACGCCTGGTTGCTGCGTTGAGTTGCGGGTAGGATTTGGGTTGGCGTACTGGTTGGTTCCTTATATGTCTATCGGTCGCTTGACGTTGTGGATAATCGGTCAAGACCGATTTGATTGAAAGCTCATTGAGCACAGGGCTTGTCTGGTGTCGGTGATAGAAACTTGACAAGTACTGGGGCTAACAGATATACATAGGTATAATGGTAGTCAACTACTTTGCTATAACTAACTAGTTGTCTAGGTACCAGTCATAGTTGAGATACACCGAGTAGGCACAAAATTGGGATATCATGTTTCTATTGTGTAGAAATCTGTGCTTCTCCTTGAGACTCGTCGATATTTTGGCTATTGCTATCACATTCTCGAAAGTATTTGTAGAATTTCAAACCTGGAATGGACCCAGAGAAAGATGCACAATGTCGGATATTTCTGATTAATTGTCTTTAAACGTTCTTACTCATCGATTTGTGAAGGCACCTGGCCGGGTTTTTATCATACGGTAAGGAAGCGCAGATCTTATATGCTGGTCTACTATCACCGGCAGTCGCCTCATCCGTCAGAGGAACCATTTGGCTACCCAGTCCACTGGGTAGGCCACAACAATCCAGAGACAAAATCAGAAAATCAAAATTCTATCTTCTGGGTTTCTATTTTTTTTTTTTTTTTTTTTTTTTTTTTTTTTTTTTTTTTTTTTTTTTTTTTTTTTTTTTTTTTTTTTTTTTTTTTTATTTATTTTCATTTATAAAAAATATATCATCTTATT
>Ga0102593_1001537_pt1 | contig 22194 bp, 22 predicted proteins | sample AraplaCol_mMS_r2_2_FD_76862 | JGI IMG/M metagenome (GOLD analysis project Ga0102593, IMG submission 76862) | Arabidopsis root microbial communities from North Carolina, USA - plate scrape MF_Col_mMS_r2 (SPADES assembly) (version 2) | ecosystem: Host-associated > Plants > Roots > Endosphere...
GGCATCCGGGCCTTGGCGATAGCGCCGCAGAACGGCGTTCACGCGCGCGACCACCTCGCGCGGGCTGAACGGCTTGCAGATGTAGTCGTCGGCGCCAATCTCCAGGCCCAGCAGCCGGTCGATCTCTTCCACACGCGCGGTCACCATGACCACCGGAACCTGGCTTTCGCGCCGTATGTCGCGGCAGATGTCCATGCCGTCGCGCCCGGGCAGCATCAGGTCGAGCAGAACGAGGTCGGGCTGCTCCCTGCGGAATGCCTCGAGCGCGGCCGATCCATCCGCGACCCAGCGATGCGCATAGCCGGCGGTGCCGAGGTAGTCGCCCAGCACGGCGGCGAGCCTCGGCTCGTCTTCGACGATGAGCACCAAGCTTGGCGAAGTCGTTTTCATGGAGGGTCCAGCGGCAGTTCGATGAGGATGCGCAGTCCGCCCAGCGGGGAGGGCTGTGCGGTGATGGTGCCCTCATGCGCCTCGGTGATGTTGCGGCAGATCGCCAGCCCAAGGCCGCTGCCGCCGCTGGCCCGGTTGCGCGACGCTTCCACGCGAAAGAAGCGCTCGAACACCTTCTCCAGCTTGTCGCCGGGAACACCGGGCGCACTGTCGTCGATCACGATGCGTGCAACCCCGTCCAGGCGCGTGCAATGCAGGCGCACGGTGCCGCCCTTGTCGGTGTAGCGCAATGAATTCTCCAGAAGATTCGAGAACAGCTGCAGCAGGCGCGCTTCATCGCCACGGACCGGCAGCGGCCCCTGCGGCAGCGCTGCTTCGAACTGCAGGCCCGCTCCCTCGAAACGTCGCCGCATGCCGGCCTGCGCTGCATGGACGATCGTCACGAGGTCGATCGGCGCGCGCCGGTAGGCCATGGCGCCGACATCGGTGAGCGACAGGTCGTGCAGGTCGTTGACCAGCTTGCCCAGCTGCCCGACCTCCTGGTTCATCGCCTCCAGCGTGGAGGCGCTCGGCGGCCGGATGCCGTCCTGGATGGCCTCGAGCTCTGCGCGCAGCACTGCGAGCGGCGTGCGCAGCTCATGCGAAATGTCGGCCATGAAGGTGCGCCGCGCGCGCTCGTTGTGCTCGAGAGCCTGCGCCAGCTGGTTGAAGTCTCGCGCCAGGGTGCCCAGCTCGTCGTTGGCGCCGACTTCGATGCGCGACGAATAGTCGCCCGCCGCCAGCTGGTGGGTGGCGCTGGCGAGGCTGCGCACGCGCCGAAGCAGCGCGCGCGCCAGCACGAAGGTGAGCAGGACCGCCATGCCGATCGACATCGCGATGATCATCGTCAGGACATGGACTTGGCGCTGGAGAAAGTTCGTCTCGTTGCTCTCGATCATCTTTTCGAAAGGCACCATCGCGATCCAGCCCACCGTCTGCCCGTCGACCACCACCGGTCGCCGGATGGAAGCGGTCGAAACGTCGGGGTTGCCCACGATGCGCCGCAAGCTTGGATCCAGCAGGCCCATGCGTGCGAACGCACCGTTCTGATCCGACGATGAGAGCCGAGGCGAAGGCGAAGAATCGTCCTCGTCCCGCGCCAGCGTGAGCTCGATCCACTCCCGGAAGTCCTTGCGCAAGAAATCCCAGCTGCGGTGCTGGGCATAGGCTGCGGCCAGGCGAGGCACGACTTTGTCCATGCGCTCTCCCGCCTGCGCGTTCAGGTAGCCGAAAAAGCCGCGCTCGAAGCTGAAGCGCATGGCAAGGCCCTGCGTAACCAGGACCGCGGCGCACGTGACCAGAACGGCGAGAAAAAGCTTGGCGGTGATTCCGATTTTCATCGGATCGGATGGGCGGGTGCGGGCAGGTCGTGCATCCGGGTATTAGCGCCCCGCCAACCCACAAAATCAAGATGCGCACAGCAGCCTGCGGGGGCATCCATGATTGCTACACATTTGTGCAGCCCCGAGTTGCGGCCGCCGTCGGGACCCTATCGCGCGAGGAACTCGAGCGCCGTGGGCACGAACTCGGCGTGGAACTGGAACACGCCGCCGTGGCCGGCATCGGGGTAGATGACCAGGGTGCTGTTGGGCAGCCGCCGCGCCAGGTCGCGCGTGTTCGAGGTAGGCACCATCCGGTCGTCGTCGCCGTTGGCGACGAGCACGGGTTGCTTCACCACCGAAAGGTCGGCGGGTTCCTTCCGGCCCCAGGCCCCGAGCGCCCGCAACTGCGCCGCGTACGCGCTGAGAGTGATCTCCTTGTCGCGATTTTCCGAACGTTCCTTCAACCGCTGCAGAAAAGCCTTGCCGGCATCGATGCCACCGGGCGTGCGGGTAAAGAACAGGAATTGCTTCGGATCCTGGCCGGTGAACAAGCCGCGCAGCAAGTCGTAGTTCGCAATGCGGGCGACCGTGCTGATGCCCTCGCCACCGGCGGGGCCCGTGCCCGCGAGGATCATCTTGCGCACGAGTTGCGGCTCCTTCAGCACGATCTCCTGGGCAATCATTCCTCCCATCGAGAAGCCGAAGAGGTCGACCTGCTCGAACCCTTTGGCCTTGATGAAGGTGATGGCGTCGTCAGCCATCTGCTCCATCGAACTGGACGGCGATCCGCTGGTCGCCCCAACGCCGCGGTTGTCGAAGGCGATCACGTGGTGCTTGGCCGCAATGCCGTCCATGACGCGCGGGTCCCAGTTGTCCAGCACGGCGGCCAGGTGGACCAGAAACACCACGGGCGTTCCGCCGTTCTGCGTTCCCATTTCGCGGTATGCGAAATCGATGCCGCCCGCGGAGACGGTTTGTGTGGGAACGTTGGCCCAGGTGACGCGCGGCACCTGGGCCGTTACCGGCGCACGGGAGGTCGCGCCGTCGGACGGTGCATCGGCTGCCCCGGCCGACTGCGAAATGGTGGATGCCGCTAGCGCGAGAGCGAGCGCGGCGGCTTTGGACGAATGACGCATTGCATGATCTCCAGATATGCGCGAACGGTTCAGGCCGCCTGCGGCAGATAACTGGGCCTGGGCGCCGTCATCCCCCGCTTGACCTGCTGAGTGATCTCGTCGGCCAGCACCTCGTCGGCGCCAGCTTCGAGTCCGTCGAGCGCACGCGCGACGATTTGCTCGGCGCTCGACTTGGGCACATCGAACCCGCGCGTCAGGTCGGTATCGACGTAGGCCATGTGCAGCCCCAGCACCTGGGTCTTCTGCGCCGCCAGTTCGCTGCGCAGCGCATTGGTGAGCGACCACGCGGCGGACTTGCTGGCCGAGTAGGCGGCCAGCTCGCCGCCATTCACCCATGACGCGACCGACAGGACGTTGAGCAGTGCGCCGCCGCCGTTGGCCTTGAGAATCGGCGCGAAGGCCTTGCTCACGCGCAGCACGGCGAAGAAGTTGGTCTCGAAGATGCGCCGTGTGATCTCTTCGCTGTCGGCCGCGAGAAAGCCGCCGGGCTGGGCAATGCCTGCGTTGTTGATCACCAGCGTCACGTCGTTTGCCAGTGCCGCGGCGGCTGCCACGTCCTCCGGCTTGTTGACGTCGAGCCGCAGGGCCTGGACACCAGCTTGCGTGACGGTGACCGGGTCGCGTGCACCCACATAGACCTTGCGGGCACCGCGGGCGAGCAGCTCGCGTGCGAATGCCAGGCCGATGCCGCGATTGGCGCCCGTGACGAGGGCGACGGAATTTTCAATCTTCATGGGAAATCTCCAAAGAGGGAACAAACGGATTCGGCGGCCGGCTCCGAGGTCTTGCGGCAACACCGAACGAACAGACTCACTTGACCTTGATGACGACCTTGCCCTTCGCGCGGCCCCCTTCGACATAGGCCATTGCTTCATTGGTGGACTCGAACGGAAACACACGGTCCATCACGGGGCGGACGACGCCGGCGTCGAAAAGCCGGGTGATTTCGCGCAACTGGCTTCCGCTCGCCTTCATGAAGAGAAACGAAAAGCCGACGCCGCGGCTCCTGGCCTTGCGCCTGATGCCCGCACTCAGCAGCCGCATGACCAGTTTCACGAAGCCGGGTGCGCCGCTTTCCTTGCCGAACTCGGGGTCGGGTGGTCCGGAAATGGTGATGAGCTTTCCGCCGCGCTTGAGCACGCGCAGAGATTTCTCAAGCGTTTTGCCGTCCTGGCTGTTCAGGACCACGTCGTAGTCGCGCAAGACATGCTCGAAGTCCTGCGTCTTGTAGTCGATGACGACGTCCGCGCCCAGGCTCTTCACGAGTGCTGCATTGGCCGCGCTCGTCGTCGTGGCCACGGTGGCGCCCAGGTGCTTGGCCAACTGGATGGCAAAGGTACCCACACCGCCTGAGCCCGCCTGAATGAAGACCTTCTGGCCCTTCTTCAGATCTGCCCTCTCGACCAGTGCCTGCCAGGCCGTCAAGGCCACCAGGGGAATGGACGCGGCTTCTTCCATCGTGAGGCCCTTCGGCTTGAGCGCGAGGGATGCCTCCTTGACCGGGACCCATTCGGCGAATGTGCCGATCCGAAAATCGTCCACCCGCGCATAGACCTCATCGCCCGGCTTGAACTCCCGCACGCGCGGGCCGATCTTGACGATCACTCCGGCCACGTCGTGGCCCAGCACAAGGGGCAGTCGATAGGGCAGGATGAGCTTGAACTCGCCGTCCCTGATCTTGGAATCCAGCAGGTTCACGCCGGCGGCGTGGACCTCGACAAGGACCTCGTCATCGCGCAGCTCCGGCGTCGGCACCTCTGCAGGCCGCAGCGCACCCTTCTTAACGTATCGATCAAGAACAAACGCTTTCATGGTCTTCCTTGTTGCTGGTGTATCCAGTGTGACATGATGATCATCATATTTAACGCCGAACGAAAAGCGTACTTTTTCAGCGCGAAAATCAGGTGGGAGGCAGGTGCTTCAGCGCCGCCTCGCACAGGCTGGCCGACAGCGCGGGTTCGTCGATCGCGCGCGCCAGCATCAGCGTGCCCACCATCGTGGCAACGGTCACGAGGGCCCGTTCGTGGGCAGCAGGCTGGCCCCAGTCCGGCGACTGGCGGGCGACGACATCGATCATTTCCTTGATGTGCCGCGTGGTCACGCGGCGCACTTCCGGCGGCTGGCGCGGCGTTTCGGAGCCGAGCGCGGCCAGGGGGCAGCCCAGTTCTACCTGCGCCAGGTGCTGGGGCGACAAATAGGTGCGCAGCATGGCGTTCAGGGCCTGCGCAGGCGGCACGCTGGCCGCCACGCTCGCCGTTGCGGCGGCGGTTTCGGCGCAAGCCCGGGCCGCCGCCTCGGCCAGCATGGCCTCGCGGGACGGAAAGTGGGCGTAGAAGGCGCCGTGGGTCAAGCCAGCCTCCTTCATGATGTCGGCAACACCGGTGCCGTCGTAGCCGCTGCGACGGATTGCCCGGGCAGCCGCGGACACGATGCGCTCGTGCGAAGCCTCCTTGGCGGCTGTCCTGGCGTTGTGCTTTGCAGTTGGCATGATGCGTATCATACGTACTTTTCAGGGCATGTACAGCACATTCTTGAAAAGGGGTCATTCATCGGGCTGTGCCCGGCCAGCCCCCCGGGCCGGGCGCTGTCAGTCATGAAGCGCGTCTTCGGCAGTTCCTCGAGAGGCAAGCAGCTGGCGGCCCGTGCCTGAGCCAGCCTCAGCCGCGCCGAGCCGCCTCGATCTTGGCGATGTCGATCTTCGTCATCTCCATCATGGCTTCGAACGCGCGCTTGGCCGCTGCTGGGTCAGGATCTGCGATCGCCTCGATCAGCGCCCGCGGCGTGATCTGCCAGGACAGTCCCCACTTGTCCTTGCACCAGCCGCAGGCGCTTTCCTGGCCGCCGTTCTTGACGATCGCGTCCCACAGGCGGTCCGTCTCGGCCTGGCTGTCGGTTGCAACCTGGAATGAAAAAGCCTCGTTGTGCTTGAAGGCCGGGCCCCCGTTCAGGCCGAGACAGGGAATGCCCATGACCGTGAACTCGACGGTCAGGATGTCGCCCTGTTTGCCCGAGGGGTAGTCGCCGGGCGCGCGATGGACAGCGCCCACCGCGCTGTCTGGAAACGTCTCGGCGTAGAACTTCGCGGCTTCCAGAGCAGTGCCGTCGTACCAAAGACAGATCGTGTTCTTGCTGGTCATCCTGGGTCTCCTGGGTGAGTCTGTTGGTTGCGCAGGATTGCGCAGTTGCAACGCAGGCAACGCCCCACCGTGCCGCGTCTGGCTTGCTTACTTCGAGCGCCCGTCGAAATGCTGCACCGGCACCGCGTCGAGATCAATTCCCTCCAGGCAGCGGATGTTGATGGCCGCCATCCTGTTGCCCTTCGGATCGGTGCCCTCGCCGAAGGTATGAATGCCGCAGACGGCGCAGAAGCGATGCGAGATCACATGCTTGTTGAACATGTAGGTGCTCATGTCCTCGGGCGGCGTCTTCAGCGTGAGGCGATCGTGCGGCACGAACCACAGCAGCGATCCCCTGCGCTGGCACATCGAGCAATTGCATGCCATCGCCCCTTGAATATCACCCTCGACCTCGAAGACGATCCGGCCGCAGTGGCAGCTCCCTTGGTAATTCATAGGACCTCCAAGAAAAAAAATGCCTAGGGCAGCACGGCAATCCGCCCATCCTTGGCTGCGTTGTCCATCCAGCGTGCGGCGTCTTCGTCGAGCATCAGGCCCTCCGCCTGCAGACGCTGCACAGCGCCTTTTACCTTCGCGAGGTAGGCCTCGCGGCTGGGGTAGCGCTCTGCAATCGGGAGCCGCGGGTCGCGATTGGCGGCGGCCTCGGTGGCGGTCGCCGAGAAGGGCAGGTAGCTGCCGTCGAGGCCGCACAACTGGCCCGGCGCGAAACCGTCCTTTCGCCGATTCCAGCCGGTGTAGGTGGCCAGCGGCACGGCCACGTCGGGCAGGCGGATGCCGGCCACGTCATTGCCGTCGGCATCGGTCTTGGGGACGAGTACCGCGTATGCGCGCGCGGCGTCGGGCCGTGGGGGCATCACGCCGTCGTCATTCACCGTGAGAAGGTTGGGCCTCGGCAGCGTCAGGCCGAGCGGCGACAGATCGGGAAAGCGCATTGCCGCGGTCGTCGGCGGCACCAGGGTGCCGTCGCGCACGGTCGGATGGCGGCTGTCCGGCGGTGCCTTGCCGTCGCGCACCCACTCGACCATGCGCGTCAGCAGCGCGCGATACACCGGCTGCTGCTGCGCCGGGTTGATGGGCGTCTCGCAGATGGGGGAGGTTGCGTTGCGCGCGGTGACGTGCTGCGTCGACGACATCAGGTAGACGCGCACGTTGCTGGGCAGTGCGATGTCGCGGCCCGCGCCATCGGTCAGGACGAGTCCGGCGCGGCCCTGCCAATACTCCAGGCTGCTGTCGAGGTGGAAGACCTTGGGGCATGTCCTGTCGGCCTCGCAGCGCGCAAGCAGGCCGCCCTGACGGCCGCTCAGCGGATCGGTCGTCGTGGCATAGCTGAACGGGAACTGGTCGCCGTAGAAGTAGTGGTCCTCGTGCTGGCGCGAGTAGCGTCCGGGCTGGGCCCAACGCACGTTGGTGTAGGTCTTGCGGGAGCCGGCGATGGTCGCGACCATGCCGTCGAACACGCGCTGGCCGCCCGGACCCGCATTGAAGCCCTGCCACACCCAGTCACGCAGAAAGCGTCCCGATTGCGAGATGCCGATCGCCACAGTGGCCTTCGGTTTGAGGTCGGCCACGGGGCTCGGCTGGCCGCTTGCGTCGGGCAGGCCGGTCTTCAGGTGCGACACGACGTCGCGCAGCGACGCCATGCCCAGGCCCATGGGACGCGGGTCGCGCGCCGTGTACCTGAACTGGTAGATGGCACCGGCATCGAAGCCGGCGGGGCGGTCGAATTCGATCGCGCTCGCATCCTTGTAGCGCCACTGCGTGGCACCGATCACGGTGGGCGCAGCTTCTGGCCGCGCACGCACGCTCAGCTCGCCCAGGGACGGATCGAGCGACGCGGCCGGGTAGCTCAAGGGCAAGGTGCCGCGCGGGCCTGGTGCGTCGAACACGATCTCTTCGAACGCGGCCCCGGTGATCGGTTGCCCGCCTTGCGTGGCCGTTGGCAGCACCATGCCGACCGTCTTGCCGGTGGGGTCCGCCGGAATGTCGCCTTGCCAGCCGATCCACAGCAGGGTGTGGCCCTGGCGCATCAGCCAGCCCGTGCCGGCTTCATCGGCGCGGTCGGCCTGGAGGCCGCCGCCGTTGACGATCTCGAGCATCAGCTTGCGGCCGCGGTTCGCGACCTCGACCACCCATGTTCCTGACGCCCTGGCGCTGTCGCGCGGCCGCAGGATGACGACGTCGGCCTTGTAGCGGACCTTGCCGTCGGCCGATGCGGCCGCTGCGGCATCGACGATGCCGCGGTTGGCGGGATGCGCCGGATCGAGCGCCACCTGGGCTTGCGCGACCACGCGCTCGTAGGGGCCGGCATTGCCGAAAGCAGTGCCTCCAAAGGCCGGCTGGCGCTCGCGCACGAGAAGCTGCTCGACCACCGCGGGTGGGGCGCCCGACGCGGGCATCATCTGCGCGCAGCCGGCAAGGCCAGCCAGCAGTGCCGTCGCCATGATGGCGATGCGCCAGCGCAAGGCTTGCGCCTTCAGTTCGTTCTTCATTGCTTGTCTCCGTTTTTTTCGGAAGTGCCGGCATCTCGAACGCTGCCGACCAGCACCCTCTTGTGACGCCGCTTTCAATACTCGTCGAGGAAGCGTGCCGTGGTCAACCTGAATCCATTCGACCTCAGTTGGCTCCAGTACCGGCACCGAGCCGCGCAAAAGCCTCTGACAGGCAGTCGACGAACACCCGGATGCGCGACGAGAGCTGGTGCCGCTGCGCATAGACGGCATGGATGTCGGCGCTGGGCGTGCGGTACTGCGGCAGCACCTGCACGAGGCGGCCGCTGGCAAGGTAGCGCGCGATGTCCCACTCGGCGCGCATTACGATGCCGTGTCCATCGAGTGCCCAGCGCACCGCGATCTCTCCGTCGTTGGTGGTGAGCGCGCCGCGCACCTTGATGGCCTCGGTGTGTTCCTTGCGGCCCTTGCCGCTCGACAACCGCCAGACGCCGTAGGCATCGTTGCCTTGGCGGATGCCGATGCAGTCGTGGCGTGCCAGGTCGCTCGGCACCACCGGCATGCCGCGCTGCGCCAGGTACTTGGGCGAGGCGCACAGCAGCCGCCGGTTGGGCGCCAGGCGCTTCGCGATAACCCGTGCGTCCGGCGGCTCGCCGAAGCGCACGCAGACGTCGAAGGCATCGTCGGTGAGCGGCGGCGGGTCGGCCGACAGCTGCAGCTGCACCTCGACGTCGGGACACAGGCGGCTGTAGCGCGAAATCACCGGCGCCACGTGCATGCGGCCGAAGCCCAGGGTCGCATTCACGCGCAGCAGGCCCTTCGGCGAGCCCCGGCCCTTGGCCAGAAGCTGGTCGAGGTCGTCGAGCTCGCCGAGGATGCGGCGCGCGTGTTCCAGGAACACCTCGCCCTCTGGCGTCAGGCTCATGCGGCGCGTGGTGCGGTTGACCAGCGGCATTCGAAGCCGCTGCTCCATCTGGGACAGCCGCTTGCTCACGGCGGGTGTGGACACGCCCAGGTTGCGCGCCGCGGCACTCAGGCTGCCGCCGGTGGCAATCTGCACGAAGAAGCCCAGTTCGGAAGGCTGGATGCCATGGCTCATGGTCGTTCCGATTGTTGACTTGCAGTTAAGGATGGATTCACTTTACCCGTGCGTTGCCATGGGTGGCAACCGACAGAATCGGCTCTACCCAATCACAGGACGCAGCCGCAAATGAAGACGTACAAGATCGCAACCATTCCCGGAGACGGCATCGGCAAGGAAGTGGTGCCCGCTGGCCAGCAGGTGCTCGAAGCGCTGGCTTCCGCCGGCAGCAGTTTCAAGTTCGAGTTCGAGAACTTCGACTGGGGCGGCGACTACTTCCGCAAGCACGGCATGATGATGCCCAGCGAAGGCCTCAACGCGCTGCGCGGCAAGGACGCGATCCTGTTCGGCTCGGCGGGTGATCCGCACATTCCGGACCACATCACGCTGTGGGGCTTGCGCCTGAAGATCTGCCAGGGCTTCGACCAGTACGCCAACGTGCGTCCAACGCGCATCCTCCCCGGCATCGACGGGCCGCTGAAGCGCTGCGGACCCGATGACCTCAACTGGGTGATCGTGCGCGAGAACTCCGAAGGCGAGTACGCCGGTGTGGGCGGCCGCGTGCACCAGGGCCATCCGATCGAGGCCGCCACCGACGTGTCGATGATGACGCGCGCGGGCGTGGAACGCATCATGCGATTCGCCTTCCGCCTGGCGCAGTCGCGGCCCCGCAAACTCCTGACCGTCATCACCAAGAGCAACGCGCAGCGCCATGCGATGGTGATGTGGGACGAGATCGCGCTGCAGATCTCCAAGGAGTTCCCGGATGTGACCTGGGACAAGGAATTGGTCGACGCATCGACCGCGCGGATGATCAACCGCCCGGCGTCGCTCGACACCATCGTGGCCACCAACCTGCACGCGGACATCCTCAGCGACCTGGCCGCCGCACTCGCGGGCAGCCTGGGCATCGCGCCGACCGGCAACATCGACCCCGAGCGCCGCTACCCCTCGATGTTCGAGCCGATCCACGGCTCCGCCTTCGACATCATGGGCAAGGGCCTGGCCAATCCGGTCGGCACCTTCTGGTCGGTGGTGATGCTGCTGGATCACCTGGGCGAGGCCGAGGCCGCCCGGCGCGTCATGAAGGCCGTCGAGGCCGTGACGGCCGACCCGGCGCTTCACACGCGGGACCTCGGCGGCACCGCCACCACCGCACAGGTGACGCAGGCCGTGTGCACGCAGCTCGCGTCCGCCGAGCGGCAGCGCCAGGCCGCATAGAGATTCACATACAAGCCCCGCACCAAGTACGGCGCAGACCGTCAGCCTGGAGACAACACATCATGAAGACTCAACAACGCGCCATCGGGCGCCGCGCCCTTGCGGTTTCGGCCATGGCGGCGCTCGGCCTTTGTATCGCGCCCTGGGCCGCAGCGCAGGAGCCATGGCCGGCCAAGCCGATCAGCCTGGTCGTGCCGTTTCCTTCGGGTGGCACCACCGACGTGCTCGCCCGCGCGCTCGCCGATGCGCTGTCCAAGAGCCTGGGCCAGCCCGTGATCGTCGAAAGCAAGCCGGGCGCTGGCGCCACGCTCGGTGCCGACTACGTTGCCAAGGCCAAGCCGGACGGCCACACGCTCCTGATGGGCGCGGTGCACCACACGATTGCGACCAGCGTATACAAAAAGCTTCCGTACGACTTCCAAAAGGACCTGGCGCCGATCACCACGGTGGCGATGGTGCCGAATGTGCTGGTGGTCAACGCGTCGCTCACGCCGGCCAAGTCAGTCGCGGAGCTGATCGCGCTCGCCAAGTCGTCGCCCAAGGAGCTGGCCTACGGCTCCAACGGCAACGGCACGGCGCAGCATCTGATCGGCACGCAGTTCCAGGCCAGCACCGGCGTCAATCTGCTGCATGTGCCCTACAAGGGCAGCGGCCCGCTCACCACCGACCTGCTCGGCGGGCAGGTGGCCATGTCGTTCGACACCATCACGCCGGTGCTGCAGCACATCAAGGGCGGAAAGTTGCGCGCGCTGGCGGTTACCACGGCCAAGCGCTCCGCCGTGCTGCCCGAAGTGCCGACCCTCGAAGAGGCCGGTCTCAAGGGCTTCGACATCGGAACCTGGTTCGGCGTGCTGGCGCCGGCGGGCACGCCGAAGGAAGTCGTTGCGAAGCTGAACGCCGAGATGGTGAAGATCATCAAGTCGCCCGAGTTCGGCGAGCGCATGCGTGCGATTGGCGCCGATCCGATCGGCGACAGCCCGGCCGACATGGCGGCCCGCGTCCGCGAAGAGACCACCAAATTCGCCAAGCTCGTGAAAGACGGCAAGGTCACGATCGAGTAGGCCGGCGGCCGTCCGCCCGCCCGCCCGCTCGTTGGTCAGTGCGCGTGGGATTCCGACGACGCCTTCGGTTCCGGAACACTCACCGAAACCGTTTCACTGCCGAGAATTTTGTGGCTGGGGTCGGCGAGCTCGATCAGCATCTTGTGCAAGCCAGGCTTCAATCCGACGACGATGATCGGATCGCCGCTCGTGTGGGCCCAGGTGCCGGGCCGGTCGTCGACCGTCACATGCAGATGGCCGACACGCGGCGACACATCGACGGCGGCCTTGCCGAACACCGGGATGATGCGCAGGTTCTCGGTCCGGTGCTGCACGATGACGACCCCGCGCGCCAGGGGTTCGGCCAAGGGCGGATAGACGACGAGCTTTGGCGGCGGTTCCGATGCGATCGGAATCACCGCTGCCGGACGGCCGATGTCCGTGGCAGCCTGCGCCCAGGCTGCGGCACAGAGGAGGGCGCCTGCGGTGGCGACAGCGAGAGGGCTGAAGAGGGATGGCACTGTGTTTCCTTGATGCGCTGGATCGATGTCCGGATCTTCAGCGCTTGCAGCCCCTCGGATGCACATCACGTATGCCTCTGTATCGGCGCAACGAATCCACACAGCACGTTTCGCGATTCTTCATTCCTGAAGCGGCAGCTCCAGCGTTTCCCACGCGCGAAGCATGCTGACCTGCCGCCGCAGGTAGTCGGTCGGAATGGCCTGGGAGCCCCATACGGGCACGCGGCCCGCGTACTCTCCCAGCAACCAGAACTGCCGCACCGCCATGAAGCGCGCGATGGCTGCAAGGTCGGCGTCCGCAATGGGCCGCGCTTCGCGATAGGCCGAAATGAATTGGCGCCACTGCGCCTTCACCTTGTCGCTTGCCGGAACGTTGGGTGCGCGCGGATACAGGTTCCAGGGATAAACCGCCAACTCGTAAGCAAGGTAGCCGGGGCCTACCTCGTCGAAGTCGAAGAACACCGCCTCGCGCTGGCCCGCTGCACCGGGCACGACGAAGTTGTTGCTGCCATGCGCATCGCCGTGGCACAGCACCCGGCTGAGTTCGCCCAGCGCAATGATGTCGTCATGCAGGTGCTGGCCCAGTTGCTCGAACTGCGCACGCAGCTCGGAGGTCATGGTGGGGGCGCGCAGCAGGCCCTGCAGCGGCTTCACCAGCAGGTAGTCCAGATCCAGGCGATAGATGCTGTCCAGTCCTTGGAAACTTTCGCCGGCCGTGTGCAGCGCGGCCAGGCCACGTGCCAGGGCCTCGATGTCCTCGGCCGAATCGCTAGTGGCCTCGCCATCCAGATGTTCGAAAAGCATCAGCGCCCGAAAGCCTTCAGGCAACGGGACCTGTATGGCGATCTCGCCGCTTGCCGACAACACGCAACGAGCGACCCGGCATCCGCGGAGTGCCCAATGTTCCAACGCAGCGGCTTCGAACAACGCATTGGGGCCGCCGCGCGGACGCTCGGCGCAGAGGCGCGCGACCACCCGTTGTCCGCTGGCAAAGCCCAGCCTGTACACCTGGTTGAAGCTGCGCCGCAGGAATTCGCTCTCGACCACTTCTCCCAGGTTGTAGTGCGCCTGCACGAGCATGGCCACGCTGGCTGCAGTGGGTGTGGATTGCGCGATCTCGAATTCCAATGGATCTCCAAGGAAAAAGGGCGAGATTATGCTTTGATGGAGCACAAGGAGATCAGGCATGCGCCATTTGTTCAACGTGTTCGGCCAGATCATGGCCATCGAGATGACCGACGATCGGTGGCACAGCTACTTGATGGGGCCGGACGGAAAGCGCCGCAAGATCCACCTTGCGATCCCGTCCGATGTCACTGGCGCTGAGCTTGCGCAGTACCTCTATGACATCTATCACGACAGCGCGACGCCCACCAACGGCGACGTTTTTGAGATCGTCGGCTCACCTGCTCCAGGCTGAAGAGAAGACACCAGGCCGCACTCTTTTGCTGGCGACGCGGCGCACACCGAAGCGCATCACATCAAACGCGATCCCCGCGCAAATTGCATCGAGGTTTTCGCGAGCTTGGGCAGGTCGCCCATCTTCGCGATCTCGGCCAGGCCCTCCGCGGTGATGCGCATCACCGTCGCCATGCGCGATGCGGCGTAGGGATTGGTCGGCTTGAGAGGGGAGATTTCGGCTTCGATCAACCCCGTGGCCACGAGCACCGAGACATGGCGGATCTCCTCCGGCTGGACGACCCGGACCGGCAGCGGCGTGTGCTGCAATCTCATCAGGAACAGGAGCGGCATTCATTCCTCCGATTGCCGGCGATTGAGTCTGCCAAAAAAAGCCGGCCCGTTTTTGGTTGTCGAAATGTAGCCTTGAGTAACTACTCGATGTAACTGGCCAGTCGACATAGAACGGCAGTGTCAAGAGCATCGGCCCTTATTGATGAGTTGATGTCGAAGGCGGAGGGCTGACGGTCGCCGATGAATATCATCCCGCTCATGCCCATATCCGCATTCGTCGTCCAGGTGCACTCCGCTGAATCGCTTGTCGCCGATCTGCGCCAGCGTTTCGATGCGACTGCCCAGCAGGGTGTCCCGGCGCACATCACGTTGCTGGTTCCATTCATGGACCCGCGGCACATCACGCCGGAGGTTCTCGACCGAGCGCAGCAGGCGCTTGCGAAAGCGGCCCCGTTCTCGTTCTCGCTCGTGAAAGTCGCTCGTTTCCCGACGACGACCTATCTCGCGCCCGAACCCTCGGCACCGTTCGTCGACATGACCATGGCATTGGCAGAAGCGTTTCCGGATTTCCCGCCTTACGGGGGCGAGCACCAGCAGATCGTTCCGCACCTCACCGCGGCGCACGGCAGTGCATCCGAAGCCGATGAGGCCGAGGCCGAGTTGCGGCTTCGCCTTGGCGCATCCGGTCCGATCGCGGCGGAATGCCATTCGGTCGTGCTGCTCGAAAATTCGACGGGGCTCTGGAAGGAGATGCACCGCTTTCAGCTCCCGCCAGGGAAGGAGCCAGGATGAGAACTTCATCGATGCCCGTGCTCCGCCTTGTTCTCGTGATCGCGTCGAGCCTTGCCACGGCGATCGCGGCGCCTGCTCACTCGGCTGAACCGAAAGTTGTCGAAGCCGCCGCCGAAGCTGCGAAGCCGGTGACCACCTATGCGCGCCTCACCTCTTTCAAGGAGGAGCCGGACGGCAAGCTTTACGTCCGGCTGAAGTTGGTTCCCAGGGCGAAGCTTCCTTTCACGGTCCAGGCCTTCAGGGTGAGGGATCGCACACTGCTGGAAGGTATCGCCGAAGGCTCATGGGTGAGGTTCACCGCAAAGCACCTCGATGGCGAGAACACGCTGACGTCCATCCGCGTCGCTCCGGAATGCAAGCGCTTTCAAGTATGCGATTGATGAGGCGCCGATAGGAGCAGGCGGCGCGTAAACATTCGGCGTACCGGCCGCGCCTCAGTCCACGCCGAGGATCGCCCGGTTGCGCACCTTGACGACGTCGACCGTCTTCGCCGTAGCGCCCGGACCAGGTTCGAGGCGCACATCGTGCAGCCCCAGGCTGCGCTTCCCCACGCGCAGGCCCACCGGCTCCACGGGCTGACCGGTTGCGTGCTCGACCAGCTGCAGCGGCGCCTTGTGGCCGCACCACTGGTCGCCCCACTGCATCAATGCCATCAGCGCCGGGTAGAGCGCCTCGCCCTTTTCCGTCAGCCGGTATTCGCTGCGCCGCTCGCTGCCTTCGGTCAGCACCTTCTCGAGCACGCCGTGTTCGACGAGGCTGTTCAAGCGCGCCGTGAGCACGTTGCGCGCAATGCCCAGGCGGCGCTGGAAGTCGTCGAAGCGCGTGGTGCCCAGGGTGCACTCGCGCACGATGAGCAGGCTCCACCACTCGCCGACCTCGTCGAGCGCGCGCGCAATCGAGCAGTTCATGCCGTCAAAGGTCTTTCGGTACATGGGGCCATTCTAACTTCATAAGTTGCGTGACGCAACTTAACCGGCTACATTCAAGTTGCGTCACGCAACTATCTTCATTTCCGTCCGCCCGGCCCGAAGCCCGGCTTCCCTCAGGAGTTCCTCATGGACAAACGTCTTCTCGTTCTGGCTTCCGGCATGTTTGCGATCGGCACCGACAGCTTCGTCGTGGCCGGCGTGCTGGGCCAGGTGTCTTCCTCGCTCGGTGTGTCCATTGCACTGGCGGGGCAGATGGTCACGCTCTATGCGCTGAGCTACGCGCTGTTGTCGCCCGTCATCGCGGCGACGGCCGCGCACTGGCCTCGCAAGCGGCTGCTGCTTGCGGGCCTCGCGGTGTTCGTGGTCGGCAATGTGATCACCGCGGTGGCGCCGAGCATCGAACTCGTCTTGGCCAGCCGGCTGCTGGCCGGTTTGGGCGCGGCCATGTTCAGCCCGACTGCCACCGCCACCGGTGCCTCGCTGGTGCCGCCCGAACAGCGCGGGCGCGCGCTCGCCATTGTCATCGCAGGGCTGTCCAGCGCGACGGCATTGGGGGCACCGCTGGGCACCTTCATCGGAGGCTGGCTGGACTGGCGCGCGACGATGTGGTTCGTCGCCATCGTCGGCACGCTGGCGGCAGCCGGCGTGGCCTGGCGCCTGCCCAACATTCCCAACCCGCCGGCCGTCAGCCTCGCACGGCGCCTGGCGCCGCTGGGCGACGCACGCGTGCTGCTCACGCTGCTGACCACGTGGCTGGTGTACGCGGGCCTTTTCCTGGTCTACACCTACATCGGTTCGAGTTTCGATCGCGCAACCGGCGGCGACGCGCGCGTGCTGGCGGGCCTGCTCCTGCTGTGGGGCTTGGCAGCAACGGCGGGCAACCTGGCCGCCGGCCGGCTCACCGACCGCTTCGGCAGCCGCCGCATCATCAACGTGGCCATTGCGCTCGCGGCGCTCGACTTCGCACTGCTGCCCTGGAGCTCAGCCTCGCTCGCGACCGCGGTGCCCGCGCTGATCGTCTGGGGCGTTTGCGGTTGGGGCCTGCTCGTGCCGCAGCAGCATCGGCTGATCAGCATCACGCCCAGCGCGGCGCCGCTGCTGCTGGGGCTGAACTCGGCCGCGGTCTACGTGGGTGTATCGATCTCGGGGCTCGCGGGCGGCGCGGCCCTCGCCTGGTTCGACAGCCATTTCCTTGGCCTTGTCGGTGCGGTCTTCATCGCGGTGGCGCTGTTCGTTGCCGAGTGGGCGCAGCAACGCATTGCGCGCGCGGATCGCCAATCCGCGCTTGTTGCCACCGCCACCGCCCCCGACACAGTGCGCTGATGATGCGAAAAGCCCGCCAGCCTCTGCGCCGTTCGAAAGAATTGCGGCAAGCACGCCGTGCGCTTGCGGCTGACGCGGGCGTCGGCGCAAGCCTACGTAAAAATGGAAATTCTTCACATTCAATGGCGCCGACGTCGAAAGGGGATTGAGGCGTGCGGTGCGTCTCACCGTCGGCGGACCAGGAGACAGCCATGCGCACTGACGACAAGAAGAATGACCAGGCAAGCCCCATCGCCGACGACGGCGGCATCGATCCCCAGCAAGCCCTGACAGGCACCACCCGACGATCGCTCTTGCAGAGCGCGGTGCTGTTCGCGATGTTCTCGAGCGGCGGCATCGGCCTGACTGCTTGCGGCGGAGGCGGCGGCGGGCACGGGGGAGGAGGGGGCTTCGGCGGTGGCGTGGGGGGCGGCAGGCCGCCAGACGGTTCCAGCTCGGTGTTCAAGCACGGCATCGCGAGCGGCGATCCGCTGTCCGACCGCGTGATCATCTGGACGCGCGTGACGGCGCTTGCCCCGGGCACCATCAATGTCGACTGGGAAGTGGCAAGCGACGACCGCTTCGGCATCATCGTTGCGCGCGGCACCACCAGCACGGGCTCCGATCGCGACTACACGGTCAAGGTGGACGTCACCGGCCTTCAGCCGGCCAGCACCTACTTCTATCGCTTTGCAATAGGCGACGACAAGTCGCCCGTCGGCCGCACCAAGACGCTGCCGGTGGGCGGCGTGTCGCAAGCCAAGCTGGCGGTGGTGTCGTGCTCCAACTTCCCGAGCGGCTACTTCAACGTCTATGCCGAGATCGCGAAGCGAACCGACATCGACGTGGTGCTGCACCTGGGCGACTACATCTACGAATTCGGCCGGGTGGGCTATGCCTCGCAACTCGCCATTGCGATCGACCGCGAGTCGATCCCCGACCACGAGATCCTGTCGCTCACGGACTACCGCCTGCGCCATGCGCAGTACCGCACCGACAACGACCTTCGCGCCCTTCATGCGAGGTTCCCGATGATCGCCGTGTGGGACGACCACGACATTGCCGACAACGCGTGGCTGGGCGGCGCCGAGAACCACGACGAGTCGACCGAAGGCAGCTATGTCGCGCGGCGTGCCGCTGCCGTGCAGGCATACCACGAATGGCTGCCGACGCGGCTGCCCGACCCGGCCAACCCGCTGCGGATCTATCGCTCGTTCGACATCGGTACGCTGGCATCGATGCACATGCTCGACACTCGCCTGATCGGCCGCGAAAAGCAGGTCACGCTCAGCCAATACCTGGCCGGCGAGGCCTCCGCGCCCACGCGTCAGCTGCTGGGCCAGCCGCAGGTCGACTGGCTTTCCGGGCGCATCTCGGCGTCGCCCTGCACCTGGCAGGTGCTCGGGCAGCAGGTGCTCATGATGCGCATGCACATTCCCCTGAGCGTTGCAACCAACTTCAGTTTCGAGGCGCTGACCGAATATCTCACGGCGCTGGCGCTGCCGGAGTCCGCGCGCAGCGAAAGCCAGAGGGCCCTGATCGCGCAGCAGAAGGTGCCTTACAACCTCGACGCATGGGACGGCTACCCGGCCGCGCGCGATGCCGTGCTTGCCATGGCGCGCAGCCAGGGCAAGAACCTGATCTCGCTGGCGGGCGACACGCACAACTCCTGGGCCGGGAACCTCACTGATCCTTCGGGCCAGCGGGTGGGCGTGGAGTTTGGCACCTCCTCGATCTCGTCTCCCGGCTTCGAGCGGGCGCTGCCGCTGATCGCCAAAGAGCTGCTGGCCGATGCATTCAAGCGCATGGTCGACGACCTGCGCTATGCCGAGACCAGCAAGCGCGGCTATGTGGTGCTGACTTTGACGACGGCGGAGGCGCGCTGCGAATACATCGAGATCAGCACGGTGTTCAGCCGCGACTATTCGGTGCGGCTGGCCGCCACGCTGCGCGTGCTGCCGGGCGCCAGCAACCTGCAGGTGCTCGTGGCCTGAGCGCCTGAGCTTGCACGGCACCGCATGGGCGCACCTGCCTCGGGTGCGCCCGTGCTTTTTTCGACCGACGACTTCGACTCTGCCTTTGGCTCCACTGCGTGGAGGGGCCCTTGTGCGCCCTCGCACCTGCGCGGACGAAGCTCTTCTTTGATCACCTCCGGTTATTGATCGATCAAGAGCTTTCAATTTACGGGGATCAATCGCCTGCCTACGATTGCCGCCAACGATTCCCGCAAAACAGTCGGAGACAAGCAGATGGAAAGAACGCTCATGGCCGCGGCGGCCACGGGATTGCCTCGGCCCGATGCGACGAGCGCCGGTGTCTTCCAGGCGGAAACCCGCATCGACATCTTCGACTCCCGGCTGTCCTCCGTGGTCGAAGGTGCCTGCCTCGAGCACCTGTGCACCGGCGCCGAGTGGAGCGAAGGCCCGGTCTGGATGCACGAGGACGACGCCGTGCTCTGGAGCGACATCCCCAACAACCGCATGCTGCGCTGGAGCGCGCAGGGCGGCATGTCGGTGTGGCGCAGCGGTGTCGAGTTCACCAACGGCCACACGCGCGACCTGAACGGCGATCTTCTGCATTGCTCGCACGGCCTGCGCGCCATAGTGCGCACGCGGGCTTCGGCCGATGGCGTGCACGCCGGCACGCCGGACGAGATCGTGGCGGACCATTATCTCGGCAAGCGCCTCAATTCTCCCAACGACGTCGTCGTGAAGCGCGACGGCACCATCTGGTTCACCGATCCGCCTTACGGCATTGCAAGCGACCGCGAGGGCCACCGCGCCGAGCGCGAGCAGGCGGCCAACTTCGTGTTTCGCTTCGACCCCACCAGCGGCCGCCTCGATGCCATGACCGATGCGGTCGAGGAACCCAACGGCCTCGCGTTCTCGCCCGATGAATCGCTGCTCTATGTGAGCGACACCTCGGCGGCGATGCGCAGCGACGGCAGCGGACGCCACCACCTGATGGTGTTCGACGTGCATGCCGACGGGCTCTCGAACCCGCGAGTCTTTGCCGAGGTGAACCCCGGCCTGCCCGATGGCTTTCGCCTCGATGCGCAGGGTTGGCTCTACACCAGCAGCCTGGACAGCGTGCAGGTCTATCACCCCGACGGCAGCCTGCTCGGCAAGATCCATGTGCCCGAGAAGGTGGGCAACCTCAGCTTCGGCGGCGCACGGCGCAATCAGCTCTACATCGCAGCGAGCAGCTCGCTCTACCGCATCACGCTTCGAACGGAAGGAATCCAGCGTCCATGACACAAGAAATCTTGCTCCTGGTGGAAAAGTGCAGCCACTGCTTCAGCTACTACGACGTAGCGAGTGGCGAGCGGCTGCACAGCATCCAGCTCGAAGAGTTTCCGCATGAGTTCGTGGTGGACGCGGCGAAGCGTTTTGCCTATGTGGGCCACTACGGTGTCGAGACCTCGGGCCACCTGGGCCACGGCGGCACGCGCATCTTTCAGATTGACCTTGCGGCGCGCAAGTTCGCGCGCACCATCGACATCGCGCCTTTCAACCGGCTGCACGGCATGCAGATGGACGAACAGGGCCGCCTCTACGTTTTGAGCGAGGACCGCGCGCAGCTGGTGGTGCTCGACCACCCCGAGACCGACACCGCGCCGCGCCGCGCCGTGCCCGTCGGCGGCATCAAGAGCCACCTGTTCGCACTGACGCGCGATGGACAGACGGCCTACGTGATGAACCTGCTCTCGCACACCGTGACCAAGGTGCGGCCGCACGACGCCACGGCACTATCGGTGTCGTGCTCGCCCGGCGAGAAGCCCGAGGGCTATGCGCTCTCGGCCGACGAGAAGATGCTCTACGTCACCAACCGCTGGAGCAACACGCTCGCGGCCATCGACACTGCGAGCATGAAGGTGGTGCGCGAGGCCCCCTCGCGCGAGGACCCGACGCGCCTGTACCTGTACCGCGATGGGCGGCTGGTGGTCACCAACTATGGCGAGCGCAGCCTCTCGGTTGTCGACGCGGCAAGCCTCGAGGAACTGGCCCGCATCCCGATGGAGGCGCGGCCGATCGCGCTGAGCTTCCACCCGACCCGCCCGCTCGCCTTCGTGAGCCAGGACAACGACAAGCTCGGCTACTTCAACATGGAGACGCTGGCTTTCGAGCGCTTCATCGCCACCCAGCGCGAGCCCGACGTGTCATGCGTGGTGATCCTGTGAACGGCCCGGTCACCGCGCGCCCCGTACTGCGCGTCGAGGCGCTCAGCAAGCGCTTCGGCGGTACGCAGGCCGTCGACGATGTCTCGCTCGACCTGCATGCCGGCGAGATCCTCGCGCTGCTGGGCGAGAACGGCGCCGGCAAATCGACCCTGATCAAGATCCTGGCGGGCGTCTACAACCAGGACAGCGGCAGCGTCCATCTGCAGGACCGCCCCGAGGCCGAATGGCGCGCCGTGCCGCGCGACCAGCAAGGCATGGCCTTTATCCACCAGGACCTTGGTCTCGTCGAATGGATGACGGTGGCCGAGAACGTGGCGCTGGGCATGGGTTTTCCGCGGCGGCTGGGGCTCATCGACTGGAAGCAGGTCCAGCGCAATGCGCGCCGCGTGCTCGGGCACGTCGGCTGCGACATCGATCCGCGGCGCCGCGTCTTCACGTTGACGCGCGCCGAGAAGTCGCTGCTCGCGATCGGCCGCGCGCTCGATGCCGACGCGCGCGTGTTGGTGCTCGACGAGCCCACCGCCAGCCTGCCGATGGCCGACGTGCAGCGCATGTTCGCGCTGCTGCGGCAGCTGCGCGAACGCGGCGTGGCCATGATCTACGTCTCGCACCGGCTCGACGAGATCATGGACATCTCGGATCGTGCCGCGGTCATGCGCGACGGCAAGCTGGTCGGCACCCGCGTCACGCAAGAAGCGAGCGCGGCCGAGCTGGTCGAACTCATCGTCGGCAGCAAGTTCGACACGTCGCTGCCCAAGGCGCGCGGCGACGGCACCGAGACGCTGCTCACGCTCGACGCGGTGTATGCGGCCAACGCCGGCCCTGTGACGCTGCAGGCCCGCCGCGGCGAGGTGCTGGGCCTCATCGGCCTGCGCGGCGCTGGACACGAGGCGATCGGCCGCATGCTGTTCGGCCTGATGGAACTGGAGCGCGGCCACATCCTGATCGGCGATCGGTCCGTTGCG
>Ga0102593_1001539_pt1 | contig 22169 bp, 25 predicted proteins | sample AraplaCol_mMS_r2_2_FD_76862 | JGI IMG/M metagenome (GOLD analysis project Ga0102593, IMG submission 76862) | Arabidopsis root microbial communities from North Carolina, USA - plate scrape MF_Col_mMS_r2 (SPADES assembly) (version 2) | ecosystem: Host-associated > Plants > Roots > Endosphere...
GGGGGGGGGGGGATGCTTTAAATTTGAAAGGGGCCTAGGAGGGGAAAGGGAAGAGGAGATAGGGAGACCAACTGAACATACTTTTGGTGAGCTTCCAGGACATAATGGCGGTCTCAAGGCCAGGGTATCAAGGAGAGGAGAAATAAAAAAAAAGGAAAGGAAAAAGAAATAAAAAAAAGAGTATTGAGTGTCCAAAATACCGACCGCGAGGTGTTGTGTAAATTGCCTGAATTCACCAAGGGGAAGTCAACATTGAAAGTTCCCAATTTAAGAAGATCCGCGCCACACACAGCCCGATCAGATCGCTCTTCTTATAAGAGAAGAGAGAAAGAGAAAGGGGGAGAAGTGTTTGAGAACTCTCAGAGGAAATAAATCACCACGGCTTACCTTCTCGCAACCAGAGGAGACTTGAAGACAGAAGCAAAACCAGAAGAGAGAGTGAGAGAGAGTGTTTTGAGATCGAAAAGACGCAGTTGCGTTTTGGGGGAGGCTTTTCGAGGAGGGGAAAAGCCCCGTGCCTCTGGTATGAACAATACGTAATTTACCCTTCGGGGATCGGTCCATCATAGGGCTGTACCGTATTGAAGAAACATCATTACCGCTGAGGTAAGCGGGGTACACCAGCCACAACAGGGGGCAGTGCTGGCGCCACAATCTCCAAAGGGAGCGAATGGAAACCCCCCCAAGCTTGGATTTCTCATTGCATTCATCCAATGAACAATTCTATCAACAGAAGATAATACAATTACCAAATATCATCTTCACCTCACAAATACATATTAAAACTAAAAGTCATCGGCATAATTTCGAATCCCCCGATCTGCGGAGATCCTTACCCCAGGATCTGAACCTCAATTTGGCACTTCTTTCTCACCTGCATCCATCCCCTCCTCTCCTCCCCACCTACTTTACGATTTTGATTGCCCTCGAAGGTCCCTCGAGGGTGATTACCGGGAACTCGCGACAACGTTGGACTCAGTGGAGGATGAAAGGGACCAAAAACCGATGGGTGTAATACGCAAGAAGACCGCCTCGCGCGGCACCGAGGCAGGCACTAAGTTCCACTGCGACGTGTGTTCGGTCGACGTGACTTCAACTGTGAGCGCAAAACTCCTAATAGCCTATAACTTCGAATATCTGCTCGAAAAAATACTCACCTTATCATCTTATTTTACAACAGGTCCGCATTTCCTGTGCACACCCCGCTTGCCCTGAATACGATCTCTGTGTCCCCTGCTTCGCGGCTGGGGAGCAATCCAAAAATCATGACCCGGCCACCCATCCCTTCCAAGTAATTGAGCAGAATTCCGTCCCAATTTTCCACGAAGACTGGGGCGCCGACGAAGAATTGCTTCTTCTTGAAGGTGCCGAGATCTATGGACTAGGATCATGGGCCGATATCGCCGATCACATCGGTGGTTATCGCTCCAAGGATGAAGTACGCGACCATTACATTGAGACGTTTGTTTACGGGGGGCATTTCCCACTTCCGGACCGTGCCGATCCAGACGATTCCAGTCTTCAAGAATCAATCTCAAAGGAAGAATTTCAAACGCGCAAGAAGCGTCGCATCGAAGAGCGCAAGGAAGCTGCCAAGGCTGCACCCCCTACAACTCCCAAACAAAAGCCAACGGCCAGTGTACCGGCATGTCATGAGGTGCAAGGGTATATGCCTGGTCGATTGGAATTCGAAACAGAGTTCCTCAATGAGGCCGAAGAAGCCGTACAACATATGGCGTTCGAGCCCGGGGCTGGCATTGGTCCCAATGGCGAAGTAGATGCTGAAACCGAATTGAAGATGACCGTGGTAGACATCTATAATTCGCGACTCACAGCCCGAACAGAGCGCAAGAAAATCCTCTTCGAGCACAACCTTCTGGAGTATCGGAAAAATACCGCCCAAGAAAAGAAGCGATCAAAAGAGGAGCGTGATTTGCTGAACAAGGCCAAGCCTCTAGCCCGGATGATGAATCGGAAAGATTTCGAGGATTTAAATAAGGGTTTAGAGTATGAGCATAACCTACGTCTCGCCATCGCACAACTCCAAGAGTGGCGGCAGATGGGTATCGGGGATCTGAAAGCAGGCGAGAAATACGAACAAGACAAGCAAACACGGGTACAACGGATGTTACCACAAGGCTCCTTCGACCGGTTTGCCAGTGCTCGTCCAAAGCAACCACAACCATCCGAAACACCGACTGCAGCAACACAACTGACGACACCCGAACTTCCACTCAGATTCCAGAAACCGGCAAACCCTAGTAAATTGGCCGAACCAGAGCCTGAGAACGATTTTGACCGAATGTTTGCTATCGACGGCGATTCAGCACCTCCTCAGCCAGCCAAGACCAAATTTGTAGTACAACCACTGAGCGGAGTTTCAGCGTGGAAATTGGACAGTGAAGGTGCTGCTGATCTTCACCTTTTGACAGCCGAGGAAATAGACGTATGCAATGCGCTGCATCTAATGCCGAAGCCGTATTTGGTCGTCAAAGAAACACTGTTGAAGGAAGCGATGAAACAAGGCGGCACCTTGAAAAAGAAGGATGCCCGGGCGATCTGCAAGGTCAGTTACTTTTCAATTCCTTCACTCGCATATGTTCGAATTGCTAAACAACTATCTAGATCGAGGGCACCAAGACAAGCCGCATTTACGATTTTATGGTGCACAGTGGATGGATAAACAAGGGGTAGCCCTGGAGTGACCCTAATTGTGTAGTCTCTATTCTACTCGATATCAATCTGTTGATTTGCTCTGGAAGCGTTTGGATTCTGGCGTTGACCATGGGAAGATGGGGTGTTAGCCTGATATTGTCCATATACCGAGAAGTTACCAAGCGGTAATGCGCAATACACTTCTCTATTAAGATCATCATTCCTATTCTCGATCTAGAACAAGTAATCACTTGTATAGTAAATCAATATAGACCAGGGTATGAGTGTCCAAGAGATCCCGATCTGATCGTGAATATCTGATTACTTTCTACTCCGTAGGCCGAGCTCAACCCCCCGCATCGGCCCTCGGCATCTCCATCATTCAACTCGCCCTCTCCGCATTTAAACCCCAACTCCAACTCTCCAAACACCTACCAATATTCAGAAAGGCATTCAATCCTCTGAAATATATTAAACAACTTGATTGATTCTAGCATGAAAAATAGCCCATCATGCCTGCATTCGTGAATCCTCCCCCAAGCCCTCAACATGCCAATCTCTCCTTTCCGGCACCGCACGTCCTTCTTGTCACGCTGAACCGACCACGCGACCTCAACTGTATCAATGCGCAGGGTCATGCTGACCTGCACGAGGTGTGGGAGTGGATGGATGAGGAGCCTAGCCTGCGAGTTGGAATCTTAACAGGCACAGGCAGGGCATTTTGCGCGGGTGCTGATTTGAAAGGTATCTTGAACCTAACCTTTTTCCTCATCTAGACGAAGTTGTAGAAGATATCTATATGAATTCTCTCAACATACGTCATAAAATTCTCTCCCTAGATACCATGAATAAAGCTAACTAAAACTACGTACTCAGAATGGAACACCCAAGCCAGCAACACAGGCAAAAAAGTCCCTCAACCATCCTCAGGTTTCGGCGGCGTAGCCCGACGAAAGGGTAAGAAACCACTCATTTGCGCCGTAAACGGTCTCTGCTTCGGCGGCGGAGCTGAAATGATCATAAACGCCGATATCGTGATTGCTGCATCGCGAGCCGTATTCGGTCTTCCGGAGGTGAAAAGAGGCGTAGTTGCTTTGGCCGGGGCCTTACCACGTCTCGTGCGGACGGTGGGGAAACAGCGTGCTATGGAGATGGTTCTTACAGGACGGACATTATCGGCTGTGGAGGCTGAGCGTTGGGGATTAGTTAATTCGGTTGTGGCTGTACCTGATTCCAGTCGGGGTAAGGATGAGAAGGAGAATGCGGAGGTTTCGAGGATCGTTGTTGGTAAGGCGTTGGCTGTTGCGGCTGAAATTGCGGGGAATAGTCCTGATGCGGTGCTTGTGAGTCGGGAGGGTGTTAAGTTGGGGTGGGAGGGGATTGGAGCGGATGAGGCGACGGGCATGCTGAGTGAGACTTGGGTTAAGAGGTTGTATGAGGGGGAGAATATCAAGGAAGGGTTGCAGGCTTTTGTGGAGAAGAGAGCTCCTGTGTGGAAGGATAGTAAGCTGTAGTAGACATGCCTATTCAGCGTAAGGAAGGACTGATGTAAATAAGCAGAGTGAATAGAGAGAGAGGATGATTGTAGTGGATATCCATATTGTGTCAATTCATAGCTAATCGTACTACACATACTACATACTACAGGTCGTAAAGTCATATCAAAATAATCCGCTACCCAGTTAATCCATGTATTCGCCATTTCCCATGCGGTTTGATGTTGTTGGAAGTGAAAGCTCTCACTTAGATGCGCGGTTGACCAGCTTCCCTGTAAGATGACAAAAGATGTTAGCATAAAGCAAAAGCAAAGGATCAAGCAGGATGTGGCATCTCTTACTTAAAATCGGACTGCACTTGCTCAACCACCTTCGCAACAGCAGAGAACATCGAGTGATCTCGTTCCAGACCGGTCAGTTGGACAGTAGCATCACCAGGGGAGTTCTCCTTGAGAATCTTGGCTAGCTCAAAACTCTCGTCATCTCCCTCCACATTTTGGAAGCGCAGGGCCATCTCCACAGATCCCAGTAGCGAATCATACTTGGCATTGCGCTCAGCCAGTTGTGCAGCAGGGCCAATGAACCGTTCCTTACGGCCCAGCTTGCGAATGGGGGCACGGCCAACACGTTCCACGCTATCTTCGAGGTAAGGGTTTGAAATACGGTTGATAATTTGCTCGACGTAGTCCTGTTGTTCTTGAGCAGCGATCTCGTGCTTGTCCACGATGAGAGAAGCGGTTTCCTGCAGCACATCTCTGACAGTATTGCGAACATACTCGTCCTTCATCGCCTCAGCGATAGTCTTCTTGCCCGCATATTTACCGTAGTAAGCAGCGGTAGCATGGCCGGTGTTGACGGTGAACAGCTTGCGCTCGATATAAGGTTCTAGATGATCGACCCAGTGGATCGCGGGAATATCGGGATGACCAAACTTGCCAAAGGGGAGTTGCTCAACAACCCATTCGTAGAATTTCTCGATACGGACATTGAGGCCGGCATCCGGGGCTTGCGCCGGGACAATACGATCGATGGCAGAGTTGGCAAATGAGGCCCGTTCGCCGAGTGTCTCTACTCGTGATGAATCGGTGTTGTCCTTGATGAAGCCATGTAAGGTGTCCGTGCCGCCAATCATATTCTCACAGGCAATTACAGCCAATGGAACAGGAGCGGTGCGAAGATCGATGCCCTTGGCAATGACTGGAGCAATGAACTTCAGGATATTCGGGCCAACCGCACAAGTCACAATGTCAGCATCAGAAATCTCTTGAATGACGTCTGACTCGTGGGTTTTGGAGTTGATAGCGCGGTAGTTGGTGATGGTTTTGGTAGATTCACCCTCTTCGCTAACCTCGGTGACTTGATAGGATTTCGAACTCTGAAGTGAGTTGATGATACTATCCATGACGTCCACGAAGACGACTTCATATCCAGCAGTATGAAGGAACTCGGCAACGAAGCCGCGGCCAATGTTACCGCCGCCAAAGTGAATAGCCTTTTTCGCCATGGTAGAAGATGAGTAGATGAGTAGACCAGGTGTGAGTGTGAGTGGATTGAGTGAGTAAGAGAGAGAGAGAGAGAGAGTAAGTGAGTAAGTGATGATATGAAGTAAGTAAAAGGATTTAAAGAGAAGGAAGGTTTAGCTCCGATAGAAAGAGGCAACAGCGGGTGGCTAATCGGGAAAGAGCGAGGGCAGTTGAGGGAGTATTTATAGGGAAAGCACGAATGAGGGGGTTTCCCAATTGGCAAATTCCAAAGAAGCAGGCCTGTTTGGGATTCTGCGGGAATCTTTTGGTCTCGTCTGTTTTACGCTTTTCTAGCAGGTTCGTGCTCTTTTTTTCTTCGCAGTTCCAGCCTGGGCGAAAGACCCCCCTTTTCGTTGTGAATGACTTCATCAATCCAGGCCGCCGGAAGTGGGCTCCGCCTTGTTTCTTGCCTATGAGGCCATCGTGAGGTTGTTCTATTGTTCTTGATTTTCTTTTTCTCAATAGAAAAACAATAATAATCAAAAAAAATATTATAAAGATGTTTCGAATCAACAATTCACCCGTTCTAGTGTAACCTCCCCGCTTTACCGTACTACCTTCTATGAACCCCCTGTTCAAAGTGAATCCTGTAATAGTGTACAGTATAGTCATCATACAGTAGGGGAATCACGCCGGGAACTAGTCCATTTTCTGACTTACCCACTTGCCTAAACCCTTTTCGTTCAATGAACCCACTCCCCTTCATCATTCTCATCTATTGGGCATCATCATGATAAACCCGGGTCTTTCATATGCACATTCCACCCTGAAACGCTTCGACCGGAATGATATCTGCACATCTGGTCTCCGATATCACCCGTATTAATTCTACTTTCCGGGGGTGGAGACTAAAAAAAGTAGGAATGCGACTTCTACTTGATAGTAGAAGAAAATGACAGGGTCTGGAATGAACCGGGAAAGGCTGCCGATACCCCGGACAACTTAAGCCATCCGGAGTACAGTAGTCCTGGATGAAGGCTGCCATGGGGGGGTGCCATGGCTGACGCTTACAACTGGCTCTAGGGGTAGGGGAATGATGAATGGCGCATTTCTGATACGCGATAATCGCAGCGTCCAGACAACCTACGTGATCAACCGCTTCAAATCTCCACTCTTGGTGACGTCGGATGAACGGGGACCGTCGACAGACCCAGTTTTTTCCCGTTAGTCGCGATGCTTCGATATCAAACTGCCGAGGTCTAGAGTATTCTTATCTATTCGTCTAGTTTCTATTCTATCTGTTTCCAACACTACTGTACAGTAGTACTGTATAGTAGTTGCTTTCAGCTGAAAGGCTCCGATCTTCCTTTTGCTGAGACTCTGCTGAGACTCAGGTGTGCCTAATCTGTGCACCCGCTCGGCGCCGCCCAGTCGTCGATTGGTTCCAACGCCGACTCTAACCTTCTACAGTCGCCGGGCTGCGCAAAATAACGCTCGGACTACATTACAACTCGGCCCTTGAATCTTGCTCACTACATCACTTCTAATTGGTGGGTATGTAGTTCATTCAGGTGGCATTGCCGGTCATATCAGATTAAAATCGCTGTTGCTGTGCGGGTTTCCCCGATGTCTGTCCGTGTCGGGTACGCTCAAGCGTCTTTCCCCCAAGTATTCGTCAACCCCTCCATGCAATTCGAATCAATTCTATTCCAAGGAACACACGTCCCCACTCACACACACTCACACACAGACACACTCTCACATACTGTACTGTACTCACATCCCAACTCGTTCTCCCCTCTAGTCCCCCTCTTCTTCATCCTTCGGGGCAGGCGCCGGCTCAGGTTGCATACCTCGGACAAATACATTAATGAAACTGGCAATGCTACCAACCAGCAGTAGCCCGGCTGATGCCCAAGTCATGCCAAGGAATTTGTCGCCATATTTGGCCGACACGTTAGACCCATCACCATGAGCATTGATGAGGTCGACAAACTCGAAAGCAACAACTGTTGCAATGATAGAAGCCACACTCAGACTCAGGGCCCCGAGCTGATCGGCAGATGTTAGTGGATTGCTTAATTCCTCATATTGCTTATTCTTCCCGAGAGCAAGGAAAGATCGGCAGGGACCAGGAACTTCTATGTACTTACCACCAGAAATCCGAATTCAAAGAGCCCTTGTGATCTCCTCGGAGCAATGAGCGAGACCACTTTCGCTACAAGTGCGGATCCAACGGCTCCTACTCCAATGATGTACATCACTGCCATTGACCGAGTTGTCAAACGGAAAGCATGGAAGTCGTCGCTAATAACCCGAGGCCATTCCAAATTCGGACCGTGCGAGACCCCGTCGTGCCATGCTTCTGTAGGGTCGAAAGCAAATAATAACTTGCGGTCCGAACATCCGGTCACATTGCGTGCGCCGCCGGAACTACCTGGTTCGGCTTTTTCTAGGCTGCCATGGCAATATGACATGATGTGAACTGAGTAGAATTGATTGGCTGTGCCATCGGAGCTGCCCTGGGGAGTATAGAGCTACAATACGAAGATATCAGCCCTACGAAGAGTAATGCGCTAGGCCAATGGAACATACCGTGAGAAGGTCGGCTCCATCAAGGAGATTCTTTTGTGTTCCGGAGAATAAACAACATAATGTGAGGATAAATGCAATGAAAGCTGTCAATGCCGGGAAGATCTTCTTGAAATCGACCTTCATGGTGACCGAGTTTAGTACTACGACTAGTAGTACCAGTTCCTTATCCCGAGGTCGTGTCAAATGGCCGAAGCAGTTCAGTCGACGTTGACTTCACTCTCTTGGTAATAAATAGCCGACGAATCGGTCAGGTCGATTTAAAGATTCGTGATCCTAGTACTGAAGAGAAATCCACCGTTAGTTCTAAGATGGTCATAGCAATAACCAAAATAGGATAAGAACGAAATCTTACCAGAATACGACCGAAGAAACTTATCTACATGAAATACCAGGAATCTCAGACTTTCTTCCCGTCCTTAATACTTATATACGCCAGCAAAATATTAGAGATTTCTCACACTGAATTCCTCATTCCGACAGATGGCTGTCGGAAATCATTGGCAAGGGCGGGATCCAGAGATACGCCTCGATCAGCGCGCCATGAGAAGAAATTCTCCGATGGTATGTACAACTGCCTAGGCAAAATTCCACAATCAAAATTCGAGGCTCTTATCGTGCTTATCGTGCAATGATCTACAGTCTGTATTGCCGTTTCTTGGAGCTGAAGGCGTGTCTGGATGCTTGAGGCGCGTCGAGCTCTTACCCGCCGCCCTCAGGAATGTTACCCAGCCACGTCTTGGTTTGTACAATAGACAGGGCGTGAGAATTTTGATGCAATCTCGCTATCTAGAGATACACTAAGGAAAGAATTTTCGGCATTTCAATAGTTGATTCATGACCTTGGAAACCAAATACATTAACCTATACTAATATCTGCTTGTGGTCACCTGGGTTGCGAATTTTACTAGAACGTAGTGCACTTGTGAATGATACAATAAGACATCATTTTAAATCAAGATTTGTGCTCTTATGATATGATTCAAAATGTCTTTCACAGTATTAATTGGCCTCACAATTACACGATATCAATAAGAATTTTCCACAGTTCAATTAAGGGCAATCATACCACAAATCGCCGCTTTTTTGGCGGATAATTTGCCCATTGAATACTAGAGAATAAAGAGCCTGTGAGCTCGTTCCAATGGAGAACGTCTCTATACTTTCCAACATCTTATTATGACTTTTCTAGTATGACATTAGTATCATGATTTATTTGGCTGTCGAAAGTATATCTACCATTTCCCCCAAGGTTCTCAGTCACTACTTCTCCATGATAGCACGGTGAGCTGTCGTGATGGCGGGCATATAGTTGTGATCAACAGTCATTGCTAGTAGCTGATACATGCTAGTAGGTTTATTGTAGACCCGATCCATTAGTATGCCATATTGAAAATCAGTGATTCTCCTTGGTTGACTACATAGTAAGGCCTCGTCACCCATGGACAGAATTTTAGAAGTTCTAATTTGAGAATCATTGGAATGTACTTCATGGAGATCTGATAGGCCGAGGCGATCGTTCTCAGATGAGGCTTGCGTCAGCCAATAGAAGAAGCCTAATTTGAACATATTAATTCTGGTTAGCTGCAAAAATTGCGCTTTCCAATTGGATTGCAGAAGTTCACAGGAAGAATATATCAATTGAATAGCAGGGAATCTTATCTGAAAAAAATGATTTTTTGAGGAAATTCCGTTGTTACTATGTGTTCTGGCACTGGAGTGCTGTTCAATGAATACTAAATAATACTAAGAGTATCATATTCCAATATCAGCCTCCTGCTTCGAGTCCTCAATATATCTGTCCTCCGGAGCTTACTTCCCCCTAACTCCGCCCAGGTGGGCAGCCCCGACTTCAGCGCACCTTATATACTAGGTTAAAATTGAGCCTCCAAAAGATAGACGGAGTCCCGGCAGTTGAATGAACAAAGTAGTTATCAATCTTCACTTCTTAAGCTCAACAAACCAAGATCAAGCCAAATTTAGAAGCTGATCGACAGTCGCTTAGGGCTTGGCCGTTTCCTTGGACTAACAAGAGAAATACGAGAAATATATCACGTGTGGAAATCCATCGCACTGGATATCAAAAACTTTTTTGAACATAACTGGAATTGTGTTCAAAAAGGGTGACGGAGACAGCACATCTCTCAGATTATCCGATATGGTCTACATCTTAGTACCTCGCAGAAAGCGAGCAGTTGTCATGGGACACATAAAGAAACCAACAAAAACAAAAAGCACCGTGACGCGCCTCATCAGGTTATTCAATGTCTCTGAACGCACAGCCAAAAAAGACTGGCAAATCATAGAACGGCAGATGGAAACTTCCCTCCCAGACGACTACAAAGAACTAATCGATCGAATGGGCGGCGGCTATCTTGAAAGGTACATGTACATTCTTGAACCGGACTGCCGCAACAGACACTACGATTTGGTAGACATGACCGACGAACGAACCGAAGTGAACGACTACTTTTTCGAGATAGATGGGAAACCAGCAGAGTTACAGACTGAAGGAAGTTTTCTCATTCCATGGGCGACGACTGATAATGGGGAGTATCTGTTTTGGCGATGTCTGCCTGGTCAGGACCCTGATAAGTGGACTATTATGATTAATCAGGGTCGAGATGGGACTTGGGAATACCATGATATGAATTGTACGGATTTTCTTTATGCGTCTCTTAGGAAGGAGGTTCGATCTGACATACTTACTGATTGTTTTCCTTTGTCTCGTCATGTTTTCAAAAGATTTAGGCCATGAATGGTCGAACGCTGGGTTAGGCCATGCACTTGGTAATTCTCTGATCACAGTCTGAAATAGAAATTATCGAGATATCAGTAGTATAGTAGTCCCCCTCGTACAGATTCAAGTATTGGTATTTGGTATTTTTTTTTTTTTTTCACAAGAAAGTCAGCTAAGATTAGCACAAATTCACTATTTCGTGTGCATCAATCTAATTCATGGGAGAATAGATATGTGGACTTAGTCGTCTAGGTCATCATCATCCTAAGTCTAAACATGGATCTACGCATAAATATTGATAAAGCGAGGCATCCTATACTTCGACAGAGCAAGAAAAGAGCGGAAATGAACCCAATTAGAGAAAGAATGTGCACTACACGTTCTTTCCTTATACACAAACAATAATAGTATTACTGTTTGTTTATAATGGTAAAAGGGCCAGGTGGACCGCGGAATATCATGATGTACTACTTTTGACTACTCTCCAAGATTTGATCGACTTCGAAGGATAGTAGGTACTAGCATTCAAGTCGCAATATCATAATGACGGGGTCGTCCTGTTAGTACTGTAAATAAGAGGGGCCCCGACCTATTTTAAAATGAGGGAAAACCCGGACTAGGAGGAAGACCTTTGACACAAGTATCTGAAATACTGTAGTGCTCGTTCTGAGCAAGGAGTCGGAACAATCAGCTCGGAAACGCCGGTAATATAGCATGCCAAGACTCAATCTCCTCCGAGTCCCGGCCATAAGAATGTGAGTGGTTATGCAGTGGAGCTACGTAGGGGATAGACTGGAAAAGAACATGGTTAGTGTTGACAGCCGAACAAGATCATCGGTCATGACCTCGTGTTCACGAACGAAGCAAGGCCTAGATCTTTTCCTCAGCGTCTGGATGAGACCTATCATCCTACATAGGACATGCCCGACTTAGCTGAGACATTACGGACATAGTCGCCTTCTAGAAGCCTTGTCATGGTACGCCGTGCTTCCTTCTTACGAGGGTTGCAGTTCAGCATCTGCACGTGGTACATTCCTCGAATCCTTCTAGCTTACCGGGCGTTTCCACTAACAAAGGAAGCTGAGCGATGGTGCCACGAGACACAATTGGCCAGTAGATCGCTGCATCATCTTCGACGGGAATTCGGGAAGGCGCAGAAGTGGCTCTCGGCTCGGTCGTCTCGGATCCACGAAACGCCCCTTAATGACGAACAAAGTCAATGCAAGTAGGAGTCGTGTCATGCGCCGATGCCCTGCAGCAGCTCCATCGGTGGATACGAACGTCTCGACAGGAGTGCACATAGTATGTACTCCATAGAGGATCGTCGGTGATGAAACTGAATGAAGGAGGTCTGTTGATATCTTCGAGCTCGCATTCGAGTTTCCGTCTGTTAGTGATCTTCCCGTGGATACAAGCTATATTGGGTATATTGGCAGCAACCTGAATCCGGACGTGGCGAGATATAGTTTCTTGGAAAGGCTTGAATAGTCTTGGATGCATTGAATCAAGGACGCAAGCATTGACAAGCAATGGCAAGCAATGGACAAGCAATTCCCAAGCACTAGCAAGCATGAACTTGGATGATGAAAGTATAGGGTCAGCCGATTAGCCACCAGACTCTAATCTACAGCAACACCCGCAGGATGCGCCGAAAAACGCCTTGACCGGGACGAATGAAACGAAACCATCCGATGCCGTGCTGGTTTTCGGCCTGACGTTTCGCGTTTTACCCAAGCGAGCCAGAAGGGCCGAGATGGAAACCTTCTCTCAAGGAAGGACGTCAGGTTCAGATTGAAGCATGTGCGCTCAGCGGAGCCTCTGGTTGGCTCCTGGGGTTATTATGCAGAGTATCCAATCATCGGGTGGCCGCCCCCAGATATCGGTTAGCGCCGAGTTAATTCGTCCCCCCACTCTGCTCGCGTGCATCGAATTCATTTGATAAAAAATGAGATGAGATGAGATGAGGGGACTTGGAGCATTGAGATGAACAGTCAATTGCCTGATTGGAGTAGGTGGCTCCGTGGGTATAGTCCTATTCATACTTTTAGAACCCCGAGTTACTCTCCCTCCGCACTGTCCATGGATATACGTCAGTCCACAGCGGGGCCATGCGATAATAAATGACTTGGACCTCTGTAAAGACGTTGATTGACGTTGATTGACATTGATGGTCATCAATAGACGGTGATTCCCGGGAGCATAGCCACATCACCATAACAGGCAGAAGGATGATCAATGATATATATACAGTACAATATCTTGGCGAAGATGCAAGCGTGACGAGGCAATCGTCAAATTTAGATGATTGTCTGCATGAGAACTGTAGTGTCACCATTAGCCGTGTCAATCTATCGGTCGAATGAGAGGGTACAAGAATTAACAAAAATGACTAGATTATTTTAGTCTGATAATCTCGAAGCGGTGGCATCCTTTTGAAATCGCAATAAACCCCGAGGCCAAGACCTCACGCGACAGTCTTCCCATCAGTCAACTAGTCTCAAGTACGACGTGGGCAAAATGGAGGTTCTTTACCAAAAAAAGATCCACTCGCAGATCTTGGAGGATCCACAATGTGCAGGCGGTGAACCCATCCATCTCTTCTGCGAACAGTTCTGCCACCACGTGCGCAACTCATTGGTTGACGGAGTGTCCATCTTGTACTCCTCTCGCCCCACTCGCGGCTGCTGTTTTCGTCGTGGGACCCCCCGAACTTCGTTTTTGCCCACTTTTTTTTTTTTTCCTGCGCAAGTCTGCCCTGGTAAAAAAACAGAAAAATTGCTTTGGGTGGAGCTTGCCACTTTGGAGATGTTTCTGGCAATGGACGGGCTGGGCGTTGTTCGCCCCGGCCGTCCCGGTCTCCTTCTTTTTTCATATAAGAAAAAAAGAGTGCCCACCTACCTTACCTTTACTTTTCGATAGCCACGCCTACAACCTTTTTGTGGTCTCGCGACCTACCTCCCTCCTCCTCCCTCCTCCCCTCTCGTCTCGGTGGACTTGAGATCTTTGGTCTATTTCTCAATATACCTGAAGATCCTCACTCGACTCTCGCTCTGCACATATCTCTATAACAGCCGAGGTCTCACCGAGTCAATCTCATCATGACTGATTTCGGTCCTCGTGCCCCTCATGGGCCTGATATGTCCGGCACACATAACCCATTGGAGGATATGGATATCAATGAGAAGGGTGCCTTCGATAGCTTGATTCGTCCCGAGGACAGCTATAGCCCCGAAGGTGTCTATTGGGCTGATATGCCTCTGGCCCAGAAGATCAAGTTTGTCAGCTCTTACGATGCTGGTGAGGCCAGTCGAGAGCTGAGTGGGATTTGGTCTATGATTAAGGAAGATCCTTTGTCTCCAATCTCCTACTATTTCCGTAACATGGTCCTTCCTGGTGCTGGTCTCGGTCTCGAAGGTTACGTCCTGTTCTCCATTGGTAACATCAAGCCGTTGTTCCAAAAAACCTTTCCTTCTTGCTGGAAAGACCACCAGATTTGCGATAAGCAGTGGTTGAATGCGGTTGATTATTTGGAAATCATTGGTATCATTGTTGGTCAGATCCTGGTTGGTTTCATTGGTGACTGGTAAGCTTCCATTTTTCGGAGGAGCAGAGCAAAGAGGAATTCTCAATACTAATCCTGAATTTAGGATTGGCCGTCGTTGGGGTCTGATTCAGGATGCTACTATCATGTTTGTCGGTTTGCTCATGTTGACTGCCGCTTGGGGTGTTACCCAAAATGGCTGGGTCATCTGTTATGCGTGGTCTCTGTTCTTCTACAGTGTTGGTGTTGGTACGTTCCACAATTTTTCGAAATGGCCTTCTAGAAGGTCGAAATTGGCGCTTGGCGTGAACTATGAGCTAATTAAGTTTCATAGGTGGCGAGTACCCCATGACCGCCACTAGCGGTATGGAAAACGCTGTTGGTTCTGGAAAGATCTCAACCAAGGAGGATCGTTTGCACCGTGGCCGCAAGGTCACCAGTGCTTTCTTGATGCAAGGCTGGGGTCAATTCTTCAACCAGGTTCTTCTGATCATTCTGCTGCTCTGTTTCCACCATGGCAGCGGCAACGACCCCTACTCGGCCGTTGCAACTCAGTGGACCTACCGTATCTCTTTCGCCATCCCCGCCGTCGGAACTCTGTGGCTGGTCTACTACCGTGCTTACCACATGAAGGCTGCTAGCAAGCAACTCACTGCTGCTAAGAAGAAGGCCTCCGTCACCGGATATGATGTCGATTCTTTGCGTCTTACTTTCAAGTACTTCGGTCCTCGTCTGCTGGCCACTGCTGGTGGCTGGTTCGCCAACGATGTTTTCTTCTACGGTAACAAGCTTTTCCAGAGTGAATTCATTGAGGTTCTGAGCCCTGGATCCAGCTCTGTGATGCCAACTTGGTTGTGGAATCTGGTTAACGTTGGTGTCTCGCTGGTCGGTTACTATCTGGCATCTTTCCTTATCGACAACAAGTTATATGGCCGCAAATGGATGCAAACAGTTGGATTCCTGATGTGTTTCGTCCTTTTCGTTGTCCCGGGCTTCCACTATGAGTACTATACTCGCCCCGAGAACATCAAGTCTTTCCAGACTATGTACTTCCTCAGCTCCTTCTTCAACCAGTTCGGTCCCAACTGTGTGTCTTTCCTGGTTGCCGCTGAGGTGTTCCCCACCCCCATTCGTGCCACCGCTCACGGTCTCTCCGCCGCGGCTGGTAAGAGTGGTGCCCTGCTGGCCTCTGTGCTCTACAACTATATCGACACTCAAACCAAGTTCTACGTCGTGCCCTGGTTCGGTCTTGCCGGTGTTGTTCTGACACTGGCTTTCCTGCCCGACACCACTGGTCTGGACCTGAAGGAGCAAGAGCGCCGCTGGGAGTTCTTGCGCCAAGGTCGTGAGGCGGACTACCACGGTGCCGCCGTTCACCCTAAGCATCTTTCGTGGTACGAGCGCTTCATCCTCCGCAAGGGTCGCTACTACAACGCTGAGCTGGACTACCAGCAGAAGGTTGAAGAATACCGTGCCGAATGGGAGGCAGCCATGGCCCAGAAGATCTCTGAGAATGAGAAGGGCGACGAGAACTTCGACACTGATGACTCTCTGCTTGAGGGCCATGTCCACACTTACTTTCACCGTACCAGCCCTATGTTCAAGGGCATGGAGAAGCCCGCCAAGCACGACAACTTTGCTCTGCCACCGGCTGCGGAGTCCGATGAGACTTTTGCTGATGAGCAAAATCACAACATCTCTGGTGGCAGGATAGAGACCACTCAGACAGAGCACTTCTCGAGTTCAAATGAGAAATCTTCCCAATAGTTGGATGATATATTTGCATGGCGTTTGGGTTTTGGCTTTCTTTTGCACAAAATTTTGGGATCACGGTGACCGAGCGTTGTCACTGTTTACTTTGAACATTGTATGAATTGCATGATGATGCGGGCCGTCGTCGCCTGTCTGTAATTAGATGTTGTTACATACTTACATATCCACATGGATGAATGGCCATTTCTTTGGCTTCAAATATCTTTATCAAAGTTCTCTGAATATTATAGTAGTCTGTGTAGACTTGCTTCATTCAAAATCCCCAGTAGTATCCCTGAGCTTCTGTTTGGTTACTAGCATGTTTTAATCTACCACTGGTAGCTAGGACACCAATTTAGAACCTACGTTATTCTTTAAAGCTCTTTATTTGTCACTTGATCTTCCAAGGCCTCCTCTGAGAGCTTTCCCTTCGCAGCATTTCCCTCCACGTACTTTTGCAACAATATACTAAGGCCGCAGCCAGGCGGCCAATTAGGCGGTGAAAATACAACCAGACAAATAAATGAATTCCCCACCAAATTTGATATCAACTCTTGATATTTCCATACTTCTAAACACCAGACAAGAAACCAAGAGAACCGATGAAACTATTTGCATTTGGATCGAATGGATCCGGCCAGTTAGCCATTGGTCACACGGAAGATGTCTCAACACCAACAAAATGCCTCTTCACCTCCCCCGCACCAAACGATAAAATTACAAAGATCGCCGCGGGGGGAAATCATACTCTCCTCTTGACAGAGTCAGGACATGTTTATGCTGCTGGCTGTAATGAAGATGGCAGGTGTGGAGTACTACAAGGACAACAAGATGAGAACGAACATTATTCAATTGGAGAGAACATCCTCGCGTTTCGACGGGTGGTTCTGACTGATCCCGATACTGCGGATGTCGTTGATACATTCAGTTGTATATCTGCGACGTGGGAAGGGAGTATCCTTGTTCCAATTACGCGGGATAGGGTTTTGGTCTTGGGTTCATCGCCGAAAGGTGAATTAGGTCTTGGTGAGGAGCGGACTGTGACAAAGACCGGGGTCATGATTCCGGATTTTCCTCCTGTCGGGACGAAGATTGTTTCGTTGGCGAGTGGAATGGGCCATAGTGTGGCTGTTCTTTCTACGGGTGAGGTTTATGGCTGGGGAGGATCGAGGAAGGGTCAATTGGGCGAGTCTCTTAAGGAGGGGAAGATTGCTTGGTCACCGGGTAAAGTCGAGGGCGTCCCGTTCTGTGTCACTGATGTCGTTTGTGGGCGGGAATTCACTGTTCTTATTGGGGAGAAGTCGCTGGGTGAATTTGTTGTTCTGGGAGATAAGGCGAATCGATGGGGTATTATGGACATTCCGGATTCTTTACAGGGAAGGGAAGGTGGTCGAAAGGAGATTTTTGATGTTGGGGCTAGTTGGCATGGTATATATGTACATGTTCCTGGGTCGGAGTTGAACGATAGCTCTAATTCGACGGACCCTCGGTCTACTGTTGCTGCCGGGTCTCTTGTTGCCTGGGGTCGGAATGACCGTGGTCAACTCCCGCCACCCGGTTTTCCTTCTCCTGTTGAGATTGGCGTTGGTAGCGAACATGTTCTTGCGCTCTTGGAGAATGGCTCAGTCGCCACGTTTGGATGGGGTGAGCATGGAAACTGTGGACCGGACACGGATTCTCGAGGTAATGTGGCGGGCAAGTATAATCTGATCTCCCTTCCTGATGAAGATCGGCCAGATAGGAGAGTGGTTAGGGTTGGCGGCGGATGCGCGACCAGTTGGTTGATTGTAGAGTGATTGGAATCATGATGATGCCCATTGAGCTCTAACTCTATGACTTCTCGTCCGGATATGTTGGTCGTGTCGATCAAGCCAGCCTCAGTCAAACAGACCAAAGCCACGGACCTGTTCAGTGTTAGTGTGGTCCTGGAGCCAGGAGGTCAGGTGCAGCATACCTGGGACATGCGTTGGGTCGGTGGAAGACCTATCTCATCATTATCTCCGTCCTTACGAGGCACAGTTGGCTTCGAGAAATCTGGCTCGATATCTCGCAAAACAGGCTCAAACGTCTCCTTGCCCGATGCATCCCAGCCAAGGATATCCTGAGGCTCTTCTTCATCCTCGTCATTCATCTCATCCCACTGTCTATCATCATCTGCTGGGACAAAAAGGCTATCAAAATCCATTGACGCAGAAGCCGAAAGCTTATCCATCGTTGGCCTGGACGTCAGATTTTCCTGTGTCGAGCTCCCATTCAACGGACGAATGGATCGTGATCGTACAGATGGAGGAGGCATTTCCATGCTTCTGGCCATCTGTGGTGTCTCGTTTCGACTAACTGATATTGGTGCTGGGGTGGGCGCCTGCCGTTGTGAAAACTGCGGGATAACTGCTCTCCCCGACGACGATGTTTCTCCCACATCTGCTTCACCCCGCGTCATGACAGTGAACTCGGCACGAATACCTTCAAACTCATATGCCAGCTGCATTGGTTTGCAAGGCGAAGTATATCGTGCTGTAACGGTGGCATTCGCTGTCTCGGCATGTGCAACGACTGCTTTGAAGTCTTTGAGATTTATGGCGATGTGCATATTCTCTTCGACGATGAACTCTTCAAAATCCTTCTTGTCACAGGCTACAGAGGTGTGAACTGGGTATTTTAGAACCTCTATGGCGTGTGAGCATTGTGTAATGAAGAATTGTAGATGAGCCAATGAGTCAGGCCATACCTTTGCCTTCTGTAATTTTCGTTGTAAAGCTTGTGAAGGTTGCCTTGCCGGCCTCAGCACAAATATCTAGTTGTTCGGCCGATACACTAAAATGATCGATGATTTGCTTCAAAAAGCGCGGATCAGCAGTCCACTGGTTTGTTGTCTTGCTTCTATCAAATACAGCGTGCTGGATCGCCGCAGGTTCGTAAGTGAGCTTGTACGATTTAATCACGCCTGGTAAAGTTAGTCATTTCCCATCGATCAGATGTAGTAGGAGAGCGTCACCTAGACCACAGATCATCTTGACAGTCAATCTGCATTCGGCTTGATGCGGTTCTTCGTGGAGCTCCATTTCACAGCGTTCAACGGCTGTATCCTTATGTCGATCGATTCTCCCTCGGAATATAGAGAGAAGTGCCTATCTTCAAGTTATTAATGACTCAAATTAAACAGTACTAGTAATCCCAAACTCACTCTAATCAATATTTGGCAATAAAACCGTTCTTGACCTTGATTCTGATTCTGATATGAGGCCCGGCCATCATTCCGGACCTGGAACGAATAGCTCTCAAAAAAGACATCTTTCTCACAGACGAACGAGGCAAACGCCGTTTTCGTGCTATTCAAAACACTAAGTCGAAACTTCAAATCATTCAATTTAGTGAGCGAAGTTCATCAATTCGGCAAGATTGTCCAAAACATACCGCGCTATGTTCCGCCTCAATGGCAACCGTGTCACTGAACTTTGATAGACATGTCAGAACATCGTGTAGTCGGACAAGGGCCGGGGGGCCCAATGATAATGTCAAGCTGGTCATCACAAATGCAAGATTCGAGACGAGAAGCTTTTTGAAGTGCGGATTGAGTTGGCTGGTTGAGCGCCGCGTCGCCGTCGCGTAGACGCGGGTGATTACTAAGCTGCACTTTTGCCCAAAGGGGAAATATGATTTCTTTTGCGAGTTGGTCATGGCCATCGTCGATGGATTCCGGCAATGGATAACTGTCTAGAATAATGCATTGAACAGGACTCATTACTTGAGGATCGGTTATAAGGTTCTAAAGGAAGATTTGACGTATGATCGTTTGTCGGAGGTGAACATTGCTTGCTGTTCCCAAATGTCGAGGCAATCCTGCATGCTACAGAATTGTTGGATGATAGCATATTTACTATCTACAATTCACTAAAGCTCATTATCAATTGTCATATAGCCTTACCAATGCCCAAAACTGATATCATACTTCATATCGAGCACATTGTGGATAGAACGGTTGATGGATGTCAGCGTTGATTTGAAATCGGAATCAAGATCACTCTATATACAATGCCCTGCCAGAGGGTCTAAGATCCTAATACACCGTGTTCATCTCAAGTTGATGATACTTGTGTGACGAATGGAAGAAATCATCTTCATCCTCCATCAGGTCAACCGCGAAGGACAAGACATAGCCCGTGAATATGAAAGCAGTTGCTGATAATGAATTAGCCGGATGTGAGCAATATAATAGAGTGAGCGGCAACATACCCCATTCAAGAACTGCAGCTGCATTCTTTTCTGCATGATGCATCCCGGCCATGATACGGAATGGTAAAATGAATGCCAATTCGGTGATGATGAAAGACACTTTGATGAAGAAGCTCGCGAATAGTATACGCCTTTCAGCTCCATATAAGGTCATGAGATAGAAATAGTCTATGCAGATCGCAACTGCACCGATGATGTATCCCGTACTTAGTCAAGATTGTCAGTATGACTGGGGGACCATAAGCTTCTAGGGCAGTTGTATGAGAAACTCACATAAAGATAGTGACAAACACATCGTGAAGGTGTTTGAAGTCAATGTTGTCAAAGACACCTATCATGAGTAATGAGAGACCTCCAATGATAGTAATGGTAAAAGAAAAATAGATGCAAAGATTGTTGTGGTGTTCCTTTTGTCGAACGAATTGATAAAAGGAAATATTGAAAAATAATGTTGTGATGAAGCAGCCGATTAGAAATAACGGCCACAGCTTTTGCGCTGCTAGATCTGAAATGAATCTGATCATACATCATTAATTACGTCTCCCTATGATATGCCCTGGAACTACCAGATATTAGATTAGATACTTACGGAACGGTCTGGTCAAACTCCATCCGGCCATATCTCGGCTGGCCGACCATAAACCAATGGCCCAGCAACCCGAAGAGCGTCACTGAGCAACGATTAGCATCTGTCAGATAAGAACAAGAGAAAGTCAAGACTATATACCTAGCCACGTGCATGCCGAGACAAGTGGGAAAGCCCAGAAGGGTAATTTTGGCATCTTGCAACGAGTGGTTAGGAGCTCATCGGACTGGGTTCGGAGATGTAGTGATTGAATCTATGTCGCGAGATGAAGCATTGAAACACAGCAACGTCAACAACAGGGCGAAGTCGCCATATGAATAAGCAAAGAATGGACAGGCAAAAGCCCTTGCATTCCAAACAGGAAAACGTGTCGATCTTAATGTAGCGGCTTAAATGGTCCCATTGCCTTAATTTTCCCTCCCTGATTCACCTGATGAGCATCAATGTGAAACTCCACGTCCAACACCCATCCAATAGTCAAGCTAGTGGGAACAAAGGATGATTCCATCTTTTCCACTCAGGGGAAAGGCCACGAAATAGTCCAAACCTGCAAACTCAACAAGGTGGATGTCTGGCATGTCTTAGACCCACCTCTCTCAAACAAAAGCACGCATTCTTTCTCCTATCACGGAGATTGCAAAACAGTATCAGATTAATCAATTTAATAAACGGCTGCAAAGGGAACCTTGACAGCTTTCGATATTCGTTCCAGCATTGTCATTGCACCATTATCTCTGTATGTACTGTATATAATCGGCAGAATGGAGGTTGATAGTCATCCATTCAAGCCCCTGCAGTGGGACTGACGTAGAGATCTACATCAGTTACGAATTGCTGAACTGCCCCCTTTTATCAGTCTTCGCCCCATTGGCGAAACCAGCCTCCACTATGTACTGCCCCAGGACTGCCCCCAACATTACATTATGGGAATCTAACTGTAATTTTCGCACTGCTTCTCTGTTTGGCTCTTAGTTCAAGTTGATCGCGTGCCTGAGTCCCACTTTGGGAATGCACACCCGCTGGTGTTTAGACAAAGTATAGAAGCCATCAATCTTCGTTGCAGATTGTATTCTGCATCAGATGTGATCTTTGAGAAGTTTATCAAGACTTC
>Ga0102593_1001540_pt1 | contig 22151 bp, 19 predicted proteins | sample AraplaCol_mMS_r2_2_FD_76862 | JGI IMG/M metagenome (GOLD analysis project Ga0102593, IMG submission 76862) | Arabidopsis root microbial communities from North Carolina, USA - plate scrape MF_Col_mMS_r2 (SPADES assembly) (version 2) | ecosystem: Host-associated > Plants > Roots > Endosphere...
CTTCGATCAAGCCGATCGCTATTTCGTCCGAACTGGCAAAGATGCCCGTCGCCTGCTTGCCCTCATCGATAAAACGGCGCGCCGCCTGCCGGCCGAATTCCACCGTGAAGCTGCCCTCGTAGCGTGTGACCTGGAACGGCTCTCCCCGCTCCATGAGCGCGCGTTCCAGGCCGAGGAAGCGGCGGCGCGTGCTGATCATTTCCTGTGGGCCGCCGATATAGACGATGTGCCTATGCCCATGGTCTGCTAGATGCCGACCCGCGAGATAGCCACCCTCCTCGTTATCGGCGAAGAGTTTCGGCACTATCGCATTCGGCACGTCTTCGTCGACGATGACGACCTTGCCAGCCTGGTTGATCACTGCCGCCAGTTCGCCGTCGTCGGGATGGTTGGTGACGAAGATGAGGCCATCAACATGGTTGCGCGCAAGCCCTGTCACATATGAGATCTCACGGCCAGGGCGGTTGAGCGTCGCATGCAGCGACAGGGCGAGGCCGCGCTTGTCCGCCTCTTGCTCGACTGCGGCAACAAGCGTTGCGAAGAACGGATTGGCAATATCCGGCACCACAAGACCGATCGTCTCCGAACGGCCGCGGCTCAGACGGCGCGCATGCGGGTTCGGCTCGTAGCGAAGTTCCCGGATTGCCTTGTCGATGCGCTCTTTGGTTTCAGGGGGAAGTTGAAGCGAACCGTTCAGAAGCCGTGATACCGTCGCTACCGATACGCCAGCGGCATCGGCGACATCCTTCAGGCTTGTAGCACGCTTGCTGGACATCATGTCTCCCTGACAGGATAGCTAAGCTTGTAAAGCGATTTACTAAACCGCTTTACAATGACACCCGCAATCCCGCTGTCAAGCGTGAAAATTGGGCACGAAGAAAAATTAGGCGAAAGGCCCGCTTCCGCATTAGCCAAGGTCGATGGCGAACAATCCGTGATAGACCTCGGGGCTCGAAGCGCGTTCGCGGGTGGTCTTTAGCGCGCAGGATCTAATTTAGCCCGCAAGCTTGGCAACCGGGCGTTTTCATGTGTCACGCGGAGCCTCGTGCCGCGATGCTGCAAGGAAGCCGAACGATGCCCGGCTCCAGCTTTTCGCGGCGCGAAAGCGCGAGGATCGCGAGGCCCGCACGATGCCCGATTTCCTTGAGTTCCATGTCGATCGTCGTGAGCGGTGGTCGTGTTTGCTTCGAGACGACCTCCCAGTTATCGAACCCAACGACGGCGACGTCGTCAGGGATCGACACACCCCGGTCGCGAAGCGCATCGATGACGCCGCGCGCAATTTCGTCGCTTCCACAGAAGATTGCATCAGGTTTTGGGCCTGATTGCGAATAGACAGCATCAATTGCTGAGTGTCCCCATTCTTCGGACCACTCGCCGAACATCACTTGGCCGGATGAGCCCACAAGTTCCCTATAGGCATCCGCACGGATCCGGGCGGCGAGGTAGTTCTGCACGCCGGTGATGTGCAGGATGCGTGACCTGCCCAGGGTCTGGAGATGTTGCACGGCAATGCGCGCACCCTGGGCATCATCAGGATGGAAGCTCAATCTATCTGCAGGTCCCTGCGCGAATGCGTAGATAACCGGTATCCTGAGTTTCAGGAGTTCGGGCGGCGGCTCGAGATCGATCCGCGTGGCGGTGAAGATGATCCCGTCGACCTGGCGATCCAGCAACGCATCGAGATGGAGCTTGGCGAGCCGCGGGTCATTGTTGGTCGCGCAGAGGAAGAGCGAGACTCCGTGGTCGACGAGGATTTCTGAGACGCCGGCCGCCATTGGGAGCGTCAGTCGACCATAGGTGTCGTTCGTCAGCATCCCGATGGCATGGCTGCGCTTAGTCAACAACCCACGCGCGAGCGCATTCGGCCGAAAGCCAAGTTCGTCGGCAATCCGTTTGACCTTTTCACGCGTCTCGGCGTTGGTTCGCCCCGTCCCGTTCAAAGCGTTCGAGGCGGTCGAAATGCTGACACCCGCAGCTTTCGCCACGTCGCGAATTGTCCGGCGCCTATGGTCTGAATCGTTCAAATTCGCTCACTCCTAGCCTACTTGCTAAAACCTTTTAACAGAAAAAATATAGGAGATAAAAGGTTTTATCAAAAACTCGTTCGGTTTGCGGCGCGGTCATGTCGACATGGAATATTTTCTCATCTAACGTTGCCTTCGTCTTGAGGTCCTGGAGCCTCGCATAAGAGAAGGGGAACCCGCATGTACGGTCTAAAAACTACGATTGCAGCTGTTGCACTATTGGCGAGCACTTGCCTCGCCAGCGCTGAAGAAATCACGCTATGGGTGCGTACGTCATCGGGGGCAGTGCTCCAAGGGCTTGCTGAAAAATACAACGCCGCCCATTCCGACAAGGTCAACGTAACCCAGATCACCGCTGAACAGATGGTGCCAAAGCTCGGTGCAGCGATCGCCGGCGGCGCGGCGCCCGACGGCGCAGTCCTCGACCTCATCTATCTCCCGACCTTTGCCGCAAACGACAGCCTTGAAGACATCAGCGACTTCGTAAAGGGTCTTCCATACGCCGCCGCACTGAGCCCCTCGCATATTCGCCTGGCGACCTACGATGGCAAGGTGTACGGCGTGCCCGCATTGCCTGACGCTTCGATCATTGCCTACAACACCGACCTCTTCACGAAGGCCGGTCTCGATTCGGACAAGGCGCCGGCCTCGCTCGAAGAGATTGCTGCCGACGCCAAGAAGATCCATGCGCTGGACAAAGAAACCTACGGCTTCTATTTCGTCGCCAATTCCGGCAGCTGGCTGATCTACGACTTCCTGCCACATCTATGGGGCGCTGGCGCCGATGTGCTGAGCGATGACGGCCGCGCCGCGACCGTCGATACACCGGCATTGCGTGATACCGTTGCGGCTTACCGCGACATGTGGAAGTCTGGCGCCATCCACCCGACCTCGCGCTCGGGCAACGGCAACAATGCCGTCGAGGCCTTCGCATCGGGCAAGGTCGGCATCCTCATGACCGGCTCCTATATCGTCAACTTGCTCACCAGCAAGTATCCGGATGTGAAGTTCGCAGTTGCTCCGATCCCCGGCCCGAAGGGCGGTGCGTCTAGCTTTGCCGGCGGCGATACGCTGGCGCTCATCAAGGGCCTCAGCGAGGAGAAGAAGAAGGTCGCCCTCGACTTCGTGAAGTTCTACATGGAGCCCGAGCAGCAGGTCTACATCACGCAGGAATCCGGCATGCCGTCGCGTACGGATCTCGCCAAGGAAGCCTACGCGAAGTTCGATCAGCGTAACCTCATAGCCTATGACATCCTGGCGAAGGCCCGCACGCCTTACACGTTCTCGTCCGACGAGCTGTTCGTCAGCCGCACCGGCCCGTTCCTCAATCTGATCCAGGGCACGATCTTCGGCGATGACGTCGATGAATCGATCAAGAAGGCACAGGACGACTTCACCAAGATCCTCGATCGCACAAACCCGTAACAGCTGAGTGCGGGGCGGCCTTTCGCCCCGCACTTGTCCAATCGCTGATGCGCATTTCGAGTTCTTCGAGGAATGATAGTGGTCGATAACCCGACAAAGGATATGAAGCTGCCGATCGCCGGGGAACCGGAGCCACAGGGCTGGCTCGGACTGGCATTCATCCTGCCCGGCTTCCTGTTTATCCTGGTGCTGTTTCTTGTTCCGCTCGCCATGACGATATGGATGAGCTTCTACAACTGGCCCCTGCTTGGGCGTAAGAAATTCATCGGCTTTGCCAATTACGATGAACTCCTTGGTGATATGCAGCTCTGGCACTCGCTGGGCTTTACCATGCTATACACGGTGCTGGTAACGGCCGCGATCTTTGCTGTGGCCTTTCCGTTGGCGCTGCTCGTCGATCGCCCGTTTCGATCTGCCGGCGTCTTCCGAACGATCTTCTTCATGCCCGTTGTCATCGGCTTCGGCGCGGCATCCACGCTCTGGATGTGGTTGCTCAACCCCGACAGCGGCGTCTTTGCCCAGGTCCTGCGCGGCATCGGCCTTATCAGCGCAGCACCGCGGCCGCTTGAGAGCTTTTGGCCCGCGCTTGCGGTGATCATCCTGATGGTCGTCTGGAAGACCGCCGGCTTCACCATGGTCATTCTGCTGACCGGTCTGCAGGGCATTTCCAACGACGTGATTGAGGCAGCCAAGATCGACGGCGCCAGCGTGTTCAGTCGTTTTCGCCGGATCACGCTGCCGCTCATGCGCAATTCGCTGGTCCTGGCCCTGGTTCTCAACGTCACCTCGTCAATGCTCGCCTTCGACCAGTTTTTCATCATCACGCAAGGCGGCCCCGAAAACAGCACGATTTCGGCTGTGTTCTCGATCTACCTCGCATCCTTCTCGTCCTACCGGCTCGGTTACGGCTCTGCGCTCTCCTTTGCGCTGCTGGTCGTTCTGGTTGCCATTAGTGCCATTCAATTCGTGCTGTTGCGCGAACGCGCGGAGGAAGGCTGATGACCTCCACCCAATCCAATCCAAGCGGCAACCCACGCGGCGGCCAAGCCGGCTATCTGCTCTTCCTGCTCGCTTCGATCCTGTTTGCGATCTTCTTCATCATGCCGATCGTCTGGTCGCTGGCGAATTCGTTCAAGCCGGCTGCGGAAGCGCTCGCCAATCCGGCTGCGCTGTTCTCGAAGACGTTCTCGCTGGAAAACTACCGTCGTCTCGAGAATGTCGGTGCCGGATGGTACGTCTATGCGGGCAACTCCGTGCTGATCGCGGTCGGGACGGTGCTGCTGACCGTCATCGTCTCGGTTCCTGCGGGCTACGGTTTCTCCAAGTTCAAGTTCCCCGGCCTGTCGATGCTGTTCGTCCTGATCATGGCGACGATGTTGATCCCGTTTCAGTCGATCCTGACGCCGCTGTTCCTGATCCTGAAGATGCTCAGCCTTCAGAACAGCCTGTTCGGGCTTATTCTGATCTATGTCACGTTCCAGCTGCCGTTTTCCGTCTTCATGATGCGCAATGCCTTTGATGCCGTGCCCAAGGCGCTGATCGAGGCGGCGCGGATCGATGGCGCCTCGCAGGCAACGATCCTGCGGCGGATCATGTTGCCGATCGCCTTGCCCGGCGTAGCGACGGTGGCGATGTTTGCCTTCCTAAATTCGTGGAACGAGTTCCTGGCCGCCCTTATTTTCCTGTCGGACCAGAACAAGTTCACCCTGCCAATCATGCTGGTGAACGTGTCGTCGGGCCTCTACGGCATCATCGATTGGGGCGCATTGCAGGCTGGCATCGCGGTCACCATGATCCCCTGCATCATCCTCTTCCTTCTTCTGCAACGCTACTATGTGCGCGGCCTGACGGCCGGCGCCGTGAAATGAGAAGCGGTCCGCCCGCTCAAGGAGTCTTCATGTCTAATGCCCCGAAAGCACAGCCGCGGTTGCCGATCGACCGCTACATCCCGGCCGACCACGCCCGCGTCACGTTCGACGGCGGTTTCTGGAAAAGCTGGACGGAAACCGTCCGCGACGTCACCATTCCGACGCAGCACATGCGGCTGGACGAGGAAGGCTTCCTCGAAGTCCTCGATTTCGACAAGCCAGCCGGTCCGCTTGCTCGTCCTATCCAGCCGAGCGGCCTGTCGATGCAGCACTTCTTCGATTCCGATTTCGGCAAGTGGATCGAGGCAGCGAGCTACACGCTGAAGAATAATCCCAATCCTGATGTCGAGGCGAAGATCGATGCGATCGTCGAGAAACTTGAGCACGGCCAGATGGCAGATGGCTATCTGAACAGCTGGTTCATCCGCCGCGAGCCGGAGAACCGTTGGACCAACCTGCGCGATCTCCATGAGATGTATTCGATGGGCCATCTCCTGGAGGGAGCCGTCGCCTATTTCGAAGCGACGGGAAAGCGTCGCTTCCTTGACGTGATGATCCGCGCGGTCGATCATATCATCGATACCTTCGGTCGCGAGCCCGGCAAGCTTCGCGGTTACGACGCACACGAGGAGATCGAGCTCGCACTCGTCAAGCTTTACCGTGTGACCAAGGATCCGCGCCACCTGAAGCTGGCGAGCTACTTTGTCGACGAGCGCGGCCAGATGCCTTCCTACTACGACAATGAAGCGCGCAAGCGTGGCGAGGATCCCGCAAGCTACGTGTTCCAGACTTACGCCTACAGCCAGGCCCACATGCCGGTGCGGGAACAGACCCAAGTGGTCGGTCATGCCGTCCGCGCGATGTACCTGTTCTCCGCCATGGCGGATCTTGCCTTCGAAAACGACGATGAAAGCCTGAAGAGCGCCTGTGACCGGCTGTTCGACAATCTTGTCGGGCGCCAGCTTTATGTCACCGGCGGGCTTGGCCCATCGGCGTCCAACGAAGGCTTCACACGCGAGTACGATCTGCCGAACGAGACCGCCTATGCCGAGACCTGTGCGGCTGTCGCGCTCGGCTTCTTCAGCCACCGCATGGCCCAGATCGAGCTCGACAGCAAATTCACCGACAAGCTCGAGACGGTGCTCTACAACGGCGCCCTTTCCGGAATTTCGCGCGACGGCGAACATTACTTCTACGAGAACGTCCTGGAGAGCCATGGGCAAAATCGTCGCTGGAAGTGGCATTACTGCCCTTGCTGCCCGACCAACATCGCCCGGTTCATCACGTCGCTCGGCGAGTATTTCTATTCCACGAAGGCCGATGAGGTGGCGATCCATCTCTATGGTGAGAACACGGCCGAGCTTTCCCTCGGCAACGCCTTCCTGCGCCTGCGGCAGAAGAGCCAATATCCGTGGAACGGCGACGTCGCCATCTCGCTTGGCCTCGATCAGGCAAAGCGCTTCACCTTGCGGTTTCGCATTCCAGGCTGGTGCCGAGACGCGCGTGTCTTCGCCAATGGCGAGGCCATCAAGCTCGATGTCACCAAGGGCTACGCCGCGATCGAACGGGAATGGAAGGACGGCGATACGGTCAGGCTGGCTTTCGATATGCCGGTCGACCGCCTTTACGCCCATCCCGCGGCGACTGAAGACAACGGCCGCTTTGCACTTCGGCGCGGCCCGGTGATCTTCTGCGTGGAGGAGGCCGATCTTGGCACCGAACCACAACGGTTGAGACTGCCGGCGCAGGGCGAGATCGCCGTCAGCTTCGACGAGACGCTTCTTGGTGGGGCGACCGTGCTTGAAGGTGATGCGTTAGAAGCGGATGCATCCGACTGGCAGGAAACGCTCTATCGCACACAACCGCCGGTGCTGAAGCCGACGCGCTTCAAGGCGATCCCGTACCACCTGTGGGCAAACAGAGAGCCGGGCGCCATGGCCGTCTGGCTGCACGAGAAGTAGGGGAACACGATGGCTCGCCTTGAACTTCGCAATGTAGTCAAATCCTACGGCATCTACGAAGCCGTGCGCGGCATCAACCTCGCGATCGAGGACAACGAGTTTGTCGTCTTCGTCGGTCCGTCGGGCTGCGGCAAATCTACGACGCTGCGCATGATCGCCGGCCTGGAACATATCACCGGTGGCGATATCGTCATCGGCGATCAGGTCGTCAATCGGCTCGGCCCAGGCAAGCGCGATATTGCCATGGTCTTCCAGAACTATGCGCTCTATCCGCATATGAGTGTCCGGGAGAACATCTCCTTCTGCCTGGAACAGCAGAAGTTGCCGAAGGCGCAGATCGACGAGCGCATCAACCGCGCCGCCGAGACGCTGCATATCACGGAACTCCTGTCGCGGCGCCCCGGCCAGCTTTCGGGCGGGCAGCGTCAGCGTGTCGCCATGGGGCGCGCCATCGTACGCAACCCGAAGGTCTTCCTATTCGACGAGCCGCTTTCCAATCTTGACGCCAAGCTGCGCGTTCAGATGCGCACTGAGATCAAGCGGCTGCATCAATTGCTTCCGACCACGACTGTTTATGTCACCCATGACCAGGTCGAAGCGATGACGATGGCCGACCGTGTCGTCGTCATGAGCGGCGGGATCATCGAACAGGCGGGTCCGCCGCAGGAACTATACCATCGTCCTGTCAGCCAGTTCGTAGCAGGCTTCATCGGCTCACCGTCGATGAACTTCCTGAACGCGAGGCTTGAGAGCGTTGGTGACGGGTTGGTTGTCGTTCTCGACGACGGAAGCCAGCTTGCAGTTCCCGCATCCCGGACCGCGGAGTACCGGCCACATGCAGGCAACCCGGTCGTGTTCGGTATCCGGCCTGAATCGATATCGAGTCTGACACCAAAACCCGGCTTCGAAACGGTCGAGGCGAATATCGATCTCGTTGAGCCGCTGGGACCGGAGACGATGATCTACTTCGATATCGGGCCGGTGAGCCTTTGCGCCAATGTCGATCCGGAAAGTGAGCCGCGTCCAGGTTCGCGTATGCCGCTTTCCTTCAACATGAACCGCATGCATCTTTTCGATCCGGCTGGGGGCCGTTCGCTTTCGTCCTAATGACATCAGGAATTGACCTTGCCCCCAGGTTTTATCCAGTTTTAGGTTCGCTCCAGCGGTTTTTTGAAGTGCTACCCGATTTTGGGCCAGCGGGAGCTGGAATTTTCCGGGATTAAGGCTCAGTTCGGCGGGGGTGCCGATGAGCCGTTCATCAGCGAAATCGGCACCTTGTTGCCAATCGCGCTGTGTGGCCGGAACTCCTCCATCTTCAAGCGGGCGTCGTCAAGGCTCATGAACCAGTGGGCGTTGAGGCACTCAGCCCGGAACTTGCCGTTGATGGGGAAGACGGCCCCGCTCCGAACCGATTGGCAGTGACGGCCCCATGATCGGGGCGCAGGGCCTCGGCTGGATGGGCATGAGCGACTTCTATGGAGCAACCGACGAGATCGAATCCCGCGCAACGCTGGAGCGCGCTGGAACTCGGTGCGACCATGTTCGATACGGCGGATATGTACGGCTTGGAGCCGCCATTGACGGAACCGCTGGACGACAAGCACCTTCGATCACGGCCGGAACAAAAGGCCGGTAATCGCATTTATCGGCCAGAGGCGGTTTGCCTCGACCTTTCCTAAGTCCCAGAGCTTGCCCCGCTTTCTTGGCGGGGCCTCTTTAGCGATGGCAACCGAGATGTTCTTCATGGAGGATGTTGTGATGTCTCGCAAAAACTTCAGTCGCCACGATGAGCCTTTGAATTCGGATGACCTGCGCAAATGCCACGTTGTTCTGGACGCGATCTGCGACGAGTTCGGAATAGAGCCTGGCTCCGAGGAGGCAGATCGCATTGGTGCAATCACCATAGAGCTTTATCAGCAGGGCGTACGCGACGTCGGCCAGCTGAAGCATATTGTCGATGCCGCGCGGGGGCTCGATCTCAATCGAGATGGAACCAAGGCATAACGGCCGACGTTTTCAGCTTCGCTCACATCCGACGATGTGACACTCAGGAGCCCTGGCCTTGCCCCGCTTCACGGCGGGGCACTTTTCTAGGATAGGTCTTTGTCGGCTTTAGTGACGGTCACGGTCGATTTTGCGCTTTCCAGTGCGCAGACGTCACACCTCTTTTCACCGCGCGACATGCAATCTACGCATAGTTGAGATCCAATCTTCGCGCTGCAAAATTGGTCTGACCAATCATATATAAGCGACATCGAAGTAATCGAAGCGCCACGGACTGGCAGCTGACTTCGAAAACCCAGGAAAGGGGATTTATCATGAACATCGCACGCACTTTTAACAATTGGCGCAAGTATCGTCAGACGGTCTCCGAACTGGGCCGTATGAGCAATCGCTCACTCCATGACCTTGGCATCAATCGCGGCGAAATCGAGCGGATCGCAAAAACTGGCGCTCGCTAAGTCCGCGAAGACAATGTGCAGTTTGAAGCGCTCGTCCTACCAGGCGGGCGCTTTTGTTTTGCTAGTGATGGATAGCGCCAAAGCGCCCCGCGTATCGCCCTCACCTCATGGCTCCGTCTACTCTTTGGGCAAAATATCACGCTCCAATGGACGGTGGCCTACGGCGTCACCATCTTCCGTTCATCCTCTGTGGAAGAATTCTAGTTTCGGATCGAACGTCCCTCGTATCATACTAGAGTTGGCGCCCTCGAAGAGCCCGGAGGCAGTGAATGACCTGCGAGGCGAACTCGCGGGCCCGACCGGCGTCTTTCTCGTCGGCCGCGCGATCTCCGATGTCGAGGTAGCAGTCTGCTAGGAATTCGCAGAGCGGCAGAGCACTTTCAACCGCCTTTCGTGTCGCCTTCCCCGGGCGCGGAGTGGTAAGTAGCGGGAATTCTCGCATCGATTTCGACCTCAGCTCGGCTTCTTTTGAAAGAGCCAGGAGGTCGTCGCCTCCGTCTGTCCTTGATAGTTCCGTCAACGATCTGAGCTGTCCAGACAATATCTGCTCAAGCATCGGCAAATCGCCTTTGTCGACCGTTAGAGTTTGATCTCGTTCCCGGTGAAATGCCAGTCGTCGCTCGCGTCTCAATGTTGCAACATGGCCGAGTTCCTCCCGGGCCATTCGTTCGGCTGCATCTCTAACGTCGTCCGACCCGGCATGGGCCGAGACGTAGGACCAGAACACGAACGCGCGTTCCTCGTTGCGAACGGCTATCGAGAAAGCGCGGTAGGCGCTCAACATCTCGGGAGCCACTTTCCCAGCTCCTTCGTCATCGAACAGGTGTTCCGGGGGATAGGCGGAAACCGCAAGTGTTTTGCATCCGAGTGCTTTCTCCCATTCATTCACTTTGCTCAAGTGCCCCTGTTCCTCGGCGACCAGCGCATCGAACACTGCCGCAAGCTCGGGGTGTCCCATCTCCGTCATTCTAAGACCGAGGGCGAGGTAACCTTCTATTGCTTCCTGTTCCATGGCACGACCAAGCGCCAAAAGCTCGTCCAACGACGCTAGATGCCAAGGATCGGAGGTCTTTGCTGGCATGCAGTCCACTCCTGTTAGGCCTTCCCCTTGCCGGATATAGGCCCATTAGAAACGCGTACGTTTTTCCAACGAGGAGTTGTCTTCGGCCGAGGTTAGGATACATTCTCATCTCGGAACTGCAAAGAAATCCAAGGCCAGCGCAATGAACTTTTCAAAGAAAGTTCGGTCGTCATGGTTAGCAAGCATGCTCGTGCTTGCGGTCGCGTTCGTCGGCCTCTCGTCCACAACCCCCGCATTCGCAGCCGGGCAGCTTCCCACCTTTCTTGAAAGAGTTCAGCCAAGCGAGCTTTTCGAGGGTGCCGACCGCTTCGGCGACACCGTGGGAGACCCCCCCATCGCGCCGGTCTATCGAGGTGACGTTCTGCTTGGGTATGTCTACCTCAATTCCGATTTTACCAGTTCGGTTGGCTATTCTGGTAAGCCGATCCACATCGCAGTTGGCATCGATCCGTCCGGAATTATCAGGGGCTTCAAGCTCATAGAACACCACGAGCCGATCGTCCTCGTCGGAATTCCCCAGGCCAAAGTCGTCGCCGCCTTGAATTCGATTATCGGCAAAGACCTTGGAAGGGTAGCCTCCGGGGCTGAGCGCCCGCCGGAGGTGGATATCGTCAGTGGAGCGACCGTCACGGTGCTCGTCATGGGCGACAGCGTCGTTCGCTCCGCCGTCAACCTCATCCGGAGCAAGCGCCTGGGCGCGAGCGGTCCGGCAGGTGTTAGACCTGTTTCAGTTGTCAAAACGCTCGACCTTTCGAGAGACCAGGCGAGCGACTGGCAGACCCTCCTCGGTGACGGCTCGGTCCGGAGCCTGCGGTTGACGGTTGGCGAGGTTTCGAAGGCCTTTGAAGAGGCCTCACATCCGGAAGCGGCTTCGCACCCGGAAACCGCGAACCCGGAAGACCGTTTCATCGATCTATACATTGCGCCTGTGAGCGTCCCCGCAATCGGCAAGACGCTCCTTGGAGATGTCGCGTATCAGCGCCTCGCCACCCAGCTCAAGCCGGGACAGTCCGCGATCCTCGTGGCCGGAGACGGGGCATACTCCTTTAAAGGCTCCGCCTACGTCCGCGGCGGCATCTTCGATCGCGTCGAATTGCTACAGAGCGGGCAAGGTTTGCGATTTCGCGATCGCGACCATACGAGGATCGCGGCTCTCGCGCCGTCGGACGCACCACGCCTGAGGGAGATAGCGCTGTTCGTTGTGCCGCCGGAATTCTCCTTCGAGGTGACCGAGCCGTGGGAGCTGGAAATGCTCGTGCAACGCAGCAGCACGGGCGCGCGCGACAAGTCCGTCATCCCCTATACGATCCCATACGCCCTTCCGTCCACCTACTACACCGTGACGCAGACCTCCTCGCAAGAGCAGGTCCCGGTCGCCGCCGCCGGGAAGAGCGATCCGGCGGAAGCGAAACCGGAACCCGGCGAGCCTCCGCTGTGGAAGCGCATGTGGGGTATGAACAGAGCCTCGATTGCGATCATCGTCGCTGCGCTCCTCGTCCTGACGGCAATCTTCTTCTTCCAGGACTGGCTGGTCAAACGTCCGAAGCTGTTCGGATGGATCCGTACCGGGTATCTCGTTTTCACCCTCGTCTGGCTCGGATGGTACGCGAACGCCCAGCTGTCGGTTGTCAACGTCTTAACATTCACGAACGCGCTGGTCACCAATTTCAGTTGGGAGTTCTTCCTCGCGGCACCGTTGATTTTCATCCTTTGGGCCGCGGTGGCGGCCGGTCTGCTGTTTTGGGGGCGCGGTCCGTACTGCGGATGGCTCTGCCCGTTCGGTGCGCTGCAGGAGCTGCTGAGCCAGGCTGCGAAGCGCCTCAGAATACCCCAGGTGAAAGTTCCGTGGGGACTTCACGAGCGTCTTTGGCCAATCAAATACATGACCTTCCTTGGGCTTTTCGGAATGTCGTTCTATTCGATGGCCTATGCGGAGATGCTCTCGGAGATCGAGCCGTTCAAGACCGCGATCATCCTGAAGTTCATCCGTGACTGGCCATTCGTTGTCTTCGCTTTGCTACTCCTCGTGGCCAGCCTCTTTATCGAGCGGTTCTACTGCCGCTACCTCTGCCCGCTTGGGGCGGCACTTGCCATTCCAGGTCGTATCCGGACGTTCGAATGGTTGAAGCGCTGGCCCGAATGTGGAACGCCCTGCCAGCGTTGCGCGAAGGAATGTCCGGTGCAAGCGATACACCCTGAAGGCCCCATCAACGTCAACGAGTGCATCTACTGCATGCACTGCCAGGAACTCTACCATGACGACCAGCGCTGTCCCCACATGATCCAGGTACGGCTCAAGCGAGAAAAGTTCATGGCGCTGTCAACTCCGGAATCGAGAGGAGAAAATAAACCACCAAAGACGCTCGTTACTCATAATGGAGAACCGGTCAAATAGGCACGCGACGTATGCGGGCCGCACCCCAGGAGGCAAATACCATGTCGAATGAAGACAAAAACCTGCCCCTTTTCAACAGACGTCAACTACTGGGGACCACTGCCGTGGCTGCGGCCGCAGGAGCGGCGACGGCCAGCGGTGCGTTGGGCCTTTCGGGTGGGGCATCTCCAGCGATGGCCCAGGAACGCGCAAAGTGGGAGGTCAAACCTGGCGAGCTGGACGAATACTACACCTTCTTCTCGAGCGGCCAGTCAGGCGAAGTCCGCATCGTCGGTGTTCCGTCGATGCGCGAAATCATGCGCATTCCTGTGTTCAACCGTTGCAGTGCCACGGGATGGGGTCAGACGAACGAGAGCCTGAAGGTGCTTACGGAGAACATGCGGCCGGAGACGGTGGAGTTTCTCAAAGACCGCGGCGGCGTCTACCAGAACGGTGACCTTCACCACCCGCACCCATCCTTCACGGACGGCACCTACGACGGCCGCTATCTCTTCGCCAACGACAAGTCCAACACGCGGGTCTGCCGTATTCGCCTTGACGTCATGAAGTGCGACAAGATCATCGAGCTTCCAAACCAGCACACCGTGCACGGCCTGCGCGTCCAGAAGTTCCCCAAGACCGGCTACGTGTTCTGCAATGGCGAAGACGGTGTCCCGATCCCCAACGACGGCAAAGTACTGGACGATCCGAAGCAGTACCGCTCCATCTTCACCGCGGTCGATGGCGAGACGATGAAAGTCGCCTGGCAGGTCATCGTGGACGGCAACCTCGACAACGTCGATGCCGACTATCAAGGCAAGTACTGCTATTCCACCTGCTACAACTCAGAGGGCGGCGTGACCCTCGAAGAGATGATGAGCAAGGACCTGGACTGGGTCGTGGTGTTCAACCTCAAACGCATCGAAGAAGCGGTCGCCAACGGTGACTTCAAGGAAATCGGCGGCGTTCCAGTAATCGATGGCTCCCACGGTTCGAAGTACACCCGCTACATTCCGGTCCCGAACAGTCCCCATGGTATAAACACGGCCCCGGACGGCATCCACTTCGTGGCCAACGGCAAGCTCTCACCGACCGTCACGGTGTTCGACGTGCGCAAGTTCGACGACCTCTTCGACGACAAGATCGAGCCGCGCGACACAGTCGTCGCCGAAACTGAACTTGGGCTTGGGCCGCTGCACACGGCTTACGACGGGAGGGGAAACGCCTACACCACGCTGTTCCTCGACAGCCAAGTGTGCAAGTGGAACATCGAGGACGCCATTCGCGCGTTCAAAGGCGAGAAGGTCAATCCTATCCGCCAGAAGCTGGACGTCCACTACCAGCCGGGACACAACCACTCCTCGATGGGTCAGACCAAGGAGGCTGACGGCAAGTGGCTCATCTCGCTCAACAAGTTCTCGAAGGACCGCTACCTCAACGCCGGCCCACTGAAGCCGGAGAGCGATCAGCTCATTGACATCTCGGGCGACGAAATGGTGCTCGTTCACGACGGCCCCTCCTTCGCCGAGCCGCACGACGCGACGATCGTGCATGCGTCCAAGATCAATCCGCTCCATGTGTGGAAGCGCGAAGACCCATTCTTCGCCGAAGCGGTCGCTCAGGCCAAAAAGGACAATATCGACCTTATGGTGGACTCCGAAATCATTCGCGATGGTGACAAGGTTCGGGTTTACATGACGTCCGCGGCTCCCGCGTTCGGGCTGACGTCCTTCACCGTCAAGGAGGGCGACGAGGTGACCGTATACGTCACCAATATCGACGAGGTCGAGGACCTGACGCACGGCTTCTGCATCGTCAACTACGGCATCAACATGGAGATCGGGCCGCAGGCGACGGCATCGGTGACCTTCAAGGCGGCCAAGCCCGGTGTCTACTGGTATTATTGCACGTGGTTCTGCCATGCGATGCACATGGAAATGAAAGGTCGCATGATGGTCGAACCTAAGTCGGTATGATGGTGCGCGTGACGATCATAGCGATGGTGGCGTTCTGGGTCGCCATCGCCATCCCCGCCGAGGCCGCAGAGCGGATGGTCACACCTGCCGATAACCTGGCAGCGATCCTGGAGGCGGCATCGCCGAGGGACCGCATTACCCTGCAACCAGGCAAGCACAAGGGTCCCGTGAAGATCGTCAAGCCTGTGACGGTGGAAGGGGAGCCGGGGGCTGCGATCATAGGCGACGGAAAAGGCACCGTCGTTACCATAGACGCGGCGGGCGTCGTTCTCCGGGGCCTTGAGATCAGCGGATCGGGCACGAACCTCGAAGGCGCGGACTCGGGCGTGTTCGCGACCGAGAACGCGAAAGGTGCGCTCATCGAACGGAACAAGGTCACTGGAAACCTCTACGGCATCTACGTCCACGGGGCGACCGATTCTTTGGTCCGCAACAACACGGTCATCGGCCTGAAGAAGGGCCACCTGAGCGAATTGGGCAACGGCATCGCGGTTTGGAATGCGCCGGGTGCCAAGATCGTCGGCAACGACGTCAGCTTCGGCCGCGATGGCATCTTCACCATCGCGAGCAAGCGCAATGTGTTCAGCGGCAACAACTTCCATGACGTTCGTTTCGCGATTCACTACATGTACACCAACAACAGTGAGATCAGCGGCAACACGTCTACTGGGAACGCAGTCGGCTACGCGCTCATGTTCTCAAACAAGCTGAAAATCATCGGCAATGTGTCTGACGGAGACCGCGATCATGGCCTCGTGCTGAACTTCGCCAACGGATCGCAGATTGAGGAGAACACCGTCATCGGGCGGATGCAGCCCCAGAGCCGCTGGACAACGGCCGGGAACCGCGACCCCGCTGACAAAATGCCTTCAGACGATAGTCCAGTGAGCCCCGACGTCAGCCTCTCGGGCGAGCGACTGGGCCCGGAGAAGTGCGTTTTCATCTACAACGCCAACAACAACCGACTGAGGGGCAACAGGTTTGAAGGTTGTTCGATCGGTATTCACTTTACGGCCGGATCAGAAGGCAATTCTATGAGCGAAAACGCCTTTATCAATAATCGCACTCAGGTCAAATACGTGGGAACCCGGTATCTCGATTGGTCGGCGGACGGCCGTGGCAACTACTGGAGCGACAATCCGGCGTTCGACCTCGATGGAGACGGGATCGCCGACAACGCCTACCGCCCGAACGATGTCATGGACAAGGTGATGTGGACCTCTCCCCAAGCGAAGGTGCTGGCCACCAGCCCCGCAGTCCAGGTCATCCGCTGGGCTCAGGCTCAGTTCCCGGCCTTACTGCCGGGGGGCGTCGTTGACAGCCATCCCCTAATGGCACCTCCCCCCCAAAAGGAGCCGGTGCAATGACCGCACCGACCGCAACAATTTCAGGCGTCGCCAAGCGCTATGGAATCGTCCAGGCGGTCAAGGACGTTACTTTCGAGCTCAACGAAGGGGAAACCGTCGCGCTTGTCGGCCACAACGGAGCCGGAAAGACGACATTGATCAAGCTTATGCTCGGCCTGATCCGCCCCTCCGCGGGCAACGTGCTTGTTCTCGGGGAGGACCCCGCCAAAGGCGATTTTGAGGTTCGGAGGCGGCTCGGCTACCTGCCGGAAAGCGTGTCCTTTCACATGGCCTTGACGGGGCGGGAAACCTTGGCTTTCTACGCGCGACTGAAACGGGTTGAGGTTTCCGTGGTGCCGGAGCTTCTTGAGCGGGTCGGACTGGCTGCGGTTGCGGCCGACCGTCCGGTCCGGACCTATTCAAAGGGCATGCGGCAGAGACTTGGACTGGCGCAGGCGCTACTTGGCCAACCGCGTGTCCTGCTCCTGGACGAGCCTACGAGCGGTCTCGATCCGGCCCTTCGTAGAAGATTCTACGATATCCTGGGCGAACTGCGATCCGCTGGGACCACAATCCTTCTTTCGTCGCACGCACTCACCGAACTTGAAGGACGGGCCAATCGCGTGGTGATCGTCAACGAAGGCGTGAAGGTCGCCGATGGATCGCTGGAGACTTTGCGAACCCTTGCGCATTTGCCCACCCGCGTGAGCGTGAAACTTGCAGGCGGTGGTTCGCCGGTCGATTGGAAATTTGGAAGTGGCTGGAGGAAGACAGGTGTCGACACGGTCGAGACCGAGGTGACGGTGGAGGACAAAGTCGCACTCCTTCGAGAGGTCACGGCCAATCCTGCGGAGGTAGCCGGGGTGCACCTCGTAGAGCCGACACTGGACGATCTCTATGCCCATTTCCTTGGCGGGCGGAAGGCGGCCGAATGAAGAACATCCTTATCGTAGCCCGCAAGGAGATTCTGGAAGGATTGCGCAATCGGTGGGTGCTCGGGGCAACACTTCTCCTTGCAGCATTGGCGCTCACCCTCACTGCGCTGGGCAGCGCGCCGACGGGTAACGTCGGGGTCAACCAGCTCGACGTGGTCATCGTCAGTCTATCCAGCCTCACCATTTTTCTCGTGCCGTTGATCGCGCTCCTGCTCTCGCACGACGCGATCGTGGGCGAGATGGAACGCGGCACCATGCAGCTGCTTTTAAGTTATCCGGTCGGGCGCAATCAGGTTATTCTCGGCAAGTTTTTCGGGCATGTCGCCATCCTCGCCTTCGCGACACTCTGCGGCTACGGTGCCGCCGCATTGGCCCTCGCAATCACAAGTCCTGACATTGACGCCGCCAGTTGGCGTGCCTTTCTCGCCATGATCGGGTCGTCCGTGCTTTTGGGTGCGGTGTTCGTCGCTATCGGATACCTGGCAAGCACGATTGTCAGCGAGCGGAGCACGGCGGGCGGCATAGCCATCGGCATCTGGCTACTGTTCGTCCTGATTTATGACATGGCGTTGCTCGGCGCACTCGTCGCGGCGGCGGGGCACGCTCTTCCCTCCGGTCTTCTGGACACGTTTTTGCTGCTCAATCCGACCGACGTCTACCGGATGCTCAACCTCGGGTCTGGAGACGCAAGCGCTCTTTCCGGCCTGGGCGGCGTCGCAAAGCACTCCGGACTTAACGCCGTATTGATGATCGTAGCGCTTGTCGCGTGGACCATATTGCCGCTCGCGCTTGCCGCGGTCGTATTTTCGAGGAGGGAGCTATGACACGCGCTTTGGTGGTCGGGATACTGCTGTCGGCCTTTTTGCTTGGAGGGTGCAGGGAGGAGCAACGGGCCTCTCCGCCGCCGTTCGCCCTGACGTCGGAAGCAGTAGGCAGGTACTGCGGAATGAACGTGCTCGAACACCCCGGGCCGAAAGGCCAGATCATTCTCGATGCACAAGTTCCCGAACCCATCTGGTTCTCGTCTGCCCGCGACGCGCTGGCTTTCACAATGCTACCGGAAGAGCCGAAGGACATCGCGGCAATCTATGTATCCGACATGAGCAAGGCACCGAGTTGGGAAAAGCCAGGTGAGACGAACTGGATCGATGCACGAAAGGCCTTTTACGTCATCAGTAGTTCCGTGCGGGGCGGCATGGGGGCGGAAGAGGCGGTCCCCTTCTCCACGGAGGAAGCGGCACGGCAATTTTCCGTCAAGAACGGCGGGCGTGTCGTCGCATTCAGTGATGTCCCTCAGGCCTACGTGCTGGGTTCAGGCGGTGCCGATGCCGATACGACCACCCCCACAAACCCCGAGAAGAAGTTGGAAGGACATGGTCATGGCTAGAGGATACACTCGCCGCCGGGCTATTGCGATTATCGCCGCAACGGCGGGCTTGCCCCTTCTGACCAGTGCGGAACCTACGGCGACAGTCATCAGGTGGAGCGGGCAAGCCCTCGGCGCACCGGCAACGCTTATTCTAAACCACGAAAACCAGGTTCATGCCACGCGGTTGATCGATGCGGTCGTTGCCGAGGTTGCCCGGCTGGAAGCCGTGTTCAGTCTCTATCGCGACGAATCCTCGTTGTCCGAATTGAACAGGGTCCGTGCTCTGGTCGCGCCTCCGCGTGATCTGGTGACCTTGCTTGGCTCCTGCCAGGAATATTGGACCATGAGCGGCGGTGCATTCGATCCCACTGTGCAGCCACTGTGGTCTTTATATCGCGACCACTTCATGCAGCCGGAAGCTGATCCCTCCGGCCCGTCGGCCGAAAAGATCAGAAATGCGCTCGACGCCGTGGGCTTCGACGGCATCGAATTCAATAGGGATCGCATTATCCTGACCCGACCTAAGATGGCAGTGACTTTGAATGGCATTGCCCAAGGCTACATCACGGACAGGATCGTGGAATTGCTGAGAGGGGCCGGGGTGACTAGCAGTCTGGTCGACATGGGAGAAAGCCGTGCGATAGGTTCGAGGGAGAATGGTACGCCGTGGCGGATCGGCCTCGCAGAGCGACAGGACGAGTCTCCCGACGTGGTTCTCGAAATCACCAACAAGGCAGTCGCAACGTCGAGTGCGACGGGCTTCCATTTCGATGAGGCACAGCACTTCGGCCATATTCTCGACCCTCACACCGGAGGAGCCGCTGCCTTGTACAGGCGCGTGACGGTCATCACCGACAGCGCGACCACTGCAGATGCTTTGTCGACGGCATTCAGCTTGATGCACGAGACCAGTATTCGATCGGTGCTGGACCGCAGACAAAACGTGCAGGTCGACCTCGTCCGGGCGGACGGCGGCCATCACCGTTTCGAAACGCGAGCCTGAGGTGGCGCGACGGCTCGCGCTCGCTTTTTCCATAGCGCAAACAACCAACCACGAGAGGAGTACATGACCATGCGCCTTCTGAAAAATCTGACCGCGGCATCTATGCTTGCGGCAACCGCTGTTCCGGCGGCAGCTGCCGATTTCGAGGTTCACATGATGAACAAAGGGGCCGACGGAGTGATGGTATTCGAGCCCGCACTCACTAAGATCAAGCCGGGCGACACTGTGACCTTTGTGCCGATGGACAAGGGGCACAATGCCGAAACCGTAAAGGATATGATTCCTGAAGGCGCCGAAGCCTTCAAGAGCAAGGTCAATGAGAACCTGAAGCAGACCTTCACCGTACCGGGAGCTTACGTGATCAAGTGCACGCCGCATTTTTCTATGGGCATGGTCGAGGTTGTGGTGGTGGGTGATACCCCCGCAAACCTTGAGGCTATCAAGTCCGGAAAGCTGCCGAACAAGGCTCGCGAGCGCGTCGACAAGGCGCTTTCGCAGCTATAATCCTTCAGCTTTTAGGGTCGGCAGCAGAAGCTGTTCAAGGCGCAGTCGCCCGGCTGTCGTTGACCTGTGATCGTACACCTTATGGCAGCCCATCGCCTTGGGTATTGTCGCACAAGACATCCTCGACCACACGCTGGTCTTACTGCCGCAGCCATCACACCAATAGTAGCGATGGTGGATTGAAGTTCGCCCGTGTCGTCGGAACCCGAAAACTTGCCCACGCCTCACTGAAGCTCATGCGGCGGCGAAAAAGGGGCCCGACTCCGAACGCTGCCGGTTCCAACCTTCGGCATTACTGGGCCCTCCGCACCCGCTTCGACTGGGGCCGCCACAGCCGCCGTGATTGATCGCGCGATGGCCATCTGGGCGTCGAGAATGCTTCGACCCTTTATGTTGACGTCGTAGTCGCTCGACCACACGACTGCGCCGTCTGCCCCCCGGACCAGGCGTGCGATTGCTCGCATATCATCAGGCTCCAGGCGTATGCTACCTTGCAGAGTGTATGTCGTGTCGGCCTCATTGGTATTGGCATTTCCGTCCTCGGCGATAACGATCAGCCCATTGAACTTCACGAGATTGACCACAATTTCGTTTGTCAGCCCGCTCAGGACTACCATCCAAGCGCCCGAGCGCGCGCTCGGCCAAGCTGAGACGCTCCAGCAATGAAAGCACATCAATCGCCGGCTCGGGCGGCAACGGTGGGGGTACGAACGCCCGTACTGTTTCATTGGCAGCGATCGTCTCGACGAAACGACCCAACCGATGTTTGGATTGGGAATCTGACATAACCCAGTATCAGCCGCGCCCGTTATTTAAGCAAGGCGCACTTAATTTAATTAAGCAGCGGATTTAGATAAGAGCGCTTAATTAACGTGGGAGACATTGAACTCTGGAGCACTGATCTAGAGTAATCTGCGTAAGGGCACAAATGCGATGGCCAGGCAGCATTCAAAGTATTACATCCTTTCTTAAAGCATTGCCTCCTAGCGCCAATGCACATCGCGAGGACTGTCGCTCCTGGTCCACCGCTCGATCCGCGCGATCTGCGCGCCGACCCGCGGGCGATAGCGCCGCACTCAGCCGTCGTCATGGACGATGGGGCGGCCGTCCTCGAGCGCCAGCTCGCCGCCGGGTGTTCTGCGAAACTCGGGAACCAGATCCTCGACGTCCGACAGGGTGAAGGTGTCGCTGTCGGTTGCTTCCTCGTAGCGCGGCAGCCCCTTGTCCGTCTTGCGCCTGATGGCGGGAAGATCAAGCTCCCAGCCGAAGCCGTACGGGGAATTGCCGGCGCCCGAGTCGTACGCCAAGGCGAGCGAAGGTCCGAAACCCGAGCGGCCAGGGCTCAGGGCCAGCGGCACGCTCAGGGTACCCGTGCCCGTCACCGGGTTAGTCGCGAACTTCTCACCGATGCCCCGGATGGCGCCGCCGCCCTTGGGCAAAGCGACGGACAGTGGAACGACCGCGAACGGCTTGTCGGAGGCGGCCGTCGCAGCGAGCGTACCCGTAGCCGTGTCTCGTTCGGCCATTCCAGCCTCCCGACCCACCAGGGTGCGACCAGATTGCATTCGCCGTCGCGTCGTTGTCAAGGTTGCCCAATGACGTGCTTGCGGGCAGTTTGATTTCTGCCCCGGTGCGCCCCTCATTACCTGGTCATGGCCTCAGTATTGCTCGGTTTGCCTAAATGCCAATCGACATGATCTTCGCATCTGTGCGGCTCGGCGCGTGCGGATACACGGCCCACCGACTGAAGCATCAACCGCGATAGGAGCATAGGCTGATTTTTCGCTGCGCGCTTGTGCGTTCCAAGGACCAGTGAAACC
>Ga0102593_1001543_pt1 | contig 22121 bp, 18 predicted proteins | sample AraplaCol_mMS_r2_2_FD_76862 | JGI IMG/M metagenome (GOLD analysis project Ga0102593, IMG submission 76862) | Arabidopsis root microbial communities from North Carolina, USA - plate scrape MF_Col_mMS_r2 (SPADES assembly) (version 2) | ecosystem: Host-associated > Plants > Roots > Endosphere...
AGGCAAAAAAATAAAAAAAAAAAATAAAAAAAAAAAAACCCTCGGATGAAAAAAAAGGGGGAAAAAAAAAAAAAAAAATAAAAAAGAAAATTTAAAAAAAAAAAAAAAATAGTAATAATAAAATAAATAAATAAATAAATAAAATAATACTGTACAGTATATACATAAGAGTAGAAACGGGTACCTACGATCTCCCGACAACCGGTTTAATCAGAAACAACGGAGTCTGGCGAATTTCAAATAGGTCCAGCCACCCTTTCGAGCCGCGTAGTCAATGCAAGATTGGCAGATGGCATATCTCAAATGACATTCGGGTGAAACAGACCGCTATTATATTTGACGAATGGTCAGGTGAATAAACAGAATCATCCAAAGTCCAGCCGGACTTGTATAAGGCTCAGGAGAGCTGGTCAGTCATCATTTCACGCAGGGGTTAGCACTGACCCAACCGCGTCGTGATGTCAGACCGCAACACGGTCATTTCGTGACGGAACTGTTGGGACGGCGAGCCGCAGACTCATCCCGAGAAGAATGATGTCAAACATGATCCACTGTTGTACAGGAAAGCATTGCATTGAAACTGCAAAGATGCCATCAGGATTGGATGTGGATTGGATCTGAATTGGGGATCAGGATTGGATGTGGATGTAGATCGTGATTTCAAAAGGCAAGACAAAGATATTGCGGATATGAGGTGAGGAGAAGATTGCCACCATGGACTGAATTGATATATCGACTAGTTTGCTAGCAATCAACTACGAACCCGAGTTGCTTAATCCAAATGCTTAATGATCACGTCGTGTGTACCCATTGCAGTCACAGCTGGAATGAAATAGACGCGTATGAATGTCCGAGATGTTCTCTTGCACCGATTCCACGGCCAAAGGCATGGGACGAACCCACAGAAGTCGGTGCCTTCAAAAATCGTCGAGTCGAGGCCTCGCCAGCTCCGAGAAATACCAATAAAAGTAGATCTCAAGATCTATTGAAACGTTCGACTCGCTGTTTATTCTGCCAACGCTCCGTTAAGAGCACCTCGTGGGTGACGAGATGCTCCTGCAGTACCCAGAGTGGACTGCATCGCTGGGGTAAAAAGAAAGAATGAAAAGGAAAAAAAAAAAAAAACGAAAAGATAGAAGATGTTATAAGAAAGGAAGAAGGGAGGAAAGAGGATAAAGACTACAGTAAATGTCTTCATAGGTATCATATCAAAAAATGCAGATATCGGAGTCTGCGAACGCCGCCCATGGATATTCATCAGCCATCAACACAGCTCATCAATCGTTAAGGTGGAAGAGGGCCGAGACACTGCAAAGGTTAGGATATGCTCAAATATGAAGTCATGGATGATTTGGTGTACTCACCTTTCACCATAGTGGTGTCGTCGGATACTCTCCGCAATAAGAGTCGACACATCGATCACAATCAGCTTCTTCGACCGCCGGGCCATCGCCGGCGAGATCGGGAAAGTATTTGTCACGACGATGTGGTCGATAGAGGGACAGGCCTCCATCTGGTCTATCGACTCGGCCGTGAACAGGCCATGTGTAGCAATACAGTAGACCTTACTGGCGCCACCACGCTTCACAACCGTCTCCGCCGCCGCAATCCACGAGCCACTCTTATCAATCATATCATCCACGATAAAGACGGGGCGATTGCGAACCTCACCAACCAAGGTGATGGTTCGCTCGTGGTCGGCTCCGGGGGCACTACCCTCGTCGTCTGATTCAGCAGCATCGAACGAGCCACCGAGGGCGTGATCTGGTGGGACTGAAGAGGCATTAGAGATCATAGAGTTGACCATGGCCTCTGGAACAACATCAGTGTCCTGGTTGGCTGAGGTGGTAGCTCCGGGGGTGGTCCCCCCGGATTGGGGATCAGAGTGATAGTCGTCATCGACGAGCTGGCCTTGTACAAGGCGACCAGTAATGACATCCCGAACGCGCACATCAGTATAATCATGTGCAGCTTCTAACTCGGATGGTCTCCGAGCAGCCGGGGGTGTCTCTGGACGAAGTAGTTTTGAGGGGGATTCCATAGGTTCAGCCTCCTCGGGGATCGGAGGGGTGGCCTGTGCACTCCGTAGATGCAGCTCGAACGGTCGCTGATCCCGAGGGAGGGGGTCATCCTCGACAGCGTCAAAGAAGACGGTGCTGTCAGACATGGTGACGGGGACTTTGGGCCGCCTGCGGTCGGTAGTCACGATACCAAAGTTCAGCTTCAAGGTGTCGGCCAGCGAGGTGACACGCTTGGTACCGCCAGCATTCTTGCTCACGACGACAGCATCACGCCAGCCGGATACGTTCATGCGAATCCATCGGGCAATGAAAGGCTCGGCGAAGAGGTTGTCCACGGGTTTCCCGAAGAACCCTTGCATCTGGGAGGCCTGTAATGACACTTGTCAACCATCGGTTTCCATCAATTGACCAACAATTCCTTCAACAACCGGAAGAACATGAAAACCAAAAGAAGAAACAGGGACTCGACGTACGTGTAGGTCCATGGTGATGACATGGTCAACGCCGGCGATGGAGAGTAGGTTGGCCAACATGCGGGCGGTGATAGCTCCGCGATGGCTCTTCTTCTTGGATTGACGGGAATAAGGGAAGTATCTCGTCAGGGTCAGCATCGCATCATACAGGAATAGACGAGACGGGCAAAGACAGAGCATACGGCATGACCGCTATAGACAATGTTAGCTTTCTCCAAGGAATGATTTCATCAACCACACAAATGGAAGATCACCTACCAGTAATAGACTTGGCCGAACCGCCCTTGCAGGCGGAGATCATAATGAGTAGCTCCATCACACTATCATTGATCTTATCACTGCCACTCTGCAAGATATAGACATCTTGGTTCCGAACGGAGACACCGATGTTAACACTGGTTTCGCCATTGGCAAATTTCCCCAGATCGGCTTTAGCGGGAGAAGTTCCAAGGCGCTCACAGATAGTATCTGCAAGGCCAGGATGCGACGTGCCAGAAAATATTTGCACGCCGCGCATCTCGAAAGATGAAGGGAGGAGAAGGAGGGAGGTTGAAGAAGGAAGAAGAGAAAAAGGGGAAAAGTTGAGGAAGAAAAAAGAAAAAAAAAAGGAAGGAAGTCGGCAGAGTCCAAAAGAAGAAGGAACGAGAAGAAAAAAAAAAGGAAAGTGCCTATTCGGCAGGTACGCCCCGCCGTAGCCCCACGTTCCTTCCTCCAGCTTCAATTCATCATCGCTCTTGCCTGAACAACATCAAATTGCTCCTTCCTTCAATTCAATTTAATTAGTCATCCTCTCTCCTTCTCCTTCTTCTCCTTCTTCTTCTTCTTCTTTTCTTTTCTTCTTCTCATGTCTTTCCCTCCAGTCCAAGGCGGCGGATCGTTAATCGTCGCTTGGCAAGTTAAATCCAAGAATGTCTTGGTAGTTGGTGGTGGGGAGGTAAGCTCTTCATAATCTCCCCCGCCTCAATAAATTGCAATATTGCAATGCTAATCACTGAGAACTGACAGGTAGCAGCTGGTCGCATCTTACACGCCCTCAATGCAGACGCCCACGTGACAGTTGTAAGTCCAGCCAGCGGACTCAACGACGAAGTTGCTTTTCGAATTGCGGAGAAACAAGTTACTCATATCGACCGAACATTTGAACCAAGGGACTTGGATAATGCAGATATGGTTATGTGTGCCATTGATGATCCTGAGGCTTCGACACAGGTTTGGAAATTGTGTAAGGAACGTCGGATCCCTGCGAATATCGCCGACGTCCCGCCTGAATGTGATTTCTATTTTGGCAGTATGTATCGTGATGGGCCGTTGCAGGTTATGGTTTCTACGAATGGGAATGGGCCGAAGTTGGCTAGTATTGTCAGAAAGAAGATTGCCAATGCTTTGCCGGAGAATATGGGGGCGGCCATTGAGAATGTCGGCAAGTTGAGGAAGATGTTGCGGGAGGTTGCGCCGAATCAGGAGGAAGGACCCAAGAGAATGAAGTGGATGTCGGCGGTTTGTGAGCAGTGGTCGTTGGATGATCTGGTGCAAATGGAGGAACAGGATATGGAAAGGTTACTGTCTCATTATGCACCAGGCGATGTCCCACCTCTGCAGCAAGTACGACAAGGGTGAGGGCAGTGTACAAGTATGAGAAATGATAATGCCAACAATATCCAGGATACCATGAATACATACAGTATATAGATTGGAATGATACACCAGTGTGCAGCAGTGCTTAACTATAATTACCTACAGCTAGAAGTCTTGAGAGTGGAGATAGTAAATACTGAATGCTTCTTGCACAGTAACCCTAACTTATTTATCTTATCAATACAGCTTATGCATCTCTAATTCAAACCAAAAGATGCCGATCGAATATGAAAAATGGCTAAAACGCCCGCATCACCCGCGAATCAAAATACCGGGTGAGGTAGTATATCCCATACAAAGCAAAAGGAAGCAAATAATAAGAAGCCAAGTACTCTTAAAACAATAAGACCAATGTACTCCCCATTAGTCTATTGACTCTCCCGTCGCACCTTTTGCGATACGGAGCTCCGCGGACTGATCGGCGCATCCAATGGGTTCGGCGGCGCAACTCCCAGTCGGACCTCGCCGATCCGTCGGAGAAGACCCTGCAGTGAAACGCGAATCTCCGGACTCAAATCCCGACTGAGGAGTTCCACGCCCAATGGGTAGAAGGTCTCGATGTGCTTGTCGAATCCTTCATGTGGGAAACTGTTGTACCCGTCAATCACGTCCACGACAACAGGTCGCCAGGCAATGATGTTGCGGTTTTGTGTCTCTTCATCGAGACGGACAAAGCTACGGATGATATCGGCGCAAAGACTATATCAATTAGTATAAGTTTCAAGAAAAAGGTGAATGGAGGGGAGACTGAGGCTGCTGTGACTTACGGAATCAATGCCTCTTCGGTTTCAACACGACTGCTTTGACGCTCCTCTCGCTCATCGTGATACATCCGGAACAGTATATGCACGTAGGTGGCGGCACTGCCACTCTCCTGCTTCAGGAGATTGGGAGGCTGCTTCATGAATCCCTGGCGCCAAAGTTGCATACGTAGATCCTTATCTTCGTTGAACTTCTTCGCAAACTGGTAACTCTTCTTCAGCAGACCCATCAAGCGCAGCAGCTCGGGACTAGGGATTTGCGCGTAGACGGTATCATTGGAGAACAATTCATGGACTGTCTCAATCATGAGTAATTGCAAGACACAATTAGTAATGATTCGGTTGAAGAAACGTCGTCGGGCAGCTGTCACGGCGGCAGGTTGCTGCTGTGAATCGGTTGGCGGACGATAATCTTCAAGCTCAGCGCGGGCTTCGCTTTGCGCCGGGGGGTCACCAGTTTCTTGAAGAGATGTGGTGCTCTGAGATCCATTGGGCTGCATGTTATCCGGCATGTCTTCGGAGGGCACGGAAGCATCGGAAGCTTGAGTGACATCTCCATTGGTAACATTGGAGGATGGCTCAGCAATCTTCGATATAGATGCTGCTGCAGTAAACAGTTCATATGCCGTGGTCTTGCTGAACAGCTCTACAAAGGCACCGACAATTTGAGACCAGTGCTCGTCACGGAACTTGCCGACGTTTTGCAAAATGAGCTGTTGGAGACAGTTGCTGCCAATACGAGCGATCGTGTCGTTCTCTTGGCAAATGCACAACGTCAGAAGCTCCAGGAATCGACTCAGCATGTACTCCAACGCGTCGAAATAGTGTGTGAAGAGGGTGATCATGTTGCGCAGTGCCTGGATCATAGTGGTAGATAACCAGACCGAAAGATCCTCATGATTCGGAACCTTGGACATTTCAGACTTAGACTGCAGCACCACGAAAATGGGACAGAGAAGTTGTCGCCAAAGAACATCCCAGAAGTCTCTTGGGAAGTCACCGCCATGTCGGATGAGCGTATCAAAGAGGTATGTCAGGGCCCGCGAACGGACTTCAAGATCATCACCGGTCATAAGCACATCCTGGAATGCAATGAGAATCGGATACCAGAATTGCTCTTCCTTCGACTGGCGTGTGAGCTGTTTGGCAAGGTTGGTCCCTTCTTCTTGGAAATTGCGGACATCAGCACCACGGTGAGAAAGAGGACACTCGGGAGTGCGCAGCATCTTCGTGACGGTGGACTTGAGAGTCTCAATGGCTTGTAGGGACTTCTTCTGGAACTTGGAGTTCTTGGAAAATTCGGTCAAGCACACAATGAGGTCTGGGAATGCTCCTTGGGTGATGACAACTCCGAATCGGGTATTGTAGATTTGGGTGACATGATCAAAAGCCATGTTCACGATTCCCTCTATGTGATCGTTAGTAACAGATATCTCAGCAAGGAGAAGGAGAATGTGCACATACCATATGGCTCCCGAGCTGCCACAGTGAAAACGCCAAACATGGTCTTCCATCCGGAGCGAATGTTGTCACCACGGGCCTGAATCATCTGGATCAAGCAGCGCAAGATCATGTCCTTGACAGCGGCGGTGGTGCTATTGGCCATGACATGCTCAAACGGCTTCAAGAAGTCCTTTTGGAACTTGAAACCGGGCAACTCGCCAATCTCCATGAAACGCATCGACAATTGCCGTAACGAATCCAAGGCGAAGAATACAACCGTTGTGTTGGAGTGGCAGCCAACTTGATTGAAATGCTGGCCCAAGACCTCCCAAATCTTCGACCACTCAATTCTGACACGAGTCATGTTGTAGTAACTGATCTCGACCAATTTTTGCAGACTGTACGTTCTTGGTGAATCGCTATGTCCGGAAGACTGAATCTCCTGCCAACTAACTTCGCTCAGAGCACGCACGAAGTCGATAATGGCTTCATGGGATAGATTTGCTGTGTTAGTGAAGATACGGTCCACACCACGAACCATGTCTGCAGATCGACTTTCCTGAGCAATTTCCACGCGGAAAGCTGAAGGACCGCCAACAGAGCGCGGACGAGGTCGACGAGTGCTCTGCATCGATTTGCGAGAGGCGGAATCAGAGGTAGGAGCTCGTGATACATCAGGCAGTGAGCCCTCATCCACCCCATCGCTGAGCAATTGCAAGCGATCCAGCTGGCTGACGCAAGTCAAAATCTCACGCCATGAGCTTCGCAGGTGATTACCTTCAGTGAAGGCGACGTCAAGGATTGCCTTCAAAGCCTCAAAGTTCTTGGCAATCATCTCTCGGACATTACCAAGGTTGGTGAATTTAGCCAGGGCCGTTACAAAGGCCACCCGTGGAGTCTCCAAATCAAAGGCACAGCTGATCCGGATGGACAGTTTCAATCCCTCCATGCACAGACGGATGACTTCGATGTTGGAGGTGTCCTGCATCGGTGCTGAAAGACCAGACAAAAAGGACATCCAAGTCACATTGAACATGGAGCCAACGTGACGCTCTGATGTAGCAGGAATGAATCGAGAGAGCGCATCTTTGACGGCTGTCTTGCGCTGGGCCCGAATGAGGGAACGATACAACTGCTCGGTCTTGTTGGCCATTTCCTCAGAAGCCTGTGCATACTTCTCCCCCTGGATGTCTCGTCCAACAGTGGCAAACACCTGGCCTGCGCGAGTAGCGAGGCCGGCAGGGGCAGATGTTTGAATGCCAATGTTTGCTGCATGTTCCCGCTCTGTATCAAGAACGATCTCATTATTGGCAATCTCCTCATAAATTGAGACAAGGTATTCAGAAGGTAAGTCCTGGTTGTCGTTGATGCCCCGGTTGTTCTTAATAAAGTCCTCCTTGGTCATTCGTGGACCCTTCATCTTGGAGCTGTGCTGATCTGTGTTCAGCATGATCACGGAATATGAAAGAACATAAGCAGTGTCAGCATTGGCGAATGCATTAGGGTTTTGCGTAGTATAACGCTCAGCAAACTTCAACATGAAACGATCGATCTTTTGGGCTTCTCCAGGTAGACGGAAATGCTGCAGGAATCCACGCAAAGCATCGACGAAACGCCGCTTGTTGAAATCCATCTGATCGACGAAAGCATGCATAATGGCGATATTTTCCGCGTCACCTTCACCGAGATACTCTCCCAGCATAGCTTTATCGAGGCGATCGCTACGGAGTAAGAAAGTAGCAATGTCTTCTGCCGAGTCAGAGCGAATGAATCCTTCCGACAACAGAAGCTTGATACCACGCTTAGGCTTAAAGTTGAATTGCTGAATAGCGTTCATCATAGCAATCTTGCGTTGCTTAACCTTTTCGATCTGACTAGGGTCGTCCTCAGGCAAGGGTGTAGACCGCCCAGTTCCTGAATCCACAGTCTCTGGCCGTGGTGAGAACAAGACGTTAGTATCCAGAGATTCGCGCGAATTGTCCATTGACTTGGAGGGCACAGTGGCCTGTGAGCCTTGCTCATCCGGACGCTGAGCTGCCCAATTGTCCAACGAGCGTAGCATCTCTACCAAGCTCTCCAGAGCTTGGTGCTTCAGAATATAATCGGATGGAATAGCCGGGATATTAGGCTGCGGGCTCGGCGTAATGTTTGCGGATGTCAGAGAGGGAGGCAAAGTTCCACGATGGTGCCACTCGGCCCCAACGCTGGTCATTTTGACATGATGATCCTGGAAGGCCTGTTGCTGTGCGGCCGATGTGACGACCGGGACGCTGCAGTACCGTGATAGCTGCTCGACAAGGTTTTGGAAAATGTTCTCGAGGGCAGTCCGGTCACAATCGTAGTTCAAGTAGATCTCGACAAGCGCACGAGGATCACTTCCCAATCGTTCTAGAACTTCCATGAAATACTGCTTTTGGAATGACGGGGCAGCCTTTCTCTCCAAAATAGCCAGATAGATCTCCTTCAAAAACACTTCAAGCTCTTTTTTCATCATGACTCGCATGTGCTTGATCATCAACCAGAAAATCTCACAGCAGACTTTGAATACATGAGGGACCGAGCTGGCACCGTTGCGACTCAGACTCAAGCAGACATGGGGGCGGATTGCTTGAAGAAGAGTCATGGCTTCCGGGCTAGTAGAGCTGTTCTTGATCGCTGCGAGGGGAGAGGTGAAAGTGTTGGTATGGTTGTTGATGAGGTAGTGGACGAGGTGTAGGGACAGTAGCTTTGAGCGCATATTCTGAGACTTCAAATCTTGCTGTTGGTCATGGCCAAGGACCTTATGGCTTAGCTTGCAAAGGGCTCGGAAGACTAAGAAGGCGTCCTTGACGTATATTTCGTCGACCTCGTCCTCAGCAGAACTATCGTCGTCTTTCTCTTCGGGAATTCCAGACAATGACCGTGTATTGGCCCGCTTCGCTCGGGTGACCATGGTGGGCGCATTGTCGTTAACCGAGGTGATCTCCTTTGGAGACTCAAAGCTCTGCAAGGTAAGCTTCTCCGTGGGTTCCTTAGTAACTGGCTGATCTGTCACAGATTGATCGGCTACTGAGATCGAGGCGGTTTCAGAGATCTGGCCTTGTTCACTGGTTGGCGCATCAAGACTGTTTGATGTGGTCTTTTCGACTTCACGAGATCGCAGTTCCTTCAGGTCCAAGCGAATGCGAACTCGGTCAAACACAGTACTGACCATCTGTGTCAAGGATCCCTGGGCGATCTGTTGATTCTGCGTTGATTTCGAGTATATAAAGATGTTATAAATCTGGCGGACAGCTTTGAGGAGACCAGCTCCGTGAACGACAATCTTGTCGTTCAGTACCGCCGCCAGGAGGGATTTGATGATCTGTTGTTGGATCTCGTTCGGGGTAGCCTCATTCTCAAAGCAATCGCAGATTGCATCTATGGCGCGTTCAATCAGAGGAGGTTGTTCGGGGGTGGACTCGTTTTCGGAGGCGGCGGAGGGGAAGGCAAAATAGGAGTAAGTAATAAGCTTGCCAATGCAGTCTAGAGCGGTGACTTGCAATGGCACACTGAGAGTCTTGCTGGCCATATGTAATGGACGAAAGATGAGCTCGGGGTCAATTGGTTGCTGGGCCTCTTGTTTGACATTGGCCAAAGCCACCTGCACAGCATCCTCCAACTCTTTGCTCTTCCGAGCCTCCCGCGACGCACCGATGGCATCGAGCGCAGTCACAATGAAGACAGCCGAGCTGACTGTTCCCCCTCTGGAAGTCGCAAAGGTAGCTGTGGTCGAACGAGAGTCAGATCGCATACGAGATTCCGGCGGCGCATTATCCTCGGGGACAGGTTCGTGAATTTCCGGCATTGGTTCTGTCCTTTGATCGGACTCGGGAGTAGTTTCGACATCTTCGGTATCCTTAGGAGGTACCTCCGGTCTTTCTTGGTCTTCGTATTCGTCTTCCTTCACCTCGTGCTGAGACTGTTCCTCCGCAATATTGGTGCCTGGATCGTCATCGGTTTGTTTGTTTTCGTCCTCAATTTGATTTTGTGAGGATACGGGGGTTTCTTGAGGGATTTCCTCTTTAGTCTCTTGCCATTCGGCCTGTTCCGGAGCAGCCGGATTCTCTTCATTCACAACCAGAGCAGGTTGGGCCTCGGTGCTGCTCTCCACTGGGGTCTTCTCATCGGGAGACTCGGAGGTATGGACGTGGGGATTAGGCTCAGAGCCGGGTTCGACGTCCGCCATGGTCGCGGGCGGAAATAAATTGGCTCAGAGCATGCGAGTTAAATGGGGGAGAGAGGGAGTAAGAAGAGGAAATCGTAGGGGGTCTCGTCGTGCTCGTACAATTGCGGTGGTAAATTGAAGCATCCCCCGATCTACTTTGTATGCATTGACTGCGTGTCCTGATTAGTCATTGGCACGTGATATAAATCACCTGATATCTGGATCACGTGATAGAGCCCGTCCCCACGTCATGTGACACGTTATCACCTGATTTGCTGACTCACCCGGGCGGTGCCGCTCACCGGTTTCCCTTTGGAAGCAACGAGGAAAGCCGGACAAGCTCAACAGAAAAGTTCCTCCTCTAAACTGCCTCTTCTTCCCCCCCCAATTAATCTCCCCTTCCATCTTCTCCTCCCCCCGGCTTTTTGCATCTTCCTTCTTTGCCGGTTGATTATTCTCTTGCATTGACTTGCGAGAGCTTATTTTATTTTATTTACTTGTGATTCCACGGCAATCGCCTTCTCCCAACATGGTTGCTGCCGCTGTTCGGATGCGCACCCCGGCGCTGATGGCTCGAGGTGCTGCCTCGATGCGCCGTCCCCAGGTCTCCTATAAGTTCCAGGAGGTGATTCAGTACGCGTCTTCCGATGTTCTCTTAAGCGCTGATTGATTTAATGCTGATAATTTGTGTCTTTTCAGGAACCAATTGCCTAGCCTCTCCGCGCTTTCCCGCTACTATGCTTCCAAGTGTACGGATTGATATTCCCTTCCCCCCAACGATTTCTTGCCCATCTCTCCACCAACAACAATCCACCTCCACACAATCGGACAATTTCTAACTCGCGATTATGATTGATAGCCTTCCCCTCGCACACCATTATCAGCATGCCTGCTTTGTCGCCAACAATGACCGCGGGAAACATTGGTACGTGGCAGAAGAAGGCTGGTGATGGTCTCCAGCCCGGTGATGTCCTTGTCGAGATTGAGACCGATAAGGCCCAAATGGACTTCGAGTTCCAGGATGAGGGTGTCCTTGCTAAGGTCCTGAAGGACGCCGGTGAGAAGGATGTCGCCGTCGGTTCGGTAAGAATTTTCCCGAATTTCCCCGCGGACTTGCGCAAGTCCGCAGGGAGGTTCCTTCGACTAAGTGCGCTGAATTTCAATGCAATTCTAACTTTTGGTTGTTCTCTAGCCCATTGCCGTCCTGGTTGAGGAGGGTACCGATGTTGCCGCTTTCGAGGAGTTCACCCTGGCTGATGCTGGTGGTGACAAGGGTGCTCCCGCCGCTGAGAAGAAGGAGGAGCCTAAGAGCGCTGAGCCTACCCCGGCCCCGGCCGAGGAGGCGCCCGCCGCCATTGAGCCCGAGGACTCCGCTGACAAGCTTCAACCTAGCTTGAACCGTGAGCCCTCTATCAGCCCTGCCGCCAAGGCCCTTGCTCTCGAGAAGGGTGTCCCCGTCGGTGCTCTGAAGGGTACTGGCCGTGGTGGTCAGATCACCAAGGAGGACGTTGAGAAGTTCCAGGGCTCTGGCTCCGCCGGCCCTGCTGCCGCTACCTATGAGGACATCCCCGCCTCCGGCATGCGCAAGGTTATTGCCAACCGCCTGAAGCAGTCTATGGCCGAGAACCCTCACTACTTCGTTTCCACCACCCTCTCGGTCTCCAAGCTTCTGAAGCTCCGCCAGGCTCTGAACGCCTCCGCTGAGGGCAAGTACAAGCTCTCCGTCAACGACTTCCTGGTCAAGGCTTGCGCCGCCGCCCTTCTGAAGGTGCCTCAGGTTAACTCCAGCTGGATCGAGGTTGACGGCCAGACCGTCATCCGTCAGCACAACACTGCTGACATCAGTGTCGCCGTGTCTACCCCCACCGGTCTGATCACCCCTGTTGTCAAGAACGTGCAGGGTCTTGGTCTGTCCAGCATCTCCAACCAGGTCCGTGACTTGGGCAAGCGTGCTCGTGACAACAAGCTCAAGCCCGAGGAGTACCAGGGTGGTACTTTCACCATCAGCAACATGGGTATGAACCCCGCCGTTGAGCGATTCACCGCTGTTATCAACCCCCCTCAGGCCGGTATCCTGGCCGTTGGTACCATCCGTAAGGTTGCCGTGCCTGTTGAGACCGAGGAGGGTACCGTCACTGAGTGGGATGACCAGATCATTGTCACCGGTAGCTTCGACCACAAGGTGGTGGATGGAGCCGTTGGTGGTGAGTGGATCAAGGAGCTGAAGAAGGTGGTGGAGAACCCTCTGGAGCTGCTGCTGTAGAGTTGTGGCGTGCCGAGTTACACCTGTAATCTGTATTAAAACGTTTTTTCTCTAGACCAGCATAGGTCCTTTTGTCTGATTTAGCAACGCAATTCATTCTGTCGAATAGACTAACCTATACTACCAGTAGTAGTAACTATTGTAATTACTAGAGCATTACTATACTCTAGATTATCTAGCAAGTAGACAATCTCTTTGAGATCTGCCAGTGCGCAAGTGTAGATCGAGGATCCACCGAATGTGGGTTGATCTTAGGCTGCACATGGCATGCATGTGATAGTGTCAGTTAGTCTTAATATTATTCAACCAGCCCTGGTTAGTACCGACTAGTATACTTGAAGTTGATATTAATATTTGTTTAGTGTTCAGACTTGTGTCACAGATTGCCCGGTTGATAATGGCTTGATACTATCGAACTATACTGGTGGACTGTGGTACTCCAAGGGATACTCCGGCCAAAATATACCATGACAATAAGACATTGTCAATTACATTATTTTGCAAGAGTTTCAAACTTATTGCAACATTAAATAGGAAAGGAGAACATGATCAGTCTATTTTCAAGCTTAACAGTTCGTCAAAACGTGAAAAACTATACTTCGTATACATAGTATGGGCTGTTGTTTAATACTCCGGTCTCGCACGTCAGCGGCGGAGAAAACCGGCCATATACTATATATATAGTATATACACATAGTATAGTAGTGAGAAGCACAAAACTACTAGTTGTAGTACAACTTGGCCAGCCTATTATATATAAAATAGAGTTAAAATAAAATATTGTATACTGAAAGTTATCTACTAATAATATTTAAACTCGAATAACTATAAATATACATACCTGTGTGTTCTTAGGAGTGAATCAGTAAATGACCCACATGACGTGATGTCATCCGATTCTTCCAAGGTTCTGCTATAAAACCTCATTTTCCCCTCCGGATTCAACCACTCATTTCATCCCCTTTTTCTCCCTCATACTCCGCCGCGTATATTCTACACCACTCTCCCATCATGTCTTACGCCGACGCTGCTGCTAAAGGCCCTAAGCAAACTGCTGAGGATGTAAGTCTACTCCATACCACCAGCCCCTGCCCCCAATACTGTATTCTGTTCTGAATGTAGCTAATATCCCGCAGGCGTGAGTTCTAATCTCTAGTTTCATGCATAAAATCTAGCTTGATCATACTAACGCGGAAACAGTCGTGCCCCGAATGTCGGCGGTATCTACAAAGACGAGTCCGAAAGCACCGCTTCGCTCATTGACGTCGATTCCCCGCACGTGCAAGCTGTGGATCCGGAATTCCTGGAACAAGATGTGAAAACCACCACCCAAGCCGAACGTCTTGAGCGTGAATCCCAGGAGAAAGAGCGCGAGCGTGTCCGTGAACAAGAGGCGAAGAAGGCCAAGTCTCGCAAGGCGAAGAGCAGTGGTCTTGCTGCCAACTCGGATAACCCTGTCTACATCGGTAATGCGGTTCTTCTGACTCTTGTTGGTGCTGGTTTGGGCTTTGGTGCGTATCGGAAGCACCTTGACGGAAAGCTCTCGTGGGAACTTGTTGGTCTTGCATCTGGTGCTGTTGGTGCATTTGGAGCTGTGGATTACTTTGTTAGCAAGTGAGTACTTCATTTTCTAGATCTATTGCTTTGGCTATGGCTATATGCATGACTATTGCATACTAACTCAAACGACACAGATGGTTCCTCCAGAACAAGTACCCCCCCAAATAAAGGGAGACGTTACTTTGCTGTTTGCTTATTGTTTGATATACCATTTCTATTTGGTCTGCCGTGCAGATTAATACCTCCACTCAATATCATTAATTCATTATGATTACCAATTAAATTTATTCTATATCCAATATCCTTCTATCTCCTCAATTATCCCATTTCTCTATATTAATTGTATATAAAAATGTACCTGAATATTGTGAATGCTTCACTTGCATGACGTAGGAAGGCGGTGAGGCGTGTTTGGGCCAGTTGGCTCGTTCGACTTTCCAACGACATTCGCCTTTTGCAAAACATTCAAGAGGTGATTGAGATTCAGTTGTATATTGTTGATTTATTCTGAAGACTCACACTGAATCACACTCTGCTGGGTACCTCCAAGTCTCCTCTCTTTCTCCTATCCCTCCGCTTCCTCATTCTCCCCCTCCAACATGGTATGACCACGTCTCTGTGCGGTGCTGTTGCTTGTGTACATGCTAACTCGACTAGAACTCCCTCTTCAACTCTGCTTTGAAACAGTCCTCGGCGATTCGTCGAGATTTGGATACTTTTGCCCAATCACCCGCGACCTCCTCACCCGCTCTTCAAGGTACGTGTGTGTCCCTGAATGCAGATGCACTGCAGCTGCATGTGTGAGCTACTCTAACTCACTTCTGCAGGCCAAATTGCCGCGTCATTAGCGTCGCTGAATCGAACTGTGGATGACTACTCGGCTTTGTCAAAGAAAGAATTGATTCCGGAGAAACAACAAAAGGCCTTTGATCGGGTGAAGAACTTTCGCGATGAGCTCGGTGATTATAGGGGACAATTTGATCGGTTAAGGAGAGAGCGCGAAGAAGCTGTACGTTTGGCCTGATCCATCTATATGATGCTAGTATATAAATACTGTGCTTAGGACGATGCCTGGATTTTTTTTTTTTTTTTTTCGCTAACTCTTGACTAGCAATCCCACGCGAAAAGTAACGAGCTCTTCGGCCGCCGACCACACAATACCTCAACGCCTGAAAATCCCTACGCACAATCGGCTCAATCACAGACATCAAGTTCGGGCTATGGGACTCAGGGACTCAGTTTTGGGGCTGGCCCTGGCGATGCGAACCGTGAGGCGCATGCGCTGCGCGAACAATCCTTCTTCGCCAATACACACAGCCAACTCGATGAGTTTTTGGATCGTGGACGTGCTGTGCTGACGGATTTGGGTGAACAACGGGAGATTCTCAAGGGGACACAACGACGATTGTATAGTGTGGCTAATACGTTGGGAGTAAGTGGTGACACGATCCGGATGGTGGAGCGCCGGGCGAAACAGGACAAATGGATCTTTTGGGGAGGAGTGGTGGTATTCTTTTTGTTTTGTTGGATGGTGCTGCACTTTCTGCGGTAGTCAGATGTAGATGTCAGCTATCAGCTACCAGCTACCAGCTGTTTGGCAGGTCATCGTTGTGTTTATACATACCCTATTATATTAGCGGGCGTTAATACAGATACTGTATACCAATTAATTCACTTATAAATTGACCAATATATCCATCAATTAATCAATCAACTAGCTATTAAATAATTCATCAATCCATCTATCCATATTATAATATTATCCTATTCTATTCTATACAAGGAACAATATAATATAATAAGATACCATACTGTATACACATGCTCGGCCGAGCTCGGAACCCCGTGACCCACTCCCCTTCCTCCCGTTCTTTTCTCTTTCGTTTCTCCTTCTCCTCTCCAACTTTCCCTCAACAACTTCTGTTGCCAAAAAGTCCAATCATGTTTGCTGCCCGTCAGACCTTCAACCTTTTCCAGAAGCGTGCCTTCTCGGCCTCCGCTAGCCAGGTATGTCTCTTTCCTTATTCTTTTTTCCAAATTTATTATACTAATTATTCCCCTTTGTAGGCCTCCAAGGTCGCCGTTCTCGGTGCTGGCGGTGGTATCGGCCAGCCTCTGTCTCTGCTGTTGAAGCTCAACCCCCGTGTCTCTGACCTTGCCCTCTACGATATCCGTGGTGGACCCGGTATGTTGATGTTGATACTTTGACTCAATGGCTGTTTTTCAGCTATCTTGCTCAAATTGCTTGCTAACCGACCCCTGCTTCGCATAGGTGTCGCGGCTGATCTGAGCCACATCAACACCAAGAGCACTGTCACTGGTTACAACCCTGACGCCGCTGGTCTCGACTCCTGCCTGAAGGATGCTGAGATTGTCCTCATCCCCGCTGGTGTTCCCCGCAAGCCCGGTATGACCCGTGACGATCTTTTCAACACCAACGCCTCTATCGTCCGTGACCTGGCCAAGGCTGCTGCTAAGTCTGCTCCTAACGCCAACATCCTGGTCATCTCCAACCCGGTATGTCAAACCCCCGAATCTCTTCTCTTCTCATCAGATCAGAGTTTTGGTGGAATCTAATGCTGATCGCTCTAGGTCAACTCTACCGTCCCCATTGTCTCCGAGGTCTACAAGGCTGCTGGTGTCTACAACCCCAAGCGTCTCTTCGGTGTCACCACCCTGGACGTTGTCCGTGCCTCCCGCTTCATCTCGCAGGTCCAGAGCACCGACCCCGCCAACGAGAAGGTCACCGTCATCGGTGGTCACTCCGGCGTCACCATCGTCCCCCTGCTGTCTCAGTCCAACCACGCCTCCATCGCTGGTGAGACCCGTGACGCTCTCGTCAACCGCATCCAGTTCGGTGGTGACGAGGTCGTCAAGGCCAAGGACGGTGCTGGCTCCGCCACTCTCTCCATGGCCATGGCCGGTGCCCGTTTCGCCGAGTCCCTCCTCCGCGCTGCCCAGGGTGAGAAGGGTGTCATCGAGCCTACCTTCGTTGACTCTCCTCTCTTCAAGGACCAGGGCATTGACTTCTTCGCCTCCAAGGTCGAGCTCGGCCCCAACGGTGCTGAGAAGATCCACGAGATTGGCCCCGTCAACGAGTACGAGCAGAAGCTCATCGATGCCTGCCTCGTTGACCTGAAGAAGAACATCCAGAAGGGTGTTGACTTCGTCAAGGCTAACCCTTAAATTATGTATAACACTTTTCTGGGATCACCCAATTCTTTTATGTACTAGTGATCGAGCGTGAATCTTATATGAGATCTTTCGATCTATTAGACTATTCCCTACTTCTTGTGAATCAATATTGTAGAAAGCAAGGCAGTGTCACATTTCATCATTATTATCATGATCGTGATGCTAGATGCAGAAGCAAATGCTATGCAGATGCAATCATAGATTCGTTAAGCTAGCCATCATCACCTTTGATACCCGAAAGAAAAGATCATAATTGCAATCTCCCGTCTTCCAGCGCTCAACTCCGACAGCAAGAAAAAGTTGGGGGAGACAGACAGGAGAATATAAAAAGAAGCAAAGAGGGGAGAATGGAAAGAAAGAAGAAAGATAGAAAGCAAAGCGAAGGAATGGAATGGAATGGAATGGGTGAATCATGAGAACTCACCCAGGCAACTAAGTATAGCTGCGCATTGCATCGAGATATCCTGTTCCACCACGAAGATCCTGATCGAAAGTCTCAGCAACTTCAAGTACACGCTTGATGTGATCCATCGATAGAGGACAATTCTCATTCACAGCTAATGCCTGAGCAGTGCGAACCGAGTTCTTGATCTGTTTAAGTGGGGGGTTTTTTTGGTGAGTATGAACTACTAAACTAGGGGTTAAAGGATGTGAATGTGCTTGCACATACCTGTCGACCATTCAATGTATGCCGCGAGAGCATATCATAATCGTTTTCCGTAAATGTGGCGACCTTGACTCCTTCAATGGCTCGGACTCTTTCAAGGAACATCTTCCAAATACTCCGCTTCGCTTTGGACGCAAGATCGCCGTATCGAAGTGCAACGTGGATACGCGATTGGAATGCGTCGTCGAATGTTTCCACGCGATTTGTCGTTAAGAAGAGGATTCCTTGGAAGTATTCTAGTAGTCGAAGGAAAATGCTGACTAGTGCGTTTCTGTGAATGTCGTGAATTGTTCGCTTTTCTAGGAAGATATCTGCTTCGTCGAGGAGAAGGACTGCACCCCATGAATGAGCAATGTCTAGGATTTTGTTCAATTCTGCTTCGAGAGTTCGGGAATCGGTGCCTAGTTCGCCGGCACTGACCATGTACAATGGTCGACGGAGTAGTTCGGCGATACCTTCTGCTGTAAGTGTTTTGCCTGTTCCTGGTGGTCCGTGGAGTACAGCGACGAGGCCTTTGCCTTTGCCTTGAATGACATCGTCGATGTTCTCGGCTGCGTGGAAAGTATGGGATTCCACAAGGGCTTTGACGATGGACTTTTGATTGCTGGGCAATACGAGAGAGTCAAAGGCATCGGCGTCCCATTCGATGTCACTGATGCCGGAGATGGTGAATTCCAGCCACAGCTTCTCGCTAAAGGCAAATCCTAACACGACAGGACTGGCAATTAGGAGCTCTTCCTCGGTAAATTCACGCTCCTGGGAATTGGTGACGTCCCCTTCGATTCGATCCATTTTCTCTTTGGTGATTTCTTGGCCATTCTCGTCGACTTCAACCTCAACGACGCGCGGGTCCCCGTTATCTCCTTCGATGACCTTGTAAACAGTTCGTGGAGTGTCCGAGCTGCCACCATGATCTTCTTCTGAGTCGGAGCCTCCACAGCAGCAGCCTCCACCGTCACTGCCATCCTCCTCGGCATCACTGATGCCTGCTTCGGACGGATCAAGGAGATCAGGGTCCTTGGGTCGAACGGTGCTGATGGGGTAATTGGGGTTGATGCGTCGGTGAATAGCAGGATCAATCATGACTCGACCATTGATATTCACTTTGATCACAAATGAACGCTTCTTTTTGTAAAAGGCCATGCCCTTGTGGAATCGGTAGTTCATACCACGCAGAGCGACGAATCGCTTGCCACGCTCGATCAGCCGCGTACGCAGTGCTTCAGAGTCCCGATGATACTGCAATGGATAGCAGGCCAGACTGGTAATCTTGCGAGCACCCTTGAACGATTCAACTTCAGCAGACATCGTGCCAAATCCAAAGTCTTTCCCATCATACTCGAGATAGCGCCCCTCAACGCTGTACCATTGGCCCTTCATAAATGAAGATTCTTTGATAGCATACTCCATTTTGAATGCACGAGGCTCATCCGAGTTACCGTATGTCGGGCAGTAGACAATGGTATTAGGCTTGTATAATGCCCAGAGAAGATCGAATGTGATTGTGTTGGCTTCGAGCAAAGGGTAGAGGGTCTTTTTGGTGTCGGCATAGTCCGTATCGAGATACTTGATCAGAACTTTGAGATGAGCAGCCTTATTGGCAGCAACCTTGCGGACTTTCTTCTTCTTTTCCCGACGAGACTGTTTACGAAGATCCTTCATGAATTGCCGGGTCTCTTCGAGGTACAAAAAGAGCATGTTGGGATCGACGACGGCAGTCTCTTGAACCAGACTGACTCCTTTCACACCATCCATAACTTTTGCCAAGGCATCACGAAGATATTTGCTCTTAATGTCAACGACAGTTTCGAGATATTTATTTTCCCAGTTGAATTTGCGACGAACGGTGAAGATGTACTGATCCCATTCATCGGCGCCGGGGTCATCCACCGTCTCGGTCAATTTGTACTTGTGAATTGTGGTGTCCCAGACTATCAAGGTTAGCAATTAGAAAAGAGTATTTGAAAACGCAAAGCAGAGAACAGAGAGTAGATTTTAAGGATAAGCTGTGCACTTACGTTGATCAACTCGCTTGAATGCAACTTTCGAGGCAGGCTTCTTCTTTTTTGATCGTTTATCGCGACGAGATTCACCCAGCGACTCTCCCAAGCCCAGATCATCATTGGTTTGATCACGAAGCTTCTTGGCCTGACGTTTGAGCTTGAGGCGAGTGACTAGTTTTCGTAGAGCCTTTTCATCGAGAGACTCATCAGATTCATTGGCCGATTCTTTCTCGGACTCCGAGGAATCCCCGGTGGATTCTGAATTCGAATCGGAGACAATTTTACGAGAGGACCGGATGGAACGCTTCTTCTTCTTGCGTCTTTTATCTTTCTGGGCTCGTTTTGCGCGAGCTTTAGCCCGAATACGATTTCGTTTGCGACGGTCCACTTCATCGGATTCGCTGGAATCGGAATCGGAGTCGGGGTCATCAGAGTCTGAGGAATTTGAATCATCGGAGGCAGAAGTCGAATCGCCCGAGGATTCACTCTCATCCTTTCCCTCTTGTTGTTGTTTCTTTACATGTTTCTTCCGCTTCTGTTTCTTGGTCTCGGGGGTGTCTGGGTGTTTCTTGCACGACTTGCCTGTCTCAGGAGATGCTGTTGTTGCTGCATCTTTCACTGAGACATCCGCCTGAGCAGAGACAGCCGTATGGTCAGTGGACTCGACCTGATCGATCGGCTCAGCCATGAGGTGGAGTTGAGTGGAGAAATGAAGCTGTACTAGCTCGAGTGGAGCTAAGCTGACAGCTGATGAGCTATTTGAGTTGGTGAGTGGATGAACTGAGGAAAGTGAAGAAACTGAGAGGATGGAGAGACACAAAGTAGTGAAACAGAGAACGAGTGAAACAGAGAACGTGAATGAAGAAGAAAAGAAGAAAAGAAACGAAAAGAAAAAAAAAAGGCACAAAGAAGGATTTAAGGAGAGGCAGCCAATCAGGTGACCCCACGCAGTGAGATGCGCTGGCGGTCACGAGAGCTGCATTAATGATTTAGTCAGTAATTAATTAGATGATTATTAGAATAGTTAATGGAATAGTTGATGAGAATAGGCAGAAGTAGGCAGAATTAGGCAGAGGTGGAGAGTAGAGGAATAGTGAAGAGTATGGTAGCATAGTATAGATATAGTAGAGTATTAGAGTATAAGTAGTGCTTATACTGTGGATGCTATTAGTAAAGAGGATTGCAGTTGAATAGAATACAGAAGATATTAGATATAGAAGAGATGAATGATAACAATAAGAGTATATAGTAAATAACTAAGTAATACATATTAAGTCTGTAGTATTGGTAACAATCTATAGGAATACTATAGTATACTCTTGTTTGTGTCTACTTAGGGTTATCCGCCGGACTAGCATCATCATCATCATCATTACCAACAACAACATGTTCTCCCGCTATACTACTACATGTACTAGTATACACTAATATCAATTGATATCATCATATGAATTTAATCCCCAGATACTCTCAGATCCCCCACTAACTCCAAGTGGGGCCGCTAGTAGCTCGCTCAATTCTCCGAGTCGACAGAGCTTCTCCTCTTCCATCTTCATCCTGTCTGATATTCACTCCCACCATGATAGAATTACCTAATTCCCATGATTCTCCACATCTAGAGAATGGGACTCTCGCTAGCCATCTGAGTAACATGCCTAGTGATCTTCACAGGAAGAATATAGACCTGAACCCCCAAGATAACCCTCATTCAACTACCGAATCAAATACCGAACCAAAAACGACGCAAAGACAATCCCCATGGACTGCTTTAATCAACACAATTCTATGGACACCACCATGGTGCAGATGGAGTCCTAGTAATCCTCCAAAATTTGGACTCCCTTTGAACTTTCTCTTTGCTTTTGCAGGGACCTTTACTGTAAATCACCCACACACACACACACACACACACAC
>Ga0102593_1001548_pt1 | contig 22078 bp, 19 predicted proteins | sample AraplaCol_mMS_r2_2_FD_76862 | JGI IMG/M metagenome (GOLD analysis project Ga0102593, IMG submission 76862) | Arabidopsis root microbial communities from North Carolina, USA - plate scrape MF_Col_mMS_r2 (SPADES assembly) (version 2) | ecosystem: Host-associated > Plants > Roots > Endosphere...
TACCCCCAGCGCGCTGCCATCGCCGGCACGGGCAGGCGGATCAGCTGCCCGCGTTCCAGGTAGGGCACGGCGATGCGCGAGCGCGCCAGCGCGATGCCGAGCCCCGCGGCGGCGGCCTTCATCGCATCGGTGGTGTCGCTGAAGGTGTAGCGCTCCTCGAACTTCGCGCCATGCACGTGCGCGGCCCGGAACCAGTCGTGCCAGCCCTGGCGGGCGTGGTCGGCGATCAGCGGGTGGCCGGCGATGTCGCCCGCGCCGCGGATGCCCGCCGCCGCCGCGTAGTCGGGCGAGGTCACCGGGAACAGCGATTCGTCCATCAGGTGATGCGCGGTCAGCCCCGGCCAATGCCCCGGTCCGTGGCGGATGCCCAGGTCCGGGCCGCCGTCGTCGAAGCGGGTCAGGGCGATCTCGGTGTCCACGTTCAACGCGATGCCCGGATGCGCCTGCGTGAAGGTCGAAAGCCGCGGCAGCAGCCAGGTGTAGGCCAGCGAATGCAGCGTCGTGATGCGTACGCGGCCCTCGTCCCCGCGCGAACCGCGCAGGCTGCGCAGCACGCCGTCCACATCGGCCAGCGCGGTGCCGGCGGCGTCGGCGAGCTGGCGGCCCTCCACGGTCAGCGAGACCCCGCGCGCATGGCGCTGGAACAGGGCCACGCCCAGGCGCGATTCCAGCTTGCGCACGTGGTGGCTGACCGCGCTGGCGGTGAGGTGCAGTTCCTCCGCGGCGTGGGCGAAGTTCTGGTGCCGCGCCGCCGATTCGAACGCCGTCAGGGCCGGGAGCCAGTCCGCGCGAAGGGCCATGTGAGCCTCAAATCTGATTTGTGTCTGCCTTCGAAAGTATGCGCTTGTAAGGCTTCGCGACGTAACGACAATGGGCGCTCGGGTTGAGCCATATTTCTTGATCGTCGCCGCGACGCCCGGGCCCGGCAGGGCAGCGGGGCGCAGGAGCCGCACATGGAACGTTCGAACGACATCGGACTTCAGGACCTCGACCACGAGGCCGCCAACGACGCCCAGACCGCCACGCCCCTCGCGATGCAGGCCTGGAACATCGACGCCGTGCCCGCGCTCCACATCGGCGAAGGCTGCACGCGTCGCGACCTGCCCGCCGGCCCCGGCGTACGCGTGTGGGTGGTCGACATGGAACCCGGCGCGCAGTGGCCGGTGTTCGACCACCACGAGACCGGCGAGTCGTACTACGTCATTGCCGGCGAAGTGATCGAAGGCGAGGCGCGCTTCGGCCCCGGCACCTACGTCTACTTCGCGCCCGACAGCCGGCATCGCCCGCATACCGAAACCGGCGTGCGGCTGATCGGGTTGAACCTGGGCTACGCCGCGTTCCTGGCGGCCGGCGGCAGCCCGGAATCGATCACGCACTGCTACCACCCCACCCAGGGTTGAGCGCGCCAGGACCGAGCGCGCAACGCTTTCCCTTTCACATCCTCCCCCCACGAGGTTTGCGATGAACACCGCTGTGACCGCACCCGTAGTGCCCGACGCGCAGGAGCGCGGCTGGCTGACTCCACTGGAACTTGGCCTGCTGGGCGCGATCTGGGGCGCTTCGTTCCTCTTCATGCGCGTGGCGGCGAAGGACTTCGGCGCCGTGCCGCTGGTGGAGGCGCGACTGGCGCTGGGCTCGCTCGTGCTGCTGCCGTTCCTGCTGCGTGCGCGCTCGCAGTTCCCGCTGAAGCTGTGGCCGAAGCTGGCGATCATCGGCGCGGTGAATTCGGCGATTCCGTTCCTGCTGTTCGCCTGGGCCGCGCAGCGTGCGCCGGCGGGCATCGGCGCCATCTCGAATGCGATGACGGTGCTGTTCACCGCGCTGGTCGGTTTCCTGTTCTTCCACGAGAAGATCGGCGCGCGCCGTTCGATCGCGCTGGTCGCGGGTTTCGCCGGCGTGGTCGTGCTGGCCAGCGACAAGACCGCCGGTGGCGATCAGGTCGGCTGGGCGGTGGCGGCGGGCGCGACGGCGTCGTTCCTGTACGGCATCGGCATCAACCTGGTGCGCCGCCACCTGACCGGCCTGCCGCCGGCGGCCGTCGCGTCGGCGACGCTGGGTTCGACCGCGGTGATGATGCTGCCGTTCGCGATCGCGACCTGGCCGACGCATGCGATCCCCGCCAGGTCGTGGCTGTCGGTCGGCATGCTCGGCGTGGTCTGCACGGGGCTGGCGTTCGTCATGTACTACCGCCTGATCGCGCGCATCGGCGCGAGCCGCGCTTCGACGGTGACGTACCTCATCCCGGTGTTCGGCGTCGCCTGGGCGTGGCTGCTGCTGGACGAGCCGCTGACGATCAAGATGGGCATCGCCGGTGCGATGATCCTGGGCAGCGTAGCGTTCAGTCAGAAGTCGTCGAAGTGACGTTCCGGCCCGCGTCCGCATTGCGGACGCGGCTTTGCCGGAACGTCATCCCGGCGAAGGCCGGGATCCAGGCCCTCAAGTTCACCGGATGAACCCATGACCCAGAAACGCGTCGTCTTCGATTTCGACTTCGAGTTCACCAACGGCGGCGGCATCCAGGGGCAGGATTTCCGCCTCGATATCGACGGCGACGACATCGACGATGCCGCGCTGGTGGACTACATCGTGCGCGACCTGCGCCTGCTGATGGTCGGTCCGGCGCGCATCCTCAACAAGAAGATCATCGTCGAGGCGCACAAGCGCAAGACGAAGGACGACGCCGCGCGCCGCGTCTACGTCGAACTGAGCCACGTCATCGAGGACGGGCTGGTGACGTATCCGGGCCTGCCGGCGGCGCACATCTGCGACTACCTCAGCCGCGAGCGTTCGCGCGACATCTACGAAGCCGGCACGGAATTCCAGATCGCGAAGATCGAGATGGTCGCCAACACGGGCACGTATCTGGATTGTCCGTCGCATCGTTACGCGGACGGCGACGACCTGTCGCAGATCGCGCCGGAGGCGTTCTGCGATCTGGACGGCATCGTGATTCGTGCCGATCACCGGCAAGTGCGCGCGATCGACGCGTCGTGGTTCCGCGACCGCGAACTGCGCGGCCGCGCGGTGCTGGTGCACACCGGCTGGGATGCGTTCTTCGGCCAGCCGGAGTACGCGGTGGAGCACCCGTTCCTGACGCGGGATGCGGCCGAATACCTGCGCGATTGCGGCGTAAAACTCGTCGGCATCGATTCGATGAACATCGACGACACGTCGAAGGACGGCAGCGGCGGGAAGTCGCGTCCGGTGCATTCGACGCTGCTCGGTGCGGACATCCTGATCGTCGAGCACCTGTGCAATCTGGCGGCGCTACCGGACGAAGGGTTCGAGTTCAGCGCGATGCCGCCGAAGGTGCGGGGCGCGGGGACGTTTCCGGTGCGGGCGATGGGGCGGTTGCGGGGGTGATCGTGTGATCGTTCCAAACCTCACCGTCATTCCAGCGAAAGCTGGAGCCGTCACCGTCACCCACACCGTCATCCCGGCGAAGGCCGGGACCCAGGCCCGTAACGCACGGGCACTCCGACACGGGCAACAAATATCACCGTCATTCCAGCGAAAGCTGGAACCCATCTTGATCTGCGGCTCTCGCAAGGATTCAAGCAACAGCGCAGCGCTGTACCGCAATGACTGTTTACCGCTGCCCCTTCGTTACCCCTCACGCCAACCCCTCTCCCGATGGGAGAGGGGCTTAAGCGCCCGTCGCCCCATCAAGACCGCTCTCGTAGCCCGGGTAAGCGAAGCGCACCCGGGAGCCCGCGCTGCGGCAATGTCGCATTGTCCAAACATCACGGTCGCGCTCTTATTTCAGAAGGTGCTGAACACACCTTTATCAGCGACGTGACCGCGCACGAAAGCGACGGTTTTTGTGGTCATAGATTTTCTATGGCCGGGCAACGCGCAGCCATACAAAACCCTTACGGGAAAAACTGCGGGCCGACTGATAACGGTGTTCACGTGCCTGGCCGCCTTCACGCAATGTGAGGGCGCATCGAACGACTTATCAGGAGATCGCAATGCAACCCCGCATGTCGCCCTCGTTCAAACCCCGCCGCCTCAAGATCAGCCGAAGCGGCTACGCACTCCGGCGTTTCACAGGGCCGCGGCCCGCCGTTCCCTACATCCGCCTGCGCGGCTACTGGCTCGCCGACGCCGGCTTCGCCGCAGGCGAACGCATCGACGTATTCGTCGCCGAGCGGTCGATCACCATCGTGCCTGCCGGTTCGTGTTCGTAACGATCGCGTCTTGCTGAATGCGCACCTCGGCTCACCCCGGGTGCGCTTCGCTTACCCGGGCTACAAGGCCACGCGGAAATTAGTCGCATTGCTGCGCATGGCTGCCCTCTCTTAGCTTCGAACGGCCGAAGCTTCCAGAGGATCATCCATGCACTGGTCGACAGCCCGTTTCGCGTTCCACAAGTTTGGCGCCTTGGTTATCGCATCGGCCTTGCTTGCAGCAGGCTGCGCGAAGGGACCGGGCACGCCGCAAAGCAATCCGTTCGCAACGACGCCGCACGTCGCGCCCGCCACCGCGACGTCGTCGACCGATTCGGCAAGCGCCAATGGCATGCCCTCGATCGCCGCCGCGCTACTCACGCCCGCTCGCGACTACGTCGTTATCCCGGATGGCCGTCCCTTCGTCCCGGACGACAAACGCATCGAAGTCGTCGAAGTCTTCGGCTACGTCTGCCCGGCCTGCGCGCAGTTCCATCCGCTGGTCGATGCGTGGCGTCAGCGGCTTCCAGCTGACGTGAGGCTGGTCTACATTCCCGCGCCGTATGGGCCGGAATGGATTCCCTACGCGCGCGGCTTCTACGCCGCCGATTCGCTCGGTCTGGTCGACAGGACGCACGGCGCAGTGATCGACGCTATCCACGGCAAGCACACGTTGCCTGGCGAAGGCGAACCGCCGAGCGAAGAACGCATTGCGCGGTTCTACGCAGGCTACGGCGCGAACGAGAAAGAGTTTCTCGGCACGATGCACAGCTTCGCCGTCGACGCGAAGATCGCGAAGGGCAAGCAGTTCATGATTCGCAGCGGCGTCGAAGGCACGCCGACGCTGATCATCGACGGCAAGTACCGCGTGGTCGGCCGTACGTTCGAAGATATGCTGCGCATCGCCAGCGTGTTGATCGATGCGGAACGTGCGGCGCGTGCGCAAGGCACGAACGTCGCGAAGGCACCATAGACGATCAGGCCGCGCCCGACGCCCTCGCCACCACCACGACCCACAAGGCCAGCACCGCAAGGAAGTTCACGGTGAACACCAGACCGCGCAGACGCACGTTCGCGGTGGGAATCTGCACGAGGCTGTGCAGCACGCGGCCGATGACGAATGCCCACGCCAACGCCACCGCAAGCGCGCCGGACGTGTTGAGCACGATCAACAACACGCACGCGACATGGAAGAACAGCGGCCATTCGAACTGGTTCGACAGGTTCGCGCTGATGCGCGGTTCGACCTTCGACCACGGATTGCTGCCATCCGCACGACGGCCGATGCCCCACACCGAAGGCGCCCGCGCGACCGTCAGCAACACGTAGAGGAACGCGGCCAGCGCCACGTGCGCCGCCATCGGAAAGATCAGGGGGTTCGCCACCGGGCTTCCTTGTCGTCATGCGAACGGTGAACGCGCATCAGCCCGCGTTCCCGCCCAGCCACACCGCCCCATCGCGCACGCTCACCTCCACCGCACGCAGCGATTCGCCGCGACACGGCCCGGCGACGCATTCGCCACCCGTGAGCTCGAAGCTCGCGCCATGCGCCGCGCAGACGAGATAACCGTCCTTGCTCTTGAGGAATTGCCCCGGTGCCCAGTCGAGCCGGCGTCCGGCGTGCGGGCAGATGTTGAGCCAGGCCCGGACGTGATCGCCGTCACGATACACAATCAGGCTTTCCGCATCGCCATCGAGGACCACCTCGACCTCGGCGAAAGCCTCGTCGGACAAGCGTTCCAGCGTTACGAGCGGGTCCGCTGGCGCGCCCCCTTCGTTCGAAATGCTTAACGAAGTTCTCACACCCTCGCTCATGGCTGGCCCGATACTCGCCTCCCCGGCGCTTGTTGCCGCATTGTGTCACCGCCCGCAGATGTTCGCCCAGACCTTCCGTTTCGGTACCTCCCACTTCCATTCGCGCGTGCGTTCGGCGTTCGAGCCGCGCAAGCCGCGTCATCGCCTGCTGCGTTTCGCGCTCGGCGTGGTCGGCCTGGGCGTGCTGGCGGTGCTGGTGGCGTTCTCGGTGGCGCTGGGCGCTGCGATGATCGTCGCCGGCATGCTCTACAAGCTGTGGAAGACGCGCGGCAAGCGTCTTGCCCGCGCACAGCAGGACGCCCGCATCGTCGAAGGCGAGTTCCGCGTCGTCGATGCGCCGGTGATCGAACGTTCGCGTTCGCAGACCAGCCTCTAAGCCCGCATGAGCGACGTGATCGCGGCACTGCCGCAGCCGCGCGTTCCGGTCCGCGGCACGGACCAGACTTTCCCCGTACACCGCATCTATTGCGTCGGCCGCAACTTCGCCGACCACGCACGCGAGATGGGCGCCGCCGTTCCGGCCGCGGGCGCCGATCGCGGCACGCCGGTGTTCTTCCTCAAGCCGGCCGACGCGATCGCGCTTCAGTCCGAAGTGCCCTACCCGCCCGGCACGCAGGACCTGCACCACGAAGTCGAACTCGTCGTCGCGCTCGGCAAGGACGCGCCTGCGGGCGTGCTCGATCCGAAGGATGCGATGAACCTGGTCTACGGCTACGCCGTCGGCCTGGACCTCACCCGCCGCGACCTGCAGGGCGCCGCGAAGGCCAAGGGCCTGCCGTGGGACACCGGCAAGGCGTTCGACCATGCCGCGCCGATCAGCACCATCGTGCCGGCCAGCGAAGTGGGCGAACTCGGCGAGCGCACGCTCAGCCTGCGCATCAACGACGAGACCAGGCAGCACGGTTCGCTCGCCGACCTGATCTGGACGGTGCCGGACATCCTGCACGAGCTGTCGAAGCTCTATGCGCTGCGCGCGGGCGACCTCATCTTCATGGGCACGCCGGCCGGCGTCGGTCCGCTGCAGCCGGGCGACCGCTTCCACGCGGTGCTGGAAGGCATCGCCGAGCATTCCGGGACGATCGTCACCGGCCGGACGGTATAGTCGAAACCACGCGGTCCGCGCCGCATTCAACGTCAACGCCGGAGACCACGACGCCATGGGCCTGATCACCGAGTTCAAGGAATTCATCTCGCGCGGCAACGTCGTCGATCTGGCGGTCGGTGTCGTGATCGGTGCGGCCTTCGGCAAGATCGTCACGGCGCTGGTGGACGGCATCGTCATGCCGACGATCGGCGCGTTCACCAAGGGCGTGAGCGTCAGCGACTGGAAATACGTCATCAAGCCGGCGCAGCTGGATTCGGCCGGCAAGGAAGTCGCGGCCGAACTGGCGATCCGCTACGGCATGTTCGTGCAGACGATCATCGACTTTTTGCTGATCGCGCTGGTGATCTTCCTGATCCTGAAGGCCTACAACCGCATGCGCGCGCCTGCCGCTGCGGCGGCGGTTCCGGAAGAAGTGCTGTTGCTTCGCGAGATTCGCGACGAGTTGAAGAGCAAGGGCTGAGCTTCGCCGCTTTCAGCCGCCCCGGGCGTGGCCGTGTTCGTAGCGGCGGCTTCCCGAATCAAAATGGGTTCCAGCGTTCGCTGGAATGACGAGTCGGGTTTGATGGCGTGACAGCCTGGGTCCCGTCCTTCGCCGGGATGACGGTTCCCCATGCGCCCCGCGCGCGTCTGCGTATTGCCATACCCGGCAAAACCCCACGCGCCGCTGCGTGACTGACGACACCCTGCCTTCCGGCTGCGAGTTGCTACCCTCGCGGTCCATCGTCGTTTTTCGACGTCATGTCTTTCTTGAACCGGGGGAGTTGTAGATGCGCGCAATGCTGTCGGTGGCCATCGCCACCTGTCTGTTCGCCACCGCCGCAATGGACACGTTCGCCGCGGAACGCGAGACGCGCATCCCCGACAAGGCCATCGCCACCGCCACGCAGCTGCGCGAGACCGCGCTGCAGAGCGACCTGGGCTACCGCATCACGCAATCGCTGACGACCGAAGTCGGTCCGCGCCTGGCCGGCAGCGAAGCCGATGCCCGCGCCGTCGCCTGGGCCGTGGCCAAGTTCAAGGAACTGGGCTTCGACAAGGTCTGGACCGAACCGGTCACCTTCCCGAAGTGGGAACGCCGCAGCGAATCGGCCCACGTCGTCGGCGCGAACGCGCAGCCGCTGCACCTGACGGCGCTGGGCGGAAGCCCGGCGGGCAATGTCGAAGGCGAAGTCGTTCGCTTCACCGACCTGGCCGCGCTGGAAGCCGCACCCGCCGGCTCGCTCGCCGGCAAGATCGCCTTCATCGACTACAAGATGGAACGCGCCCGCGATGGCGCCGGCTACGGGCCGGGCTCGCGCGTGCGCAGCAAGGGCCCGTCGGCGGCGATCCGCGCAGGCGCGATCGGTTACCTGATGCGTTCGGCCGCTACCGATTCGCACCGCAACCCGCACACCGGCATCACCCGTTTCGACGACGGCCTGAAGCCCATCCCCTCCGCCGCGCTCGCCGTGCCTGACGCCGACCAGCTCGGCCGCCTGCTCGCCCTGGGCAAGCCGGTGACGGTCCGCCTGGCGCTGGATTGCGGCTGGGATGGCACGTACACCTCGCAGAACGTGATCGGTGAAATCCGCGGCAGCAAGAAGCCGGACGAAGTCGTCGTGATCGGCGGGCACCTGGATTCGTGGGACCTCGGCACGGGCGCGATCGACGACGGCGCCGGCGTCGGCCTGACGATGGCGGCGGGCAAGCTCATCGGCGACCTGAAGCAGCATCCGGCCCGCACGATCCGCGTGGTCGCCTTCGCCAACGAGGAACAGGGCCTGCACGGCGGCAAGGCCTACGCTGCCGCGCACATGAAGGACGTCGCCAAGCACCAGATCGGCGCCGAAAGCGACTTCGGCGCGGGCCGCATCTACGCCTACTCCAGCTCCGCGCCGGAGTACGCGAAGGGCGCCGAGGCGCAGATCGCGCAGGCGCTGGCGCCGCTGGGCATCGAATACACGCCGGGCCAGGGCGGCCCCGGCCCGGACGTCGGCCCCTCGGCCGAGAAGGGCATGGCCTGGGCGCGCCTGGCGCAGGACGGCACGGATTACTTCGATCTTCACCACACCCCCGACGACACCTTCGATAAAATCGATCCCCAGGCGCTGGCGCAGAACGTCGCGGCCTACGCGGTGTTCGCCTACCTGGCGGCCTCGGCGGACGGCGACTTCGGCAGCAGACCCACCGCCACTCCCCCGGCAGCAACGAAGTAGTTTCCAAGGCAATGGCGCAGCGGTACGACGAAAAGGTTGATACCGCGGTTGATCCCATCACGGGACTCCACCGGCTGGGTGCCAACGGCCCCAGCCTCGCGACCGCCATCGCGGTCGCGGGCGCGACGCGCAGGCGCATCGCGCTGCTGCACATCGACGTGGACATGTTCCGGTCGATCAACACCAACATGGGCACGGCGACCGGCGACCAGGCACTGGCCGCCATCGCCCAGCGCCTGCGCCGGGCGGTGCCGCGCGACGGCTGGATCTGGCGCCTGACCAGCGACGAGTTCGTCGTCGGCATCGGCTATCGCGAAGGCGAACTGGACGGCGGCGGCCTCGCCGAGCGCCTGCGCGATGCGTTCGAAACGCCGCTCTCTATTCCGCCCTACACGTTGCCGGTGACGCTCTCCATCGGCATCGCCGTCTTCCCCGACCACGCGCCCAATGCCGCGACCTTGCTGTCGAAGGCCGAGGAAGCGCTGCGCCGCGTGAAGCAGGACGGCCTGAACAACGTCGGCCTGTATTCGGCGGCCGAGGAACGCGGCGCGCCCAACGACGGCTTCGCGCAGCGCTTCATCGAGGCGCTGGATCGCGGCGAATTCCGCCTGTACTACCAGCCGCAGGTCGCCGCGCACGACGGCGGCGTCACCGGTTTCGCCGCGCTGCTGCGCTGGCAGACCGAACGCGGACTGCTTCGCCCGAGCCAGTTCCTCGAACCGATCAACCGCGTCGGCCTGTCCGCGCGACTTGGCGCGTGGGTCGTGGAATCGGCGATCGCGCAGCTCGCGCAATGGCGCGCGGAAGGCCTGGATTACCTGTCGATGTCGGTGCACCTGTCCGGCCCGCTGCTGGTGCAGCGCGACTGCCTGGACCGCATCGGCGCGCTGCTGCATCGCTACGGACTGCCGGGCAATGCGCTGGAATTCGAGATTCCCGAAAGCGTGCTGGTCACCGACAGCCATCGCGTGCACGACACGCTTACCGGACTGCGCGCGCTCGGCGCGACGCTGACCGTGCAGGATTTCGGCCTGGGTGGGCTTTCGTTCGCCGCACTCGGCCAGTACCCGCTGGACCGCATCAAGATCGACCGCAGCTTCATCCGCAACGTCGCCAGCGATCCGCGCAGCGCGGCAATCGTGCGCGGCATCATCGCGATGGGCCATCAGCTGGGCATGAAGGTGATCGCGAAGGGCGTGGAAAGCGAAGCCGAACTCGGCTTCCTGCGCCGCAACCATTGCGATTTCTTTCAAGGTTATCTGTTCAGTCCGTCGGCGCCGGCGGACCAGCTCGGCGAGATGGTGCGAAAGCGCTTCCTGCTGCCGGGCGCGTTCGCGGCAACGCGTCCGGAGCGGACGCTGTTGCTGCTGGACGACGAGGAGAACGTACTGCGCTCGCTCGTGCGCCTGTTCCGACGCGACGGTTACCACATCCTCACCGCATCGAGCACGCGCGAAGCCTTCGACCTGCTGGCGAGCAACACCGCCCAGGTGATCCTGTCCGACCAGCGCATGGCCGACATGAGCGGTACCGAATTCCTCACGCGCGTGCGTGATCTCTACCCCGACACGATCCGCATGGTGCTGTCGGGTTACACGGATCTTGCGACGATCACCGAGGCGATCAACCGCGGCGCGATCTACCGCTTCCTCACCAAGCCGTGGAACGACGAGGAACTGCGCGAGCACATCCTCGATGCGTTCCGCGCGCACGAGCGGCGCGCTGCGGGTGAGTCGGTCTACTGACGCGCAGGCGCCCGGATTCGCTCCGGGCGCCGTTCTGCTTGATGTGGGGCATGTGTCAGCGCTGGCTTCCGCCCTTGTTGTCGTCCTGGCGATTGCCGCTGCGCTGCTGGTCATCGCGCTGGTTGCCCTGACCCTGCATGCCACCCTGGCCGCCGCGATCCTGGCCCTGGCCCTGCATGCCGCCCTGGCCGCCACGATCCTGGCCCTGACCCTGCTTCTGGCCGCCCTGGTTCTGGCCGCCCTGATTCTGGTTGTTGGTGCCCATTACTGCTTTCTCCGATGTGCAGGCGGATTGCCTGACACAGGAAGTAACGCAAGCGTCGTGCCATCGGATGATGCTGCGATGCGCGTGATCGGCGGCCGCGCCCGCTTCGCATTCAGTGTGCGCGAGTGCGAAATCGGTTCGCGGTGGCATATCGCGAGTCCAACTTCAGTGAAGAGTGCGCTTGCGCAGAATTGCGGAAGAATCTGCAAATCAAGGGAAACTCGTGCTGAATCGGCCAATGGCTTCGCATCGCATGCGCGAATATGCGCGTTGGGCGGGATCGTTCAGCTGTTCACGCGTTGCGCATGTTTTCGACAGGCGCGAGAGGAAGAAAACACCGCTGCGTTGCCGCGCTCGATCCGCGTTGCAACGCTGCCCCGTAGCTTCGTAGCCCGGGTAAGCGAAGCGCACCCGGGGGCTGTCACGCTCACCCGGGTGCGCTTCGCTTACCCGGGCTACAAAAGCCGAGCAGGGTGATTCCAGCTTCCGCTGGCGTCCCGCCTTCAGAAACAGGAAGCGGGCATTGCCCGCTTCCCGTCATCCAATCGCGATCACCTCACCGCGCAAGGCAACACATGCTCGGCTTCGTTCGAGGCGCCTAGCGCCACGCGCGAGACCGACATCTGGAACTTGCCCGCGCTGTTCAAGACCAGCACCGAGTCGAGCTTGCGCATGTCCGCACCGGCCACTTCCATGCACTTGAGCGGAACGCCGAATGTCGTCCACTCGCCCTTGGTCAGCTTCGACAACGCATCGCGCGCGGGGAGGTTCACCGCCTTGCAGTCCGCACCGCAGCTCACGCCGACGGTGACATCGCCTGCCGGCATTTCTTCCACGCGCGCGGTCAGGACGATCATCACCTCGCCGTTGGTCTCGCGCATCAGCGTCATCGGCTTGTCCGTGAGCAGCGACGCGGTCGCCGCCTGCTTGCCCGACCACGCCAGGCGACGGCCGTCCTCCTGCGCTTCGTGATCCACCGCGGTGACGACGAGGCTGTCGTCAGGCAGCTTCGCCGGCAGCGACGTCACGTCGACCTTCTGCCCCGCCGCGTTGCTCAGCTGCAGACGCAGACCATCGGCCAGCGTGCCGCGCGCGTAGAACGTGCCCGCTTCGGTCTGGCCGGGCTTCACGCCGGATTCCTCCGACAGCGGCGCGAGATCGCCGTTGGCGGCATACGTCAGGCCGAAGCCGAACGCGAACTGCGGGTTGTAATCCTTCTGGCCGACGTTGTTGGCGACCTGCATCGCGTTGCGCGGCCAGCTGAAGCTGAGCTTGCCCTTGAAGTCGTTCTGCACGCTGCCATCGGCCTTGCGCAGCAGCACGTCGGCGACGCCGCCGCCTTCGGTGCCCGGCAGCCACGCGGCGACGAACGCATCGCTGGCGTTGATCTCGCGATTCACCCACAACGGGCGGCCACTGAGGAACACCGATACCACCGGAATGCCCGCCGCCTTCAAACGCTTGAGCAGTTCAAGATCCGAATCGTCGCCGGGGTGGTACATCAGGTTCGGAATGTCGCCCTGGAATTCCGCGTACGGGTCCTCGCCGAACACGACGATCGCAACATCCGGCTTCGCCTTGAAGCTGCCATCGACCGACAGCGTCGCTTCGCCACCCGCCGCCTTCGCCTGCTGCGCGATGCCTTCGAAGATCGTGTCGGCATTCGGGAAGTCCGCGCGCTTGGAGCCCGTGCCCTGCCAGCTGAACGTCCACCCCCCAACCTGCTTGGTCATCTCGTTGGCGCCGTTGCCGGCGACGAGGATGCGCTTGCGCGGATCCAGCGGCAGCACGCCGCCCTGGTTCTTCAGCAGCACCAGCGATTCGCGCACGGCCTGTCGCGCGACGGCGCGATGTTCCGGCGCGCCGAGCAGTTCGAACTTTCCGCCGACCGCACGCTGCGAGGGCTTGCCCGCTTCGAACAGGCCGAGGCGGAACTTCACGCGCAGGATGCGGCGCACCGCGTCGTCGAGACGTTCCTGCGAAATCGTGCCGGCCTTCGCCGCGGCGAGCGCGGTGTCGTAGAAGCCCTTCCAGCTGTCGGGCGCCATCGCCATGTCGAGGCCGGCGTTGATCGTCGCCGGGCAGTCGCTGTTCGTGCAGCCGTCGACCTGTCCGTGGCCGTTCCAGTCGCCGACGACGAAACCGCCGAAATTCATGCGGCCCTTCAGCGCATCGGTGAGGAAGGCCTTGTTGCCGTGCATCTTCACGCCGTTGACGCTGTTGAACGAGGCCATCATCGACTGCGCGCCGGCGGCGATCGCGGGCGGATAACCCGCGGCGTGGATGCGCACGAGTTCGGCTTCGCTGAGCTTCGTGTCGCCCTGGTCCTCGCCGTTCGCGGTGCCGCCGTCGCCGAGGAAGTGCTTCACCGATGAGATCACATGGCGGCCGTCGAGGAATTCCTTCGAACCGACCTTGCCCTGCAGACCTTCTACCATCGCGCCAGCGAAACTGCCGACGACTTCGGGCGACTCGGAATAGCCTTCGTACGAACGACCCCAGCGATCGTCCTGCGGCACGGCGACGGTCGGCGCGAACGCCCACTCCATGCCGGTGGTGCGCGTTTCGATCGCGGTGACTTCGCCGATGCGGCGCAGCAGTTCGACGTTGCGCGTCGCGCCCAGGCCGATGTTGTGCGGGAACACGGTCGCACCGAGGACGTTGCTCTGGCCGTGCACGGCGTCGATGCCGAACATGATCGGGATCGCCTTGCCGCCCTGCGAGGTGTCCATCGACGCTTCGTAGAACGCATCGGCGAGCGCGAGCCACTGCGCGGGCGTCGCGTTGTACTGGCCGCCCGGATCGGAGTTGCCACCGGCGAGCACGGAACCCAGGTGGTACTTGCGCACGTCGTCGGGCGTGAGGCTGCTGATGTCGCCCTGCACGATCTGGCCGACCTTCTCTTCGACCGTCATCGTCGCGAGCAGGTCGTTCACGCGCTTGTCCAGCGCGGGATCATCGGGCAGCGGCCACTTCACTTCGGGCCACGGCGACGCATCGGCCTGCGCCTGCGCGGCGGGCTGCGGCTTCTCGTCGCCCTTGCATGCCGCCAGCGCCAGCGTCAGCGACGCGACGAGGACGGTCGTTCCGATACGTGCGAGGTTCCTTGCGTTCACCGCTTCGCTCCTGTCTTTGGGGGGGAGAGAAGAACGCGAGGAGCGGGGATCTCCCGCTCCTCGTTCTCCTCAACTCGTTGCTGGCTTCAAGCCTGTTCCGCCTGTTTCTGCGGACGACCGCCCCACACTTCCGGCGCGGCCTTGCAGTAGCGGTCGATGAATTCCTGCTGCGTCGGGAACTTCGCCACGGCTTCGTCGATGGGCTTGCGGATCTGGTCGAAGAAGCGGCGCATCTGATCGTCCGGCAGCGCGCGCGTGAGCGGATGATGCTGTTGCGGCTGGAGCCCCTGCCCGAGCATCACATGCGTCCACGAATCCACGCGGAACAGTTCGTTCGCGCCCTGCCACGCATGCGCGCGATCGCGCCATGCACGCAGACGGATCGACAGCGAGTCGGGAATCTCCATCTCGCGGCACTGCTTCCACATCGCCTCGTCGCGCTGGTTGGCGTGGTAGTGCAGGATGATGAAGTCGCGCACATGTTCCATTTCGCGACGGCCGGTCTCGTTGTAGACCTCCACCAGCGAATCGGGAATGCCGTCGAGCGGGAAGCTTTCGACGAGGCGGATGATCGAGGTCATCGACAGGTGCAGGCTGGTGGATTCCAGCGGCTCGATGAAACCGCTGGCGAGGCCCAGCGACACCACGTTCTTGTTCCACGCCTTCAGGCGACGGCCGCTGCGGAACGGGACGCGCCACGGATCGCGGATCGGCGTCGCCGCCGCATCCTTCAACAGGCGCGCGGTCGCTTCGTCGTCGGACATGTGGCGGCTGGAATACACCCAGCCCGTGCCGACGCGATGCTGCAGCGGGATATGCCAGCGCCAGCCCGCGTCGTGCGCGATCGCGCGCGTGTACGGCACCGGGCCACCGGTGGATTCGGTCTGCACCGCCACCGCGCGATCGCACGGCAGCCACTGGTGCCAGTCGTCGTAACCGGTCTTGAGCGTCTGTTCGATCAGCAAGCCGCGGAAGCCGGTGCAATCGATGAACAGATCGCCCTCGACCACCTGGTCGTCTTCCAGCACCAGCGCTTCGACATAGCCCGATTCCGCGTTCTGCCGGACTTCACGGATCTTGCCTTCGATGCGCTTGAGGCCGAAGTGTTCCGCACGCTTGCGCAGGAAGCGCGCGTACAGGCTGGCATCGAAGTGATAGGCGTAGTTGACCTGCGGATTCGCCGGCAGCGCGAAGCGGTCGGCGAGCGCGGCCTGCGTTTCCAGGCAGTAGTCGCCCAGCTTCGAATCCATGCCGCGCTGCAGGCTTTCCAGCCAGAAATGATGGAACGCCGCGACCAGCGTGCCCTGTCCGGTGATGCCGAACGGGTGGATGTAGCGTTCGCCCTGTCGGCGCCAGTTCTCGAACGAGATCGCAAGTTTGAACGTGCCTGCGACTTCGCGCAGGAACTCCTGCTCGTCGATCTGCAGGAAACGATGGAAATTGCGGATGGGCGGCACCGTCGATTCGCCGACGCCGACGGTTCCGATCTGCTCGGATTCGATCAGGACCACGTCGAGCAGGTCGCGGAACTGGTGCGTCAGCGCCGCCGCGGCCAGCCAGCCCGCGGTGCCGCCGCCGGCGATCACGACCCTGCGGATCCTGCCCTTCTCCATCACGTTCACCTCGAATGGCTCAGCGGTTGAGTTTGGAAATCAGCATCGCGCGCATCTGCCGCGCGAGCATGTCGTCCATCGGTGCAAGCGCGCCCTGCGCCTGCGGCGGAAGATGTTCGCCCGCCCGCTCCGAAGGGCCGAAGACGTAGTGCTCGAACACCTCGCGCCACGCCTGCTTCTCGCGTTCGGGCCGATCGCGCAGCGCCCAGATCGCGTGGTACAGCGCGTGCATCGGCGTGGGCAGATACGCGGGGACACTGCTCCACCAGGTGTTCACCAGCACATTGAACGCTTCCAGCGCCTGCACGTGGTGCCACCACAAACTTGGAATGAAGATCGCATCGCCCGGTTCGAGGACGGCGCTTTGTCCGGCGTCGAGCGCATCGCGGAAGCGCGGGTACTTCGCGAAATCCGGCGCGTCGAAATCGACGACGCTGACCTGCTGGCCGCCCGGCGTGGGATCGAGCGGACCCGGATACAGGTTGTGGATCTGTTCCGGCGGAAACAACGTGAAACGGCGACGCCCGGTGGCGCAGACGGCGATGTTGTTCATCGCGTCGTAGTGGCACGACGCCGTGACGCGGTTGCCGATCCAGATGCTCGGCGGCGCGTCGATGCCCTGCGCGGCCAGGCCCAGGTCGTTGTGCGCGCGGAACGTCGGCAGGCGCGTATCGATCAGCAGCGACGCGACGTAGTATGTCGGCGGCGCCGCATCGCCTGCATGCGAGGCGATTTCATCCAGCACCTGCGACAGAACGCCGCGCCGCACTTCGAAATTGAGCTGGGTGAAATCGTCGTTGTAGAAAGGACGGCCGCCGATCACCGGCGCGCCCCAGGAATACGTCACCGGCTGGCCGTTGTCGTGGCGACGCAGGCAGTCCATGGCCGCCTGCATCGAACGCGCGCCTTCGTTCACCAGTTCCCATTCGCGCGCGATGCCGCGCAGCACCACCGGTTCGCCCTGCGCCAGCAGTTCGTCGATCGGCAATGCACCGGCGTGCAGATCGTTGCGTTCGCGGATCCGCCGCGCCACGCCGGCGCGCGCATGCATCGTCGCGTCGCCGGCCAGTGCGTTCACTGCACGGTCTCGCGCAGCCTGCGTTGTTTTTCCGCCATCAGCCGGCGCAGGTTGTGCAGCGATGCCAGCACGAGGTACACGCCTTCCAGGTAGCCGGCCTGGTTCAGCGCGTGCAGCTGTTGCGGATCGAGCGCGGCGAGGCGCTCGCGGTCGATGTTGTGGAGCCCCGAGACGCTCGCGCGGTTGGCTTCATCGAACTGGATCTCCAGCGACACCGGCTGGATCAGTCCGAGCTCGTCGAGCGCGGCGTACATCGCCTGCCCGGCGTCGACGCCGTCGCGGATGCCGCGCAGCACGGTGGAGATGTGGTCGAGGTACGGACTGTTCCCGCCCTGCGGCTGGAACACCGCTTCGCCTTCGCCGGCGAGGTTGATGCGCGGATGGTCCATGTCCACGTGCACCACCGGTTCATGGCGCAGTTCGCCGTCGATGCGCTGCTCCTGGAAACCGATGAGGAACGGGCCCTTGGCGATCGCGCCCGGCAGGTACGTCGCGTTCCAGCGTTCGCCCTGGAGGAAGAGGTTTTCCTTTGCCTCGAAGCCCAGCAGCGCGACCGCCTGCCACTGGCCGCTGCCCGGTTCCTTACGGAAGAAGATGGGGTATTCGCGTTGCAGCTCGGCGAACTCGGTCGGGAAAGCCGCGACCATGCCGATGTCGTCGCCGAATTCGCGACCGAAGCGCGTGGCGACGCGCAGGTCCTTGTGCGTGATGTTGTTGAGCAGTTCGTATCGGGCCATGTCGGGCTGGCAGTGGGCAGGCTTTCGCACGTTATGCGCCTGCCATCAAACGGAAGCAAGGGTTTTGGATCGACAACGCGCGAACGCCGGAAAGGAGAAGCGAGAAACGAGGGATCGGTGCATGCCGACAAGAGCGCGTCACGGGAGGGAGAGCGTCTTCCGTGCCGCCGGCAATGATCCTCGTTCCTCGCATGGGTGGGGTGCGGGAACCTGTGTTCCCGCACCCTTTGTTTCCCCGTCAACGCCCCGTCAGGAGCGCCGCGGTCAGAAGCGCCAGCGCACGCCCAGCATGTAGCGCGGGCTCTGGTCGACCAGCTTGATCATCTGCTTGTCGGAGCGACCGTGCCAGCGCACGTCCTCGCCCGTAAGGTTGATGGCTTCAAGACCGACCTGCCAGTTGTCGTTGAACGAGTAGTTCACGCTCAAGTCCCACTGCTGGTATTCCTCGACGTAGTACGGATTGCGGTTGGAGCCGTTCTCGTTCGCGGCGATCAGGTACTCGTCGCGCCAGTTCCAGGCCAGTCGGGCCGACCAGCCGTACTTCTCGTACATGAACATCACGTTGGCCGTGTCGCTCAGGCCGAGCAGCGCGAACTGGTCGCGTTCGATCACGGTGTTGTCGAACGCGACATCGCCGTCCACCAGCGTGTAGTTGGCGAAGATGCCGAAGCCGGTGTCACCGAAGAAGTACTGGCCGCCCATTTCCCAACCGTGCAGGTTGGCGTTGTTCTGGTTGACCGGACGCTGCACGTCGAACTCGTACAACGGATCGTCCGCTTCGCCGACGAGGTCGTAGTTGTTCTCCATCTGCAGCGACTGCGCGGACGTGCCGTTGTACGCCGCGAGGCCGCCGGTTTCCGGATTGCGCAGCATCGCCAGCGCGGCGAACAACGCGGTGTCGTTGGCCGAGCACGCCTGTGCAAGGTCGGCACCCGCCGCCGTGGCCTGCGCGGCGCACTGCGGGCTGTTGAGGAACGCGAGCGCCGCCTGTGCATCCGGGCCGGACGTCGGATCGCGCAGGTCGTACAGCGACTCACGCACCACCGAGTTGCCGATGAAGTTCTTCACGTCCTTGTTCCAGAACGTGATCGACACGAAGCTCGCATCGGCGAAGTACCACTCCACCGCCAGGTCGAGGTTGTCCGATTCCAGCGGGTCCAGCGCCGGGTTCTGGGCATCGCCGTCGGCTCGCGCGGACGGGTTGATCAGGATCGAACCGGTGGGCTGGTTCGGCGTGGGACCGGCGTAGAGGTTGCCGTACGGCGCACGTGCGATGGTCTTGCTGAACGACGCACGGCCCTTGATCTCATCGGTGAAATCCAGGCTGAAATCGAGGTTCGGCAGGACGTAGTCGTAGCTGTGCGTTTCGTTGAAGGGCTGCGTGTCCTCGCCGCGCAGGATGCGGAAGTCGTTGTTCGCCTGCCACTGGATCGCGGTGGGGATGGCGACCTGCGAGGTCGAGGTGACGTAGGTCTTCTCGTAGCGAACGCCGATGCGCGTATGCGTCGGGAAGCCGCCCAGCGTGCCGTCCAGTTCGATCTGGCCGTACACCGAATCGGTGTCTTCCTCGACCTTGTTGTCGGCGGCCAGCTGATCGTTGCGACGCGTCTGCGCGCCGTAGAAATCGCCCGCCCACAACGCGCCGGCCGTGGCGTCGCCGCGCCATGCGCCGCGCGCGGCACCGTTGGTGTTCCAGTCGTTGAACATGCCGACGATGCTGACCGGCGTGAGCAGCTCCTGCAGGCCCGGTTCGTTGCCGGTGTTGGCCACGCCCCAGTCGCCCAGCGTCGAGTACGCTTCGGTCGCCTGCATGCGCTTCATGGTGACGTTGGACGAATCCACGCCGAACAGGAAGCGGCCGTCGTCGAAGTTGTACTCGCCGTCGATGCGGCCCTGCTTGACCTCGGTTTCCTGGCGCTGGTAGTTGATGCGCAGCACCTGCGAGCCGATCTGCTCGGGCGGGAAGTCCGGGTTGAGCGTGCCGTTGACGCCGGTCGCGGCCGAGGTCGGATCGGGATACCAGGTGCGCGCGCCGATCGGCAGGCCGGTGTTGAAGTACAGCTCCTGCGCCCAGTTGCCGCCGCAGTACGGGCCGACGGTGCAGTTGTTGGTGCCGGCGATGGAGAAGAACGTCGAACCGCCGCCGGTGACCGGATCGTTCGGCAGGCTCTTGGACGTGGTGTTGTGCGCGTCGAACGCGAGGCGGAAGCGGTCGGTGACGTCCCACTTCACGTTCAGGCCGAGCGAATCGAGCTTGTATTCCTGCTCCTGGCGCTGCTGCTCGTAACCGAAGTCCTTGGTGCCGACGATATCGCGCAGATAGATCGGCGTGGCGACCTCCTCATTGGTATCGAAGGTCAGGTGGCTGAAGCTGTTGGCGCGCTGCAGCCAGATGGTCTGCTCGCCGCGGTTCTCGGTAATCTCGTTGCTGGAATAGGTGTAGTCCAGCGTGAAGGTCAGCGCGTCGGTCGGGGCGAACTGCAGCACCGCCTGGCCGTTGATGCGTTCGCGTTCGAAATCGGCGAAGGCATAACGCAGGTCGTTCGGCATGCCGTAGAGCTGGCCGATCGCCGGCGCGTTCACCACCACCGCGTCGGGACGCAGGGCCGGATCGGTGCCGGTCCAGCGCTGCATGTTCCAGGCGTTCTCGGTCGACTGCACCGAACCGCCGTGGCGCTTCTGGTAGCTCGCCGACAGGCCCACGCCCCAGGTCTTGTCCGGGTTGGCGTAGGAGAAGATGCCCGAGACTTCCGGCGTGATGTCGGTATCGAACGGCTGCGATTCGTCGTAGACCGCCTTCGCGCCGAGGTTGGCGACGACGTTGCCGCCCTGGTGGTTGAAGGGACGGTCGGTCTGGATGTCGATCGTCGCGCCGATGCCGCCACTGGGCACGGTCGCCTGGCCGGTCTTGTAGACCACCAGCGTGTCGATCGCTTCCGATGCCAGCTGCGCGAAGTTGAACGCACGCGTGCCGCCGTCGACGCCGCCGATCGGGATCTGCCCCGGCGCGCCGAACGCGTCGGCGCCCGGGATCTGGCGACCGTTGAGGGTCACCATGTTGAACTGCGGACCGAAGCCACGCGCGGTGATCTGCGCGCCTTCGCCATCGCGACGTTCGATCGAGATGCCGGTGATGCGCTGCAGCGATTCGGCGAGGTTGGTATCGGGGAACTTGCCGATGTCCTCGGAGCTGATCGCATCGACGACGCCCGCCGCTTCGCGCTTGAGCTCCATCGACTGGTTGAGCGAGTTGCGAAGGCCGGTGACGACGACCGAGTCGAGCGTGGTGGCGTCTTCGGCGGGACGCTGCGATTGCAGCACCTGTCCCTGCGTGGCCTGCGTGGCGTCCTGCGCGAACGCCGGATTGATGACCAGCATGCCGCCGACGAAGGTGAACATCGCCGTGCGCTTGATGGTCTTGCTGGTGAACTTCGGCGAACGGAACATCCGGTTGCGCGGGCTCATGACTGGGCCCCCGGTTGGACGAACGCTTGGATGAGAGATGCGTCGGACGACTGCGGCACGATGGTGGCCGCTTGCGTGGACGCGCTTGCTGCGTGGGACCGGAACCAGATCATGTGGTCTGCCCTCTACTTCGATCGATGGATGTTTCGCCCCTCCCCAGGGCACCCGCGGGCGTGGCCCGCACACTTCCCAACGCGGGCGTTCGAATCGCCCGTTTTCCGCACCTCTGATGCCGACTTCCTTGCGGTTCCAGTGACCCGTGCAGTCGCAGTAATCGCCTCTTCCCGGCCGGCAGGCAGCGCACCCCCTGTGATAGCGCTACCACCAAGCCTTAACCAAAACTAAGCAAACTGTGCCGAGTTTGTCATCGTGCAGTGCAACAACGGGTTGATTGTTCCATCGGTTTCGTTTGAAACCTTGTGGAACGGGTGAAATGTGGTGAGCACGCTGAATGCGATTGCGACGCGGCGACGGGTTGTCAGTGTTTCGTTAACGCATCGTTTGGTGCGCGTTTGCGGCGCGAGCGCGGATGTTTGGGGTGATTCGCCGTTCGTCGTGACGTTTTCATTCCCTCTCCCATCGGGGGAGGGTTGGGCGCGGTGAGCCATCCGCGGAGGGAGCGCACCATCATTCCGGCGAAAGCTGGAACCCACTGACTTTCGCTCCTGCACGGCAATGAGTGCAGGAGCAGAAGCGAGTGGGTTCCAGCTTTCGCTGGAATGACGGTGGTGTGGGTGCCGCTCCGAGAGCGTGCCCGTTACGGGCCCTGGCCCCG
>Ga0102593_1001552_pt1 | contig 22005 bp, 19 predicted proteins | sample AraplaCol_mMS_r2_2_FD_76862 | JGI IMG/M metagenome (GOLD analysis project Ga0102593, IMG submission 76862) | Arabidopsis root microbial communities from North Carolina, USA - plate scrape MF_Col_mMS_r2 (SPADES assembly) (version 2) | ecosystem: Host-associated > Plants > Roots > Endosphere...
TATTTTACCTACACTAAGTTGTTCCCCAACAATCACGTCCATTCATGTATTTTCCTAAGCCATTTGAGACAACAAAACCATAGAGGACTTTTTTGGTTTCAATAGATTGAGTTAATTTGTTTCACAATCTCACAATCATAAAAAACGCAAGCACCATCCGTATCTTTTCACACAGATACTTGAACTTTTATCATCCATGATTTTCAACAAAGCAAAAGATCTTGAAAGGAATATTCCCCATCAAGATCTTTTATCATTTCATCTTTTGCATTAATACTTATAACTGTAAAGCTAATTTCATGTTCATTCTTTTTCATTCATCTTTTGCTTTAAATATTCAGCAATCTCGGTCTGTCCAAACTCCCTAGCATATTCGTAAGCATTCATATTCTTAATATTTTCCCCAGTATATCTGACTGAAATATCTATTCCTTTTTCAACTAAAAATTCAGCTACTTCTTTATGCCCGCCATAAATTGCTCCAAATAGTGGATTTCTCTTAGCTAAACTCACATCTAATTCTGCGCCTTCCGCTATTAAATATTTCACTATTTCCAAATGTCCTTCTCCCGCGGCTACCCTCAGAGGAGCAGCATCAAATATATCACCTTTGGTATTAATATTAATTCCTTTATGTAGCAAATATTTCACTATTTCAAGTTTCCCTTTTTTAGCTGCAACATGTAACCACGTCCCAAACGGTGTTATTGAATGTAAAGATTGCGGATTGTCATCTATTAAATGTGTTACCTGATTAATATCACCGAGCTTGATAGCATTTCTTATGACTTTATTTAAATTTTTTTCATCCATAACGTTACCTCCCATATTCAACTATCTTGTACTAGCTATATCTCCTAAATCTTTAAGGGCTTCAACAATATCATCCAAGTCTCCGTCCATTTCTTCAACAGCCCTTAATCTATGAACAACAATTTCTAAGGCGTCAATACTATGTTGTCCTACCACAGCATTCGGTGCCCAGACAAGGTTTTCTTGCCCAATTATCGGATCAATTCCATATTTTCTTAATATTTCTTGCCCTTCTTGCACAAGCTCTTTCTGCTTTTGACCAAGACCTTTCTTGAATAAAATATGATGAGCATGTGGATTTATCATAGCCTCAGGTGGGCCACCTATTAATCCCGTGAGATATTTTCCAAAATCAATTTTTAAGAGTACTTCATTATATTCTTTTGTAATGCCTAGTTCAGACATTTTTCCACTAATTTCTGAAAGTTCCTCTACACTAAACCTATTATTTTGAATAGCATTTTTAAGCTGATTCATTTTGTCCTTATTGACCCTACCTGATGTAGTTATATCATTGAGATATTCGCTCACTGGCTTATCTTTAACAGAAACCTTACCAATCATCTGCATCGTCTGCTGCTTCACATTCTGCAAGGTCTCCCTCACCGTCTGCTGGGCAAGTGCTGGACCAGCCGGCACAAGTTCTGGCATGAGTCTTGGCATACTGCTGTCTAGGATGTTGTTATACTTTTTATGTAGCGACTGTGTCCAAGAGGCCGGTGCGTTTTTGACGCTTTGGTAGGCTTGCTTTGTGACGTTGGCAACGGCGCTTGTGCGAAGCGTGTTGCGCATGTTGTTGAGCTTTTCGGTTCCTTTGGTCGCAAGGCTTTGTCCCATTTTCCCCGCTACCTTCGTAGAAAGCGCCCCAGCTCCAGCAATTCCTAATGCTTGCAGAAGACTTGCTTTACGCTGCTCTTCACTGATTTTATTCCCGAACATGTCGCGTCCGGTCATATATTCTCCTAGTCCGTTTGTAGCCACAAGACCGTAGAGGCCTTTTTCGGTTTGCTCCAGGACTTTGAAGGATTTGGCGGATTTGTAGGCGTCTAAGGCGTGATCCGCTGCGCTTAGGCCTTTAGCCGTTTTGTAGATTGCTTTTCCGCCTTTTGCGGCTCTTCCTACCCAGCCGACGACCGGAATGAAGCCGGCTGCTGCCATGGCTCCTGCTGCGACGCGCTGTGAGGTAGAAAGTTTTTCACCTGTAACAGGGTCCACGCCTTCTGCTGCTCGTTTATAATCATAATATCCGCTGACCTCTCCTGTAAAGGTAGAAACCGCGTCCCACGTTTTTTCATACCACGGCTTGTTTGCTTCTTCTTCTTGCTTTTTTTCCAGCTCGTATACTTCTTCTTGCTGCTTGTTGTAGTCAACATATGAAGTTGCATAGTCGTTTAGCTTTGTTTGAACTTTATACAGCTCGCTGTCGTGATAGGCTTTTTCGTTAAAGGCAAGCTGATAGGCGCTTCCTCCTTGACTCGTAGCAAGCTCTAAGCCACTTACTAGCGTATCCACTACCGTATAGAAGTCGTCCATTTCGCTGTATTCTTTTGACCATTCAGCGTCAAGCTGGTTCACTGCTTCAATTGTATCGGTGCGTTTTTTCTCTGCTTCTTCTATTTTATCGTTAAACTCACTCGTTGAAAACGCTGAAATAGAGACGATATCGTCAATGCCGTTTAAAATACTCTGCAGATCGTCGTGCTGCTGAGCAACCATTTCTTTAGCATTGCTGTTGGCGTTTTTTAGCTCTGTTTCTAAAAATGATTCATTTACAATCGTGCTTCCTGATAGCTTTGCTTTTTCAGCTTTAACGTGAAGCATTGAAAAATAGCTTTGCTGCATTTTAATTAAGTTTTCCCACTGTCCGGCCGTATCGGCGTGCTGCTTATAAAAAGATTTTATATTGTCAGCGCCTTTTCCTTCTAAGCTGCCTTCTAAGTCCGCTACGCCCTGCAGCGCTTTTTTCAGTTCACCCAGCTGGCTGAGTAACTCATCGTAGGCTTTTTCCCTGTCTTTTGCTACATCAAACAGCGCTTTTGCATCGTATACCTTTCCCACAGTCATCCCCCTTTGCTGCTACGAATGGATAATAGATTCGTCTTGTTCTTTTAGTAAGTCTACATTAGATTTTGTATCTTTTACGTTTTTGTTTAGTGCTTTTATATAAGTAGAAATAAGCGTTTGAATTTCTTCTTCGCGCGCTTCCCATTTCTCTGTAGTATCAAGGCTGTTTTTTCCAAGGTCAGGCATTTTGCTAATGGATAAATTTCCAATCGCTGTGCTGACTGCTTCAAGCTTTTTGATAACGTCAGCGTGATCAAGCTTAATTGTCATGAAAACAGCCCCCTTCTAATTTCACTAATCTTGTTTTCTACTGCGTCATAGGCTTCTTCACCTTTAGCTAATAAAGAATCCGCTTCTCCAATAACGGCGTTCAAGCCACTCAAAGCTCCTTTTTCAGCTTCTAGCGCCCATATCTTTGTTTCAATTTCACGAATGTATCCATCGTAATCACCGTCTAAAATGCCTTTTATGTTGTCGTAGGCTGCCGTACGTTTTTCGTCAAAATCATCCGATAACGTACCCGTCCATTTGTCTCCCAGCTCAGGCTTTTTGATGTGTTCAATTTCTTGTAATGAAACAGCTTGTTCATGCTCAATTTTACTTTTAGCTGTTCTTAGCTTAGAGATCTTTCCTTCTACATCTGAGACTCTTCCAGATACTTCACCCAGCAGTCCATCTAATACGCTTCCTAACCCCATATCGTTCCTCCTGTTCCGCACAATTCGAGTTTAATCCAATAATTATAAGTATAAAATTTGTCTCATTATAGCTAAATAGGAAAAAACTCTCTTTTTTATGCTTCTAGTTTCATGAATTGAGATAAAAATGGAAAATCAGAGAAAAAAGACTCATGTCTAAATACGTTATCCAACCATATACCGTTATCTAAAATAAAGAATAAGTAGAATAAAACCATTCCTTTGTACCCATACCCGTTTTCTGCCATAAATTAAAGCTTTTTGCGTAAAAAGACCAATTTCACTTCGCTTTTTTACACAGCAAAAAACCTCTGCACATTCTGCAGAGGTTTTGTTTTATACTTGAACCGGCGTTGGTTCTTCAGCTGCTGGTTCATGCTGTACAAGTCCGTAGTTTTCCCACGCCCGGCTTTTCCAGCGGAAAAACATAATAACTGCGCGCGTCCATTCGTCGGCTGCAATGGCAAGCCAAATGCCAGCAAGCCCCATGTCTAAATGGAAAACGAAGAAATAACCGAGCGGCAAGCTCATCATGACCATCGACATGGCACCAATTAACACCGGATATTTGGCATCTCCCGCTGCCCGCAGCGAGTTAATCAGCACAATGTTCATCGTTCTTCCCGTTTCAAGCACAATGCTCAGAAGCAGCACCGTCGCCCCAAGCTCAATGATATGCGGATTGTCTGTAAACACGCTGATCAGCTGTGTTCTGAATGTCATCACAAGAACAACCATCATCATCGTTACGGCACTGGCCCATTTGACGCTTTTCCATACGCGATGGTACGCCTCATCTTTTTCGTTTCCGCCTACTAAACGGCCGACAATAATCGCTGTACCCATTCCAATCGCAATGGCAAACAAGTAAATGAACATCGAAATGTTCATCGCGTACTGTCTCGCAGCGAGTGATTCTGCTCCTAGGTACGTCGCATAGTATAAAAAGACAATTTGACAGCCTTGATACATAACCTGTTCAAAAGCCGACGGAATACCGATTTTTAAAATTTTACCGATATATTCTTTTGAAAGCGTAATGTAGTACTGAAATTTCACTCTATATTCCATCACTTGATACAGCAGCCAAAAGAACACAATCAGCGCAACGAATCGGCTGAACGCAGATGAAATCGCTGCTCCTTGCACGCCCATTTCCGGAAAGCCGAACTTCCCGAAAATTAAAGCATAGTTTCCTGCAATATGAAAAATGTTCATTCCAAGTGAAACAAACATCGCCTGCTTCGTAAAGCCGTGTACGCGAATAATCGCTGCAAGCGAGTTAATAATCGCTTGAAGAAAAATAGCTCCTCCGACGATGGATAAATAGCTTTGTGCATACATCAGCACGTCACCTTGTAAGTTCATAGCTTCCATCATATGTCTTGAAAACAAAAGAAAACCCGCGCTAATGACTAGCCCGACTCCTAAATTTAACGTAACGGCCAAAGCAGAAATCTTTGACGCTTCCATATACCGTTTTGATCCTAAATACTGAGAGACAACAATTGCCGCCCCGTTGCCAATGACCTCTAACACCAAAATCGCAATGTGAAGGTATTGATTGGCTGCTCCGACTCCTGATACGGCATCGTCCGACAGCGCACTTAGCATAAAGGTATCAGCAATCCCCATTAACATAAAAAGAAACACTTCTAAAAAGATCGGCCACGTTAAGAAAAACAAATTCAGCTTTTCTTTTGGCCCTTTTTTTGTTTCGACCGCGGTCATCCCATCACCTTCTTTACCGATATCCAATTTCAAACAAGAAGTATCTTACCACACATTTCCTTTGTATACATCCCCTTTTTAGCACATTTTTTATTTTATTTGTTTAGGCATAAAAAAAGCCGCTCCCTTGAAGGAAGCAGCTTTTTTTCCGTTGTTAAATTGAAATTTTCACTTCCGCATTCATACCTGGAAGAACTTTATCTGATGCATCATCAATTGAAATTTTCACCGGTACTTTTTGCGTTACTTTTGTGTAGTTTCCTGTATTTTGAGCAGGAAGCATAGAAGACACTGAGTTTGTTGCGCGGCCGATTGCTTCAACATGACCTTTAAAGACTTTACCTGAATCTCCGTCCACTGTAATGTCGACGCTGTCTCCTTCTTCAATATCACCTAGGTCTGTTTCTTTAATGTTTGCATTGATATAGATTTTAGATAAATCAGCTGTTTGTGCTAATACATCGCCAGCTTTTACTAATTGATTTTGAGACGCGTTGTTTTTAATGATTGTTCCGTCGATCATAGACGTTACGTCTGTTGATTTGTCGCCTTCTTTTAAGCTTCCAACAGAGTCACCTTGAGAAACGCTGTCTCCTTCTTTTACATTCCATTCGCTTAACTGACCGTTAGCTGAAGCCATAACTTGTGAAAGCGGTGCTTCTACCTGCGCTTCATCGGTTTTAACATAATTTGCTTTTTCGTAGAAATAATATCCACCAAAACCTACTAGTAATAAAATCACAATGATTCCAACAATGTTAGTAACCAATAAACGACTTTTACTCATCGGAATTCCTTCTTTCTATAGTTAGTATATTATACAGATGTTTCTTCTGTTTGAGGCGCCGGCAGCATTTTTCTTTCTTCTTGCGGCTCAGCTTTTTCTTGCACCTCTTCTTTTTGAACAAGAATTCTATTTTGACCGCTCCACGCTTTACTTAGTGAAGCAATGAGCATGATTACGCCTAAAATACCAAGCATGAAAAATAAGTTGTGATACGCATGTAAAATCGACGCTTTTTTAGCGCTTGCTACAACAGCTGTCACAGCCGATGTTTTTGCGTCCGCTTGACTCATTCCCATACCCATATAACGTTTAATCATTTCAGACAGCTGCAGCTTCACCTGAGGATCTACTGAGCTAATTTGCCCTCGGAAATCTTCATAATAAATCGCGTTTTGTCGAACAACAAACCATCCTATTACAGGTGCTATAATGGCTCCTAGTAAATTTCGAATGGAGTGCAGTGAAATCGAACGCATCGAAGCTTGATGTAAATCTCCGGCTAATGCCGCTCCTAGCGCACCAGATACCAGTGCCATACTAACACCCATACCAAAGAGCATAATGTGAACATATAAACTTACTAGTGATGTATCGGCTGATACGTTCACCCAGCTAAATCCTACAATGACAATGAGAAGTGATCCAATCGCTCCAAGGTAACCTGGACCAAACTTGTCATACAAGAATGTCGTGGCAAATGCTGAAATCAGTACCCCAACAAAAAAGTATAAATAAAAATAAGAAAGCGTGGTGTACGATGCATTTTGCACATTTTGCATGACGCCATTAATACCTGCGATTGCTAGAATATATGCCATATGACCGCCAATTGCCATAATTGTACCTGCAACTGGTTTTACGGCTAGCAGCGATTTTAATGGTACTAACGGATTTTCAGCCGCTAAATCAACTAAGACAAAAATGACAACTAATCCTGCTGCAGCTAGTAAGAACGGCCACACTTGAATAGAAGCAAATCCTTCGTATCTTAGTTCATACAGTGGATACACTAATAAAATCATAATAAGACTAAGAATAAAGATACTTTTCTTATCCACTGGTCGATCTTCTTGCTGAGTTGGATCATGAGCAGGCAATACCTTATACCCAATAAACAGACAGACAAGAGAAGCTATTATTCCTAAAACAAAAACCCAGCGCCAATTATCCATGCTAAGAGATACAGCACCTAAAAAGGCTCCAATCGCCGTTGAACCGAACAGTCCGCCGATCGCTAACACTAAAAAGAAGTTTCGGATTTTATTCGGAAACGAGATCAGCGCAGCTGGAATAATGGTTAAAAACAGCATTCCTGAGCTTAAGCCTTGAATCAGACGACCAAGGGATAAAAACGCCACATTTTCAGAAAAAACGTTGATAATCGAACCTGCTAAAAAGACTAAAACGAACGTTAAGTATGCTTTACGCACGCCATATTTTTTCGTCAGCATCGGACCAATAGGTACTCCAAGTCCAAATGCCAAGTTAGAAATAATAGATGGCAATAGTAAGCTTTGTGTACTCGCATCAAATCGATTTTGAATCAATACTTGATTGACCGTGTAAGATAAATTCAAAAAATACTGAGGGCCAATTGAAAATAGCGTTAAAATCGCCATAATTAAGTATTTAGGTACGCTTAAACCTTGTTTGTCGGAGGCTACTGCTGGATTATTCTGACTCATATTTATTCCTCCTTTTATTAAATTCTTTTCATATGACTAACAATTCCTTACATATTTTATTGTACAAGTTGTATCATGCAAGTTATAGCAGCACTACATATTATACATCTTTTAAAGAAGAAATCAACTTCTTTGTTTCAACTTAAAAAGACTATTTTTCAATAGCCTTTTTGTTCATCTATATGTATTCGCTTTAACATCCATTACTGCGCCATTTTTTAAAATCGTGATTCAAGCGGGATAAGCTTTTTTCCAGTGCTAAAATCTCTTCTTCCGACCAATCTTCTAATACTTCAGCATAGGCTTGTTTACGCTTGCTTTGTACATGCTGCAAAATCTCTTTTCCTGAATCCGTCATTTCAATTAAACTAATCCGCCCGTTTTCCGGACTTGGAAAGCGGCGAACAAACTGTTTAGTCTCAAGCGCAGATACTTGCCGGCTAGCTGTAGATAAGCTCAGCTTTAAATTTTCAGCTAATGCATTAATCCCGAGCGGACTGCGCTGATCTAGCTCGCTTAACAGTAAATACTCAGAGCGGTCCAAGCTTCCAAGCTTAGGACTGTGCGTCGTTGTTAGACGAACAAGCAGCGCAATTTCGTGCTCAATGGTTTGCAGCGAGTCTCGCTTCACCTCTGTCTCCCCCTTTATCTCATAGAACATTCTGTACTTTTCGCTATGTTTACTATACCGCAACCGTTCGCGTGAACCAACCTTTTTTCCGTTTTTCTTCTATTATATAGAAAGAAATCATAGATGAGGTACATTTAATTCTAGCATCACAGGACAGTGGTCGCTTCCCATTACATGCGGATGAATAGCAGCTCCTTGAATAACGTCTCTAATTCTCTCTGATACGATAAAATAATCAATGCGCCACCCGATATTTCGTTCTCGCACTTTATTCATATACGACCACCACGTATAGGCTCCTTCTTGATTCGGGTATAAATAGCGGAATGTATCAAGAAATCCGCTAGCAAGAAGCGTCGTCATTTTCCCTCGCTCTTCTATGGTAAAACCAGAATTGCCTCGGTTTGGCTTTGGATTGCGCAAGTCAATTTCTGCGTGGGCTACATTTAAGTCTCCGCACAAAATCACCGCTTTACGGCTATTTAATTTGTTTAAGTACACGAGCAGATCGTCTTCCCATTGAAGCCTTTCTTCAAGCCTTGCTAAATCTCTTTTAGAATTGGGCGTATACACATTTACTACATAGCATTGTTCAAACTCAAGCGTGATAATACGCCCTTCGTCTTCTGATTCTTTATCCACACCGTATGAAACGGATAAAGGCTTCTGCTTTGTAAAAACAGCCGTTCCGGAATAGCCTTTTTTCACGGCGTAATTCCAGTACTGCTCGTACCCTTCTAGCTGCAAATCAATTTGTCCTTCCTGCAGCTTCGTCTCTTGAATACAAAATACATCTGCATTCACTTCTTGAAAATAATCTAAAAATCCTTTTCGCACACACGCGCGAATGCCATTTACGTTCCACGAAATCAACTTCATAAACTCTTCACGTTCTCCTCACTCGATTTATGTATCAGTGTTTAGTGTAGACAATTTCTTGCATGAGTTCAAATAATTTAAAGCGTATACTTTTCTTTTCAAGGTATTCCTGATATTTCTTCTTATTTTATTTTCTGTACCTCAAACACTAGATACAAGAGGTGAAATATAATGTCAACAAACCACACGTATGAAAATAACGAAGAAGTTTCTGCTGTTTCTAAAAAAGAAGAGCACCCTACTAAAGAATGCGAAACACAGAATCAAACGGCGCTTACTAAAGAAGATTTTTCTTTAAATGATTCTGCCATTAAGCACTTCAGCAGGTAATCCATAAAAATAAGAACCCGTTAACTGGTAGCAAGACTTGCTGTCTCAAGCTCTTGCTATTCATTTCTTAAAAATAAGGTGATCATATGCTAAAAACCAATCAAATGATAGAAGCTATCAAAGAATATTCCATCCCTTTTGCTAATATTGATGACTTACTGCCGCTTATTAACAAAGCAAGCCGCGCTCAATACGTACTTCTCGGTGAAGCATCTCACGGCACATCTGAATTTTACGAAATTCGAGCAGCTATTACGAAAGAATTAATTCAGCATCATGATTTTTCTTTTATAGCAGTGGAAGGAGACTGGCCTTCGTGTTTTGAAGTTAATCGCTATATTAAAGGATATACAACTCAGTACGCCAATGCCGAAGATGTCTTAAAAACTTTTAGCCGCTGGCCTTCATGGATGTGGGCCAATCAAGAAATAAAAGAATTGATTGAATGGCTTCGTGATTATAACAACAACTTGCCAGCACATCAGCCAAAAGTAGGTTTTTACGGTTTAGATGTATACAGCCTGTGGGAATCGATGGAAGCTATTATTGAGTACTTAGAAAACAACCACGCTTCTGATGCAAAGAAAGCGAAAAAAGCCTTTGAATGCTTTGAACCTTTTCATCGCGAAGCACAGATGTACGGAATTTCTTCTGCCTTTTACGGAAAAAACTGCATGGTAGAAATCTTAGAGCTTTTACAAACCATTCAGCAAAAGAAAGATACCTATACTCATGAGCCTGAAGCTGCGCTTAGTATGCAGGTAAATGCGCTGGTAGCAAGCAATGCTGAAGCTTATTATCATACGATGATTACCAACGACAATGAATCGTGGAATATTCGGGATCGTCATATGGTAGAAGCTTTAAAATATATTCAATCTTACTACAAAGATAGCGCTAAAGGAATTGTATGGGAGCATAACACTCATATCGGAGATGCAAGAGCAACGGACATGAAAAGCAGCGGCATGGTGAATGTAGGTCAGCTTACCCGTGAAGAATACGGAAAGAAGCATGTTTACGCCGTCGGATTCGGAACTTATCACGGCACGGTCATTGCTTCTGATAGCTGGGGTAATCCTCATCAGGAATTAACCGTTCCTCCAGCTATGGAAGGAAGCTGGGAAGATACCATCCACCGAGCAGGTGCTTTTGATCAATACCTCATGTTTACAGAGGAAAATCGAACATTTTTTCATTCAACGATAGGCCACCGCGCCATTGGTGTTGTATATGACCCAGAGATTGAACAATACGGAAATTATGTTCCTTCTCGCTTGTCAAAACGATATGATGCTTTTATTTATGTAGAAAAAACACACGCCTTATCGCCACTCATCTTTTAATTAAATAAGCGGACTTCCAACGAAGTCCGCTTATTTTTATTGCAAAAAGCTACGAATCGTATCTGCCACAAGTGCATGATCTTCTTCTTGTGACATGCCTGATACGGTGATGCTTCCAATTACGCCAACGTTTTTAACCGAAATCGGAAATGACCCTCCTACTGCTTCGAATTCCTGAGGATTCGCTGCGTAAAACTGCGCGTAAGAACGATCTTTTAACTCGCAGTACAGCTTCATATAATACGAGCTGTGATGGTGACGAAGAACGGTGTTTGATTTTCGTTTAATCCATTCTTCATGATCGGGAATAGCCCCTTCCATCGCATGTTGAAAGAGAGTTTGACCATTTCGTTTAATACTTACGGTTACTGCCTTACCCTTGCTTTTTGCTTCATTAATAATGGCCGTTCCGAGCTGTAGAGCCTGGTCATTTGTAAATTGATGAAAGATCAGTTCTTTTTCCTGTTGAACTACTTTTTCAAGCAGCGTCTCTGCCGAATGATTACTCACTGTTTCTCGCTCCTTAGTTAAAATAAACCGCTCGTTTTTCTTTGCTGCTTTCAAATACCGCTTCAATAACTTTAACCACGTCACGAGCTTCTTCTGCTGAAACCGGAAGTTCTTCTCCTCGAAGCAGGCTGTCGGCAATTTTTTGATAATACGTCACATAAGAACCGTGCAGCGTTTCAATTTCTGTTGTTTCTCCTTCGCCCGTTGTCAGCTTACCGTAGTGTTCAGGATGATCTGCTCCCCACGTATCATTCACAGGCTTCTTGCCGGCTCTTAGCATATCTTCTTGGCCGTCAATCCCGTATTTGATATAGCTTGCTTCTGTTCCGTGAACTTGAAAGCGCGGCCCGTTGCTTGGCACAATAGCGCTTGAATGCAAAATAACGCGAAGAGAACCGTATCCAAGCACTACGTGGAAGTAATCATCCGTACGTGCATGATCTCGCTGACCAAACACATCAGCTTGAACAAATTCAGGCATTCCAAAAAGATGTAAGGCTTGGTCAATTAAATGAGAGCCTAAATCGTAAAGCGCTCCTGACCCAGGTCCTTCATTTTCTCTCCAGCGGTCTCGAACAGCCGGACGATAGCGGTCAAAATGAGCTTCATACATTTTAACGTCGCCTAATTTTCCTTCTTCAATCAGCTGTTTCACCGTCAAATAATCATTATCCCATCTGCGGTTATGATAGACGCTTAGTTGAACATCTTGTTCTTTTGCTAATTGAATTAATTCATTTGCTTCTTTTTCCGATACGACCATCGGCTTTTCAACAATTACATGCTTGCCTGCGCGTAGTGCGTCTTTCACCATTTCATAGTGCATGCCGCTAGGCGTTGTAATAATAACTAAATCAATGCTGTCATCTTCTAGAAGTTCAGATAAAGTGCTCACTACTTCAACGTCTTCTAAGTCACTCTTCACCTTTTCAGGATTTGAACTCATGACTTTTGAAATATGAAATTCGTCTAACACGCTTAAAAGAGGCGTGTGAAAGACCGTTGCTGAAAATCCGTATCCTACTAATCCTACTTTTATTTTTTTCATCGTTTTTCCTCTCCTTTATCAAAATCTGTGACGATAAGCCGCACTTGATTTTGTTCTATTTTTTCTTTTACATCCGCTTCTGGCTCTTTATTTGTAATCAAGATATCAATGTCGCTCATATCACATACTCGGTGTAAAAATTCACGTTCAAACTTCGTATGATCCGCAAGCATAATCACTTGTCTTGCACATTGAATCATCTGTCTTTTTAAAAACGCTTCTTCTTCACTTGGAGATGTAATACTCTCTGCCCCAACGCCGCATGTCCCTAAAAACAGCTGATCTACTTTATATTCCTGCAACGTAGAAATCGTTCTTGGCCCGGTGACGTTACGGTTTTTCCCGTTAAACTTGCCCGGCAGCAAAAACGTATCACACGTCGTATATTGATCGAGCAAATCCACATTATCAATGGAATTCGTAATAACAGTTGCATGCTTTACATCCATATACTTCGCCATCAGTGCGATGGTAGAAGACGTATCTAAAAGTACATCATAGCCCGCCGAAATTAACGAAGCTGCTTCTTTAGCGATTTGTTCTTTCGCTTTGGTAGGCGTTCGTTCACTATAATCAACGATGTGACTTGACGATAGCGTCGCCCCGCCTTTGACTCTCATAACCTCACCGTGTTCTTCAAGCTTGACTAAATCACGCCTCGCCGTATCTTTTGAAACGGTAAACATATCGCAAATTTCGTCTAACATAATCGTACGGTTTGTATGAAGGTATTCAACAATCGCACTCATGCGCTGCTCTTGATACATCCGAATACCCTCCTTTTTTACTTTGATATGAGCTAATTGTAGCGCAAATAAAAACTAAAAGCCAGAAAAAACTTAAAAACATTAAGTTTTTTACGTTTTTAACTTAAATTATAAAAGTACACAAACGCCTTCTGGAAATAACTATCTTATTTTGGATAATACTTCTTTTATATCTGATACCCTTTCATGCTTTTGACTAATCTCTTCTAAACAATTCAGACTTCTAGCAAACGTATATGAAAAAAAAGCGAGAATCGTAAAGATTCCCGCTTTGTCGTTACATCTTATGCTCAAGCGCCTTGAAGTTTTCTTGAAATTGCTCCAAGCGAACAAGTCCTTCTTCACGCAGACGTTTGTTTTCTTCTTCGATTGCTTTTGTTTCCTGCATTCCTTTCATAATAATATTCCACGTTTGCTCCATCGTTTCTACTTTTACGCTAGGAGCACCGGACATTTTGGCAATTTTAACGCTTTGCTGTGAAATGTTTTCTGCATTTCGAATGAGCAGTTCATTTGTGCGTTTGTCTAATTCGTTCATTGACTCGGCTACTAAATTTTGGCGTTTTGCTGCAATTGCGTTAATAAGTCCATTTTTAAAAATAGGAATCGTTGTAATAAACGCAGAATTGATTTTTCCGATCAGCTTTGTATTTCCTCGCTGCAGCATACGGATTTGAGGAGCAGATTGATAAGATACTTGTTTTGCCATTTCTAAGTCATATAATCGCTGCTCCATCAGCTCAACTGCGTTTTTTAAGGTTTGAAGCTCCATTGCCGCCAGCTGATTTCCACTCGACGCTCGTTCTTCAAGCACCTTTAACTCTTGTTTTAATTCTTCTACTTTTACTTCGCCCGCTACAATATATTTTTCAAGCTCCATATAGTACTGATAGTTTTGCTCGTAAAGCTGTTCAAGCGTTGTGGTCGAATGCTTCATTTCCGTTTCATATTTTGTAATCTCTACATATACTTTATCAATTTCAGAGCCCATCGTTTCATATTTTTGAAACAGCTTATCCACTATTTTTTGACCGCGTTTAAAAAGCTTAGAGAAAAACCCTTTATCTTCAACAAAATCCTTTGCGTCAAATTTATCCATAATCTTTCCAAGCTGCTTTAATAATTGGCTTGACTCTTCCATGCTGGACGATTTAATTGTACTAAGCACTTTTCCAGAAAACGAGGAAATTTCATTGGCCGTTTCTTTCCCATATTCAAGCAGAGCCAGCTGATTTTTATAATCAATTTGTTCTGCTAAGCGACGTACTTCCGGTTCTTCTCGCAGTTTTGCTTTTACTTCATTAGGCTTTGTTTCTAAAGCTTCTTCCGCTTCGTTTAGATCTAAAGGCTGTAATTCATTTGTTGCCATTTAAAAACCCTTCTTTCTTTAAAAGATTCGTTTTAACCATTTTTGAATGAGCGACGGCTCTTTGAATTCTTCATTAAAGCTAATATCTTCTAGCCAGTGCATATCGAAATATTTTTCTTCGACGAACGCTTCTATATCCAGTTGACCCGTCGGATTAAAAAGAACAATATCAACGCCGAATTCATTTAATAGAAGCAGTAAAGCTGCATCTTCACGCGTAAACGTTTCATGTTCATTTCCGTGATAAATAATGAGCCGGGGGACGTGCTGCGTATAATCAAATTTTTGAAGCATGCGAAGCACGTTGTTTGGAAGCTTCAAAGACTGATTAAACAAGTACATTTGATGCTGATACGCATCTTCATGATCCAACCGAAGGAGCTTTGAATGTGCACAATATCTGGAAATAGCTGCAGCGAGCCCTTTCTGAAGCCCGATAGGCAGCTCTTTATAGCGCCACCAGTTGCTTTCAATCATTTTATCTGGACTGAGCGTACCATCACTTCCGAGAGCTCCTTGATAGTGAAAGTGATTATTCCCCTCTATCTTTTTGGCAAAAGGAACAGAATCAATCGTCAGAGCTAACTCATTTTCCGTTTGCATGAGCTCATGCACTTTACTCCAGTACTCTTTTCGATTTCTAGAAATGCCAAGTACTTTTGAGAACAAGACCGGCACGTGTACATATGGCTTTGACACTCCAAAATTAGGACGAATAAACGCCCGTTCTCTCATTAATAAAAAAACCTCATCATACGTCGTTTTAAGAGTAACTGAAGTTGGAAAATACGAACGAAATTGCCACGGTTTATACAGCATGGACTCCTCTGAATGAAGCACTTGCTCAATTTCTTGAGACGCTCTAAATGCTACCGTACCTTTTCGAACCGGTTTATCCATTGGAAAAGGAAAAAGCGAGCTAGTAGAAGGAAACGTATAAACCGTTGTTAAATGTTGATTCTTATCTACTTCTTTTAAATTATCCTTTCCCTCTGGATGAAAGGTGAGGACGTCAAAACCTAGTAAAATCAAATAATGAAGAAAATACTGCTCGCTTTTATTCGCATCTCCGTACCACATGATGCGAGGCGCGTGCTCGGGAAAGGCTTTATCCAGCATCCAAGATTTCACATGATTCCACTGCCACTTTATTAAATCGATTAATACGCGTTGAAACTGTGCATCCATAAAGCCCTCTGCGTGCTGTTCTTTAAAACACGTTAACGTTTCAATAAATTTTTCACGTACTCTTCTATGTATAGCGGGATTTTCTGACTTCACGATCAGCTTTTTTCCTTCTAAAAAAGCAAACAGTCGATTGACAGAAAGACCGCGTTCTTCTTGATTAATTTTAAGAATCGTTTGGACTTCTTTTAATCTATCATTTGAAATGGACTTATCAAGCTTATCGTGCAGGACAAGGATCGATGATGATGAATGCGCAAGTTCATAAAGAAAAGCTGCGTACTCGTCCGCATCAAGATGAGTGCCTAAATACCTTCCCGCCACTTGTTTATAGGAAGTTTGCTGCTCATTTTGTATAAAGTCACCTCGCAGAGAAACATCTTTAGAAAAAAGAGAAGTTCCATTTTGCTCGTTAAGATTAATGATATGAGGATCAATTAGTTTATTCACGCCTTACAGCTCCTTTCTTTTCAGACATATACATGCTAAAAAGAAAGGGTACTCGTTAAAGCACCCTTTCTTTTTCATTTATCCCATGCCTTTTTTATACGGATAATCCGTAGTTGCGGCAAAGGTCGGCCAAGCCACCGGAAAATCCGCTGCCAATAGCATTAAACTTCCAATCGTTTCCGTGCTTGTATAGCTCGCATACAACGACAGCTGTTTCAATCGAAAAATCTTCGCCTAAGTCATATCGAAGCACTTCTTCATTTGTTTCAGCGTCAATCAAACGAACAAACGCGTTGGATACTTGTCCAAAGTTTTGTCCTCGAGCATCCGCGTCGTGAATCGTGACGCTAATTCCGATTTTTTCAACATGGTCAGGAAGAAGAGAAAAATCAACGGCGATTTGCTCATCGTCTCCATCTCCTGCACCTGTACGGTTGTCGCCGGTATGCTCCACAGCTCCATTTGGACTTTTTAAATTGTTGTAAAAAACAAACTCCTCGTCATTTACAACTTGGCTTGATTTATTGGCTAAAAATGCACATGCATCTAAATCGAAATCTTGAGATCCAGCATATTTATTTGTATCCCACCCAAGACCTACTATTACTTTTGTTAATCCTGGGTTCGTTTTGGTTAGGTCAATGCGCTGACCTTTTGATAAAGAAATTGACATAAAAACATCCTCCGTACATTTTCTTACTTTAATGATTAGGCATTTAAACCGAAGTCGTTTACAAGTGCCGCTAAGCCGCCTTGATAGCCGCTGCCAATAGCATTAAACTTCCATTCTCCACCGTGTCGGTACAGCTCGCCTACCACGACTGCTGTTTCAATAGAGAAGTCTTCACCTAAATCATAACGAATTAACTCTTCGTCATTTGTTGCATTTAAAATACGAACATAGGCGTTGCTTACTTGACCGAAGTTTTGACCGCGTGCTTCCGCTTCATGAATCGTAATGGTAAACGCGATACGTTCAATAGATTGAGGCACATTCTTCAAATCTACTTGAACCTGTTCATCGTCTCCTTCACCTACGCCTGTACGGTTATCTCCGGTATGCTCAACCGCTCCGTTTGCACCCGTCGTATTATTGTAAAAAATAAAATCAGATTCTGAAGCACATTTTCCTGCGCCGTTTAATAAAAAAACAGATGAATCTAGATCAAAATCGTTTCCACCGTCATACTTATTTACGTCCCATCCAAGACCTACCACGACGTTTGTTAATCCTGGATTCGTTTTTGTTAAATCTACTTTTTGTCCTTTTGAAAGATTAATAGCCATTTCGTTTCCCTCTTTTCAAGTTGTTTATTTTGTATATTTATTTGCAATTTCACCTAATCCAGTATCTCTCGTTGCATCTCCAGTTGCGGAAAACTTCCATTCTTTCCCGTCTCGGTAAATTTCACCTGCAAACAAAGCGGTTGCTCCTGAATGGTCTTCAGATAAATTAAAGTAGACAAGTTCTTCGTTTTTAGCGCTGTCCACAACGCGAATAAACGCATTTTTAATCATACCGAAATCTTGGTTTCGCTCAACACACTGATAGATGTTGACCACAAACACAAGTTTATGTACGTTTCCAGGAACTTTTTTTAAATCAACAAAAATTTGTTCATCGTCTCCTTCACCTGCTCCGGTAAGGTTATCGCCTGAATGCTTAACGCTCCCGCAGTTACTGTGACGATTTCCAAAATACACAACGGCTGAGTTACTTACAAGCTTATCGTTTGAATTTAGCATAAGAACAGATGCATCACAGTCGATACTTGGTCCGTTTCCTCCGAAACCAAAAAAGCTGCGTTTTTTTACAGGATCCCATCCTAATCCAACTGTAATAGAAGATAGGCCTTCTCTTCCTTTTGTTAAATCAATTTTTTGACCTTTTTGTAGATTAATAGCCACTTTTATTTACTCCTTTACTGTAACGAACATATTCTATTTCAGGTTCTATATAGCTCTATATCATAGCGCAAATAAATGAAAAAATAGTGAAATCTTTTATACCACTTTTAACGTTTACGTAAATCTTCTTTCCATGGAAAGAATACCACAATCTGGTGATTGTTTCAAAAATTAAGCGGTCTGTTGTGACATAAATTAGTTGATTTAAAGTTTAAAAGGTAAGTCAGCCTACTAAAAAAAGACTGTCTCTAAACCGGAAATCCGGGTTATGAGACAGTCTTTTTTGGCTTATTGAGCTATTTTCAAAGTAGGCTCTTGCTGTTCAGCTGTTTTAGCAGCTGCCACGTTTTGAATACGTCCTTCTGCTTTGTATTCAAACGGGCTATTAAGTGTTTTAATATAGTTTACCGTTGCTTGTAAATCTTCTGGTCCCACTTCCATATCTGAAGAAAGTGCGCCAATACCGTATTTTTCATTTCCATACATATAGTTATTGACTACTACTGTATATTCTTTTTCTTTGTCAATTTTACTTCCATCTGGAAGCGTGATATCGACTACTTTATTGGTGCTTCCATCCCACGTATAGTTAAAGCCTGCAATATGGAAATCTAAGCCGGATGATGTAATTTGATTGTTTAACACCGTTTCTAAATCTGCTCCGCTTAGCTTTACTTTATTTAAGACGTTGCCAAACGGCTGAATCGCAAATAAATCACCGTATGTGACGTCACCAGAATCAAGCTGTGAACGAACGCCTCCGCCATTCATTAACGCAAAGTCAGCTTTCATTTCTGCTTTCATACCGTCAGCAATTAAGTTTCCAAGCGCGATATCGCCCGTTGCTCCGCTAGATGGATAACCTTTTGCTAGAGCAGTAGATGAATTTCCAACAACTTCTGCTTTAATAGGTGCTGCTAAGTCTTCATACTTTTTCATAATGCTTGAAACTTCAGGATCTGGCGTATAGTCTTTTTGATAAACGGTCACAATTTTTGCATCTTTTTTCACGATGTCACCCGTATTATCGATTTCAACGTCTACGTCAGAAAACGCTGAACCGTATGAATAAGCTTGAACGATTAGTTTGTTATCTACTACTTTGTTGTTGTATACGTGATTGTGAGCTGAAAAGATAACGTCAACTTCATCATCAATTTTCTTAGCGATATCGGCTGCATCAAATTCGGTAGACGTTCCATTTTGATTAGATGGATTATGAGCAAGTACTACAATTGCTTTAATACCCTTCTTTTTCAACTCTGCCGTATATTTATCAATTGCTTCTGCTTCATCCGTAATTTTTAAGTTTTCATTTCCTTTACGAACAATCATGCTTGGCGTTTCTTGTGTTACAACGCCGATGAATCCAATTTTCTTGCCGCCTACTTCTTTTATCGCGTAAGGTTCTGTAATTAATTTATTCGTTGAAGTATCATAAGCATTTGCCGCTATAACCGGGAAATTCATGCCGTCGTATCCTTTTGTTCCTTTTGGATGGTCTCCCCCTTCAATCATACGGTGAAGCTCAGCAATGCCTTCATCGAACTCATGATTTCCAAGCGTGCCTACATCAAATCCAAGTGATTCCATCACTTCAACCGTTGGCTCATCTTGAAACAGCGCTGAAACTAACGGGCTTCCGCCAATCATATCTCCAGCATGAACTAAAAGCGTATTCGGATTTTCAGCTTCTTGTTTACGAATAGCTGCTGCTGTATACTTCATATTTCCAGCTAACAGCGATTGGCCATTTGACGTAATTTTTGTATCTGTATCGAGCTGACCGTGCAGGTCGTTCATGCCTAAAAGCTGTACCTTTGTATTATCTTTGGATTCACCGTTTAGGTTGATTTTGTAAATGCCAAATCCTTTGTCATCCGTTTTATTTGTATACGTAATGTTGCTTCCTTCAGTTAAATAGCTTTCTCCGCGCGGTGAGCTTGTGAACGTCACGTTAGCCGTTCCGTTAATTGGTGCAATGGACCAGTTATCGTCAGCTGTAGGCGTAATTTCTTTTTGCTCGGTGATGTAGTCCATTAGAATTTGACGGTTTTCATCCGCTGAATCCACCACAAGCTCGCTTCCTTTTAGACCAGGGAAGTTTCCGCCTCCGCCAGCTCGGTAGTTATTTGTCACAACGATAAACTCTTGATTCGGGTCAACTGGTTTACCGTTATACGTTAAGTTAACAACTCGGCTTGAATCCGCATGAATCACGTTTCCATTCACATCGTATTTTGCTGGTTTAGTGACGTCAATTTGATATTGAACGCCGTCAATGACGTCGAAGTTATAAACAGGGAAACTTGGATTTAATAATTCCTGCTCTTCCGTTTTATTCGGTGTAATTTGATTAAACTTACCGGCAGACATATCAATCCAGTCTTTTATAACGGAACCTTTTACTTTGACCGCTTTTAACGTGTTGTCATATAGATACAGGTCACCTGCGCTTCGAATCGTTAAGTCACCTTTTTTAATTTCCGTATATTCATCTACGCCGTTTCTTCCTGCTTTAAAAGGTGCTCCGACTGATAAAATCGGAAGGTCTTTATATTCCGGCTTGTTTTGAGAAACGTATTTTTCCACGTAGTCTTTTTGTGCATTTGTTACAACTTGAATAGATGGATCATCTTTCACAAGAGAAAAATAGCTGTGAATATCATCCGTCGTTTTACCGATTGGTGTGTTCACGTATTTAACCGTTGCATCGTGATCTTTTTGAACCGCTTTAACAACACCTTTATCCGGTTCTACCGTACTTTGCGTAACCGTTTTCCCTGACGCATCTTTTACGTCTTTATACGTTTCACGCGTGGACGATTGAGAGTTTACTACTTTCCATTTTCCTTTTTCTTCTTTTAACGTTAAGTCAATTAAGCCAAGTGATCCTCCGCCGTAACCTGCTTGGACAGCCGGAACGCCGTTGATTGTTCCTTTTGCATTATCGACGCCAGGAAGAGGCTTTTTATCTGCTCCGAGGAACAAACCGTCTAGCGCAGCTTCCGTTTTAGCAGGGAAGACTTTATGCGTGTGTGAAAACGTAATAGCATCAATGCCTTTTACTTCACTTAATGAGTAAATCACATCTTCCGTGTTTTGCTTATTGCTGCTAAACCCAGAGTGAGCCATCGCGACAACTACGTCCGCACCTTTTTTCTTCATTTCTGGAATGTACTTGTTGGCTGTTTCTACAATACCTTTTGTAATGACTTTTCCGTCAAGGTTTGCTTTGTCCCAATCGTTAATTTGAGGCGGCACAAAACCAATGAAACCGACTTTAATCGTTCGTTTTTTACCGTTTTCATCAACGACTTTTTTATTCATAATTTTATAAGGCGTAAATTTATTTTTGTCATTTTTCGGGTTGCTGTCATGATCGTCAACATAGACATTGGCATTTATGTAAGGGAAGTTCGCATCGTTGTACGCTTCTTTTAGAAAGTCTAATCCGTAGTTGAACTCATGATTTCCAAGCGTTGCAATATCATAATCTAGCTGATTCATCGCTTTAAATACAGGATGAACTTCGCCTTTTTTCAGCGGGTCAATCTTAGCTTTATACGTGCCTAGGGGCGTTCCTTGAATGAGGTCTCCGTTATCTACTAATAAGCTGTTTTTTACTTCTTTTCGAGCATTTTTGATTAAGGTAGCGGTTTTAGCTAAACCCACTTTCTCGTAAGAGGCATCTTTGAAATAATCATAGTTTAATAGATTCGTATGAACATCAGTTGTTTCCATCAGGCGTATGTTCACAAGCGCATCTTTTTTATTATGGCCTTGATGCTTGCTTTGCTGTGA
>Ga0102593_1001553_pt1 | contig 21979 bp, 25 predicted proteins | sample AraplaCol_mMS_r2_2_FD_76862 | JGI IMG/M metagenome (GOLD analysis project Ga0102593, IMG submission 76862) | Arabidopsis root microbial communities from North Carolina, USA - plate scrape MF_Col_mMS_r2 (SPADES assembly) (version 2) | ecosystem: Host-associated > Plants > Roots > Endosphere...
GATGGACTTGGAAGCAGGTACGCCATGAAATACCAAGATGATCAGCAAGAGACCCCAGATGAGCAGCCGCGAGGGGATACATCAGGTTGACCAGAGCCAGCTCTCCCGCACGGCGGCCAGTTTCGGTCAGGGAGTGCGGCCGGAAGAAAACCACAGTACTGTTGACAGCAATATAGGCCACATGAGTGAGAAAGCCCAGACGAGTCCAAGGGCCCACGGTTCGATGTCGGTGGAGGAGAACCGGAAGGGCAAGATGTTGCGAGAACAGAACAGACATGGGCTTGGTCCATTTCGTCAGCGTCGTCCGGGACTGAACCAGGAAGCAAACGAGAAATATGCCGCCAGCGGCAATCGCATAAAGCGATGAACCGTTCATAGTCCGTCTGGGACTTCTGAGAAACTGGCTCGACAGAGTAATCGAAGGCTTGGGAAGTCTATTTGAAAGAACATTTTCATATTCCACCTGCTACATACCGCCCTTCTGAAGAGCCTCATTTTGGTACGGACCCAATATTCGGAGGTCACATTGACAAATGTAGAACTAACACATTCACTTAACCTTCAAGTGCCCCTCTCAAGTAATGGACCGACTCAGTAAAAGAGTCACGTTGAATTTCTCGCACCTGTACTTTACGGCAGAAGTACATACTGCTTACTCGCCGCGTGCAGCTGATGCCACTTAGTTTCTGGATTAGATCAATCTCAGGTCTCGGGAGACTGAATTGTTGGACCATGAAAGTGTGTGCATTCCATCTCACCCAGTGAGATCGATGGTAATTGATGAAGTTGCTTCGGAATAAAATAGAGAATTATGGGCTTAATAGCACTTCTCTCTGGGAATGTTATGCGATGCCAGGTCACAGATGATGGCCACAATAACGAATGGAAATACACCGTGGGATGTAGCAGAATCCCGCAGTGCGCTGAAGTATCAAAGCACGTTCAGGGTTAATGCCAGGTCTCGCCAGGCTGAGTATTATCAAAGAATGTGGTTAGTAGGAGATATCGACTGGCCTCGATCCCAGAAATATAAGTCGAAAATTGCCTTTAGAACCTCCTCGCGGTGTGGATCTCATTTCCCCCTTCCCTTCATCGCTCTTACCTCAAACTATCGTCACCTCTAATTTGTGCATCTGGCATTGTAGGTAAAGCGCGGAGCTGAGAGACGTATGGCGAACACACCAATCTGATGCGCCATGCCGAAACCGACTTTGTGGCAGGCTTTCAGATGGCATGGAAAGGCTCCTAGGAACTGGCTAGAGGCTATGCCAAGATACGAAGCTAGGTAGATACCAATGTAGAAAGTTATAAATACAGCCGAGGCGAAGATCGAGCGGGCCTTTCTGAAACAGCAAATGAAGCTATGGCTAGCCACCCGAACAAAATGTCATCCACTATGCCAGCCTCTGTCTCTGAACCCCATTCTAGATATCATCGTAAGTAAGCTTGATATAGCCACTATATGAATAAGCTAACTGATGAATTCGGATCCGTTTCAATATACAGGAGCACAGCGGGAAGAATCACGTTTCCATCAACTGTTGTATCAGGCCCAAGAGCAGGTGTCGTTGCTCGAGTCCGAACAGTATCATCTCACGCTTGAGCTCGAAAGGTTGCGAAATTACTCCTGGTCCTTGTATCATGAGTATATCAAGGGAATCGAAAAGCTGGAGGAGGCGAGAAAGGAGCGGCCACCGGGCTGTTGAGAGTGATAAGCGTTTTGGGCGATGCAACAACGCCTTCGTTTTGATTTACATACAAACATGAATTATAATGCAAAGTCAGATCACCCACTCCACGAAGAGCCAGCTTCAATAAAGCAAACCCCGACTAAAACGACTCGCCTTGTCTCAAAGTATAGCGCGTTTCCAGAAACTTCTCAAAAAAAACCTCGGGTAGAAATGAATCAAGCACCCTTCACACCCAGAGCTTTAACGGCTCGCTCCCAGTATTCCTTCCGCTCGTCGGTAACAGTAGTCTCAACACAATCAGTGATATACCTCTTCCACCCCGCCTCAGAACCATCCTGCAGCGTAGAGCGCACATCCGCCGAGCACTGGGTGGTCAAGAACCAAGCGCCAGAACCAAAATCATAAGTTTCATTTCCACGCAATAGGTCAAGTAGATCTGCGGGACTACTCTCCACGGAGGAAACTTTACCTTCCAGCTCGGAAATACTCTTGGCGTATTTCTTGTTGAAGGCGGTTGATTGCATATTGCGCGCTGTTATTCATTCCAAGGTTACTATATGATTCTGCACGGTCTGTCTGAGTACACTGGGTTTCGGGTTGACTTACTGCCTTGTCCTGGGATACCTGGGAAATGATTCTTATTGTACTTGAAATCGTTACTTTCGAAGGCCATCAGGCTGAGAATTGCGGCTTGTTCGGCTTTATTGGTGACTTTGTACGTATTGAAGGATTGAGACGCGGAGTTGGAGGCTGTCTTTGCCGTAGCACATTCTCCCTTTGCTGGAGCGTCGCCGCAGGATTTTGATTGCGGAGCAATTTGAATCAGGTGGGCTTCTGTTAGATAAATATCTTCTATCGCAAGCGAGCAGGGGGCTCGCGTCGCTGTGGAGAGGAAGGTGCATGATAGGACGAGCGATGTGGTGAGGATTGGATGCATGGCGTTTAGTCGCACATGAGGTAAGACCCAAAATGATCCTGTACGAGTGGAACGTGGATGTACGAGAGTGATGAAGCGTGTATTTGGTGTAGTAGAAGGAGAGCTCTATATATATTCGAAGGATGAAAGTCTGTCCGGTGAGGCTACGTCGGATCACTAAATAGAAACTAATGAAACGGGAGCGAGAATGTTGAGGCAGCCAGAAACTAGCTATAGCAGATAATGTGGAGTGTTGGTGGTGCGATAGTCTGAATTGTACTGTATGTAAATGGAGACGGATGTAGCTTTAAGAGAAGAGGAATTGCACAAATTATAATCCATGCGCTCGATATTGCGTTCTAGCGGCATGAATAGCGGGGAATAGGAAATCGCATGTTGGAACAAGGGTATTTGGACATTATAATGGAAGCCCAATAATGCATTCATTTTACAAAAGGGAGTGGTAGAAGGTCGTTTGTTATGCGAAAGTGTACTGTAGTATGAATGCAAATACTGGCCATTTCCCCACATATACAGTATTGTAGACCGATTGAACTTAGTATCCGCAAATGTAAGTTAATGAAGAAGGCCGATCATAGAATTCTAGCTATTCAAACTTGTAATGTACTAAGAGTGTGTACAATTGGTCGATATATTGCTATTTCAATTTTATCTAGAAACTGGGAGGTATTACAGAATACGATCCGAATGGACGACGGTAACGCTGGCTATTTCTAGCCAATTAGTACCTCGTACCAGGTTAAGCATTTTGTATATCTATCTTTCAGTCGTAATTATTAGATTAGACTACGTTCTCTTGCAAGGGGTTGACTGAACGAAGAGGTCAATTTGACACTGTCGGTGATACCAACGAAAGCCTGATTTAGTTGAATCACAATAACCGTGCTAGACAAAATATCCTAGAAATTCAGACTTGAACCTCGACATACAATGTAACATCATCTACATCTTAGCTCATAGTAATGAGGGAGTGACTATGTGGTGGATGATCTTGAATTGGCCCAAGCTAATCATACGGCACTCTGAATGCCCCACAAGATTCTAGGAGCCAGCGCTGAATTTAAACCAATCATTGAACAGGGTCAGATCTTTCCAGTGCTATTATGCCCATTGCATGCACGAATGGGCCCCTCCCGCATCCATCTAGCTCCCAGGAGCTTGATGGAGATACGCATTGTGCAGATCCGGATTTAGGCACAGGCACAGAGATTCACAGAAACATGTCAGTCTTGCAATTGACTTGAGCTGTATATAAACCAAAATATCTCTGCGTGAAGGGCCTCGAAAGCTTGCCATGCCTTTTATTCAGAAGAAATACTGTAACTGTCATCTCCGCCTTCCCATCGTGGAACATGGATGCCAATTCGCTTATAATGGCACCGGAAGTTTTCATACAAGCACTGCTTATCTCATTACTTCTATTTGCCCTGATTACCCGGCTATTCTTCTTATGGTTTCTCGAAGCTGATGAGCCGTTTTTCAAGGCAGACTTGGCTCTATATGTGTCGTCATTATGTCTATCCGCTGTCTTGACAGGGTTGATCTGGGGGAAGGGCTCTTCAGTTTGGATCCATATACTGCTTGGATTCCACTCAATAAGCCCATCTATTCAAACTGTAGATATGATCACTACCCTGAACCGGTGTTACGCTAAAACCATTCTAGTTTCTCCGCCTAAGTTTCCAGCAACGCAATCATCCATATATTAAACGACCGGCACGTATCGTATCGGGTTTTTATGCTGTGGCCTCGACAATTTCAAAGATAGCAGTGGCCTTTGTCGGTGCATTGGTTCTCGACCGCACTTATTATCTCATCTCCGTCCTGCTTTTCTTGGATCACGTCGGCGAAATGGCATGGTACCTGTGGTTAGCCCAGCACGCCACGCAAGGCCGGAAAAAGCTGCGTATGATATTGGCCCAAATGTCGAGCAAAAGCCTTCTCTTGCTAGGTGCTGCTATAATCAGCGCTTGCTCAGATATAGGGGTTATTGCACTTGAGGTATTTTTTCTGTTCGTCGATACAATGTGATGGGATTGCTGACACACTGAAGATCCAGCTTGTCATTTGCGCTATGTCATCAATGTCCAGCCAGTCCATTGAGTAGTGAAAAAGGATGTAGGAGTTTTCGTCAAATGCAAATGTCACTATATCTTAATTAATCGCCTCATGTAAATTGTCCAGCCTTGATATCAGGGGACTGGTAGGTGAGGGAAGGCGGTTCGTCTGGAAGAGCCTCTGGCCCAGTTCCAGATTTTTTCTACCATGACTTATTTGAAAGTGCGAGCCTGAGCGTGTCTGAGCGTGCCTGAACGTGCCACAAGAAATAAACAAGACGTGTACAGTTTCATATCAGCTGGATAGTCTCCACAATAAGAAATCAAATTATGACCAGAGAAGCTACAAGGCTGAATTATTCAGCCTGAATGTAAATCCACTATGGGTGTGCTCTGAGCGAAAACAGCGCTCATAACTAGTGAATAAGGTGGAGTGACGAAGCAGCTACTCCTTATTCTGTAGTCTGGTGATGAATGTTGAGACGTGTAAACGCATTTTTTTCCGGCGGTATCCTAGGAGTCTTTAAACACGACTAACAGCGATGAAGATTTTAAGTATCTTCAACAACTAGAAAATTTGCAATGCCGCTCAAACATGCACAATATCAGTGATGAACTAGCTGTATCTCCACTGCCAGAATCTTTGAAACCCTTACAATTCGCAACAGCGACTACATAGAAATAAGTGCAAAGACTGGCTACATGGCTATAAGAACCTGTTCTGTAGCCACTGAGCAGTCTTTCTCCAAAATATCCTTATAAACTGAAGCGAAACCTTCGAACATTTTTCATCATCGCCAGCTGCTCTACACGTTAAAATTCCGAGCTTAGGCATTCGCGATGGCACTGACACGGTGTATTTCTTTGACACATCTGCAAACAGCAGTAAGTATAGCTATAAAACGTTGCAAATAAAGCTGATGTGGAAGGATTTTTGAGCAAACTCTCCCTGTGTCGGCGCCTAATGGGTCTCAGTGAGGGACCTACTGAGACTGGCATCATCTCGGGTGCGAGAGTAGGTAATGAGGGGATATATCGAGCTGCCTGATGGTAGTTCGCTATAGACTCACTGCGCAGACATCTTTACCGTGCAACAAGATAATCAGCAGCACAACCCAGAAACGTAAGCTAGGCCATTGTGAAAATTCAGAGGATAATGACCGTACTGACTCGCTCCAGGAAAAAAACCCCTGTCACGACTTATTTACATCTTGTAAGCGACCCAGTCACCCAGTCATCCTTGTCCATGCCAATGCATTTAGTGAATCACTTTGGGCCCTTTGCGACCATTCTTCTAATGTCTGAATAGTTTAAATTGCAACCAGACGAGCGAAGCGTGCCTACCTTGCCCTTGAAACAAAGACAATACACGGAAAACCGAGCCACCTTCCCCCGGTCACTCCCTCCGCCTACCCCCCAAACTAGGCACTCTCAACCACCTGGCAGATGCATCTTCGGAGGCCAAACCAGGGAGGCCAACACCCATGATAGGCTAAGCGGTATCGTAAGTTTTTCATCTCCTCAGCTTTATGCTATCCCGTCAAAGGCTAACAGCCGTTGCATTTGGATCCGCAGTTCGGCAATGACAGGGTCGCACCATTCGACACAAGCAAACGCCCCGAGGTGACAACCACAGAAAGTCACGGCTTCATACAGCACCGGTAATGATTCAGTAGCTGCCGAGCATCTTACCTAGAAATACTTGAGGTGGATGTGGGGAAGCAGCACGGAAAGGCACGTCACCACATAGAATGCCTCGTGAGAGCGGCTAACTCTCTAGGTACTCTTTCTCTTGTCATAGTGCTACGGTAGAGTCAATGACTGTACCATAGTGGATACAGTAAAGTCGATCTCCCTATACATTGAAAGATGTAAATCACACTGACTCCCGGCATGCGATGGCTCAGCCCCTTTGAAAGTACAGACAAACTAATGAAAATCTCTAGTGAGCCCATACTCGACATGAAAGTGCAATGATGCTGGCCAATACAAAATACGCTAACGGTGGGTGCAGTAAATCCCTAGCTGTCCCTTCGAATTTAATGAGGATACGGTACGGTGTATGGCCTTGGGAATATCCGCTTGATTTACGGAAACAAACACATCGGAGTCACAACCCCTTTCTCTTAGGCGGGAAATTACCTTCCCACCATCAGAGCTGGATGCCGAATCTGGAATGGGCAGGGTCCTCAATATGAGTTGCGTTCGCCATGGGCCGACTTGACGCTAATTTACCTTGCCAACGAACACGATAAACGCGGCCTCAGAATAAGCCCCTTCCCCCCCCCCTTGGCTTGTGCCAGAGATGATAGACACGCCTCAGCTGCCTCAGAAAGGATGTTGAATACTTGAAGAAATACCTCCAAGCCTATATCAACTCAATACAAAGCCACGAGAAAATGTCATGATACCGACAGCTGAGATGGAAAACACTGAAAGGAATCTTGTGTGGGCTTAAGGAGACACGGCATACAATAAAGCATGTATCAGGAAATTCAGGAAATTAGTGATACAGTAGTTGCCCTTTCATTTTAGCCGCCGAGTGTTATGAATGTGTGTGCGTGGGCCATCTTAGTGTCTAATAAGTTTGTTTGAGCCAATCATGCGGGCCCTGAGAAAACCCGCAACGTGCTGGCTGAGCGAGATTATTGGCCAGCGAGATCACCAGATTTCGCCCCCAATGGGCTGGGTTGGAAGATGATCAGAATGTTGTGCCCCAGATTTTCGAATTTATTGAGGCCAATCCCCTTTTCTTTCTAGGCAAGGAGCTTCCCATACCCCAGCCCATATAGTTCAAGCGGCCTGGTACGGAACTGCTATTGTTCCTTGGATGCACAATGGATGTGAAAACCATGTTCCAGAATTTTTCGGACAGTAAGAATAGAATTACTACTATGTTGCTTGAGCAATGCTAAGTTGACCTTAGTCGTTTCCTTGGATGACGCAGATGGCGATTACATGCGCCCCTCGCCGGCCCTCATGGCGGCATGCGTCCGGAAATATCCGTTTTTCCGATCCGAATCCGTCCCCGCTTGCTATATATACGTCGTTTTGGTTGAGCAGTCGGGGTATTATGCTTTGAATGAAACTCTTGGAAGGGCTTTCCAAGCTCTGCTTTGTCAACGGCTTCAAAATGCAAACTTTAGGAAAAGCCCATTGGGGGTTTTCAGCCATATTGCCCTTGCTCTCCAACGTGAAGTATTAGCGCGATGCGACGTACTCTTCGACCTGAGCTTTTTTGCGCCCCAAAATTCCGACATTATCCGCAGCGGCGGGATAGTCTGCAGAAAAGCGGTTCTAGAACGGTTCATACCCGTTTGTGAGTCGGGAACTGAGGTGCGCTCGGGGTTATTGGACTTTTCCTTCTCTAATTTTGAGCGGAAATCTCGGGCGGGCAGCCTGCAAGTACTCGCTGGGACCTTTGAATTTCTGTAATAGGCAGTGAGGTACAATAAAACTAATACTTTGGGCATCAAAAGCTTTCCAGTCTGATATAGCTATCAGTTGAAACCAGATATTTCGGTAATTAGCGTGTGAAGGTTCTTGCAGTGATTAGCTGGGGTGCTAGTTCAAACTAAAATCCTTCTCAAGCTAACACAAAACTAATCCCAGATGAGGCTGACCATGAGTTCTATGTACAAGGGTCTCTTGGAAGAAAATCTTTCATAATAGTCGAGTCGCACGCCTCGGAATTTACTTGAGCATTGGTTTTAAACGATAGATTAAAAAACGAAGCCGTATTTCGCGGGTAATTTGCAGACTCGAAATACCCATACGCTTGTCTGGTATTCATTTGACTATAATTTCCAAGATATCAAGCTCAAGCACATCAAGCTCAAGTGCGATGACGATTCAATATATCCGTGTTGAATATACCAACCTGCTGGGATCCCGGGAGATGACTGACTCTCCAACCCGTCGTGAAAACCGTGGCATGGATGGAAAGATTTACAATCAAGATGAGTGGCGTGCGAAAGTTCAGCGAGCGAGGTCTTGTAGTAAAAAGCTTCGGACACGTGAAGAACCTACCAAATGCGAATAACATTCTAGAATAGTAGCTCCCAGCCTCAAAAGTATTGATTCGGAGCTTTTTGAAAGTTTCGGAAAAACTGATCAGACTTGTCTCCGACCTCCTGCTCCTGTTTATTGACGACTGGCCGACTAAGGGATCTAGAACCCTGAGGTGGAGAGTACCGTCCGTGCCATTGAGCTTGTCCTAAGCCAAACGATCGATATCCGCCATGCCAGGGACCCGTCGCGGAACGGCCTTCGTTGCTGGAATTCAGATAAATGTAAAGGCAGGTTTGTTCATGGACACGGCCTATGCATACTACCTATAAGCAATCTCTATCCCGCCGGGCAAGCCAAGGATATTTGCCTAATTTAGAATGGAACCGGAGGTAGATATTGGTGTGCATCTTGAAGGTAGAGCCCAAGCACAGACTCAAATCGAGCAATATAAGGCTGTTGATGCACTCACTTATCCCGGCTTCTTTTTAAAGGGAATCGCGGCTGTCGGCCCGACTTTGGACTTTTATGGCCAGGGAAACTATATTCTCTTCTGCTTCTAGCCAATGGCGGTCGCCCAATTGTGCACACCAGGAAGCAAAAGATAATGTTGAGAAGATGATACCTTTTCGTACTATTAGCTGACAATATAAGTAATTGATCGTAAGTCGAACGTCATCCAATATCTACTTTTTATTAGAACGCAGTCGTTCTGATCAAGTTTCTGATTGAGACGTAACAGATCTGCTTAATATTTCATCATGAATCTAGGGCTATTGCTTGGATCCCATAGCTCTCATGAATTAAATCCACTCCAGCATATCCTCTATTCTCTTATGATGAGCCCTTCTTAAAGTAAACGTACATAGTACAAGAGGCTCACGTATCGCAAAGTAGTTTAAGCGACCTGTATCCTTTTACTTCGCTGAGGCATTCTTGATGCTTAGCAATAGCCTGGCCAAGTTGGCAATTTCGGTCATTATAAACGAAGACTGGAAAAAATTAGTGGCGATTTCTTGATCGAGCTCGGTGGTACTGTACCTGAGCACGCGAGATCAATAAATTCAACCTTCATGGAGTGAATAGTATTGTCATCAGGCATTGGAACACACAGATCGACCTGGCTGCCGTAGATACCTTCTTCACCCAAGCTCCTGCCATGGCAATCGATACTATCCCAGAGACGTAGTTGTGCATATCGGTGGACCGGGTTGTTACTTGCAACAACACTTGTCAGACTAATCAATTGTAAGAAAAGACCCACAAGAAAATGCATCTTGAAACGTATGCCCGACAAAATAGCAGCGTATGAGAAGGTTTAATATTGAGCTCAAGAGCCTATTGGGTGATTCGGATCTTAAATATACGTGCGGTGAATTGAGAGACTAACGAAATAGTCCCACAACAACAATGTGTCGTTTGGTGCGGCCTCTTGGTTAGGTTTTCAACCTTTCGTAGACTTTAATATTCGTCGTATTGGCATATCAACAAGTATAAAATGAGTACAGTAGATCAACAGCTCAAACACTTTTCGCTGAGGTTCAAGTTCGAGATTATCAATAAGAAATACGGTATTGACAATGTCCAACGAGTGACACTTCAACTGCCGGGGGGTTTACGGTCATTTCACCAACCGAGAGTTAGACGAATCAACCAGCACGCGTCACCGTTGATATTCAATGTCACAGTATGAATTTTGAAAACTTATTGCCGAAGTATGGATTCCACGCATGCTCCCAAAACCTGAAGCAATATTTTAGACCATCACCAAATACTTTCATTCAATATGTAGGTTTCCATTCTTCTTCTCCGTATTTTCAAGACCATACTTGAAGATTGAACTATCGGGGGACCTCAGTGGATTAGCGCATCTTTATTACGGCGTGAACGCAACAGATCTTGGACAGGATGAGAGCGAGCAAGGCAAAATTATTGGCCAAACCTTGAATTGCTTTCCACAATGTGGCAATTTAACCGAAGAGTTTCACTCATCATTAGGCACTGCCTGCAGAAGGTATCATGGCCACTACAGTGGAGATTTTCCATAGCCAGCCTTGCCAAAAAAAAGAAGACTACTTTTGAATCTCCATGGATGCCACGAGGAGCCATGCTTGTCGAGGCATTTCAATGTCGAGAGCCTCGAAAAGGAAGATGCATCTTGAGAGAATGACATTTACTTAGAAAGTAGGGAAGTCAAAATTGAAATCATCACAGAAGCATAATTTTTTTTATTCATTGTGAATATTTGATGAGACGATCATACAGTAGCCAATTTATTTTAGCACGTGTATAAAGAATAAATTACAGGACAATTCTGATAGAGCAAATTTTTTCCTGATCTGCACCAAACTAGTATCACATGAATGAACACCTGAAGGCTTCAGTGAGTATGAATAGATTCTGCAGAAGTGCAGCTATTTCTAGGTCTCCTCTTTTCCTTGCTTGGCCCGAAGGAGTAACACCATTATCGTCAGGCGCCTCTAGATCCGTAGCCGGTAGCCGCGCCAGTTGCAGGATCAGTCTCCGGTTGCTAGTGTTTGCGGCATGCCACAGCACCGAACGGCCTCTGTGGTCTTGTATATCCACTGAGGTCTTAGGATGAGACACTAAGACATCTATGATCGCCTCTCTTTTGGGATTGCGACCGTCATATGTCATGGCAGCGAGAAGGAGTGCGCTATTTCCTGAGGAGTCGAGATAGTTGATGTCGATGTGGGTATGATCTAAGAGCATTTGCAATGCAACAAGATCGTCGTATATGATTGCCAGGTGGAGTGCGGTGTAACCTTGGCCATTTTGAATGTTACTATCAATGCGCGGATCTTGCAACAGCATTTTCAAGACGTCGTATCGTTGATATTCCAGGGCCTCTAGGATGGGAGGCTGGTATTTCGGGTTCCCGCCATTGATATCAACATCAGGTTGACGAAGTAGATTTTGGACGAATGGCAGGTTTCCTTGCATAATCGCTAAGGACAGGGCGGCCTGCCCGTCTTTGTTGTAGCGAGAAGCATCTGTAGTCTTTCTGTATCGCGTTCGACCAACTAGAGCTGAAGTTGTCTGAAGGGCTGATCAGACAAGTTAGCTATCTCTTGGCTTTTTGAGACTTGTATATATGGTGTTGACTTACGCATAAAGGTTGAAAGCTGTGCCATGCTTCCCAAAGAGAACGAGAAATCTTCGTTATTTTCTGTTCCTATTTCGATAGTCTGAAGATTGGGTACTGGTGGAGATAGTCGATCTATTTCTTCAATCTGTTTATTACTGGAAAAAAGAGAGTATTTATAGCGGGGCTTCATATAACCTAGATTTAAGATCTGCAATTATAGTCTCGTGAGGCCCTCCTAAATTTTGACCGTACTCCTAGAAATGAAGATATTCCTAGGGGAGGGACAATACGTTCCTGGAGTGAAGGACTAACGAATAATGCAGAGACAGTTCAGACCCGACAAATCTACTGAATGAAGGACGGAATATTGTAGACATACCCTGAAATCATGACCACTATCAAGTAGCCACCAATTTTCGGCGGGCGATATTCTCATTGTAATCTTCATAATGCAAGCTCAATTATGTAAGGATCTCTCGGGATCTTTGCTTTTCTCGAATTGCATGATTCAACGGGAAGAGTGCCTGAGGGACCGGTATCGTAGGATATCCCGCAAACTACGCAGCTCCGATATTTTCTAGTAAGTATGCAAGTAGGAGGACAAAAGAATAATACCATACATATACTGTAACGGATTCTATCCTATGGAGCAGACTCTTCATTTGGATAAATGGCACGCTTAACGGCTCAATCACACAGTGCAAGGTCATACGAAGAATATACTGCATATAGTGAGATGAGCACAAGAACAGCTTCGATACAAAGCAACTTGCCGAATACTATGTGGCGCTATGAATGTCTCTCGTAATCTTCTCGATTCATAGGCTGAGACTGGACTGGGGCACTAAATTCGAGACTTAGAATACTTTGTTTGCTTTTTCATGACATCGTTTCCTAACCAAGCAAGAGAAGAATGTGGACGCAGACTTCCCCCCGAGGAATTTTCGACCAAAACTCTTGCAGGAGGCTGTCTAATTTGGCTTGGAACGGAGTTTAAGGTCAAGCTTACATAGATCCGAAACATGCGGACGAGAATAGTTGCATCTGCGACCATCCCGTCAATATCCAAGGAAGCACAGTATCAATGCAAACGAGGTTTTGCCGCTTCTAGCGCTGCATTAGAGAATGATACCAGCGAATAGGTCCAAATCAAATGCATAGCATGAATACTCGGACGCCAATTTTGAACCATCCTCATTCGTTCCAAGGGACGAAGGAGATATACAGCCCATCCCGCAAGGCCGCCCATCATCAGCTGACCAAAGGCGAATGCGATTGCGAACTGTGGTGAGGTCAAAACTGGCTCTGCGAGTGTATGGACCGTCGGCATCAGCGCCAGCAAGCCAACTGATGCAAGATGGAGCATGACATGACTGAATGGACCTTCGACTGACTGCTCATAGAACAGGTAGCCAGGTAGGTTCCCCACAACAATGACTGTAAATGACGAAATGTACCAAAGTTGAAGCAATGGCTGGTCCGGGAATAAGAAGGTAATCGTCGGAAGTGCGGCTGTCCAAATAAGCGAAAGGGAGCCAACCCAGATGGTACTGGGCTTCTCCTCTGAATCCTCATCGTGAAATACGCGAAGTATTTGGTGGTAGATGACATTCGCGTACCAAAGAGCCGTCCCAACACCAAATCCGACCACAGCTAAGGCATCAGTGATTGATTCTGGCGTGGAGGGGAAATGAAAAATCAAGACCTGACAGACGTAGATGAGGAAGTATGAAAAGCCAAAAACCCCTACGGCGAGTCCCAGAATACTGTCGCAGACAGTCTGGTCGCAAGGCGGCATCGTGTAACGGATTGGGGATGGGTGAGCTGTATGCTTGGTTATGCAGTATAGATGCAGAGCGAAAGGCAAAGTGAACGAAGACGAGGGAATTTATATTGTTGGAAACAGACGCAGCCTTACTACCGTATGAACGATTTAGTGTCGCGCGTAAGTTGCTGCGCGTTGATCACCGGCCTTAACCTTTTGAATAGGATTCTGTGATCAACCGCATCGTTGTTGCTCAAATCCATTTTAACCTCGCCCGCATGGACTAAAGGATTCTGTTGCGGGATGAGGGTGACGAGACGATGGTTTTTAGGCGACGTAGAAACAAACATTTCGATTGCCGCAAAATGGAAATTCGCGAGGCTGTTCACTACTATACTAGCACAGCTATGTACCTTGAAAATTAGACAGTACTTGGAATTGACTTCCATTTTTTGCACAAAGGAATGTTTCGCGGGCATCATACTGTTCTAAATACAGTCAGCGTAGACGCAGGGGCTCGATCGCCAAGCTTAAAGTATAAGGATGTTTCATAGCATTATTTAGAAAAGCCGTAAGATACATGTCCTCAGAGACTACAGTGCGTCCCAAAACCGGTGCAACAACCTACACTCTTTGAGTGACTCTCAAGACCCACTGCCAATAGACGCTAGTCTATATTTGTATTAGCCTCGTAATATCAATATTCCTGTCTCAGTCACGATACCATGACTGACACTCATTAAAATACGACGGTTTGTCTCATAACTGTATTGGCGATCCAAAGGAACTAGAATTTTCCATAGAAATGCAAACAAGTCAAACACCCAAGCTGGAGAGTGCCTCGCGAACTTCGCGTACTATCACTTCCCTGTCACTCCCATGTCCAAGTAGCAGTCCGGGGGGCTTACTCGCCACCAAATATTGCAACTAGTGACTTGTATATCTTGATCTGCGGGTTACTCATGAACCAGCTTATCCTAATAATCAATCTGTCAGCCACAGCTCTCTCTCTCTCTCTACTTGATGCTCCGCGACACCCTTGGTGGAAGCTAACACCACCATGCTAATAGACTCCTCAGTGGCATCTTCTGCCTTGGGGGGATGACTTACACTCCTTTCAATGATGATGATACTTACCGATCTGAACTGCCTGATATATGGGAACGAACTCCCTCGTATGCCCCCACCCCCGGGTACCCGGACCGCGAATGGACGCCGTCAGTAATATGCGCTTCACCCGATCCCGATAACATTGTTGGTGAATGCTCACCTTTCTTGAATCAAAATGCATCCGGCCAGCTCAGTTTTGATCCTGTGGTTCAGCGTACAGGTGGAAATGCATGGGATGAACAATTTTCGGACTGTATCTACTACCAGATCGAGTGGAGGGTTAAATTGAACAATCGAGTTGTTGTCAAGGATACAAAACAAGATCTGACTCAACCGCCTAGATCCTTTTGGGAACAGATAAAAGAGGAAGCTAGTAATATTCTACGACGGAAGATACCCCGTGGCCGGCGAGTGAGACTAGATGATACCAATATGGTGTTATCGGTGAATTCCCAACGGGATATTGACAAACACTTTGAAGGTACTAATGTTGACTGGACAGCAGTGGAGAAACAGCTACTAGCATGGGCCCATCTGGCTCGTCGTGGTAAAAAGATCCGGCTTCAGATATCGATTAACTATATAGAGGATAGCGGGCCTTTTCCTTCTAGAACCGAGAAGAGAGGAAAGTCATCGGTGACAACACGAATGCTCGCTGACCGAGACGCTCAGATAGACGCAGAGCAGACCTCTGGTCATCATTCCGTCTGGCGCGACGTGTATCGTGTCATGCGATGTCCCGGAGCTCCATGTCGCCACGAAGGACAATATTGCTGGCAAGATCCAGAGGGAAAAAGGCATCATAGATTGAAAACACACCATCTGAAGACTCTCGTCAAATATGTGGAGCAAGGTGGAGTCCTCGAGACGCATGATGACGTTCCTGATGGTGTGCGCGAACAGCTATATAACGAACAGAACCAGCAACTGGACAAAAAAAAGAAAGCTGTGGATAACTCCACAATGGGCTCAATGTGCCCTCCAATCAATATCAATGTCCTCCCGGCCGGATCATCTCAACAACCGATGCATACTCCTTCTAATGATACCATTTCCACTACGCCCGGTTGTACTGAATCAATTATGGTCGACGGCCTGCTTGATGTTGCCGTGGAGGAATATACCGAATGGCCGCAATCACGGGTGAGTAACGAGACTTTCCGGGAGAATATCACCAAAGCACGCGATGTGACCGTCGAAAATTGTCTCGACCTCATGCAGATCTATGAGGATCAAGATCCGGATTTCTTTGTCAAGCACGGCGTGAAAGTCGGTGCCGCCCGGCGATTCGTGCGTGATATCGGCCTTTGGGTGAAACGACGGAAAGAAATGGCTTGTAACCAAATACTTATCTAGTCCAGATATATTATGTACTGCGATTGAAACGGCCTACACTGGCATTTATTTCTTAGCATGAGTTCCATTAGTACAGTAATTAGCACGAGATAGTATTTCTAAAAGGTCACTCACTATAGTACCTATACTCTTTCACCGTCTCTGAAAGCCTAATGTCAATATAACGCTAAATCACGTTGGGGATGTAAAACGAATATTAATTTCCCATCACATTAAGTAATTATTTATAAATCAGTCCCACACTCGCGTTTTGAGACTCACAGATTTACTGAGGCCTGCCGTCATGGCCTCTCCGAAAGAACGGTAAGCAACAAATGGTAGTCAACGCTGCATCCCTCCCCCTGCACAAGGCTAGTTCTGTATCCATTTCGAAGTTTAAGGTGAAGGCTCATCAAATCCGGCTTTTTTCGGACGTAGCTGATCAAGAGCTCGCAAGCCTCCGCACAAGAGATGGTGGGTTGGAAGGCGAGATCCGAGGGGTAAGGATTGCAGTCCATCGTGGGACTTTCCAAGGCTGACAGCTCGAACTGCGAGCCCGAATGACTGTAAAGCTCTGTCTCCACTGGCGGGTAGTGTAGCAATTCCAGGTCTTCCGTCATATTCATAGATGACTGTGGCATATATGGAAATACTTCATCAGAAACGGAGCCCTCAGGGAGGCAAGTCTCCGACAAACTAAAACCCCCTCCGCGCAGGTAGTCATTATCTCTCATTGTGGACGTGGAGGCTTGTAGTTCGGTGGTTGCCTATACGCTATTAGGGGACATGGCCATCGTCACATTTCGCGTGTACAGAATTGAACTAACGCTCGGCATGAAACCGAGGGTGTTGCTGTCTCCGGAAGACAGAAGCGAACCAGTATTATACGATCCAATTCCCGCTCCATAGGCCTCGTGTGGTGGTGGGAGAGGCGAACCGGACGCCAAATTCACCGGAGAGGTCAAGGACTCAACAAAGTACTTTAGGAGCTGAGTTTCGACGGAGAGGAGATCTATCTTTTTCTGCATAGCATCAAATCGAGATTTTTGCGACATCTCGTAATGTTGGACTTTCTGTTCTAATACGCGAATATACTCCTTTTTGCGCGCACGACAATTCCGCTGGTTGTTGCGCATTCTAGTAAGATCATCAGCCTAGGTGGCGGTCAGAGTTTCCCCACCAGTAATTCAATCTGTGCAGAGTAGTCACCTTGGTTTTGACTTTCAAACGGGCCATTTTGGTACGAAAAGCAAGACTTTAAGGGAGAGTGCACTCATCGAAAAAGTTTTGTTGTGGAGGATCATTTCAGTCTCTTTGCGCGTGACGAGGTAGAGCGTGGAAGAACGAGCTGATGTCAGCACAAAGCTGCGCTAATCCAGTTTGATTCTGACCCCACTTTTTTGCGAGGTGGAGACGCTCTAATTTATAACTGGTGACATACCACTTAACATAATCAACCTAAATTCAATCGAGCAGGACGGCCGAATCCTATTTGTGATTAGAGAGTTCAAAAATGGCACTAACAAGGAGATACGAACGGCTGCGACACGTTACCAGATACCCCGTTCAACTCTCACCCGTCGCCTCCACAACGTTTAATCTCGTGCTGATACACGCCCTAGTGATCCTCGGCTGACCAATTTTGAAGATGCAGTAGTATAGTGGATTCTCTCTCTTGACTCTCGTGGTACAGTACCTACGTCATATGAGAGATAGGCTAACATTCTGCTGGCCGACCGTGAAGGCGACTCCCCATTAACTGTGAGTGTTAACTAGGCAAGCACCTTCATCAAATGCCGAGATGAACTTCAGTCATATTTTCAAGACGATATAAATTTCACTAATCCTTCCAGTTCAGTCTCTTCGCTATCAATTTAACAGCATAGACAAGCCCCAGCAAAACCGGCACCTCAATCAGTGGCCCAACAGTTGAAGCAAGCGCCTGATTACTGTCTGCTCCAAACGTAGCAACGGCAACGGCAATCGCCAACTCGAAATTATTACTGGCAGCGGTAAAACTCTGCGTCGCCGCGAGCTTATACCCAAAGCCCAACTTGTACGTAACCAACAACGTCAAAAAGAATATCACCGCGAAATAGACAATTAGCGGCGCGGCCACCCGGATCACAGAGACAATCTGGTGAACAACATGACGACCCTGAGACGCAAACAACACCAATATCGTGAACAAAAGCCCAATGAGAGACCAGGGGCTTGCCCATCTCAAAAAGACCTCATCATACCATCGCGGACTAGTCGCCCACCGGAGAGTGAAGCGCGTGAGGATTGCTGCGCCCAGCGGAATGCCGAGAAAGACGGCGACACTTTTCGCGGCGGTGGAGTATTGAAAGGCTATGCTATCGCCGCTGATGACTTGGATGAAGAAGACGCCCATGGGTGCGAATAAGACCATTTGCAGAAGGGAGTTCACAGCGACGAGGATGGCGCAGTATTCGTTGTCGCCGCCTGCCAGACCGGTCCAGATTAGAACCTAAAGATCTGTTAGCATCGTCGAGTCCAAAGATAAAGGCTGGTTCGCAATGCTGTTGGGCCGGGGAAGGGGGATGTTTTTACCATAGCAATACATCGTGCCAGTCCGACCAGAATCAGCCCCTGGCGTAGCTCGGGTTCGTCTGGAAGGAAAGCCCAGGACAACGCCAACTAAAGTATTTCGTTTAATTTCCGAGTTAAATAGGAAGAGGAAACCTTAGAGTCTTACCATGAAAAACGGGGCAATGATCCAATTAACAACAATACTGAACGCAATCTGAATCCATATCTGACGGGTTCTGAAAACATGATGCAAGCTCTCAAAGCGCACTTTGCAGAGAATAGGATACATCATTACAAGTAGGCCAACAGCTGTAAATCTGTATTAGAATATTGAAACAGACAGTGCGGAGAAATCGATGGGCCCTTACCTATAGGAACCGAAACACCAACAAATTTCCCCCTCTGTAGCGCAGGTCCAGTGCTTGGCACAAAATTTCCCAAAATAATACCAACTGCCATAGCCAGGAAAATCCATACCGCGAGAAATCGGTCTAAAAGGCCAAGATTTTTGAAGGCAGAATCTTTTTTCTGCGATGAGTCTGACGAGCATGCTTGTTTTTCTAGGTCCTTGGGAGTGGAAGGCGTTTGGGCTGCAGCGCCCAATGGGGAGTCATTTTCAGTCATCTTCAAACGTTGAGATTGTCCTGATTCGATTGACGGCGATTAGCGTGGTCGTTTGAAGTTCGGGCGTCGTTTGAAATCTCGAGAGGTTAGGGTTCGGGCAACACGCGTGGAGGTTTATATAAAATTTGAATTGACCGAAGACAAAGCGATTTGTTCACATTTGGATGTCATTGGCCGATGCTGATTGGTCAACGCTGTATTCTGGCACGCTATTCGGAATCTCTTGGCCTACGCCCTGACACAGCAGCTCAACATTACTTGAGAGCCAATCAGAACGCGCCAGTGACTCACTAGGAACGAAGTCTAACCAGAGCCCACTACTGCTGTCTAACCACCGGAGGAATAGCATATTAACATTAGAAAGGGCGGGAGACAGCAAAGGCAAATCTCCACTGATTTGACAGCTTGCCGCGAAAATTGTCGCCTAGGAACCAAGGCTAGAAGAAGAGGGTTGGAGGACATCTAGATATCGTTCAACAAATCTAATATATCCTACATGCAGTAAAGTACATAGCCTGGAGCCTGACCTCTCCAATGCCACACAGTATATACAACGGACACATGACACATCCCACTATTAAGCTAAAGTTGTGTCGCTCGTGCCAGCCTCAGCTTCTCCTCCTTGGCCCTTTTCTCTTCCCGCTCACTGAACCGATCACCAAAAAGTTCCAAATGGGGCCGTATGAGGAAGGTGTACTTTACAAACTCCTCCATACAATCCACCAGTCGGTCCCGGTTACCACTGGGCATAAGTCTCTGATCTCCGGGTTGACCCTCATCGGGGAAATGTGTATACGCTTTTGGGATCGAAGATTGATTCGGAATAGTGAACATACGCATCCACCGGCCAAGAAGACGCAGAGAGTTGACGGCGTTGAACGATTGCGAGCCGCCACACACCTGCGCAATAGCAAGGCTCCGGCCCTGCGTTGGACGCACACTCCCAGTAGTCAGCGGGATCCAGTCGATCTGATTTTTGAAGACTGCGGTCTGTGGATGGTCAGTAATGAGATACCATGCATATTATTGGCGGGGGAAGAAATACTCACAAGATTCCCATGTTGTTCGGGGGATACCCAAACATGCCCGTCACTCCATTTGCTGAGCTCTCGGAGCTCCTGCACTTTCGGATGGCCGTGCTCAGTATCATTCTTCACCGGTAACCCCTCGGGATTAAACACACGCACGTCACACCCCAGATGGAAGAGAATCCTGCTGGCCTCTAGCGCCACCAGACGAGAGTAAGATCTCCGACGTAGGCTGCCGTACAATACTAGCACCTTTAATCGGTTGTTTGATTTTTGTAGTTCCTGTGCTGCCAAGCCCATAGCGGTTGTCAACTCTAAGGCACTGACCCAGTCCTCGGCCGCGTCGTCGAGAAGGAAGGGGCGATATTTCTGACGGATCTCGGCGTCATCCTCGCTCTGTGGTATAGCCAGAGACGGGCGTTCGGGGTATTGTATGCTCTCTTGCCCATTAACAAAGTCGGGAACAGTTGGCCCCGGCTGGGCAACCGCGGAATGCGCCATAATGGTATATCTGTAAGGCGACAGACTAGCCGCTGAACGAATGACAGGGGTGATTTTGCGTGCTAAGGGACTTCGCAAACGAGAAATCATCAGGGGGATTTTATATAATAATTTTTTTGCGGATCTGGTGATAGCGCTTCTGATAAACAGATGTCCGTCTTATAGATTTGATGGCCAGACCGGGGTGACCGAAAGGCGGCAAGTAGATGTCACTGGCGGGTGCTGATTGGCTGGTGGAGATATGGAAAATTCTTAAACGGGTTTAAAATGGATTTGGTTCTGGACACTAAGCCACCTTTGCTTAGGTAATTAGCGTTCCACTTGACTCTCACTAGTTAACAGTTAGATCCTCCGAACTACACAATCGCCACCATACACTTCACAGCCATCTTAACATAACAACGATGAGGACCGAGAGCCCAAACAAACAGTTGAGAAAACCCAAGATCGGCACCCCTTACAAGAGGCATAATATGCAATTCAGCGCCATTCTTGCGCCCTAACAATCTCCCAGACTGATCAGATGTCGTCATCGGTACGAATTCGCGATAACCAACGGCGTTCGCGTGCACGACGCAAAGAATATATCCAAGACCTTGAGAAACGCCTGCATAAATATCAGACTGAGGGCATTCATGCTACACGAGAGGTCCAAGAGGCAGGGCGCAAGGTGGCAGTAGAGAACAGTCTTCTCCGCTCGCTGCTCATACTGCACGGTGTTTCTGATCAGAGAGTTCAAGAATACTTAAGAGCACATAGAGCGGACACTTTCCTTCCTATACCGCGCTCGGATCTTGTACAAGAGGAGCGATCGCATTTAGAGCAATCTCCCAGACTAACTATAGTGGATTCCGGGGGACCGAGCCCAACAAGCTACAAGCGCAACGATTCGCCGCCCGATAGGACGGCTACGGAGCCTACTTCATGGACGTTGAGTTTGAGCCCAGTTATTCATCAACAGGTGGATATATCCGACAGCCAAATTTCTGACGGGGACTCGGAGCTGAGTGTTCCATTCGACTCTTCCACTTCTAATACTTCAACGTTACAACCACCCAATACGCACCAGGACTCCAGACAATCAGGATAATGTACCCCATGCGAAACTGCAGCCGGGATCATTTCATCTATGCGAAGCTACCCGGATATGCAGGATGTGCGGTCGGAATTAGGGTGTCAGTCAAGCGCCAGCTGCATGATAAGAAACATGGATATCTTCCAGCTGCTAAATAAATGATCACGCGATAAAACATTTTATTCA
>Ga0102593_1001555_pt1 | contig 21959 bp, 18 predicted proteins | sample AraplaCol_mMS_r2_2_FD_76862 | JGI IMG/M metagenome (GOLD analysis project Ga0102593, IMG submission 76862) | Arabidopsis root microbial communities from North Carolina, USA - plate scrape MF_Col_mMS_r2 (SPADES assembly) (version 2) | ecosystem: Host-associated > Plants > Roots > Endosphere...
CGAAGGCGACGCCCATGCGCTCGAACGCGGGGCGCAGGCGGTAACGCAGGTGGCCCAGCCGCTCGACGACGGTGCTGTCGCCCTGGTCGTCGAGGTCGTCCACCGTCATCTGCAGTTCGAGCAGGCAGGCCTGCAGCGCCATCGAGAGGCTGCCGGGGCCGCCCGATTTCGGGTCCTGGCTGGCCAGCAGCGCCACGAGCCGGGAACCGACGCCGTCGTGCAGGTCGTTGGCGATGCGGCGGCGCTCGGCCATCACCGCCTGCGCCTGGCGAAAGCGCGCGGCCCGACGCTGCGAGACGTACCAGATGCCCAGGATCATTCCCAGCACCAGCACGTTGGCCGCCTGCAGGGCCCAGAAGGCGAACGGCATGTCGCTGGCCATGACGGTGACAGCGGAGCCTGCCCTGATGGCCTGCGCTGCGACCGGCGTCAGGTGCAGCGCGCCCGCGAGCGCGGCCCATGCCAGCAGCCGGCGTCGCGAGACGTGCTGGCGCAGCCAGACGAGCAGTACGCACCACGAGCCGATCGACAACCACACGAACTGGTCTTCCAGAAGATGCGGAAGCTGAAGGACCTGCGGCGCGAGCATGGCATGGCCTAGAGAAGTCCCCGATGGGAGGCGAAGCTCACGGCCTGCGCGCGGGTGTGCGCATGCAGCTTGCGGTAGATGTTCTTGACGTGCGCGTTAACCGTCTGGGCACTGATGGTTAGCTGCAAAGCGATCTCTTCGGTTACGTAGCCCGTCGCTACAAGTCGCAACACTTCGCGCTCCCTGGCGGATAACGTCGCCTTGCTGTCCGGCGGGCGCACCGGGTTCACGTTGGAGCGCTTGTGATCGAGGTGCACGAGCAGCCGGCGGGCCAGCCGCGGGGTGATGGCGGCACCGCCATTGACCACCTGCAGCACGGCCTGCGCATAGCTCTGGAACCACGCGTTCTTGACCAGGTAGCCGGAGGCGCCGAGCTCGAAGGCATGCAGCACCTGAGGCTCGTCCTCGAGGGCGGAAATGACGATGATCTCGGCCGCGCTGCGATGGCGCTTGGCCTCTTCGATCAGCTCGAATCCGCTGCCGTCTCCGAGGCGGATGTCGACCATCAGCACGTCGAACTCGTGCTGCATCAGCAGCCGCCGTCCTTCGCGCAGCGTGCCTGCCTGCCCTTCGAGCTGGATGCGCAGATCGCCCAGCAATTCCTGCGCGATGACGCGGCGCACGAAGGGGTCGTCGTCCACCAGCAGGACGCGCACCGGCTTGGTCTGTTGCCCGGTCAGGAAGTCGGGCCAAGGGAGGGTATCCGCGGACGGTGAAAGTAGTCCGCCGAACTGGCCAGGGTTGGTGTATTTCCTAGCGGAGTTGCTTGAATCTGTCAACGAAACGTCGAGATCGCTTTCCATTTCAGCCCCTTTGTGACAACTAGTCCATCTTGTTCGTTTCCAAAAGTTAATTCATTTCTACTCAGATTTTTATCTTCAGCTTTTTTGATTACTTTGGTTGCATCTTGTTGCGATTGACTACTCGAGTCAAGCAAAAGTAGTAATTCTCCCTTTGGGCGGCGCATGTAATACCAGCCCGCTGCTCTCTTGAAGCGCTGCTCGACATGTCTTTTGCCATAGCCTCGCTCTACCCAGCAGGGCCCTTTCTTCCCCCGTTTCCCGGGCGCCGAAGAAGCATTTCGGCTGACATCTGGCCCTTCCGGACCGCCTCGCTGATCGCCGGCTGATCGCGAAGCGGCCCGCGGCCCCTTGCGTGCCTTACCCTCGCGCAATGACATTCCTTGCGCGCGTGCTGCGCGTACTGCGTGCCCTGCTCCGCGCCATCGGCACCGCGCTCATCGTTGCGCTGCTGCTCTTCGAGGAGTGGGGCTGGGAGCCGCTCGCGGCCCTTGCTGCGCGGCTGTCCCGCCTCCCCCTCTGGGCCGCGCTCGAGGAACGGCTGCGCCGGCTGCCGCCGTGGGGTGCGCTCCTGGCCTTCTTCGTGCCGGTGCTGTTGCTTCTGCCGGTGAAGGTGCTGGCGCTCTTTCTCTTCAGCCGTGGCCATGCGGCGACCGCCCTCACGGTGCTGGTGCTGGCCAAGCTGGTGGGCACCGCCATCGTGGCGCGGATCTTCCAGCTGGTCGAAGGGCCGCTGATGCGCATTCCGTGGTTCGCCCGCTGGTATCCGCGGTGGAAAGCCTGGAAGGACCGCGTGCTCGACCTCGTCCGGCAGAGCCGTCCTTGGCGCCTTGTGCGGGCACTGAACAGGCGCATGGCTCGCGGCTGGCGGCGGTTCAGGGAAAGCTGAACTCCATTTTTACCCGGATGTATTGCCGTTCTAATTTAATCCGGGTAATATTTGGGGCATGAACCTGTCCACGGAAAACCGCCGCGCCCTGATCCGGCAATACAAGGAAAACCCGCGCCCGGCCGGCGTCTACGCGATCCGCAACAAGCTCAGCGGCCGCGTCTACGTGGCCGGCAGCCTCGATGTGGATGGCGCGATGAACCGCGCGCGCTTCGAACTGAACATGCGCTCCCATCGCAGCAAGGCGCTCGGCCAGGACTGGATCGCGCATGGCGCCGAACATTTCAGCTTCGAGGTGGTCGACCGCATCAAGGAGCGCAAGGACCCCGGTTTCGATCGCAAGGCCGAGCTCGAGAAGCTTCTTTCGCTATGGCAGGAAGAGCTTCAATGCTTCGGCGCGAACGGCTACAACACACCCTGAGCGCATGCGCGACACATGGCGACGAGATGGCGCGCATCGAAGCGCGGCAGCGAGTAGATTACGCACCTCGTTTCGCTTGGTACCCCCCAGGAACAAACAAACATCCGAATGTCTTCCGACACCCCGACAACCACTTTGACCGTGTTCTTCGGCTTCCAGCGCGTGGCACACGGCAGCAAGACCGAAGTGCTCGAACAGCTGAGCCGCCGCGACGACCCCGGCCCGTATCTCGTGTTCGATGACCAGACCGGCGCCCAGCTCGACCTCGACATGCGCGAGCTTCCGCCCGAGCTGCGCTACCCCGAGGCCGAGCCGCATCGCGACGATGCCCCGCGCGGCGTGGGCCGCCCCAAGCTCGGCGTGGTCGCTCGCGAAGTCACGCTGCTGCCGCGCCACTGGGACTGGCTCGGCCGCCAGCCCGGCGGCGCCTCGGTCGCGCTGCGCAAGCTGGTCGAAGACGCGCGCCGCGTGAACGCCGAGCGCGACACCGTGCGCGCAGCGCAGGAAGCCGCCTACCGCTTCATGACCGCGATCGCGGGCAACCTGCCCGGCTTCGAGGAAGCCACCCGCGCGCTCTTCGCCGGCGAGGAGCAACGCTTCGCCACCCTGATCGACCCCTGGCCCGCCGACGTGCGCGCCCATCTGCAGAAACTCGCGGCCGCCGGCTGGAACCATCGATGAGAACGACAACCGAGACGACCGGCACCGGCAGCGGCAACAGCCCCGGTGCCGGCCAGAGCGGCCTGCAGGGCGTGCCCGTGTCGCCCGTCAACGCGCCGCGCCCGCTGTGGAAGGTCTTTCTCTTCTTCCTCGCGCCGATGTTGCTCAGCAACATCCTCCAGTCGCTCTCCGGCACGCTCAACAACGTGTACGTGGGGCAGATGCTCGGCGTGGGCGCGCTCGCGGCGGTGTCGAGCTTCTTTCCGGTGATGTTCTTCTTCATCGCCTTCATCATCGGCCTGGGGGCCGGCGCCTCGGTGCTCATCGGCCAGGCATGGGGTGCGCGAGACGTCGCCAAGGCCAAGGCCGTGGCCGGTACCACGCTCACCGTCGGCGTGCTGATGGGGCTGGTGATCGCCGTGTTCGGAGGCGCGTTCACCACGCCGATGCTGGCCGCGCTGGGCACGCCCCCCGACGTGCTGGCCGACTCCACGCGCTATGCCCGCATCATGCTGATCGCGATGCCCGGCGTGTTCATCTTCCTGCTGGCCACCGCGATGCTGCGCGGTGTGGGCGACACCGTCACGCCGCTGCTCACGCTGCTGATTTCCACGCTGATCGGCCTGGTGGTCACGCCCGCGCTCATCCGCGGCTGGGGCGGCCTGCCGCAGCTCGGCGTGGCCAGCGGCGCGTGGGCGTCGGTGCTGTCGTTCGCAGTGGCAACCACCTGGCTGGGCTTTCGCCTGCGCCAGCGCAAGAGCCCGCTCGCGCCAGACGCGGAATTCATGCGCAACCTGCGCATCCAGCCGCACCTGCTGAAGGCCGTGCTGCGCATCGGGGTACCCACGGGGGTGCAGATGATCGTGGTGGCGCTGGCCGAGGTGGTGCTGCTGTCGATGGTCAACGGCTTCGGCTCGAACGCCACGGCCGCCTACGGCGCGGTGAACCAGGTGGTGGCCTACGTGCAGTTCCCGGCGATCTCGATCGCGATCACCGCGTCGATCCTCGGCGCGCAGGCCATCGGCGCGGGCCGGGCCAACCGGCTCGGCGCCATCGCGAAGACGGCGCTGCTCATGAACCTGGTGCTGACCGGCGGCCTGGTGCTGCTGGGCTACCTGTTCTCACGGCCGCTGATGGGCTTCTTCATCACCAGCGCGCCGGTCATCGAGATCGCGCAGACGCTGCTGCATATCATGCTGTGGAGCCTGGTGGTCTTCGGCATGGCTTCGGCGCTGTCGGGGATCATGCGCGCCAGCGGCTCGGTGCTGGTGCCCACGCTGATCTCGATCTTCTGCATTCTCGGCGTGGAGGTGCCGGTGGCCTGGGTCATGAGCCACCGCATCGGGCTCGATGGGGTCTGGGTGGCCTACCCGGTGACCTTCGGGGCGATGCTGCTGCTGCAGACTGCCTACTACCAGCTGGTGTGGCGCAAGAAATCGATCCACCGGCTGGTGTAGCCGGCGCGCCGGCTACTTGCCGTCGAAGGCCCGCTGCACCTGTGCGAGGTCGAGCTTGACCATCTTCATCATGGCCTGCATCGCGCGGTTGGCCTTGGCAGCGTCCTTGTCCTGGAACATGCGGATCATGGCCTTGGGCGCGACCTGCCACGAAACGCCATAGCGGTCGGTGAGCCAGCCGCACTGCACCGGCTGGCCACCGCCTTCGAGCAGCCTGTCCCAGTAGTAGTCGACATCGGCCTGCGTCTCGCACGGCACGAACATCGAGATGGCCGGGTTGAACTTGTACTCCGGGCCGCCGTTGAGAATCATGAATTCCTGCCCGTCGAGCTCGAACGTCGCGGTGAGCAGCGAGCCCTTGCGGCTGGGATTGGCGTCGCCCCACAGCAGCGTGTCGGTCACGCGCGAGTTCGGAAAAATGCTGCTGTAGAACTTCAGCGCCTCTTCTCCGTTGGTGTCGAACCAGAGACAGGGAACGATCTTCTGCATGGGACTCCTTCGCTTCTGACGATGAACCTGATAGTTCAGTATCCAGGCGTCGCAGGCCCCCTGTCAACCCGTGCGACGCCTGTCAGCGGGAAGTTCCCATGGGCCCGGCTCTCGAGGCGCCTGCCCCGAAGGCCTTCCGCCAGCGATAGGCCTCGGCCGCATTGACCGCGCCTTTCGGCGCTCTGCCCTGGAAGATCTCCGCGAGTTGCGACACGGTTTCCATCGCCTGGTGCTCCACCGCCGGCGGCGTGAGCCCGCCGATGTGGGGCGTGGCGATCACGCGCGGATGCGCCGCCACATCCGGCGAAGGCATCTGGTCGGGTGCGCGGCCCACGTCGAGCGCGCATCCAGCGACCACGCCTGCGTCCAGCGCCGCTAGCAACGCACGCTCATCCACCAGGTTTCCGCGCGAGGCATTGATGAAGAAGGCGTGGGGTTGCATCGCGGCGAACGCCCGGGCATTCATCATGTTCTCGGTCGCCTCGGTGGCGGGCGCGAGGCAGACCACGAAGTCCGATTGCGCCAGCAGCGCCTCGAAGCTCACCTGCTCGAACTCCGCCCGATCGGTAGCCGTGTACGGGTCGTGCACGACGATGCGCATGTTCAGCGCCAGCGCGACATCGCAGAGGTACCGGCTGATCTGCCCGTAGCCGATCACGCCCAGCGTGCTGCCGCGCAGTTCGCGCCCCATCGCGGGCGGCGGCAGGCGGCCCGCGTGGTAGCTCGCGGCGGAGGCACTGATGCCCCGGCCCAGATCGATCATCGCGCCTACGATCCATTCCGACACCGAGGTGATGAACCCTGCGCTCGCCTGCGTCACCAGCACGCCATGCCGGCTGGCGGAAGCCACGTCGATGTTGCGGATGTCGATGGCGCAGCGCACGAAGGCCTTGAGCTGTGGCAGCGCCGCGAACAGCGCCTCGTCGCCCACCGTCTGGCGGTAGGAAATGATCGCGTCGCAGTCCTGCGCCAGATCGGCGAGCTCGCGCGAGGAAAGTTCGGCGTCGCTGGGATTGAGGCGAACCTGCGCGATGGCCCGAAGGGCGGCGGTGGCGCGGTCGCCGAAGTAGTTGGCCAGCTTGGCTGGCGGATGGCTGACGAAAACCGTGGTCATGAAAAAACTTCTGTTCGGGAAGAAAGACTGGCCGCGAGCATCATGCCGCCGCAAGCGCCAGGACCGTGCGCCGCCACGAAGGCAGAATGGAAAAATCTACAGGACGCGCCGCATGACCATAACCTCGCAGACACCCGACGCCGCCCGCGCTTACGCCGTCGAAATGCATGGCGACCAGAAATACGGCATCCATCCGTACGTGCACCACCTCGACGCCGTCGCCGCCCTGCTCCAGCCCTACGGCGACAAGGCGCGCGTCGTCGGCTACCTGCACGACGTGGTCGAGGACACGGCAGCGACGGTGGCGGACGTGCGCTCGCGCTTCGGCGACCTAGTCGCTTCCTGCGTCGCGCTGCTGACCGATGCGCCCGGCGCCAACCGCAAGGAGCGCAAGGCCAGGACCTATGCGGCGCTGGCCGAGGTGAAAGGCGACGAGGAACTCGCGCTGCTGGTGAAGGCCGCCGACCGGCTGGCCAACGTGCGCGCCTGCGTGGCCGACGGCCAGCGCGCGCTGTGGGACACGTACCACGGCGAGCACCCGACCTTCAGGGCAGCTGCGTTCAGGGCTGGGCAATGCGATGCGCTGTGGATCGAGCTCGACACGCTGCTCTCGCCCTCTAGCGCCCCAGCAGCGACGCCCTGACAAGGGCCGCGCCCGGTTGGTTCGCCCCTGACAGGCGAGCGATCTTTCGAGGGCAAGGCGCTTGTCGTGGTCCGGACAGACGGGCCACGCGCCCTGCGCCGGCCAGCCCGAGCCTGTAATGGTGCGAAATTGATTGGCGCCCGAATGGACGCCACAGTGCACCGACTTCAGTTCTCCGGAAAGCCAGAAAGGGGTCAGGTTGCTGGCAGCCCCCTATCCGGGCACGCATCCGGAAGAAGTCGGGTACATCCATTTCAGTAACGCAATCAATCGAACTGGAGGGCTAAATGGGCATTGTGTTTGCAGAAAACTGGGACAACATCGATGGACTCAGGGCAAAACATGGCGATTGGTATGAGGACACATACAACACCCTGGGCGATGCCAGCTACCAGCAGATAACCGCCATGCTGAATACATGGGCGGACAGAGAAATTGCCAATGGGCACGCAGTCGAACTGCACGAATTGGCCGTTGCCGTATTGAGCGACAGGCTCAAGGTCACAGTGGAACTGGGCTTCCACCAACGTCAGACTTTCAGGGGGCAGGACTACTTCCACATCACCGTGATTCACCCGGATGGATGGAAAGCCCACCTGTTCAGCCGTGCGGCGATCTATATGGGCAGCGTCGCGCACATCGAGAAAACGATCGAAGGGGGAACCAAAGTTCCCACCGTCTACGAAAAAAGAATCTACGTGCAGCCTCAACAGCCCTACACGCCGTTCGTTTGAGTCTCGCAAGTTCGAGGAAGGGCAGCCCACGGCCGACGGTGTGATGTCAGCTGGCGCATGACGCCATATGAATTCCAGTTCGTTTTCCTCGAACTCCGGCAATAGCTAACCAGCACGCCGATTCGTGAACTCCATCACCCCGTCGTCCACCGAACCGAAGCGCAGGCTCACCAGATCGCGCGCGTAGTTCTGGTACACGCGCCACGGCGCGCGCGAGCCCTGCTTCGGAAACCTGTCCACCGCGCGCTGCACATAGCCCGAAGAGAAGTCGAGCCAGGGCTCGGGCGCCAGCGCCGGGTCCGTGTTGCGCGGCGTGCATTGCCTCCAGCCTCGCTTCTCCATGTGGTTGAGCAGCCGGCAGACATACGCGCAGGTCAGGTCGCTCCTGAGCGTCCACGAGGCGTTGGTGTAGCCGAACGACGAGGCCAGGTTGGGCACGTCGCTGTACATCATTCCCTTGTAGCTGAAGGTCGCGGCCGGTTCCACGCGACGGCCGTCCACCTCGAGCTGCACGCCACCGAGCACCTGCAGTTCCAGCCCGGTGGCGGTGACCACCACGTCGGCCTCCAGCTCCCTGCCCGACTTCAGCCTGATGCCGCCCGGCGTGAAGGTGTCGACGTGGTCGGTGACCATCGAAGCGCGCCCTGCCCTGATGGCCGCGAACAGGTCGCCGTCGGGAACCAGGCAAAGGCGCTGGTCCCACGGGTTGTAGCGCGGCGTGAAATGCGTGGCGATGTCGTAGTCGGGGCCGAGCGCCTGCCGTACGCCGCCGAGGATCATCTTCTTCGCGTAGTCGGGCTTGCGCCGGGCGAGGCGGAAGAAGTACATCGACAGCAGCACGTTCTTCCAGCGCGTGAGGCCGTAGGCCAGCCCGGCCGGGAGGATGCCGCGCAGCCTTCGCGCGATCGGGTCCTGCGCCGGGCGCGCGACGACGTAGGTAGGCGAGCGCTGCAGCAGCGTCACGTGGCCGGCCGTCTTCGCCATCGCGGGCACCAGCGTCATCGCGGTCGCGCCGCTGCCGATGACGACCACGCGCTTTCCGCCGTAGTCCAGGTCCTGGGGCCAGTGCTGCGGATGGACGATGCGGCCCGTGTAGTCGCCGATGCCCGCGAAGTCGGGCGTGTAGCCCGCGTCGTACCTGTAGTAGCCGCTGCACAGGAAGAGAAAGTTGCAGCGCAGGCGCAGCGGAAGCTGCTCGGGGCCGCGCTCCACGTCCACGCTCCAGCAGGCCTCCGGCGTCGACCACGAGGCTCGCACCACGCGGTGGTTGAAGCGGATCCTGCGGTCGATGCCGTGCTGCGCCGCCGTCTCGCGCAGGTAGTTCAGGATCGACGGCCCGTCCGCGATGGACTTCGCCTGCGTCCACGGCCGGAACGAATAGCCCAGCGTGTACATGTCGGAGTCCGAACGCACGCCCGGATAAAGGAACAGGTCCCAGGTGCCGCCGCTGCGCTCACGCCCTTCGAGGATCGCGTAGCTGCGGCCCGGGCAGTGCTTCTGCAGGTGGTAGCCGGCACCGATGCCCGAGAGGCCGGCGCCGACGATCAGCACGTCGAAGTGCTGCTGTTGCTCGCTCTCTTCCCGCATCGGTCGTGCCCTTTCACTTCTTGCCGTCCGTGCCTCCTGCCGCCGGTGGAGTGCTCCGGATCATCAGCCACGCGCTCAATGCGCTGAGCACGGCCAGCGCCGCGCTCGACAACATCACCCAGCGAAAGCCCGCGACGAAGGATTCGGCCACCGCGCGTTTCACGGCTGCCGCAGTGGCCGCGTCCGCGCCCGGAGGGATCGCCGCGCCCGCCAGCTTGCTGCGCTCGCCTTCGAGAAATGCCGTCAGTTGCGCCGTCGCGCCCATCTCGCGCAGATGCCCGGCCAACGCGGTGTCGAAGGCCCAGGCCATGAGCGCGCCGAACACCGCGATCGCCAGCACCGCAGCCGCGCGCGACACCGCGTTGTTCACGCCAGAGGCCACGCCCGCCAGGTCTGCGCCGACCGCGTTCATCACCGTGGTCGTCAGCGGTGCCACCGTCACCGTCATGCCGAAGCCCAGCACCACCACGGCCGGCAGGAAGCCGCTCCAGTAGCTCGCGCCCACGCCCGGCAGCGCGAACAGCGCGAAGCCCACAGCGGCAATCGCCGGCCCGATCACCAGCGGCATGCGCGGCCCGAAGCGGTCGACCAGCTGCCCGGCCCATCCCGAGAGCGCGAACATGATGAAGATGAACGGCAGCAGCGCCGCCCCCGCCACCGTGGCCGAGTAGCCCTGTACCTGGATCAGGTTGAGCGGAAAGAAATACAGCCCGCCGCCCAGCGCCGCGTAGAGCAGCAGCGTCAGCAGGTTGGCGCCGCTGAAGTTGCCGATGCGCAGCAGCTCCAGCGGCAGCATCGGCGTGCGCGCCTTGCGCTCGGCGACGAAGAACGCAACGCTGCCCAGCACGCCGATTGCGAGCGCCGCAAGCACCGCCGCCGAACCCCAGCCCTGCGTCGGCGCCTCGATGAAGGCGTAGACGATGCCGCCGAGCCCGGCCGTCGCCAGCAGCGCGCCCCACAGGTCGAGCCCGCCGCTGGCGGAAGCTCCGCGGCTCTCGGGCACGTGGCGCCACACGATCCACAGCACCAGCAGCGCCATCGGCACATTGATGAGGAAAGCCCAGGTCCACGAGAAATGATCGACCAGGAAGCCGCCCAGCACCGGCCCCACCGCCGCCGTGATGCCGCTGAAGCCCGACCATGTGCCGATGGCCTTGCCGCGCTCCTTCTCCGGATAGGCCGCGCTGATGAGCGCCAGGCTGCCCGGTACCAGCAGCGCGCCGCCCACGCCCTGCACCGCCCGCGCCGCGATGAGTTGCTGCACGTTGCCCGCGAGCGCGCACGCCACCGACGACAGCGCGAAGATGCCGACGCCGATCGCGAAGATGCGCCGCCGGCCATAGTGATCGCCCAGCGCCCCGCCCACCAGCAGCAACGCCGCCAGCAGCAAGGCATACGACTCGACCACCCATTGCGCCTGGAAGGCTGTTGCGCGCAGGTCGGACTGGATGGCCGGCAGCGCCACGTTGACCACCGTGCCGTCGATGAAGGCCATGCTCGAGCCCACGATGGCCGCGGCCAGCACCCATGGCCTGGCAGCTTCAGGACAGTCGCTCCCCTCGCCCTCTCCCGCGCGGGAGCCATGAAGGCCATGAAGAATCAGCGTCTCTTCGCAGGGCGCCTTGCCGATCTGTGCCATGGGGTCTCCTTTTCATGGGATTCCGGTCTCGCACTGCCCCTTCAAGGGGAGAGAAGAAAACTCAGGTCGCGCAGGCGGTCGCCGACGGATTCGCCCGCGCCGCGCTCACGCTGCGCGCCATCGCGGCGGCCGCCGCCGAGGTCACGCGCTGTGCCCCCTGCGCCACCGCGTCCATTCCGCTGCCCACCGCCTCGCCGAGGCTCAGCTGGCAGACCACGGTGCGCGCCTCGTCCGAGCGCCGCAGCGTCCAGCTGAAATTCGCGTCCACGCGGCCGCCCTCGACCGCGTCGAACTGTCGCAGCTGCACCGCGATGCGCCACACCGGCTGCGAACTCTGCCGGCCGCCCTTGGTCACGTCGAGCGCGCCGAGCCGGCCGGCGATGCCGCTGGCCAGCGCGTCTCGCAGCTCGTTCTCGAAGGACGAGGCCCAGCGGTGCTGCTCCAGCACCTCGACCTGCACGCTGCCGTTGGGCTGGCGCACGACCATCTGCGGCCGTGCGAAGCGCTCGGGCACGGCCACGGGCGCGAGCTCGATGTAGAGCGGCGCGGCGCTGCCGAGCGTCGAAGGCGCGGCATCGGCCGCGGCCACCGGGCTTGCCAGCGTGTAGTAGCTGTCGGGCTTGCTCGCGCAGCCCGCGAGCGCCGCCAGCGCTGCGGCCGCCGCAGCCACCGCCACGAATGAAAAGTGGTTCTTCTTCATTTCTTGTTGTCGTCCGGTTTGCCGCGCAGCAGCGATTCGGGATGGCGCTCGAGGTAGTCGGTCAGCACGCGCACCGAGCCTGCGGCGCGCGTGAGCTCCTGCAGCGTCTGGCGCATGTCCTGCTGCAGCGGCGAGTCGTCGGCCAGCGTGCGTTCGGCCGTGTTCACGGTCTTGCGCACGTCCTTCATGGCCGCGGCCAGCTCGGGCGTGACGTCGTTGTTGATGCGCTTCACCGTCTGCTCGGCGGCCGTGAGCGTCTTGTTGAGCGAAGCGAGCGTGGTGCGCAGGTCGCCCGCGATCTGCTCGTAGGGCACCTTGTTGAGCTTGGTCGCGATCTCCTGAACCTGCGACTGGATCTCGTCGAGGCTGTTGGGCACGGTAGGCAATTCGATCGGGTTCTTCGCCAGGTCGATCTTCGCCGGCGGCGCCTTCGGGAAGAAGTCGAGCGCCACGTAGACCTGCCCGGTCAGCAGGTTGCCGTTGCGCAGCTGGGCGCGCAGGCCCTTCTCCGCCAGGAAGCGCAGCCGCTCCTGCTGGGTGGAGCGCGACTCGGTGCCGCTCTCGCCCGCGCGGCGGCGCAGGCGGTCGGGGTAGACCTGCACCAGCACCGGCATGCGGAACTCGCGCTCGGCGCGGTCGAACTCCACGCCGATCGACTTCACCTCGCCGATCACCACGCCGCGGAAGTCCACCGGCGCACCCGGCGTCAGGCCGCGCAGCGACTGGTTGAAGTACATCAGCAGGGTCTGCGAGGGCCCGTCGGGCTCCTTCATGGCCGTGGTCTCGTCCTGCGCCAGCGTGAACGACGCGTTCTCCTTGGCCACCGGTCCCATCGCGTCTTCGGGCGCCTGGAAGGCGATGCCTCCGAGCAGGATGGTCGCCAGCGACTGCGTGCGCAGCGTGAAGCCGCTGGCGCTGAGCTGCGCGTCGATGCCGCTGGCCTGCCAGAAGCGCGTGTTCATGCCCACGAACTTGTCGTACGGCGCATTGATGAAGACGCGCAGCGTCACGCCGCGCCCGTCGCCGTCGAGCTCGTAGGCCGCCACCTGCCCGACCTTGATGCGGCGGAAGTACACGGGCGAGCCCACGTCGAGCGAGCCCACGTCGTTGGCACGCAGCAGGAACTGCTTGCCCGAGTCGTCGCGCGTGACGGTGGGCGGCGTCTCCAGCCCGGTGAACTCGCCCGCCGTTTCCTGCGACACGCCCGCGTCGGCGCCGATGTAGGCGCCCGACAGCAGCGTGTTGAGCCCCGAGATGCCCGAGGTGTCCAGCCGCGGGCGCACCACCCAGAAACGCGAGTCGGAGGCGGTGAAGCTCTGCGCGTCCTTGTTGAACTGCACCAGCACGCGCACATGAGAGCGGTCGCGCGCCAGGCGCAGGCTGGTGACCAGGCCGATCTGCACGTCCTTGTACTTCACGGCGGTCTTGCCGGCCTCCAGGCCCTCGGCGGTCTTGAAGGTCAGCACCACCTCCGGGCCACGCTCCATGATGATGCGCGCCACCAGCGTGATGCCCACCAGCGCGGCCACGATGGGAATCAGCCAGATCAGCGACGGCAGCCATTCGCGGCGGCGCACCACGCGTGGCTTCGGCAGCGGGGGCTGGCCGGATGGCTCCGGTTTGTCCTGGGGTCGGTCTTCTTCACTCATGCTGGTTTCTCGTCCCTGTTTTCATGTCCCTGCAGACGTTGCTCGCGCTGTGCGCCTTCTTCGTGGTCCTGCAGGATGGCCTGGTCTTCCCTGCTGTCCCAGGTGAGCTTCGGGTCGAAGCTCAGCGAGGCCAGCATGGTCAGCACCACCACCGAGCCGAAGGCCGCGATGCCCACGCCCGCGGTGATCACCGCGAAGCCCTGGATCTGCACCAGCCCCGTCAGCAGCGATACCACGAACACGTCGAGCATCGACCACCGGCCGATGATCTCGATGATGTGATAGAGCTTCGCCCGCTCGCGCCGGCGCCAGGTGCTGCCGCGCTGAGCCAGCACCACGAGCAGCAGCAGCACCGCGAGCTTGAACAGCGGCACCAGGAAGCTCGCGATGAAGACGATGGCGGCCAGCCCGTAGGCGCCGGACACCCAGAAATAGATCACCCCGCTCAGGATGGTGTCGTTCTGCGTGCCGAACAGCGTGCGCGTGATCATCACCGGCAGCAGGTTGGCCGGGATGTACATCATGCAGGCCGCGATCAGGAAGGCCCAGGTGAGCTTCAGGCTCTGCGGCTTGCGCGTATGCAGGTGCGTGCCGCAGCGGCCGCAGGCGTCGCCCTCCTCGGCGTCTTTCCAGACGGCGCCGCAATGGCGGCAGGCCATGTAGCCCATCGAGGCGGCGGTGGGAACCTTCGCATCCGCCTCATGTTCGTGGTGGTAATGCTCGCCGTAAGCCGCGAGGCTGCCGAGGCGCTGCCGGAGGTGGCCCTGCAGCTTCTTCATGCCGATGCTCCACCCTTCTCTTCTTCACCAGGTTCCTCGCCCTTCGGCCTGAACGCCATTCCCCAGAACGCACCCGGGTCGAAGGACAGCACCGCCGTCAGCATCACCGTGAGCGCCATGAAGGCCCACAGCGCCGGCCCCGGCACCACGGTCGCCATGCTCGAAAGCTTGACGATGGCCACGAGAACGCCGAGCAGGAACACTTCGATCATTCCCCAGGGCCGCAGCGACTGCATCGCCCGCACCAGCAGTGCGAAGCCCACGGGCCGGTGCTCGCGGCTCAGCGGAACCAGCAGGTACGCCAGGATGCAAAGCTGCAGGAAGGGAAAGAGGATGGTCGTGGCCAGCACCAGCAGCGCCACCACCGACATGCCTTCGGCGCTCAGTGCGACCACCGCGCCGGCCAGCGTGGTCTGGCTGCGCAGGCCCTGCAGCTCGATCTCGACGATGGGAAACAGGTTCGCGATGGCGAACATGATGAGGCAGGCCACCGTCAGAGGAAGGATCCGGCGCTCCTGCTCGCCCGGGTGCCGGTCGAGCTCGGTGCCGCAGCGCGGGCAGCGCGCCACGTCGCGCGGGCGCAGGGGCGTGCGGCCGTAGACCGCATCGCAACCCGGGCAAACCACGGTTTCAGGTACTTCCGTCATGGGTGAGTACCCTAACTCATTCAGCCGCCGTGGCTTGTCGTCTTGAGCCGCAGGCTGCTGAAAACCGCCGCCACCGCGGCAAAACTGGCGGCCAGCACCAGCGCGACCACCGGCCCGTGGCCCCCGTGCGGGCTCCAGATGCTGAAGACGCCCGCCAGCACCACGGCGCCCAGTGTCTGCCCGGTGAGCCGGGCCGTGCCCAGCATGCCGCTGGCCGCACCACTGCGGTGCGCCGGCGGCGAGGTCACGATGGTGTGGTTGTTCGGCGACTGGAACAGCCCGAAGCCAAGCCCGCACAGCGCCATGCGCCAGGCGATGTCGGCATTGCCCGGATGCGCCGGCAGCGCCGCCAACAGGGCCAGGCCCGTGGCCAGCAGGCCCAGTCCGATGCCGCCCAGCAGCCCGTCGGGGTACCGGCCGATCAGCCGCCCTGCGATGGGCGCCATCACCACGATGGCCAGCGGCCACGCCGTGATGAGCAAGCCCGCCTCGATGTGGCTGCGCCCGTACACCTCCAGCAGCAGGAAAGGCAGCGCGATGTAGGCCAGCATCTGCGCGCAGAAGGCGGCCACCGAGGTACTCATCGACAGCGCGAACACCGGAATGCGCAGCAGGTCGATCGGGAAAAGCGGCACCGCTTCCCTGCGCTGGCGGCGCAGGTAGATGAAGCCCACCACAAGGCCCGCCAGCAGGATGCCCCAGGCCGAGGCCTGCGAGCCGCCGCCCTGAACCGCGCCTTCGCGCACGCCGAGCCGGTCGACGCCCAGGAACACCAGCGAGAACATCAGCACGTTCAACGCCACGTCGACTGGCGAGAAGCGCAGCCCCGCGGCGGGCGGCACGCGGTTGAAAGGCAGCGCCTTCATGCCCAGCGCGAAGGTGACGAGGCCCAGCGGCACGTTGATGGCGAAGAGCCAGGGCCAGGAAGCCACCGACAGGATGGCCGCCGCCACCGAAGGCCCCGCCACAGAAGAAGTAGCCACCACCAGCGAATTGATCGCCATGCCCTTGCCCAGCTGCGACGAAGGGTACGTGAGCCGTACCAGCGCCGCGTTCACGCTCATGATGCCGGCCGCGCCCAGGCCCTGGAACGCGCGCGCCGCGATCAGCGTGCCCAGCGAGTTGGCAAAAGTGGCAGCCAGCGAAGACAGCGTGAACACCGCCATGCCGACCAGGTACACGCGCCGGTAGCCCACGAGATCGCCCAGCGAGGCCAGCGGCAGCAGCATCACCAGCGTGGCGATCTGGTAGGCGTTGACCACCCAGATCGATTGCGAAGGGCTGGCGTTGAGCTCGCGCGCGATGCCCGGCAGCGCCAGGTTGACGATGGTGCCGTCGAGCACCGCCACGATCAGCCCGAGGATGATGACCAGCATCGCCCAGCCGCGCTCCGGCTGGGACAGCCCGTCGACGGGCCTTGGCGCCATGTTGCCGCCGTTGTTGTTGTCTTCGGCGGCCGGGAGCGCGGCGCCTGCGCGTACCGTGTTCATCAGGCTCGCTGCGCCCTTCCTGTCTTTGCTGCCTTGCCCGTGGGCTCCGAGCGCACGCCGCCCAGCGTGAGCCAGGTCAGCACCAGCGCGATGAGCGCGCCGCCGGCCATGCCGGCCACCATCGGCAGCGGCCTGCCGTCGGTGAAGAGGCCCACCACCGCCATGGCCAGCGCACCGGTGAGCATCTGCAGCGTGCCCAGCAGCGCCGAGGCCGTGCCCGCGATGGCGCCGTGCATCTCCAGCGCGAGCACGCCGGTGGTCGGGATCACCAGGCCCATGAAGCCCGAGGCGATGAAGTACAGGACGATGAGCACCCAGATGCTGTCGTCGCCCATCGCGAAGTAGGCGAACATCGCGATCATCGCGGCGCCGCAGCACACCACGCCGAACTTGACGAGATTGACCAGCCCGTAGCGCTCGCCCAGCGTGCCGGTGAACTGCGAGGCGCCGATGAAGGCGGCAGCGTTCACGCCGAAGGCCACGCTGTAGAGCGCGGGCGAAAGACCGTAGTGGTCGATCATCACGAACGAGGAGTTCGCGAGGTAGGTGAAGAAGCCCGCCATCGCGAAGCTGCCGATGAACACCAGCCCGAGGTAGTGCGTGTCGCGCAGCAGCAGCCAGTAGGCCGACAGCGCGCTGCCGAGGCTGCTTTCCACGCGCTGCGAAGCCGGGCGGGTTTCGTCGAGCAGCTTCACCATCATGGCCAGGCCCGCCACGGCCGCGACAGTCACGGCCCAGAACACGCCGCGCCAGCCGGAAAAAGCGATGACCGCGCTGCCTGCCAGCGGCGCGAGGATCGGCGACACGCTGAACACCAGCATCAGCAGCGACATCAGCCGGGCCGCGTCGGTGCCGGTGTGCAGGTCGCGCACCACCGCGCGCGGAATCGCCATGCCGGCCGCGGCGCCCAGCCCTTGGATGAAGCGCAGCACGATCAGCGTCTGGATGTCGGTCGCCAGCGCGCAGCCGATGCTGGCGAGTGCGAACAGCAACAGCCCTGCGTACAGCGGCGGCTTGCGGCCCACCATGTCGGAGATCGGCCCGTAGAGCAGTTGCCCCGCGCCGAGCGAGAGGAAGAAGGCCGTGAGGCTCATCTGCACCGCGCCGATGTCGGCGTGCAGGCTCTGTCCGATGGCGGGCAGCGCCGGCAGGTACATGTCGATGGCGAATGGCCCGATGGCCGAGAGCAGGCCCAGCAGCAGGGCCATCTTGAAGAAGGGGGAAGAACGCATTGCAGCGATTGTCGCGAAGCACGGCAATCGCTGCAGGCGTGGGGTCTGTGCCGGCGTGCGCCCTGCCCTTGCTAATTCCTGGCAAAGAATCGCGCGGGCACAGCGCTGTAGAACACAGCGTGCATGAGTCGTTTCGTCTTACTGCTACTTGCCTTGCGGCGGCTTGCCGGCGGGCCAGAACACCAGCGCGCGCAGTTCGATGCTGCGCCGCGGCGGCGCCTCCTGCGAACCCGTCGGGTCCTCGAAGGCGGTGTGCGCGGTGTAACGCGCCACGCCCTGCTCGAGCGAGTCGTAGATCTTCAGCAGCAGCGCCTCGTCGGGTCGAAGCCTCGGGAACCAGTACCAGCGGTGCTCCGGATTCCAGGTAAAGGACCAGGTCTCGCCCACCTTGTCGGGATAGACGAGGTCGCTGGGCACGAGGTCGTTCGGCGAGATGGAACGCGCGTCGCACAGTGCCAGCGGCAGGCGCTCCACCGTGGCCAGCGGGCGCCACAGGTTGACGATCGCGAAGCGGTTCTTCAGCCGCTCCTCGGCCTCTTCCGGCGGCAGGTGGTCGCGCACGCGGCGCGGCGCGGAGACGAAGGTCTGGTCGTTGTGCACGCGGCGCACCGGCTCGCGCAGGTCGGCCGTGCGGCGCGAGCCCTGTGCGCTGTCGCGCAGCGTGTGGTCGAACACGACGATCTTCTCGGCGCCGGTCACGTCGCGCAGCAGCGCCTCGGCCTCGCGGTAGTAGATGTCGCGGATCGCGGCATCCTGCGAGAAATCGACGAGCACGCTGCGGTGCGAGATCTGCGTGAAGCCGCTGCGGTCGAGCGTCAGCTCGTTCAGCGCCACCAGCGGGCGGCCGTCGCGGATGGTCACGCGGCGCGCTTCCAGTTCGCCGGTCACCCAGGGCGTGCCGGACGGAGGCTCGAATGTGTAGCTCACGGGCCGGCCCTGGCCCGCCTTCAGGTAGTTGAGCTCGGCCTCCACCGAAGGCAGGTTGGCGGCCAGCATCTGTCCATTGGACCCAACGCTCATGCGACGTGACTCCTCGAAACGGTTCCTCTGCAAGCGAACGCAGAGGCTATACCCGCGCCATCGCGCGCGGAACGAAACAAAGGAGATAACCATATTCGGCGGCAGGTGGTGCCCTGTCGCGCTTGACGCAGCACCCGGCTTCACTGCATGCGCCGTGCCCGCTACGCTATCGGCTTCCCGGACAGTCCATAACAACTCGCAGCATTCGTCATCCAGGAGAAGATCGCCCATGGCCCTCGCCCGCACGGTTCACGCCGACCTCTTGCGCGTGTTCGTCCTCACGCTCGTGTCGCTTTTCGCCATTCCGGCGGCGACGCTCGCTTTCACCGAATACGCGCTGCGCTCGCAGGACGCGGAGTTCCTGCAGGCGATGGAAAACCGCATCGCCAAGGATGCACGGCTGTCCGCCGCCGACAAGGCCGAAGCCACCGCGTTCTACCGCACCCACCAGCTCTCCAGGGCCTGCGACGCCACCGCCCCCGAAGACAGGAACTTCCACGACAAGGTGTGCAGCCCCTATTCGATGCAGTGGCAGTTCCACTGGGCCGACCGCGCCGCCATCTGGACCATCGTGCTCGGCGCCGCGCTGCTCGCCGCGGCGCTGGTGCTGGGCGCACTGGCCTTCGCCAACCGGGGCCTGCGCTACGCCAGCTTCGTCGCGGGCTGGCGGCTCATGACGGTGTCGTGCGCGGTCGAGGTGGTGCTGCAGAGCGCGATGCTGGTATGGCTGTCGTTCTGGCTCACCGCGTACTTCTGGCACAGCTACTACGTCAAGCTCATCGCGCTGGCGGGCATCGCAGCGGGCGCGGCGGTGTTCTATGCGATCTACACGCTGTTCAAGAAGCTGCCTTCGGGCAACGAGATCGAGGGCGAGCTGGTCTCGCAGGCCGACGCGCCGCGCCTGTGGGAGCGCATCCGCCAGCTCGCCGGCCGCGTGAAGACGGCACCGCCCGACCAGATCGTGGCCGGCATCGACACCAACTTCTTCGTGACCGAGGCTCCCTGCGAAGTCAAGGGCCGCACGCTGCATGGGCGCACGCTCTTCGTGAGCCTGCCGCTCTTGCGCGTGCTCGACCAGACCGAGGCCGACGCGGTGCTCGCGCACGAGCTCGCCCACCTCGGCGGCGGCGACACCCGCAGCAGCGCGGCGCTGGGCCCCAAGCTGCTGCAGTTCGACCAGTACACCTGGAAGATGCGAAGCGGCGGCCTCACCATCGTGGCGCACTACCTGCTGCGGCTGTACCGCATGATCTTCGCCTTCGCGCTGGCCCGCGACAGCCGCGAGCGCGAGTACAGGGCCGACCGCGTGGCCGCCGGCCTCACGGCGCCGCACGCGATCGTGCAGTCGCTCATCAAGATCTCGGCCTACGCGAGCTACCGCAACGACGTGGAGCAGAAGCTCTTCGAGCAGGACCGCGAGCACGACGGCGCGCTCGGCATCGCCCGCTTCGTCGCCGACGGCCTGCCGCCCTACGCCAACTCCGAAGCATTCATCGAGGCGATGAAGACGGCCGGCGTGCCGCACCCCTACGACAGCCACCCGCCGCTGCTGGAGCGCATGCGCAACGTCGGCCACCACGTGCCCGAGAGCGCCTACGGCGGCATCGTCGCGACCGCGCCGCAGACCTCGTGGGCCGACGAGATCGAGACCGCCGGCGCCATCGAGCAGCGCCTGTGGAGCGAGTACGAGCAGCGCTTCGTGCAGAACCACGAGCTGAGCCTGGCCTACCGCTACGAGCCGGCGACGGAGGAAGAACGCGCCGTGGTGCTGCGCCACTTCCCGCCTGTGGGCTTCGAACTGAAGAACGGCGAGCGCGTCGACATCAGCTACGAGGGCATGCACCCCAGCGCGGACGGCGGTTCCACCATTTCGTGGGACGAGGTCAAGAGCCTGACCTACAAGGACGGCAGCTTCGGCGACACCCTCATCGTCACCCACCACGACAAGGGCATGCTGGGCGCCCGCACCACCAAGGTGAAGCTATCGGGCCTCGGCAAGCAGAAAGAGAACTTCAAGGGCGTCGTCGGCCACTACTGGCGGCGCCACCAGATCATGAGGGCCCAGCAACAGCAGCAACAACAAGCGTGACGCCGGCGGCCGCGGCCGCTCCCCCCTTTCCTCCGACCAGCCTCCACAAAACCATCCAACACAGGAGACAAACCAACCATGAATCCCGTCGAACAGAGAACCATCTCGAAGATCAGCTGGCGACTGCTGCCGCTTCTGATGGTGAGCTACTTCATCGCCTACCTCGACCGCGTGAACCTCGGCTTCGCCGGCGCGGCCATGTCCAAGGACCTGGGCTTCACCGCCGCCGTGTTCGGCAGCGCGGCCGGCATCTTCTTCCTGGCCTACTTCCTCTTCGAGGTGCCGAGCAACATGGCGCTGGAGCGCTTCGGCGCGCGCCGCTGGATCGCCCGCATCATGTTCAGCTGGGGCATCCTCTCGGCCGCGCAGGCCTGGGTGGGCGGCTCGACCAGCTTCAATGTCGTGCGTTTCCTGCTGGGCATCGCCGAGGCCGGCTTCTTCCCTGGCGTGATCTTCTACATCACGCTGTGGTTTCCGGCGGCGTACCGGGCGCGCATCGTGGGCTGGTTCATGTTCGCCATACCCATCTCCACCGTGATCGGCTCACCCATCTCGGGCTACATCCTCAACATGGACGGCATCGGCGGCATGCACGGCTGGCAGTGGCTGTTCATCCTGGAGGCGGTGCCCTCGCTGGTGCTGACCTTCTTCGTGCTGATGTACCTGCCCGACGGCCCGAAGGACGCCAAGTGGCTCACCGACGAGGAGCGCAACTGGCTGCAGCGCACGCTGGACGCCGAGCGCGCCAACCGCGAGTCGATCAACAAGATCTCGTGGAAGCAGTCGCTGCTGAACCCGCGCGTGATCGGCCTGGGCTTCGTTTACATGGGCATCACGGTGCCGCTGTACGGCCTGAGCTTCTTCCTGCCGCAGATCATCAAGGGCTTCGGCGGGCTGGGCAACGTGGAGATCGGCTTCATCAATGCCTTCCCGTACCTGGTGGGCGCCATTGCCATGCTGTTCTGGACGCGGGCATCGGATGCGCGCAAGGAGCGCAAGTGGTTCCTGCTGATTCCGCTGGCCTGCATCTTCCTGGGCCTGGTGCTGGCCGCCCAGACCTCCGCGCCGGTGCCGAAGATGGCCGCCGTGACGCTGGCCGCCTTCGGCATCTTCAGCGCCCTGCCCACCTTCTGGACGCTGCCCACCGCCATCCTCAGCGGTACCGCCGCCGCGGCGGGCATCGCGTGGATCAACTCCATCGGCAACCTGGGCGGCTACATCGGCCCGACCATCTTCGGCACGCTGAAGGACAGGACGGGCAACGACTTCTACGCGGTGCTCTTCCTGGCGATGCTGTCGGCGGTGGCCGTCGGGCTGGTGCTGATCATCGG
>Ga0102593_1001155_pt3 | contig 21915 bp, 25 predicted proteins | sample AraplaCol_mMS_r2_2_FD_76862 | JGI IMG/M metagenome (GOLD analysis project Ga0102593, IMG submission 76862) | Arabidopsis root microbial communities from North Carolina, USA - plate scrape MF_Col_mMS_r2 (SPADES assembly) (version 2) | ecosystem: Host-associated > Plants > Roots > Endosphere...
TTACTATCTGAAAGCGCAAATTCAAGGGACGCACGAGGGAGTAGACGCAGACAAGAGGGCTCCCGAACACCGTCCGGGAGCCCTCTTCCTCCTTAGGGATTTACCGTTCAGGCCGCGTACGACATGCGTCCGGCGCTGGTTCCGCCGGCAGCCCGTAGTCTGAAATTGGCAAGCAACGTGCTCAACTGCCGGCTTTCGTCGGCCAGCGTCTGGCTTGCAGCCGTGGTTTCCTCGACCATCGCGGCATTCTGCTGCGTCATCTGGTCCATGTGATTGACCGAAGTGTTGATCTCGTTGAGCCCCGTGGCCTGCTCGCGAGCCGCAGTCGCGATTGAAATGACGTGATTGTTCACGCGGTTGACCAGTTCCTCGATTTCGAGCAACGCATCCCCAGTCGAACGCACGAGCGTCACGCCGTTGTTTACCTCGCTTGCCGAGGTGCTGATCAGCACTTTGATCTCCTTCGCTGCATTGGCGGAGCGCTGTGCCAATTCGCGCACTTCCTGTGCGACCACGGCGAACCCGCGTCCCGCCTCGCCCGCGCGCGCTGCCTCCACTCCGGCATTGAGTGCGAGGAGGTTTGTCTGGAAGGCAATCTCATCGATGACGCCGATAATCTGGCCGATGCGGTTCGACGAATCCTCGATCCGGTTCATCGCGGTGACTGCGTTGCGGACGATATCGCCAGACTTGCCGGCGCTGGTCTTGGTTTCCGCCACCATCTCGCGGGCTTCTGCTGCACGTTCGGAAGCGGTCCGCACCGTCGCAGTGATCTCGTCGAGAGCTGCCGCCGTTTCTTCCAGCGCAGCCGCCTGCTGCTCGGTACGCTTCGACAGATTGTTGGTCGCCTCGCTGATGTCGCCGGCGCTGTCGTTGACGACGCTGGTCGACTCCGCGATCGCCCGGATCACGCCGTTCAGTGCGTCCACAGCGGAATTGAAGTCGGAGCGCAGCTTGGCATAATCCTGGCCGAGATCGCCGATCGACACGGTCAGGTCGCCCGCAGCCAGTTTCTCAAGTCCCGCGCCGAGCGACTGGATCGCGAAGGTCTGGCGATCCGCTGCCGAGCGCCAGTTGGCCTCGTTGCCGCGACGCTCCTCCTCGATCTGCAACTGGTGCTGGCTCTCGCGATCCCGCATCAGGGCCCGCTCGCGGACGGAATCCCGCAGCACAAGGAGAGACTTCGCCATGGCGCCGATCTCGTCGCGCCTGTCGTGGTCGACAATATCGACGGCGCCGGCTTCATCGGCAATGGCGTTCATCGCACCCTTCAGCCGGGCGATCGGCGCCGTGACGCTGCGCACAATCCCGAAGGCCACGGCGATAATCACGATCGCGCCGACGAGGCAGGCGCCGGCGGCCCAGATCGCATTCTGGCGATAGAGCGCCGCAAGATCGTCAGCATAGACGCCGGTACCGACCACCCAGCCCCAGGGCTCGAAACCGACCACGTGAGAATATTTCAGCACAGGATCCGCTGCACCCGGCTTCGGCCAGTAGTAGTCGACGAAGCCCTCACCGCTCCTCTTCACGGTGTTGGCGAACTCGACGAAGATGAACTTGCCAGTCGGATCCTTGTTCTGCGACAGGTCCGTTCCGTTCAGCTCCGGCTTGATCGGATGCATGATCATCGTCGGATGCATGTCGTTGATCCAGAAGTAGCCGTTGTCGCCGTAGCGCATGGCCGAAATCACTTCCTTCGCTGCACCCTGCGCCTGCTCCCGCGTCATCGCGCCGGATTGTTCCAGCTTGTAGTATTTCTGGAAGATGGCGATGGCCGTGGCATCCATTTGCGCAAGACCGTGCTTGCGCTCGCTCTCCAGCTTCGCGTGCGAATAGTTGAGGAAGAAGGTGATCGCGAGCACCAGAATAGCCAGTGCCAGTGCCACGAGAGAATAAAGGCGGGTAGAAATCTTGACGTTACGCATTGAGCCCCGGCAGTTCAGAATTTAATAATGGTCGAATACTGCTATGCGGGTCTTACCGGATGGTGAATTTGAATTGGATTTTATTGAACTGCCGTAAGGCGAGAGATTTCGCCAGGGACTCACTTCTCGCGACAAAGCATTGATTTATTTCAACAAGCTTCCGCCCATACAAACACGCTAGGTAAGATCTTATAGAACTATGGTAGCAGTCTGCGGCGTTGTACGCATCGCCACCGGACCAGGCCGCGTTTCGCTTTAAAGGCATCTGCGCTAGGGTCCCTCGGAATCGTTGTCCCCGTATCACTGAACAGGAGCCTTTCATGACCGACGCCAAGCCGAATGGCGCGCTGACCCTTCGCACAGTGGCCATGCCGGCCGACGCCAATCCAGCCGGCGACATTTTTGGTGGCTGGGTCATGGCACAGATGGACCTTGCCTCGGGCATCACCGCATCCGAACGCGCCAAGGGCCGCGTCGTCACCGCTGCCGTCAAGGAAATGGCCTTCGCCCTACCGGTGAAGATCGGCGATACGCTGTCAGTCTTCACGACTATCGAACGCGTCGGCCGCACGTCGATCACACTGTCGGTCGAGGCCTGGGCGACCCGCGCACGATATAACAACATGGAAAAGGTGACGGCCGCGACCTTCATCATGGTCGCCCTCGACGAAAGCGGCCAGCCGACGCCGGTTCCCGCGGAGTAGGCATGGAAACGGTCGCCTCGCCGGAGGTCTTTCTCCACATCAAGGTCGTGATGGGGATGGTGATCTCGCTTAGCCTTGCGCGGCTGCTGACCGGGATCGCCGGCATTATCCAACACCCCGGAAAGGCGAAGCCCTATGCCGTGCATCTCGGCTGGGCGGCCTCCATGTTCCTCTTCATCATCCACATCTGGTGGTGGGAGTACCGGCTGCAGGCCGTACCGGTGCTCCATTTCGGCGTCTATTTGTTTCTCATCTGTTTCTGCGGGCTGTTCTTCATGTTGTGCGCCCTGCTCTTCCCCGCTTCGCTGGATGAGTACGGCGGCTACGAGGAATATTTCTACTCCCGCCGCAAGTGGTTTTTCGGCACGCTCGCCATCACCTATGCTGTCGACATCGTCGATACGGCGATCAAGGGAGCCGATCACATCCAGTCGCTCGGCTGGGAGTTTCCGGCGCGCAACGTCGTCTACATCGTACTCTGCTGTATTGCCGCCTGGACCGGAAGCCGCCGCTTCCACACTGCTTTTGTCTGGCTCAATCTCGTCTATCAGATCAGCTTCATTTTCCGCATCTACGATGTCCTCGGATTATGATGCGCAACTTTTTGGTTGCCAATTGGTCGCGGATATGCGATTAAAAAGGCAACCAGGAGGTTGCTGATATGTCTGATCGCATCGAGAAGATCATCGAACTGAACGCGCCCGTCGAACGCGTCTGGAAGGCCATCACCGATCACCGCGAGTTCGGCGAATGGTTCCGCGTCCAGCTGGACGGACCCTTCGTGCCGGGAGAGAATTCGACCGGCCACATAACCTATCCCGGCTACGAGCACATCCGCTGGCAGGCGACCGTCAAACGCATGGAGAAGCCCGAGCTCTTCTCCTTCACCTGGCATCCCTACGCCATCGATCCTGATGTCGACTATTCCGGCGAACCGCCGACCCTCGTCGAATTCCGCCTGGAGCCGACGCCGTCAGGGTCGCGCCTGACGGTGACGGAGTCAGGTTTCGACAAGGTCCCGCCGCATCGCCGCGAGGAAGCCTTCCGGATGAACGACGGCGGCTGGGCCGAGCAAATGAAAAACATCAAGGAATACCTCGATCGCTAACATTGAATTCCGCCGCGACAATGCGGCCCCCCTGTTTGCCGCCTTGGGAGACCCGACGCGCCTGTCGCTGCTGACAACCCTCAGCGACGGGTGCGAGCGCTCGATCGCCGGCCTCTCCGCCGGCACCGAGCTTACCCGCCAGGCGATAACGAAACACCTGCATGTGCTGGAACAGGTCGGCCTCGTCCGCTCCACCAAGGTCGGGCGGGAAAGCCATTACGCCTTCCAACCCGATCGGATCGGCGAGATGCGCGCGTATCTCGACAGCGTCTCCCGGCAATGGGACGACGCGCTCGAGCGCCTGCGCGCGTTCGTGGAGCGTTAGGCCCCTGGCGTGCAGCAAGCCACCAGTCAGACCTCAGGCGCGGAAGATGAACGATGCGCCGATCGCGATCAGGGCGAAGCCAATGGCGTGGTTCCACGTCAGGTTCTCGCCGAGCCAGAAGACGGAGAAGCCGGAAAAGACGATAAGCGTGATCACCTCCTGCATCGTCTTCAGCTGTGCCGTCGTATAGACGGCCGAACCGATACGGTTGGCAGGCACGGCAAGGCAGTATTCGAAGAAGGCGATCGCCCAGCTGACGACAATGGCGATATAGAGCGCCGCGCCTTTGTGCTTGAGATGCCCGTACCAGGCGAAGGTCATGAAGATATTTGAGGCGAAAAGCATGACAACCGGCCAGATGGCGGTTGGGCTAAGGGCAAAAGGCATGGTCGATTCCTGGAGTTAAAGGTGGCGGCAGCATGTATCGCCAATTTTCTGCTCCGCAAGGGGTTACCCCATCTTGTCGCCTCATGCACGCCCGGTAACTGAAATCGATGCCCGTCAGCCAGCCTCAAAAGCACAATCCATGATTGATGTTGATTGGTGTCAATTCCTCCAAAGCTGTGCGCCTAATAGGGAAGGCATCCGCAGATTGACAGTCCGATACGCTGCAACGCAAGGCACTGCCGCGCATCGCCGGTCCGGATGGCCTCACCAGACGTCTGCCGGAGGGGACGCGCCATGGACACGATCACAGATATCAACAAATCCAGTTTGGCTGGCCTGCTTGCGGCGCTCGCGACGGCGAAAATGAAGGTCGGTTCGATCGCCAATGCCGATGGCAGCTATACCGTTACCTACGAGCCCTTGCCTTCCGCATCGGACGGAGCCCAGCTCAGCGAGACTATGCCGAGCACATTGCCAACATGGATAGCCCTGCCCCGGCGCCAGCAGGCGCGCATGGACCCTTCGTCCACGCCCGCGCGATCGCGCCGAAAACGATCCTTTATACCGACGCGGACGGGCGTGACGAAATCCGCGAAGGCGGCTCGCGCTCCTGGCGTAATTGCAACGCCGGCAATATCCGCAAGGGCGACTTCTCGATCAATTGCGGCGCCATCGGCGATGACGGCAGCTTCGCGATCTTTCCCGACGAGGAGAGCGGGAAGGCGGCGATCATCGCCCTGCTGAGAACGACCGCCTACATCAAGCTCACCCTCAAGCAGGCAATCTTCCGCGATGCGCCGCCGAACGAGAACCAATCCGAAGACTACGCCAAGTTCATTCGTGACAAGACCGGCATTGCGCTGACGGCGGTTCTCGCCGACCTCAAGATGGACGACTTCCGCAAGATCGCGAAATTCATCCAGGTCGTCGAGGGCTGGAAACCTGGCACAATCAGGCCGAACGGACCGCCTGCGCCGCTGATCGGCGCAGGCGCGGCCATCGGCGTGGCGGCGTCGGCGGCGTCGGCCACGCAGGACTGGATGGCCATTGCTCGCCGGGAAGCTGCCCTTCCCGCACATGAACGCAGCCAATGGCCTGATCCCGGAGAGAACCCGCGCATCCTGAACTATTTCAAGGTCTGCGCCCCATGGTTCGAGGTTGATGGTTGCGACGAAGTCGATTGGTGCGCCGCCTTCGTCAACTACTGCCTTGTCACGAGTGGGCACATGGGCACCGACCATCCAAGCGCCCGCTCCTTCTTCTGGAACAAGAAGAAGCAGTTTCATGTCCTTCAAGCCCCGCAACCAGGCGCGATCGCGGTTCGCCGCTACGCCCCCTTCTCCGACACGAGCTGGGCAACGGGAAACGGCCATGTCGGCTTCGTGGTCTCCTGGACCAGCACGACGGTAACGCTCCTCGGCGGCAACCAGGGCAACACGATCTGCGAGAGGACATTCCCCCGTCTGGAGAAGAACGCAGCAGGCGCAAAGCAATCCGAATTCGTCGCCTTCCTGATGCCGGTCATCGTGTAGCAGCGGGCCCCGATCCGCGGAATGCCTGACGACGCCGAGGACCAGCGCTGCGTCGTCAGTCCCTATTGGACAAGATAGCCAAGGACTGCCGCGTTTATCAGGTCGATGAAGAAGGCGGAAACGAGCGGCAGAATGATGAACGCCATGCTGGAGGCACCGTGAACCTTGGTGACCGCTGTCATATTGGCGATAGCCGTCGGTGTGGCGCCTAGCGCGATACCGCCAAAGCCGGCGGAAATCACTGCAGCGTCGTAGTTCCGCCCCATCGCCGGGAACACGACGAAAAGGATGTAGATGACGGTCACGCACGTCTGCGCCCCGAGCACCAGGATGAGCGAGAGCCCTAGGCCGCTCAAGGCCCAGAGCTGCATGCTCATCAGCGACATCGAGAGAAACACGTTCAACGAAAGATCGGATATCAGCGACAGCGCACGGCTCCGCGTCGGCCATGGCAGGCGTGGAGCCGCCAACGGGACGACATTGGTCATCACGATGGCCACCAGAAGGCAAACGACGAAAAGCGGGAGCTTGAAGCCGGTCTCCTCGATCACCTCCTCCAAGGCATATCCCGTCAGGATCGCGATGTTGGTGACGAACAATGTCCTCAACAGGCTGACCGCGCTGACCTCATCGTCATGTTCACGCGCCGACTTATGCGACACCCCGATCGTCAACTCTTCGTTCGCCGCTCCGCTCAGGTGGTATCGGGCGATCAGTCGCTGTGCGATCGGCCCGCCGATAAGGCTGGCGATGACAAGGCCAAGCGTTGCGCTGGCAATGCCGACTTCCATGGCGTTGGTGACCCCGAAGCGGCTCGAAACGATTGGAGCCCAAGCGATCGTTGTGCCGTGTCCGCCAATGAGCGAAATCGAGCCGAGCAGAATGTCGATGCCCCTGGGCAGGCCGAGCGCCGCGCTTGTTCCAATGGCCGTCAGATTCTGGATGATCAGGAAGGCGACCGTTATGACCAGAAGGATCAGAAAAGGCCTGCCGCCGGCGGCAAGATCGGTGAGCCGGGCGTTGAGACCGATACCTGTGAAGAAATAGAGAAGCAGCAGATCGCGTGCCTGAAGCGCGAAGCTGATCTCGATGTCGAACAGCGTGTATGCGAGGAGCGTCACCGCCGCCGCAAGCATCCCGCCTGTCACCGCCTCCGGAATGCTCCACCGTGTCAGAATGGGGAAAAGATGGTTCAGAGTTGCCCCAACAAAGAACACCAGAATTGCAATCGTGAAAGACAGTAGCCCCGGAACCTGAATTGCCGCCACGCGCCACCCTTCCCCAAGATTCGCCACGTCTGCCGCGGCGACGGTTTGCTGCCGGAAATCTGGCACACGACGCGGGATTGAGCCAGAAAAATACGCGCGATACTGGCAGGGAAAACGGCCGCGGCATCCCAACCTCAGGGACTTCTGCCGCGACGCCGCATTTTGGAATCCTTGAACCTTCATGCTCACCTTTGAAAAGGGCGTGCATGGAAGACGAAGAGCGATGCATTGCCGCCGCTCCTCGCCCAGCCTATGCCGCACCACCCGGCTATTGCCTCAGGTCAGGTTCTTGCGTCGCTCGAGCTCGGCCGTAGTCGGCTGCTCGAATTCGAACGAGCCGGTGACGATGTCGCCGTCACGAACATACTTGTTCGCAGTAACGCCGGAGCCCGAAACCCGCGAGCTGACGAGCTTCAGTTTGCCCGGAAAGGCGCCGTCACCGAACAGCTTCTTGCCCTTGCCGAGCACGACGGGAAAGAATGAAATATTCAGCTCGTCGACCAGGTCGTTCTTGAAAAGCGTCTGCAGGAAGTCGGTTGACCCTTGTGTCAACAGGTGCGGTCCATCGCCGCCTTTCAACGCCTTGAGCGCGCCGACCACATCGGCACCGAGCACCTGGCTGTTCTGCCAGCTGGGCACAAAGTCCGGGTTGCGGGTCGCGACATATTTGGTGATCCGATCGAAAAGTGGACCGATCGGGTCGTCGGCCGCGACATAGGGCCAGTGCGCGGCGAAGATGTCGTAGGTCTTGCGGCCGAGCAAAAGATCGAAAGGATTGGCGAACATCTCACCCACGGTCTCGCCCATCGCCTCGTCGAAATAGGGAGCGGCCCAGCCGCCATACCTGAAGTCGCCGATCGGGTCCTCGTCCGGACCGCCCGGCGCCTGCATGATGCCGTCAAGACTGACGAATGCACCAGTGATGATCTTCCTCATGCCTGTTCTCCTTTGTGGCCGTTTAGGCTGCTGACGGCGGCTTTCTCGAGCGAGCCGGCCGGTGTTGACGACTTAATTGCTCTTGGCGAGAACGCGGCCGGCCATGGCGGGATGGATCTCGAACACTGGGCCTGCCTCGGACTCGCTCGCTGACATTAGTCTTGTCTTCGTATTGCGCTCAGCTGAGTTCTTGGGCGAGCCCGATGAGAACCCCTTCAGGCCCCCTGATATAGCAGAGTCGATATATATCTTTGTACCGGACGACTTCGCCCACGAGTTGCGCGCCGCGCCTGCGGAGCCTTTCAAGCGTCTCGTCGATGTCGTCCACGGCGAACATGACGCGGAGGTAGCCTAGGGCGTTGACCGGGGCGTTCCGGTGATCTGCGACGACATCAGGCGCAAGGAAGCGGGAGAGCTCAAGCCGGCTGTGTCCATCGGGTGTGCGCATCATGGCAATCTCGACACGCTGATGGGCCAGTCCAGTGACACGTCCGGCCCATTCTCCCTCGATCGTGGCCCGCCCTTCGAGCTCGAGGCCGAGCTCGCGAAAGAATTCAATCGTCTCTCCGAGGTCTTCGACGACGATTCCTACATTATCCATACGCTTGAGCGCCATGCTTCCAATCTCCAAGGTGTCGTTCCAATCTACAAGGTGTCGCCTAGTACTGTCCGCGTCAGACGCTTGAATCCGGACGGCCTCAAAACGCCACCCGGCTTTCAAACGTCTCTTACACTCCAAGGACGATCGCCCATGCGACGTGCCGACAACCGTCTGAGATAAAATCGAACCTGTAAGGCGCTATCCTGTCGGGCGTCGTCGACTGGGCGAAGTGACCTGAAGCCGATGACGAGGCCTCCTGCAATCACTCTCGTTCCATCCGCACCTCAACAGCAAACGCCGCCAGTTGATGCACGCGGACACAACCGGAGCGTTTACCACAAAGCGAACGCCCCAATTTCGGTACGGAAATTTCCGCCAAGCCTCTAGTTATAAATAGTTATCGCGACAAAAGGTAATTCGTGAAATACATATATAGGTTGCAATCGCGCAACCAAGATAAGTAAGCATAAATAGATCGATACCGGCAAAGCGCCCGTCAGCTGTCTGGCGGCGATGATACCGCTTGCGAAAGAACGATAGCCTGAGACCTCAGACATATTGAAGACAACAGTAGATCAATCGTCGGTCTGAACAGTTACCGCCATGCGCATTGACATCCTAGGCCGACAAGCCCTGTGGAGAGAAGCCATGCCTTTTGAGCTTACCCAGCCGCTCTCGTGGGAGAGCGCGGCAGGAGACGCAGCGGTGATGCTCGACGAGCTCCAACCGAACATCGTCAAGGCGCACACCCGCGAAATTCCTGGCCGTCCTGTTCCTGAAATTCAACGACCCGGCCGGCGGCCGGGCCCTGCTGAAATCGCTGTCGCAGCCACCGGCCGGCGCGCCGCTCCTGAAAGCCGCGCGGACTCACTTGATGGAGGTCAAGGCGTTCAAGGCCAACGGCCAAGGGAACCCCCTATGTCGGAGTCGGCATCACGCGCCACGGCTACACGGCCCTGCAAGTCCCCGACCCGACGATCCCGCAGGACGGCTCGTTCCTGGCGGGCATGAAGAACGCCGCGCTGAACGACCCGGCTCCGGCGAACTGGGATCCGCATTTCCGCGGGCCGCGCAACCGGGTTCTTGCCGCAGTCCATCAACTGATCCAGGCCGCCCACGGTGTTCAGATCCTCGGCGAGGAAAAGGGCTACGGTCTGCACAACAAGAACGGCGACGGCATCGAGCACTTCGGCTACGTCGACGGCCGCAGCCAGCCGCTGTTTCTCACCGAGGAAATAAACGACGAGCGGCTAACCGCCGACGGCACCAGTAACTGGGATCCGGCCTTCGGGCTGAACCGCGTCATCGTCCCGGATACCGCGGCGCCCGATCCGACGAGGCATTTCGGCAGCTACTTCGTATTCCGCAAGCTCGAGCAGAACGTCAAGCTGTTCAAGAAGCAGGAGAAGGCGCTGGCAAAGCGGCTGCATCTGAGGGGCGACGACGCCGAGCGAGCCGGCGCCATGCTGGTCGGCCGCTTCGAGGACGGCACGCCGTTGACGACCCAGATCGCCGACGGCAACCACCATCCCGTTCCCAACGACTTCAACTACAGCGATCCGAACGGCGCCAAGTGTCCGTTCTTCGGCCATATCCGCAAGGTCAACCCGCGCGGTTCCGGCGGCTTCGAGCCGGTCGAGGGCGAGCGCCTGCACATCATGGCGCGGCGCGGCCAGACTTACGGCGTGCGCACCGACCAGCCCAATGACGGCCGGATCGACAACAAGCCGAGCAAGGATGTCGGCCTGCTGTTCATGGCCTTCAATGCAAACATCGCGCAGCAGTTCGAATTTGCGCAAGGGACATGGGCAAACAATCCGGGCTTTCCCCGGGTGCCCGCAGGCGCCGGCAGCCCCGGTCTCGACCTGGTGATCGGCCAGAGCCCCAACCCGCGCCCCGATATCGATTGTCCGGCGCAATGGGGCGGCTCGACGATGACCACCACGACCGCACCGCCGCAGGCAGTGACCATGAAGGGCGGCGAATACTTCTTCATGCCGTCGCTGGCCTTCTTTCGCAGCCTCCCCTAGCCGGTCGGTTCCCGTTTACGCATCGAACACTCCTCACCCCTGTGCCCGTGGCAGGGGTGAGCCGCAAGAGCGAGACCGAGTGCGTGTTCGCACCCGACGTCCCAGACGCCCAAGCTTTTCAGCCACTATACAGCCCGCATGCAAATGAGGCGCACATCATCTGCCGCGACGGGCTTCCCTTTTCTCCGGGCCGCGACACTTTTCCTGGTGAAACAATTGGCGGTTACGCGTGACGGCGACCGGCGCCACCGTTGGCCGCCCAACATCGGGAGGAGGACATGGCGGAAACCACAGTCAATGTCCGCTACATGGTCGATGATGTCGAGGCAGCCATCGCCTGGTACACGACGCATCTCGGCTTTTCCGTTCTGACGAATTACGCTCCCGCCTTCGCGGATGTGCGGCGTGGAGCGCTGCGGCTGCTGCTCAGCGGACCGACCAGTTCCGCGGGACGGCCGATGCCGGACGGCGAACTGCCCCGCCCCGGCGGTTGGAACCGCATCCATCTGATCGTCGACGATCTGTCGGCGGAAGTGGCGCGCCTGCGCGGCGCCGGCGTCCAGTTCCGCAACGAGATCGTCACCGGACCGGGCGGGTCGCAGATCCTGCTGATTGATCCCTCCGGAAATTCCGTTGAGCTCTTTCAGCCGGCACGCGGATGACGCCGACCTGATATCCGCAAGCAGCCGTAACGCCGATGATCAGGACCGGGTGGCTTCAACGCCGCCTGGACGCGGCACCCCCGCCACGTCACGCGTCGCTCCCCCATCAGTACTCTTTGCCCCTTCACTTTCGCGGTGACTCTCGCCATATTCCGCCCATGGCCAAAACTCCGAAGAAATCCGCCGCCCCTGTTGGCTTCGAGGAAGCCCCGCAGTCGTCCTTCGAGGGCGCTCCCCTGTCCGGTTCCGTTGCCGACTGGGTGAAGCAGCTGGAGGCCGATGCCGAGGCGTCAAGTGTCGAGACGCAACGCCAGATCGCCTCGAAGGCCGGCAAGCACCGCAAGAAGGTCGAAATCGCCGCCTCGAAGTCGGCGCGCGGCACGTCGATGGGCGGCTCGACCGATCCGAAGACCCGTGCGGCCGCCGGCCTCAATCCGGTGGCGGGCATGGACACGACGCTGGAGGAAGCCGCCTCATTGCAGGCCGGCACCGCCGTCACCGCCACTGTCGAGGCTTTGTCGGCGCTGATCGAGAGCGGCAACCCGCTGCACAAGAACGGCAAGATCTGGACGCCGCACCGCCCCGCCCGGCCGGACAAGTCCGAAGGCGGCATCTCGATCCGCATGAACAGCGAATATCAGCCCGCCGGCGACCAGCCGACTGCCATCAAGGACCTCGTCGAGGGCCTCGGCAATGGCGACCGCAGCCAGGTCCTGCTCGGCGTCACCGGCTCCGGCAAGACCTTCACCATGGCCAAGGTGATCGAGGAAACCCAGCGCCCGGCCCTGATCCTGGCGCCGAACAAGACGCTCGCCGCGCAGCTCTATTCCGAGTTCAAGAACTTCTTCCCCGACAACGCGGTCGAGTACTTCGTCTCCTACTACGACTACTACCAGCCGGAAGCCTACGTCCCGCGCTCCGACACCTATATCGAGAAGGAATCCTCGATCAACGAGCAGATCGACCGCATGCGCCACTCGGCGACGCGCTCGCTGCTCGAGCGCGACGACTGCATCATCGTCGCCTCGGTCTCCTGCATCTACGGCATCGGCTCGGTCGAAACCTATACCGCCATGACCTTCCAGATGAACGTCGGCGACCGCCTCGACCAGCGCCAGCTGCTCGCCGACCTCGTCGCCCAGCAATACAAGCGCCGCGACATGGATTTCCAGCGCGGCTCCTTCCGCGTCCGCGGCGACACCATCGAAATCTTCCCGGCCCACCTGGAAGATGCGGCCTGGCGCATCTCCATGTTCGGCGACGAGATCGACGCCATCACCGAGTTCGACCCGCTGACCGGCGCCAAGACCGGCGACCTGAAATCGGTGAAGATCTACGCCAACTCGCACTACGTCACCCCGCGCCCTACGCTGAACGCCGCCATCAAGTCGATCAAGGAGGAGCTGAAGCTCCGTCTCGTCGAACTCGAGAAGGCCGGCCGTCTCTTGGAAGCCCAGCGCCTGGAACAGCGCACCCGCTACGATATCGAAATGCTGGAAGCGACAGGCTCCTGCCAGGGTATCGAGAATTATTCGCGCTACCTCACTGGCCGTGACCCCGGCGACCCGCCGCCGACGCTGTTCGAATACGTCCCCGACAACGCCATCGTCTTCATCGACGAAAGCCACGTCACCATCCCGCAGATCGGCGGAATGTACCGGGGCGACTTCCGCCGCAAGGCGACGCTCGCCGAATACGGCTTCCGCCTGCCCTCCTGCATGGACAACCGTCCCTTGCGCTTCGAGGAATGGGACGCCATGCGCCCCGACACGATCGCCGTCTCGGCCACCCCCGGCGGCTGGGAGATGGACCAGTCAGGCGGCGTCTTCGCCGAGCAGGTCATCCGCCCGACCGGCCTGATCGACCCTCCCGTCGAGGTCCGCTCCGCCCGCAGCCAGGTCGACGACGTGCTCGGCGAAATCCGCGAGACCGCGGCCAAGGGCTACCGCACCCTCTGCACCGTGCTGACCAAGCGCATGGCCGAGGACCTAACCGAATACCTGCACGAACAGGGCGTCCGCGTCCGCTACATGCACAGTGACATCGACACGCTGGAGCGCATCGAGATCATCCGCGACCTCCGCCTCGGCGCCTTCGACGTGCTCGTCGGCATCAACCTCCTGCGCGAAGGCCTCGACATTCCCGAATGCGGCTTCGTCGCCATCCTCGATGCCGACAAGGAAGGCTTCCTGCGCTCCGAGACCTCGCTGATCCAGACGATCGGCCGCGCCGCGCGTAACGTCGACGGCAAGGTCATCCTCTATGCCGACAACATCACCGGCTCGATGCAGCGCGCCATGGACGAGACCGCGCGGCGCCGCGAAAAGCAGGTGGCCTACAACGAGGAACACGGCATCACGCCGGAGAGCGTCAAGGCGAAGATCTCGGACATCCTCGACTCGGTTTACGAACGCGACCACGTCCGCGCCGACATATCGGGCGCCTCGGGCAAGGGCTTTGCCGATGGCGGCAACCTCGTCGGCGGCAACCTGCAGACCCATCTCAACGCGCTGGAAAAGCAGATGCGCGACGCCGCCGCCGACCTCGACTTCGAGAAGGCCGCCCGCCTGCGCGACGAGATCAAGCGCCTCAAGGCCGCCGAACTCGCGGTCATGGACGACCCGATGGCACGCGAGGAAGCCCGCTCGCAGGAAGGCAGCGGCAAGAAGAGCGGCAAGCCGGCCGCAGGCGGCGGCTCGCTCTTCACCAAGCCCGGCCTCGACGACATGGGCCCCGGCACCGACACCGAAACCCCGCTCTTCCGCAAACCCGATCTCGACGATATGGGCCGCGACGTCGCCGACCCCGCTGGCAAGAGCCTCTTCCGCCGCAACAGCCTCGACGAAATGACCGTCGGCCGCACCGAAAAGCCGGTCGCCGGCCACCTGCCGGACAAGCCCGACGCCGCCAAGGGCACGAAGCGCTTCTCACGGCTGCTGGAAGGCCAGCCGGAGCGCGACGACGTCAGGCCGCTTGTGCGCGGCAAGGCGGGCGTGGGGAGTTATGAGGATCCGGTGGACCAGAAGCGCAAGGGGCGCACGAAGGGCAAGACGGGGCGGCCTGGGCAGTGATCGCCTCGGCCAGACCATTCCCTCTGTCGCGCCACCACCCACACTCCCCGTCATCCCGGACTTGATCGGGGATCCAGCAACCGCGCGTCCGCGCGGTGAATGAATCAGCAAACAACAACAATCTCCGCGCGATGGACATCGCGCCGCTGGGTGCCGGATCAAGTCCGGCATGACGGCCATCGCTGATTGCATTCTATCTCAGGAACACGCATCATCCGCTCATGAAGGGCTACGTCTACATCCTGACTTCGCAGCGCAACGGCACGCTCTACACGGGCGTGACATCCAACCTGCCGCGCCGCCTCTTCGAGCATCAGACCAACCTCACCCCGGGCTTCACCAGCCGCTGCGGCGTCAAGACGCTCGTCTGGTTCGAGGAATACGACCTCGTCACCGATGCGATCGCTCGCAAAAAGACCATCAAGAACTGGCCGCGCAAATGGAAACTCGACCTCATCGAGACAATGAACCCCGACTGGCAGGACATCGCCCATTTCCTGCACGGCCCCTGAACTCGTGCCCACAACACCACCTCATCCGCGCGGCACTCGTCGCCAACTTACCCGTCACCCCGGACCTGATCCGGGGTCCAGCGCGCTCAAGTCCTTCAGCGCGAAAGACTCTCTTGCACCGCAGAAGCGGCGCCACTGGATGCCAGATCAAGTCCGGCATGACGGAGTGCAGAACGAGCATACCAAGGCAAACTCTGAGGTCGGACACCGCGCTCAAATCCTTGAGCGTGGAGACTCTTTGCACCGCCGACGCGGCGCCACTAGATGCCGGGTCAAGCCCGGCATGACGAAAGTGAGAACCCGCAAAGCCATTTAAGCGAACAAACTCGTCGACCTCACCGTCACCCCGGACCTGATCCGGGGTCCTCACGTGGTAATATTTCTCCAAAGCAGTTCTAATGCAGGCTGTGCAAAACCTGGTTTTATCTCTGGTGGTGTGTTTGACTTTTTCAACCACAAGGATCATGCATGACGGGAACACGGCGACCTGGAAGTGATGGTTCGGCCACATGGTGCGATCGGCAACAAGGTCCCGATCGCACTGATGAATCCGGGAGGCGCAACCAGCCCGCCCCCCTGACACAAGCCGGAAAACTCCAGCCTCCACTGGTCCAACGTTTGGGAGCGGATCATATTGATGTAATATCTCCAGAATTACTATTTAGTAAACTGAGCGAGATCAACGTGGATGATATTATAGCCGAGTTCAGCAAGGTCCGTTAGCCGGTCCTATCGGCACACGAGCGGGCCTCCGCAATAGAGGCCCGCATTGAGAAGTGCGGAGATCAGCGCATGTGAGCAAATTTATGCGCATGATTTGATGGGCCTACTTTCTTTCCTTTTACACGTTAGGTGAAATTCTACTCGAAATTCATCCCCACCCCTCCCAACACATGCCATCATCCCTCTCGTCCCGTCACGGATACACCGCAAGGCGTTGCGGCGAGGCGGGACCGGCGCGGGTGTGAGGGTCGGACGCAAAACCTCATGCACCGGGTCCGCAGAAAATGGTCTCCCTCCGGGGACGGCGGCGATCGCGCGAATGCGGCGTCGAGTTGAGCCCCGGACGTGCCTGTGTGGCACACATGGCCCCCAGGAGCAGTGAAGCTTCCTCGGGCAAGGCGGCAGAGGGACCGGAGTTGACGGCATAAACCGCCGAACGGGGCGCTCGACAGCGCCATTTTACACTTTTCAGATGAGGCTCTTTCGAGCACCCCGTCCGAACCCTGTCGCCCGCACGGGCCGGCAAACCGATGCCAGGATCAAACCACGGGCGAAACCAGCCGCGTGAAGGCAATGCCGCGCGCCGCAGCCGGCGCACCGGCGAAGGAGAGACGGAGGCGCAGACATGATGGGATCCGCAGGGAAAACGGACGAAGCGACGATGAGCGAATGGGAACGCCGGATCGGCGACTACGGCACGCTGAGGCTGCGCCTGCGCACCGCCGAGATGCTCGGCCTGCCAGCGAGGGTCTGCGGCGTGCGCAACTGCCGCCGCACGCGATCCTGCGTGCTCGTCTTCACCCACAACAGGCTGCCGCTCTGCTACACCATGCTGACCGAGGACGAGCGGAAGGCGCATGACGAGTTCTTCGATTTCGCCGCCAGCGTCTACGAGGCGGCGCAGTCCGGCCATTTCGGCAATCTCTACCGGCTGCTGATCGACAAGCCGCCCGAGTATCACTATGCGGTGACCAAGATCGTCCGCCACGCCCTGCCGCCCGGCCATCGCGCCCATGGCGGCCTCGACGCGAACGACAGGATCAGGGCCGGCCAAGCGCCCGCCGCGTGGAGCTGGAAAACACGTTTCCGGCGATGACCGCCGGAGCGGTACGGCGGCGCGTGCTCGTGTCGGACGATCTCGCACCGGACTGCAAGGCATCCTCTTCGGCAGCGCCGCCCGTTAAACTTGCTTCAACCCCTGGGTGGCATACCTGCCCCGGCAGCGCATAAGGAGACATTGCATGGCCTTCGTCGGCTTCAGGAACACCCACAACAACACGATCTATATCAACCCCGAGCAGGTCATCTACGTTTCCTCCTTCGAGGAAGACGTCACCATTGTCGCCTATGCCGTCACCGATGCCAGCGGCAAGCCCGTCGTGTCGCATGTGCGCGGCAGCGCCGACATCGTGCAGCACAAGCTCGCCAGCGCGGCTGCCCGCTAGGATTGCGCGCTCGAGGCGGTCACGGCCGAGGGGGCAAAGGCGCGCGGCGGTGCCGTTCCGGCACAGTTTCCGGAAACGGCACAGCAGTGGCTGTGAATGCTTACAATTCGTCAAGCGTCTGAATCTTTGGCGATTCCCGCTCCGGCGATTCTGGTGCCACAATATTGCCGCTTGCCTTTTGCTTCGAATGCTGTCACCAAATGCGGCTCTCGGGCATTTGCATGCCGGTGACTGGACTGATGTGGTAAAGCTTTCCGGCAGGAAGGCAGCGTGGGGGACACCCGCGTACGTAGACGTTCTTTCCCCGTTCGTGAACTACTCGACTGACCCTTCGCGCGCTGAATTTTGATGAGGGAGCGCGAAAGCTAAAGCCGTCCGTTTCCTCTCGCGGGGGATGGATACCAAACAGACTAAGGGAAAAGGACTATCCCAATGGCCACCAAGGGCACCGTAAAATTCTTCAACCAGGACAAGGGTTTTGGTTTCATCACGCCGGAAGGCGGCGCGAAGGACGTTTTCGTCCACATCTCCGCGCTCCAGGCTTCTGGCATCCAGTCGCTGCGCGAAGGCCAGCAGGTCACCTTCGACACCGAGCCGGACCGCATGGGCAAGGGCCCGAAGGCCGTCAACATCTCGGCTAACTAATTCATTCTCTGCTTCGGCAGGAAAGAGAACGGCGCTCCGCAAGGGGCGCCGTTTTTCGTTTGGCCGGTCGTAGCGTCACCCTAGGCGCTGACCGTTTCCCGCGCGCCCTCGAAATCCACCGCCGCAAAGGCGGCTGCGATCACCTCGGGGCCTGCTCCCACCTTGACCGCGTCGGTCGAGAGAATCTGTCGGTAGCGCCGCGCGCCAGGCAGCCCCGTAAACAGCCCGACCATGTGCCGCGCCACCTGCTGCAGCCGCCCGCCGTTGGCGATATGGCGCTCGGCATAAGCCATCATCCGGCCGCGGATATCGCCCCAGTCAGCTTCGTCGGCAACCGCGCCATAGAAGCGATGGTCGACATCGGCAAGAATCGCGGCGTTCTGGTAGGCCGCACGCCCGAGCATGATGCCGTCGACGTGGTTCAAATGATCAGCCGCCTCGTCCAGCGTCTGGATGCCGCCGTTGATGCCGATAAAGACATCGGGCCGCGCCTCTTTCGTGCGGTAGACAATCTCGTAGTCGAGCGGCGGGATTTCCCGATTCTCCTTCGGCGACAGGCCCTTCAGCCAGGCCTTTCGGGCGTGGATCCAGACGGCGTCGGCACCGGCATCGAGCACACGATCGAGAAGATCGGGCAGAGCCGCTTCCGGATCCTGCTCGTCGACACCAATCCGGCACTTCACCGTGACAGGCACGTCGGCCACCGCCTTCATCGCCGCCACGCAGGCAGCCACCGTCTCCGGTGTCAGCATCAGGCAAGCGCCGAAGGTGCCTGACTGCACCCGGTCCGAGGGACAGCCGACATTGAGATTGATCTCGTCGTAGCCGTAAGGGCCAGCGATCCGAACCGCCTCGGCAAGTTTCGCCGGATCCGACCCACCGAGCTGCAGCGCCACCGGATGCTCCGCTCCGTCGAAGGACAGCAGCCGTTCGCGCGGCCCATGGATGATCGCATCGGCCACCACCATTTCCGTGTAGAGCAGCGCATTGCGGCTGATCTGCCGGTGAAAATAGCGGCAATGGCGATCGGTCCAGTCGATCATCGGCGCAATCGCGAAGATCGGCTGGCCCGACGTCAGGGCCTCGGCGTAGAAATTGGATGTCGTCATGCCGCGCTCATAGCGTAAAGGCAGGCAAAACGCCAGTTTTCCTCACGCAAGGCAGCCATGTCAGGATGCAAGGCGATGATGATGCTGCGTTGTCGAACCACGCGTTCCCCCGCCGTTGCTTTCCGTCTAAGATGTCAGGACTCACGAACAGCAAGAGCGTGCAATGTCCCTTCCCGCCACCGTCATCCCGCTTCCGCATCCCGTCCTGCTTCCCGTCGAAGGCACAGCCGAGGCGTTCCCGGTACGCCGCGTTTACTGCGTCGGGCGTAACTACGCCGACCATGCGATCGAGATGGGCCATGACCCGAGCCGCGAGCCGCCGTTCTTTTTCCAGAAGAACGCCGACAATCTGCTGCCCGCAGGCAAGGACTTCCCCTACCCGCCGCTGTCCAGCGATGTGCATTTCGAGGTCGAGTGTGTGCTGGCGCTAAAAGCCGGCGGCCAGGATATCGCCGCCGACAAGGCGCTCGACTGCATTTATGGCTACGCCGTCGGCATCGATTTCACACGTCGCGATCTACAGGCCGAGGCGAAGAAGCTCGGCCGCCCCTGGGAAGTCGCCAAGGCCTTCGAATATTCAGCACCGGTGTCGCCTATCGTCCCGGCAAGCCAATTTGGGCATCCCTCGGCGGGCCGTATCTGGTTGGAATTGAACGGCAAGCGCGTCCAGGATGGCGACCTCAACCAGATGATCTGGAAGGTGCCTGAGATCATTGCCGAACTCTCGAGACTCTTCATCCTGGCGCCGGGCGATGTCATCATGACCGGTACGCCGGCAGGCGTCGGCGCCGTAAAGAAGGGCGACCGTGTCGATTGCGGCATCGACGGCATTTCCACGCTGTCGATCAACGTGGCCTGAGGGGAGACGTCATGCCTGTCTACGCGCTTGGCGAATTGATGCCGGACCTGCCGCCATCAGGCAACTATTGGATCGCCCCGGATGCCCATGTCATTGGTCAGGTGTTACTTGGCGTCGACGTCGGCGTCTGGTTCGGTGCAGTGCTGCGCGGCGATAACGAGCCGATCACCGTCGGCGCGGCGACGAACATCCAGGAAGGCGCGATGCTGCACACCGATCCGGGATTTCCCGTAACGATCGGCGAAGGCTGCACCATCGGTCATCACGCCATCGTCCACGGCTGCACGATCGGCGACAATTCCCTAATCGGCATGGGTGCCACGGTGCTGAATGGCGCCAAGATCGGCAACAACTGCCTCGTCGGCGCAAATGCGCTGATCACCGAGGGCAAGGAGTTTCCGGATAACTCCTTGATCGTCGGCTCGCCGGCGCGCGTGGTCCGCACCCTGGACGAGGCGGCGATCGCCGGGTTACGCCGCTCAGCCGAAAAATATGTCGGCAACTGGCAACGTTTCGCGCGGGACTTGCGCCCACTCTGAACTGTTAGAACAGCAGACCGACGCCGGTCACGTTCTTGACGGCCATCTTCACGAGATCGAAAACGGCGTTCAGGATCTTCTGCGCGGCGACATAAAGGAGGAATTCGAACTCGGCCAACGCGCTGTTGAGATTGAGTTCGAGAAGATGCAGCGTCAGGTCAGCAGACTTGGCGGTGATCGTCTCGCCGCAAGCTGCGCCATGACCTTGGCGGTCTTCTGCGCGATGAAACCCAGCTGGTAGGTCATCTCGTCGCGAATGGCGGTCCATTGGCCCTTTGCCGTCGCGGCAGCGACGGACAGCAGGCCTTCAAGCAGTTCTTCGGCAGATTCCGGTGCGAAATTCGCGTCAACAGACATGGCTGTCCCCCCTATTTCAATGACCCTTCGATCGTTCTGGCTATGCCGCAGGTGTTCTGAACGATCGTAATATTGTCCGTTTCGTTGGCCAGCTGACCCTTGGCCTCGAACCTCGCCCGAGAAGCTTCGATCGCCTGCCGGCAGCGTTCGATGTTGTCGGCCACGAGCTGGGCGGCGCGCGCAGATGGTTTGCCCTGGAGATAAGCCGTGCGCCGCCCTGCGATATCGCCCGCGTCCTTCACCATGGCGAGAGCTTCGATGTAATATGGCTCCACGTCACGATAGCGGGCACGTTGCGGCGCTTTCGTCTCCACCGTGGTTTCGATTTTCGTCAGGCTCGAATGTGCGCCGTCAAGCTTCGTATAGACGGCCTCGTTGTAAACAGGCGCAAAGATGGAACATCCGCTGAGCGGAATTGCCAATATCAGCAAAGATAGATGACATTTCGGCATGTGTGAGTCCCCAGCCCCGCCGAACATCATAAACCAGCTACAAATACAATCAATACTTACATAAACAATAATCAGCAATCATAGAGAGAATTTGGTTGAGCGGTCAGGCCTAAGCGGCACACGCCTCACACAGACCACGGATCTCGATCGTGGTCTTCTCTGCCTTGAACTTCTTGCCGCGCGTCCAGTCCATGAGGCGGTGATCGACCTCGTGGTCGTGGAACTCCATGACATGCCCACAGCTCTCGCAGATCGCGAAGGCGACGATGCCGTGACTGTGGCAGTTCTGGTCCGGATGGGCGCAGGCGACGAAGGCGTTGATGCTTTCCAGCCGGTGCACCACGCCATACTCGAGCAGCTTCTCGAGGGCGCGGTAGACCTGCAGTGGCGCGCGAAAACCATGATCGCGCAGCTTGTCGAGGATCGTATAGGCGCTGAGCGGTCCGTCCGCCTTTTCGAGTACCTCGAAAACGAGAGCCTGGTTCTTGGTCAAAGCAGGTGCGTTCATGAACGTTGTCCTTCCAAGGCCTGCCCGCGCCCGCGCCTCGGCAGCAGGCTCAGAATGAAAAGGATCAGGGCCGCGACGACGATCGAGGGGCCGGAGGGCGTGTCGTAGGTCAGCGAACCGAACAGCCCGCCGACCACGGCGACGGCGCCGATCAGCGAGGCGAAGACCGCCATCACCTCAGGCGTCGAGGCGAAACGGCGCGCTGCGGCCGCCG
>Ga0102593_1001558_pt1 | contig 21896 bp, 18 predicted proteins | sample AraplaCol_mMS_r2_2_FD_76862 | JGI IMG/M metagenome (GOLD analysis project Ga0102593, IMG submission 76862) | Arabidopsis root microbial communities from North Carolina, USA - plate scrape MF_Col_mMS_r2 (SPADES assembly) (version 2) | ecosystem: Host-associated > Plants > Roots > Endosphere...
AAGGGAAAGAGGTGAATTTTTAATAATTTTTTTATAAATGTGAAAAAAAAAAAAAAAAAAAACAAGGAAGTGGTTAGCAAAAAGAAAGCAAGATCTAGGAAGAGGAAAATTAAATCAAAGGCATTTCTAAGCCCTGAATTGCAATAATAGAACGAAAGCAGAGGGGGAAAAGGAAATGTGTACATGATATGTACCTCAATCGACCATGATATCATTGCCAGTTGATACTACCACTAATATGTCTGCATGTCAAGATACAGTATGTACAGTATGTACATACTATTGTAGCCCTCCTCTTACCGAGTCCTTGTACTAATTGTCACTCGATTCTCTTACCTTACTGATTATGAATAAACCGTTGGAAAATTTCACTGCACTCGCTATAACATTCCCGTGGCCGAACTACTCCGGACTTGAGAAGTCTAGTTCCACTTAACTATGTCCCCCACGACGATCGTCGCAAGAGAAAGCAGGACAGATGAGAAAAGCAACCATAAATCCCAACGAAATCCTAAGCTAGTCGTTAGTGCAGCTATTGTCTAGTTCCAGACTGCGCTCTTTCGCGCAGGCTATTCCCGTTAATACTCCGTCCCCGCAATTCACCCCCTCAAATCCGGGAACATTACGAGAGATCGCAATACATCCACTGTGTGAACCCGGAATAAAAAGTCCCTCCTCCAGCAAGGGATAGAGGGGACCCATGACGCGGCGTCTGCAACGCGGTAGAGTTTCTCGTCGGCCCCCCGTCCTAGATCGGAATCTCCCCAGCTCATCTACATATCGTCTCTTCCGATAGACCTGCCTCTTTCTTGGCTTGTCGTCCCTACTAGCTTTTCTAGCTTCTTCCCGTATGGGTCCCCGAAAAAGGTTCCCGAGTCATTTTTTTCCTTCCCGTGCACTTTAGTACGAAGTAGATGTGGCGATTCCCATATTTACAACACTCAACTCCCTGTCTCTTCCCTTCAAGCCGAAACTAGGTTAAAGAAAAAGGAAATAAAATGTCAAAGTTCAGTCTCTTCTCAAATCTATCAAAATTCTAGCTGTTTTCTCAAGGATTAGAACTTTATTTCACTGGTCTCTAGCGGGGCCGAGGAGAAGCAAGCAAGCAAGCAAACACCACTAGAAAGAATCCCAAGGATTTGGGTGACAGATCGGCTCAGAGCTGAGGACATGGATGACCTGTTGCGAAGCACAGATTCAACCAAATTAACGATTCCAAGAGCAGAAATGGCACAACCCTGTTCAGATTGAGTCCCTGTAAGTTCCTGACACTAGCAGAAGGGATGATCTAGTGTATGATAGACTTTAATGTCGCTAGGGCATTGGACCCTGATTCGCGGATGGTATAGAACGAGAAACAAGGGGAGCCATTCCCTTGGGCCATGTATTCTATACAGTAGGTAATTCCATGCTGACAAGTAGCCTGTCATTTTACATAGTACATGTTCACCGTCTTTGAAACTCGCACTGAATTGCAGGACTTGTCGCTCTCATTACTTTTTTCCGACAGGCTGGTGCCGAGTAATCATGAATTTGCCTTTACCGCTCACTGTGTATGTATGCATAGTACATTAGACGGCACACTAGGCAGGAGGGTCTGCATGAGGCTTTTTTCTTACTTCATCTCTTTTCTCTCCCGTTGGATATTCTTATTATCGGTGGCGATGACGATGATGAAATCGGAAGGTCGAAAACAAATGGAAGGGACAATAACAACGCCTCTTCACAAGATGCCGGCTGGCCTCGGCAGAGCGAAGTTAAACGTTTTCGTGTCTTTTGCCTCCGATCAAACGCATAATATTTTATTGGCACATCCAAGAAGGGAATTCCCGTCGAAAATCATCTAGTTGGCCAAGTGCCATGTACCTGTACTCCGTGTCTGTCTAAGTTTCAGCTTTGTATACCAAAAAAAGACTACCATTGTTTTGAAAACAAAATGAAGCAATAAAAAGAGGGAAAAAAAAGCAAAAGCTAGAGCACCTCGGTGGTATCTGCTCCTGAACGTGGCGATCCACCCAAGGCAATCTTAAATCAGCGATCCTCTGATCCGCTTAGCCTGATTAGCTATAGAAAGGGTTCAAGGCGACCCAGGCCCAGCCACGAGAAAGTAAAAAAGTCACAAATACCGAGGGAATATCTACCAGAAAGAAAATAGCCCGTAGAGAGAACTAACAATATGTAACAGATTTGAAAAGATTTTCAGATCGACAAAGTGTGGTTTGCCTCGTGAGAGCTTTTCATGTACGATGCAGGCCGATATCCCTCATCGCTACGTCTGTGGATGGGAGGCTCATTACTTCCACAGCCAATGGCGCCTCTGGCGGCCATGAAAGTGGTCCCTCACTGGCTATAGCTGTGCTGCAATGCTCGCAGCCCTGCAAATGACCATCCTCAACTGGAAACAATCAACATTTTCCACCTCAGCCATTGGCGTAATCAGGCGTTTTCTGCGGCGTGGCGTGCTGTGCTCTGGCGCTACCAATGCATCCTCGAAGAGCCCACGTCCAACACGCGATGAGTGGAGCACCCTTCTTGCTTTTGCACCGCCATCATTCATTTGGCCCCCTCTTAAGTGGAAAGGGGTATTTGTCCACTTTTTTGCATACTATGTCCTATGTGTACGTACTCTGTCGTCGTATCTCTTTTTTAAATTAATTTTACCGGAGAATGTAGGGAAAAAAAGGTCGTCGGTGGCATCGACGGAAGGCGTTCGATAAAAGCGAGGTCTACATAGTGCATATAGTAGCGGATCTGATGATCCCAAACCAGTTAAATACACCGCCATCATCATGAGTATTCAATACTTCAAATTGAGATAACTTGAGTTCTAAATTGACTTACGCAATAGAAGAATAGGGTCAAGTGACCTGGGAGGAATGAATTGTGAAAAGAAAACGAAGAGGGAATAAGAAGAGGCAGAAACAGAAACTGTGCAGAATATGCAGAATAACAGTACTAGTAACAGTATTTTGCAGCTCGATAACAGACAGCCCGTTCAGAACCTATCTGTGGCAGTTGGAGGGCCCCTTGATATACAACAGCCAGCGTGAAATAGGCAGTCATTGGACATTACCATATCTGACTGTGTCATAGCCGAGTCTCTTCCCAAAGATGACCGAAGGAGAATGTTTCCGAGCCAAGGATGCGAACAGGGATGGTGATTTATTGTCATTGTGATTGACATTGTTATTTTTGCTCATTTGCGGGTCCAAGCTATACTCCGAATAGCAGTGTATCCTAGTACAATTCCTTGTCTTTCGTTTGATACCAAGATCCCCCCTGGTGAAAAGTGCCTCGCATTCATTGTCACGCGTCGGGATATTGTGATAGAAGCTGCATATCCGACGGGATCTTCGTAAAATAAAAAAAGGTTCACAACTCACCTCGGCTTTCATAGGGCGAGCTACCCCGCATTCTGGAAATGGCTGTGCGAATGATGCAATCGGAAGGTGTGGCATCTACGAAATTTCGACGTGAGATCGAAAGTCAAATGATGTTGTAAATGACATGAAAGCTAGCAAGCTAGTAAACTACAATAAACCTACTCGACACAGAAAGGACCGGAACAATACACAGCATGATTCATTCGATTACTGCCGGTTTCTTTGAATTTTGTTTTCTTTTCTTCCTTTTGGGATGGAGCATATCCATGCACTGTATGCTCGCAAATGCTTAACTTTACCCCTGTGAACCCATGTGAAGCTAGATTTCAAAAGGAGCAATAGTAGAGCGGATTGATGATGGGGGCTAAAGGTTACACTTCGGTTCCAAAGGGGCGGAAGCCAGGGAGAGAGAAACATAGAAGAGAGAAAAGAGTCATCTCGATGAGGTATGTATCAGACTGTTTGGCGAGATTACTGGCACAGAATAATCAATCCACCGAATGGCGTGTTTCTGTTTGATGACTCAAACTGCGGGTTTGTTGTTCTTTCTGAAAGTCAAGTATCGACCAACGAGATTGGATGCAATCTATTTCACCTCGTATGTGACTGGTGTATCACACGTCCAGCTGTTCGAGGACGATCGTTCATTTCTTCTTCCCCACTAGATATGCTTTTTCCCCCCCCAAGGGCGGGCATGATTTCCGTCCACTGCGAGAAGGACGATATTGAATCTCTTCATCTTGCTCTTGGTCTGTAGAGTGTCGGTCAGGAGCAGTCAGCCAGCCTAGGCACCTTCAGGTGTGAAACCTGCTTTTCCTTGCACGGAAAGTCTCCGGGCTGATTTTCTGACATTGAAAGTATTCTTTGGGGCTGAAAGAACGCAAGCCACTATTCTCCCTTCTGCAGCTTTCTTCGCAGCTTCTCATGACACGTACGGAGTATTTCAACGTCAGCATCAACATCATCGGATTTTCCAAATTGGGGCCAAAAGCAGAACTTGAACCAAGTTTAGTGGAGCATGGAATACTCTGTACAAGTACACGAATATCTAAAATACAGCTGCAATAGCACAACCGTGCCAACTTGAAGTTTGAAGAATATAAACACTTCCAATATCTCCATTCACTAGTGTCTATTACTCCTTGCAATTCACAAAATCTAAATCTCCTCGACACTCAAACAACCAAATTCATGGATACAAAATGTCTCCGCTCTATCGGCAATGACGCCACAGGCAATTCTGATACGCTTACCTCCTTACCGATGAACCCCATGTTTGCCGCAATCGACCCTATCTTCGGCATCAGAATCTCACCGACAAGGATAAGTTGAGAACGGAATATGGAGACAGAATGGCGACCTCAAAATTCAGGAGCCTAGCATAGCGAGCCAACTACTGTACATAGGTAGTAAATTCCGTCTTATCCTTCTCCCCTCGCCTCTCTAGGGCTGTCCCCTCCAGCCAAGCGGGGAAGAAGCCAAGAGACACTTATCCAGACCAGCGCTGCCTTACTTGGCACGCGCTGGCTCTCACATCCCTGCGTAGTCATCTGATTCCTTTCCCGGTGATGTCTCCGACAGACTAGTAGCACTAGAAAAATATCAAGGGGAGAACTGCGACCGTGACGTCGCTGCCGTAAACAAGCAGGAGTCTTCCCTGCGCGGCTCGGCCATCGGGTAAGTCTGGGGAGAAGTATCATGCAAGCCTACGGTTTCACAGAAGATAAACGGAAGACAGAAAGAGAAGGGGATTTTCGGGGGTTGCATAAGATCGGACTGTCTCTAATTGATTGGAACCCCCTCATTCTCACTATCTTTTTTTTTGATGGCTTTTTGCTATCTCTTGAGGTTAGGGAGTGTTTCCGCAGGTACGAAGTAAGAGTGCCTGGGCTGGAATACTAGAAACAATTGTTGAGGGCCATTCGATTATAGTCAAGGCCCTCACAGTGTTTGCCTTTATTAAATAGAATATGTGGGATTGCAATCATTGGAGCTGTCTCAGCCACCATGGCATTCTACTTAATATGGAAGAGTGATACATAGTATAGAAGATAGTCTATCCCAGCACTGATTGGAACGACCATGACCTTCCTGGATTGCTGCAGGTAGTCAGTACTTTTCTCTCAGGTTCTTTGCCTATAGGAGGTTATGCGAGTCGCGCAGTCGCTTTCAAATGGGGCTTGTGTTGCCATTCGGTTCTGTGAGCTGTCTCAAATTCATGTCTGCTGAACCCTTGTCGGATGTCATTAACGAGTGTTATAATACCTCCTGCTGTAGGCCGGGATGGGATGTTCTGGACCGGAGTAAAGTAGTCCTAGTGAGAGGATTCACGCCACAGAGGAGCATCACTACTGTAGAAAGTAAATTAATTGAAGTCACGCTGTACGGGATAAATTTACACTTTAAACTGACAAGGATGTATTTGATAGACACTCAGCTTCTACTATGTACAATTGTAATTCTATATAACGCCACATTCGCAGCCGATGAAACCCCTCAAATCACTCATGTAGGTATAGACCAATACTTGAATACGCCATGTCGTATCCACAGCGTGGCAAACGGGCTGGAGACTGAATTGGGATAAGAAGTTGTGCAAGCCACGTCCGAAAGAAAATGGACCCGGTTGGTTCCTTTGATACCATATCATTCATCTTGCTAACCAAGAAACCTTGACGCTGTCATGCATCTATTCACAATAAGCATTCATACATGGGGGTGTTAATTGTATGTATCCCGAACCAAAACAGAAAGTGAAAAGAAAATAATTGAAATGAGACATTGGAAAGACATGCACTGGAATCTACCAGCTCGTCAACCCACGCTGACGATCAAACCCAGCCCGCAGTTGAGATTCTGGCTTGAGGACTTTGCCCTGCAAGACTGTATACCGAATAATATTCTCACACTCTTCTGGCCGCACTCGAGCTAACCAGATACCTTGAGAGGCACCTTCTTCTTCATCTTCGGCACGAGTTTCTTCACGCTTGTACCAGTCAAAGTCTCGACGACGGTATACAATTACATTAGCCGAGTACTTGTGCCCGCCAACATGGTTGATGAAATAAATTCCCACGCCGCCGGGTCGATGGTCATCCATGTCGCGATACAGCCCTAATGGTCGCAGATGGCGCTCGAATTCTTTGCGCAACAGGGGTGCTGATTGCCCGCAGCGTGCGTCGCGGGTTCGTTGAGAGCAAAGAAGGATGACAGCGGCATGAGGACAGGGGTGCGATGTAAGAGGGGTTGATGTGATGGATGTGTTTGAGGGGTGTGGTGGCTGCTCCTGTTGCTGTTGCTCTTCGTCAGGAGAGCTCACTTCTTTCTCATCCTCCTTCTTTGGCAAACCGCCAAGTGGTGTCGTTGTGGTCAGTGAACGGTTCACAAAGTGCTCGATGAGATCTGGTGCCAGTTGTGGAGTGACATTTTCCACAATGGTGAAGCTGGGGAGTAGTAGCACATTTGTAGGTTGTTGCCCTGGCTCATGCATGTGATATTCATCGGGAACCGGCATATTCGAAGCGGACAATTTTAATCTCTGCAAATTATTACCCTGGTTAGTTATCGCATTCGAATATGTTTTTGAAAATTGTACGGCTAGCTTACGCCGTTGCTAGGCTCGATTCCCCCTTTCTCGATTGCCTCCATGATACTCCCCTTCTCGTCTGCGACATCGCGCACCCAGTCTGACTTTCCAGTAGCGACGAGAATATGCGTTGACCATCCGTTCACCTTTCCGTAAAGTTCATCTTCAAGGTCCACATCGAATTTTGCGGGGTATTTCACGGTACAGGTTGCGCAGTCGTGAAGACATTCTTCGCCATCGACAGAGGGTTCGGGCTTTTTGAATAGCTTATCCGATGAATTGACGGTCTGGAATCCCTCCGTAGCAAGTGTGTTGTCACCCACAGCGTCGGTGGTAATGTCGGTCTTCGAGGAGGCAGCGGAAACGTTGGATGAACCGAAGAGCGAGGAGGTGGTCCGACGAAAGAGATGCATTGTGACAATCAATGCTGGGAGTAGATACGCGCTGTCCGGTGCACAGTGCTTAAGTACTATCGAGTGGATATCGGGGGAAAACGAACGGGAGATCGTGTTTGAAATTCTATGATGGCGCGAGCGCCGACTGATCTTATCAATCATTGTGCATTCCCGCCAAGCAATCGGAATTGTTGCCGCATGACTAAGCCCCCGCCGAAGCCGATTGGGTTATAGAGGTAACTTTTTCTCTTTATTAATTATTTATATTACATTCAGACTGGATAGACTGTTGTTGTTGTGGGGGAGTATGGGGAAAGTGGATCTATCTACGACCTGCGTGGTTGAATGTATATGGCAGATCCCCCGGGGTTTGGGGCTGAGATAGCCGAATCACACTTCCTCCCGAACTACCAGACTGGCCCGACTGTACACGTCGTAGTGATTGGGTTGATGGTGTGCGTAGTGAGCTCCACCTGGCATGAGCACTGCTCGCCAATGACATACCCGAAGCAGGACTTTGTACTGCTGGAGCAGTATCGTAGCCAGACTGTGTGTCCCACGTAGATGCATGTGATGGGCGCAGGCTATTGCTTCGCGTCGGCGTGAGTGCTCTGTCATAATCAAAATGATCCACGGTATCTGTTTCTCCTTCCTCATCCGAAGGTCCGATAATTGATTCGGTGTCTGCACGGTAGTAGCTTGCGCTATCACGAATTTCCTTAAGGGCCGGCTGTGCAGGGGGAACCATCCCTCGTAGGATTTCTGCAAATAAGTGCATCAATTCACGGAAGTCTGTCTCGTGTAACTGATGCGAAGAAAATCGCGCTCGTTCATAGAGTGCGAGGAATTCCGCACCGATTTCTGGTGGATTGACCACTTCTAATGATGTGAGATGTCCAATATATTGCCGTAGGCCCATAGAAGCCGGCCGCTGCAATACTTCCACCACGCGCATATCAGGTAAAGATTGCCCAGTCGGGTCGAAAGGCACCGCGTCATTAATATAAAGACCATCAGGAGGGGCGAGCGATACAGCCTTCGCCTCAATCAAATTCGGTAATTCTTGGATCACGGTACGATAGGGTAGATCGGGTAGGTCTGGCGAGGCAGGTGACGACCAGCCCGGGTGCTCGACATGACCCCATGGCGGGGTTTTTAGATTGATCAGAAGGTGTTTGTAGTTCTGAAACCCTTCAACTTCCTCTGAGGTATCACGTGGGCGAGCCTGGTATGCGAGAACTGTGCTTCTGGCTAATCCGTCTTTCACCATGTGCCTCACACTCCTGCTCACGTCTTCCTTTTCCACGGGGATCCAAGCCTTCGGGATGCCGGCCAAGGTGCTGCGATTTGTATATATGCGTGTCGCATAAATTAGGACTGCCAGGATAAATGTTATCACATATGCGCCGGCGATGAAGAAGATGTTGGTGAGTCGACTCGTTTCATAACATTGGTAGATAGTGTCTGCTGGAGTAAGGAGAATAAGGCAGAAGAGGATAAGGGCAAAGAAGAAGAGTGCACTCGAGTTGAAAAAACTCTCGAGTGCAGCGGTGGTCATCATGATCCGCGCATCCTGTGCAAAAAGAACAAGACCAAGTGAGAGGGAGGATTGGCAAGCTATCAACCTGGAAAGTTGGACGAAGCCCGCGACTGCCCGCGGATCAATCACGTGCATATACTGCCAAGTTGAACTACAACAGAGTTGGGTACAAACATTGAATGAATAATATTGTGCATAAATGAATACTCTTGGGTAATATTCTTTTTCGAAATTATTGATTCCTACATACACATGAATTGGTTCGTTTACTAAGTTCCAAACAATTCATTCGTTCCGGTACCTGGATATCACATGACCCCTATATATCCCCTAAGTGGCGGTCCTTGGGGTCGCCAAACAATTTCAAAAGTCAAGCCATGGGCGAATACATTCCTCCACGGGAGGAGAATGACCTCTATATCCTAGTTACAGGAGCCAATAGGTATGTGATTCAAGAGTGGCCAGAAAATTCCGACTTTAAAACCCGCCAGATAACGTATCCCGTTGCTAATTCATTCTCCGCAGTGGGCTCGGCTTTTCGATATGCTGTCGCCTTGCAGACGAATTTCTCTCTTCACGCTCTTCCGATGAGACCCTTACTATTATATTCACAACTCGCAGTGCTCGAAAGGCCGAGGACACTCGAAATCAATTAGAGCGACATTTGCAATCCTCCAATCCTTCCCCCTTCGACGCCGCACGCGTGAAATTCGTCTCCGAGAGCGTCGACCTGGGAGACCTCCTTTCCGTGCGAAAACTCTCACGCAGACTCCTACAAACCTTCCCGAAACTCGATGCGATTATTTTGAATGCTGGAATCGGTGGTTGGTCGGGACTTGACTGGCCGAGTGCCATATGGGGCGTCTTGACCGATCTCATTCACCAAACAACCTGGCCCTCCTATAAACTTGCGCCAACAGGTGTATTGGCGGCAAGGCAGACAAAGGAAGCGGAGGAGCCCCAGCTTGGTTCCATCTTCTGTGCCAATGTTTTCGGTCACTATATGCTGGCGCATAATGTGGTGCCTTTGCTGAAACAAGCCAACTCCCCGAATGGCCCTGGTCGAATTGTTTGGGTCTCAAGTATTGAGGCCACCATTAACTTGTTTAATGTAAATGACATCCAAGGTCTTCGCACTGCTGCTCCTTATGAATCCTCCAAGGCCCTTACCGATATCTTGGCCTTGACCTCCGACCTCCCGGGTGCTGCGCCATGGGCAGTGAATAGCTTCCTGCGTTCGGACGCAGAGAACAAGATAACAAATGGCCGAGCTACTTCGAGCAATCCGTCCATCCATGTCTCCCATCCCGGAATTTGTGCTACCTCTATTGTTCCTCTCATTCTTCCACTTGCTTGGGCAATGGTAGCTGCCTTTTACGGCGCGCGCATACTGGGTTCTCCATGGCACACCTTGTCCACTTACATTGGCGCATGCGCTCCTGTTTTCCTTGCGTTATCCCAGCAATCCGAATTGGAGGCCGCTGAGGCGCCTTATCGGCAGGCGGGAGGTGGGAAATTAAAATGGGGATCAGCAGCCTCCCGTTGGGGTGAAGAAAGTGTCGCATCTACTGAGACGGAAGGTTGGGGGCACGGTGGTGTGGTGGGCATGAATGTCGTCGATGCTGATCGAAATCGGCGTCGAAAGCGTGGTGCAACTGAATTGACCGCGGAAAAGAAGGAGAATTTCGAAGAACTTGGGCGCCAGTGCTGGAGGCAAATGGAAGATCTTAGAGTCAAGTGGGAGGGAATCCTCGACCAAGCAGAGCAATCTGCGGAGGCTGACAAGTGACACTAAAAGCTAATGTGCGAGGCGCAACGCCATGCTCTCGTCGCTGAACTGTGATCGTGCCGAGACACTAATATGTAACATCCATAATATGTAAAGCATTTATAATTAGCCCTTTTTGGAAAGTGTATAGATCATTCTAATGCGGTTGTCATCTGATACATTTACGGAAGCCAAAGAAACCTGTAGACAATTCTCTTGAATTCTGCCTCCTAATTATTTATATCAACAGAGCCGTACCATGATTCTATTAACTTTGATGATGTGTTGGTCTTCCCTTCTCACTGGAATACCAGCAAACCCCTGGGAAACTAGGCCGGATAGATCGTGCGATAGGAATGTATAATATGTTTTGGCATTTCGGGTAGAAATAAGTGACTAAAATGTGATAGATGTTGCAATAAAAGGAGCCGACTATCCGCGCAGGTCTTGCCATCTAGGCTTCGAGACATGGTGACATTATCGGGAACGGAAATGAAGAAAAAAAGGTGGCTGACCGCAGAGCGAAGGCAATAGGCTGTCGCGGGCGAAAAGCAGGAAAGCAAGGACCGAAGAGGCTCGAGACAAGAAAAAGAAAGATCACGCAGAAAACGACTCCGGTTCCATGCATCAAGACGGGAGGAAGAAAGGTATCGGGAGGTGAGAGAAAGTTGCGTAGCGACGTGAAAAAGAAGACAGGGGGTAAAATGATTACATGATAATCGCAGGAACTGATTATGAAGATTAGCATGATTTCGAAAACCCATTTAAACCTGCGGGGCATAACATACCATCAATGTTTTGTTTGATGCTCTTGTGGGGCAGGATAGAGCCACCATTCACATACACCTCATCGGCGATGGTGACATCGTCACCCAAAACAGTGACATTCTCGAGACGAGCCCAGCGGCCGACAGAGCTGTTCCATCCCACGATCGTCGACTTGATCCAAGCATGGTCCTTGACCTTGCTGTTCTCCATCACAACACAGCGCTGAAGACGAACACCATCACCGATCACTACATTGGGACCAATGACGACGTTAGGGCCAATACGACAGTTGTTGCCGATCTTAGCAGAGGGATCGACCATAACATTTCCGCCATGGACGTAGGGCTCGGAGTTGGAGGCGAGCTTCTTAGGGTTGCGCTTGGCGAGAGAGCTCAGGTACAAGCAGGTACCTGTGAGGAAATCCTTGGGCTGACCAACATCCATCCAGAAGCTCTCGAGGTCAAAGGAGTGGAGCTGACCGTCCTTGCAGATCGCGGGGAAGGTCTCCTGCTCGATTGAGGTAGGGCGAAGCTCAATGCGGTTTAGGACACTGGGGTTCAGAATGTAGATACCGGCGTTGATACGGTTACCGACGAATTCAACGGGCTTCTCGACGAATCGGTCGATACGAGAGGGGTGATTGGGCTTGTGAACGACGACACCATACTTGGAAGGTTCGTCAACCTTGGTGACGACGATAGTACCCTCATCGCCGTGGGCCTTGTGGAAATCGGCGAGTTCCTTGAAGGGGTAGTCACAGATAACATCGGAGTTCAGGACGAAGAATGGAGAATCGTCCTTGCCCAAGATCTTCTCTGCCAGCTTGAGCGGACCGGCCGTGCCTAGTGGCTCCGACTCAACGGAGAATTCAATGCGAACACCATATTGCTCCTCGTACTTCTTAAGAGCAGCGACCATGACATCGGGACGGTAGTTAACGGCGAGCACAATATCGGTGACACCAGCAGCAGCTAAGCTTTCTACTTGGTGCAAGATCATAGGCCGGTTACCGAACTCGACGAGGGGCTTAGGAAGAGTGAGAGTCTAGGCGGGGTGGAAAGCATCATGTTAGTCTTCCGGCAGCTCGAACGAGATACGGCAATGGCCATTTCAAGAGACCAACGGCAATTTAGAAAGGCCAATGCGAATCAAGAGAGTCAAAGTCAACATACCAGAGGACGAAGACGGGTACCGAACCCTCCGACAAGAATTAAAGCTGGAAGATGGGGGTCAGTGGTGGGCGGGGAGGACGAAAGCATTGTTGCATGGAGGGGTAAGACATACCTTTCATGATGTGTGGGGTAAAAGATGGGAATATAAAAGTGAGATGGTAATAAATGGAAAGATATAATGATAATGGAGGAAAGATTGGAAGGAAAAGCGCAATCAACCTCGATGTTTACGAGGAAATAGCATTATTTAGGGAACACCTGGCCGTTGATGGATTTATTTTTGGGGGGCAGAGAGAGGTGGGGCACGTGAGTGGCCTTGATTGGGGAAAGGCACGTTTGCAGCGAAAAGGGGGTGGTGGAGCCATTGAGTACTCTTTCTTTCATTACAGTACCATCAGCCTACGGTACTCCGTCTGTATATGGATATTTCCGTTTAGAGATATGATGTTCAACTGACTTCTGGTGTGGTATATTGAAATTGCAATTCCTATGGAGTCTGGTTTGTCCTCTGTATTGTCTATCCCAACACATATTCTCCTGTTATTGCGGCGCCGCTGCCTCGGCGTTGGCCCAGTCGCCGCATCTCGACGGGTCACACTGGGTCCAGCCCCCAGCCCATCCCGGGCCCCGATACACCCATTGCCATCCTTGACTGGATCGGGAGCACCGAGTTGATTTCCCCGCGAACCTACTACTGTATGTACAAAAAAGCCTCCGTGTGTAGGTACATCCAAAGGTCAGGCGATGTTGCCCCTGGGCATGTCCAGGGTGGTACCGGATGGTCGTTGGTTTCGATCTCGTAGGAAAAAGGGCTTCTTTCCGTTCCACCATCCTCTTTCCCCCCATCATCTGATTTTAGAAGATGCTAGCTGCGGGCCCCGAAGAAAGGTCTCTGATTTTCTTCGCCCCTTTATTGCGTGTCCGGAGGCAGCCGATGGCCATGTGGTGTTGACATTCCTGGAATGGAACCGCCTACTGGATCCGTTGGACTCGTAAATTCCAACACCCATTTCCGTACACGACGAGCTTTCTGAAGCAGCAGCGGCTGATCGTCGTCCAAGTTATCAAAGTCAAAGTTACTTTCTCGATAGTATCCACCCGCATCCGTCACGTCCACGGGCCGCCGGTGTAGAAGGTCGATTTGGGTCATTCCTCGTAAAGTTTGTCCATATACTTGATTCTGGAAGGAACTTAGCCCTACTGTCCGGAGCAGAACAATGTCTTGCGGTCGAAGTACGCGGAGCGATTGTCTCAGGCGATCGATCTGCTTAGTCTTGGCGGCGGTGCTCCGCTCTGGTGGAAGCCAAATATTGACACCAAATCCCGTCCTTGTTTCATCTCCAACAACCAACTCAATGATGTCGAATTCGGTCTTCCATTGCCGCGTCACCACACGGCGCGGCGGATGAATTGCAATGACACCCGCAATGAGATTCACCGACATAGTTTGTGGGACAATCGATTCAAGATGGGCCGCTGTAGGGAGGTCCTGCAAATCATAGAGTGTACCATTTATTTGAAAAGGTGTCTGCGGCTCAAATGTCTCTGCTCCCCCGGATGAGTTGATAATAGACAGCACGATATCTGAGGATGTCGCACTCCCCTGCGTTGAGGATTCGAGGTCGGAGATAAGAGTCTCGTTTTTTTCATGCATTGCAAATGAATAATTGTAGAATTCCGATAGCACCGAGTCGCCCTGTGTTGCATCATTGCAATTCTTGACTAGTTGATTCGTTGTCAAGAAGTTCGGGTCTTCTGGTCCGAAATAGAAAGTAGAATGAATGTCATCCGATTGAGACCTTGGCAGAGATTGAAGCACTCTCCATTTCACGCGGGACTGATCTAAGTCAGCTAGTACTGGCTGGCTCTGGACAGCAATTTCGATATCATAGAAAGGTGGTATAGGCGTGTTAAGAAGTTCGTCGTTCTCCCAATCCAGGCTGCTGGGTAATGGACTTCCCACAAGAAAAATCATTCTCGGAGCCATATGGATCCTGAGAAACAGTCCAACATAGGCACACTAGTGTAGCTCTGACTGCCTAGGTACCAATCTTGGTCTTTGAAGTCGCTCAATGCTCTGCAGGCCGGAATTTTCGGTCCACGAATACTAGTACTTTCATCGTTGCCCATCAATGTAGAGGATGTGCGAGTATGGTGTCACAGTACGAGACTGACATGCGGGCATGGCAGATTTGAACATTAATGTTTCTGCGTTGTAGTTTCAAACCTACAGAGTTGGACCAGGCTGTAGGGTGTTTGAATGGTGAGCTAAGCTGAAGTCATTCTCGGTCAAAGTTGAACCATGGTCCGCACAGGCACAATGGTAGTAACACTGCTGTTATATATTCCCACCAACCTCAAGAACCCAAATAATCCAGAGATGCATACATGGGATAGGCTCTTTTTTTTCTTTATAAGAATATGAACTATAAATTATTTATATAATCCATCATTCCATTAACAATATAACTTAACCACCACCGTGTACAATGCCTATAGTTACTATGTAATCGTGTACTACCGAAATGCCAGGCTTGGCACTTCCAAACGTTTCCGCCCTATGCCATCAGACCACGTGATCTACGGTCACCCAGACGAGCCAAAGTGGCAACCGACATTCGCCGCAGCAGCGGAGTAAAAGCCATCGTCACCGTTTCCCCCTCGCCTCCGCTCAAGATTTCAATCACTGATGGCCGTTATCTTTTTCTAAACTTAAAGGCCACATATATCTGATACTCCATCTCTGATCACAATACCGTATACCGAATAGCAGATTCTCCCTTCTCATGCGGCCAAGTGCCGCCATTCATCGGACAACTATGGCTTTCCAAGCGTCTATACCCCGGCCGGTGCGAATCATCCTACACTTGTCTTCTGCATCTAAATCCCCCTTTGCTAACATATATCTTCATTCAGAATGTCGCTGCCATGACATCCGATCTCTGGCCCTCCATGTCTAAACTTATGACTGCTTCTCTGAAGCGATCCAGCACAAACCCGGCCTTCGCACGCGCATTTGCAGTCCCGGCCACTCGCTCCCTTTCCTCAGTGCCGTTCTCACGCCTCGGATTATCCAGTACATCATTAAAGCCACATGGCCCGTCGAAGCTACAACAACAGAGATTCTTGTTTGGAGGTTCTTCGCAGAACCTACTGGCACAGAAGGAGAAGACCGCGAACAATAACCCCAACAGCGCCAATGCTCAGAATGCCTTTTACCAGGCTCTCTTACGTGCAAACATGCCCGCGATCATTGTTGAAAGATACCGGACCGCTCAATTCGCAAGCAACTCTACGACAGAAGCTATCTTTGCCCAGGCCCTACAACGTGTCGGTGGTGGGGATGCCATCGGTCTTGGAGGTCAGACTCAAGGTCTTAAGTCGGAGCAGCTTCAAGCCGTTGGACAGGCAGTTGCTGCGCAGAATGGTGGTGGTCAAATCGGAATGGCAACTCGACAAACTGGTACTGGTGCGAAAGAGGCTCCTCTCTACGTTGTAGTAGATGAGTCTTTGAGCAGTGTGGTTTTCCGTTGGGTCAAATTCCTCCTGATCTTTGGTTTCTTCAGCTATCTCTCTCTCGTCGTCGTGACCATCTTGATCGAGACAACCGGTGTTTTAAAGAATATCAGAGGCTCTCAGACCAATGAAGCTCAGCCCCAGCAGCAAACCGTGCGGTTCAGTGACGTCCACGGATGTGACGAGGCAAAGGATGAGCTGCAAGAGCTCGTCGAATTCCTCCTCAACCCTGAACGTTTCTCGTCCCTCGGAGGTAAACTTCCCAAGGGTGTTCTTCTGGTTGGTCCTCCTGGTACTGGTAAAACCCTGCTTGCCCGTGCTGTCGCAGGTGAAGCTGGTGTTCCGTTCTTCTATATGTCTGGGTCTGAATTCGATGAGGTCTACGTGGGTGTTGGTGCCAAACGCGTCCGAGAACTCTTCAACCAAGCTCGTGGAAAGTCCCCCGCCATCATCTTTATCGATGAGTTGGATGCAATCGGTGCAAAGAGAAACGAGCGTGATGCTGCCTACGTTAAGCAAACTCTGAACCAGCTTCTCACCGAACTTGATGGCTTCTCTCAAACCAGCGGTGTCATCATTCTCGGCGCTACCAACTACCCCCAGCTGCTCGACAAGGCTCTGACCCGACCTGGCCGATTTGACCGCAAGGTCAATGTTGGTCTTCCTGATGTACGTGGCCGTATGGATATCCTTCGACACCATATGAAGGATGTCCAGATCGGAACTGATATAGATGTCGCCGTGATTGCCCGTGGTACACCTGGTTTCTCGGGTGCAGACTTAGAGAACCTTGTTAACCAGGCTGCAATCCACGCCAGCCGTGACCGTAAGACCAAGGTCGGCTCGATGGACTTTGATTGGGCTAAGGATAAGATCATGATGGGTGCTGAGGCCAGAAGCCGTATCATCCAGGACAAGGATAAAATGTCGACCGCTTATCACGAGGCTGGTCATGCTCTCGTTTCATACTTCTCTCCCTCATCTACCCCCTTGTACAAGATTACCATTGTTCCCCGTGGAATGGCCCTTGGTTTGACTCACTTCCTGCCGGAAATGGATGCCGTTTCGCGGAATTATGCTGAATTTTTGTCTGATATTGCTGTTGCTATGGGAGGTCGGGCTGCCGAGGAATTGATCTATGGCCCCGAGAATGTGTCGAGTGGTATCTCTGGAGTGAGTTTCCTCTTCTTTCCTTTCCCTTTGAGAGACGTCCAAACAATATTAACACCGTGGACAGGACATCCAACAAGCGACTGAGACAGCTTTCACTTTGATCACTCGTTTTGGTTACTCCAAGAAGCTTGGCAATGTTGACCTGTCTAGTAACTACGATAGTCTCTCCTCCGAGACAAAGCAGGAGATTGAGGGCGAGGTCCGTCGTCTCGTCGAAGAGGCACGCGATAAGGCCACCAAAATCCTGACTGAGAAGCGTAACGAACTCGAGCTCCTGACCAAGGCTCTCATTGAGTACGAGACTCTCACCAAGGAAGAGATGGAGAAGGTACTTCGAGGAGAGAAACTCGACAAGTTGTCATCGTCGCCTAGTGCACCACTCAAATTGCCTGAGACGCTACAAGTACCACCTGGCTTGAATCCATCAACCGGGACTGAGCAGCCGCCCACGGCAACAGAGTAATACTGAGTCCGACTCAGTGTTCATTTTGTCCTCTCTGTTTCCTTTTTGTTTTTTGTTTGACTAGGAACGGGTCGATTTGTCCCTTTTTGTGCATCCCCGGATCGTTCGGGCGTCTCTATTGAAAATACCATCTTCTTCATTTCTTCATTGGCCTCTTCCCTCCCCCCCTCTCTTTTTACTTGGTTCTTCTTTTTCCTAATTTGCTTTCACCGTCTTATTCTGTATTATGTACATACACAACCTGTATGCCTACTATACCTGCAAGCGAATAACTATCATTTGTACCCATGCTCACCTCCTCCACTCCACTCATGCATAAGCTACTACATACGCACCGGTTCATCCACAACCTCAAATTCTTTGGATCCCTATCATATCTCCATGATCTTAACCAGGGTTATTTCGCTGCCTACAATATGCATCCGGGATACTCTCGGATTGACCGTTCAACGGGTCAGTCTCCACACTATATGATGTCATAAGATCTGGCCCGCTGCACCGACGATCCCGTTCACTTGTGCCTGGTTCAACATACTTTGGTTGCAAGGCAGGCGAGAATCACATCATAATCATTGGCATGATGCAGAAGTGTTGTAATTCATCGTATGTGGGGCATTCGACTTTTTGGGCCTCATTTCTTGCCTGAGATGTGAAAAGCAAGAACATGATCACGAACATGAAATGTGGTTCAGGTGGCCAAGCAATCCGCAATGGCTGATGCCTGAAGATCCATACCATGTACTATTGTGTGTAGTGTAGTGTGCTACGAGTATTCGTGATCAATTGAATGCTTTGAATTTTTTTTATGTATATATGTATATAGAAGAAGATTGTTTCATAAGAATCCGGATGGTATATACACAAGATGCATTGTCGACGCTTGGTCGATAAAAGTCAACCGCCAAAAACGCAAAAGACAAGCTGAGGCCAAACGAGCACAGACGGGGGGAAAAGGCGAATGAAAATGAGAAGGGAACAATTGAAAAGCCAGCTCTTCACTCCGAAATCAGAGCTGATAAATTGTAAAACACAACCAACATCATGGTCATGAAAGGGGAAGTGTAGCGAAGTATCCCGGTCGCTCCGCCAGCCGGCGTACCCATTAGGATGGCGGGGCTCTAAAGAGACTCTAAAATATGTATGGTGGAAGGTGAGGCGAGGGTGAGGATATGAAGGTGTATGCCCCGGTGTACACTCGCTGGAATGGAAGGAACTGAAAGTCATGATCGAGGTGTTCAAAATGAGGTTATTGAAGAGGACCTCAAGAGCTGAAGACGTTGTGGAGGGGTTGAGGTGATGAGGGGGTGGATCGTCCTCGAGTGCATGACAGGCCGTCTCGCGGCTTTATTTTGAATGTAAGAAGTGGTTGGTGTGATGGTTTACTGCACGAATTTATTTGCTTTCCCCGACAATTTCTTTGTGGTCGACGTCTGCTTCCTTGTGGTCATCATCATTGTCATCATCAGACTCGTCGGGTCGCTCGTTCATCCAACCGCGAGACATTTCGACGGCCTTGGACCACTTCGTATACATGCGCGAGCTAGCCTTTTTAGAGATATTCGGGGTAAAGGTAGCGCGGTTGGCGCGGTTCATGTGCTTCAGATCCGCGAAGTCTTTCCAAACACCGATGGCGAAAGCAGCAGCGATAGCAGCACCGAGGGCGGTAGTTTCGTGCATGGCGGGACGTTCGACGGGGATTTGAATAATATCGGCTTGGGTCTAGTAGAGAGGAAGGTCAGTAAGCATCGGGATATTCAGCCAGATTGGATGAAATGTAGCTGAGATCTTACCTGCATGCAAATGTCGGAATTACTCATGCCACCATCGACAGCCAACTCTGTCAGTGCCTTTCCACTGTCCATCTCCATGGCATCCAAGATAGCCTTGGTCTGGAAGCAAGCAGCCTCCATGGTTGCACGAGCGATATGTCCACGTTGAGTGTGGTGGGTGATTCCCCCTACAAAAACATTAGCGGATGCCGGAAGAATGCGCAGCCCAGGAAATTCGTTCAAACTTACAAATAGTTCCTTGAGCGTCATCAATCCAGTAAGGTGCGAAAAGACCACTGAACGCTGTGACGAAAATACAACCACCGCTATCCGGGACAGTGGCTGCTAAGTCACTAACCTTGCGCGAATCACGGAAGAAACCCAGATTGTTCATGAGGAAAGAGACACCACTTCCTGCCACAGCCACACTACCTTCTAGGGCATACACAGGTTTGCGATCTCGACCCAGCTGGAATCCCACTGTGCCCAGAAGGCCGTGCTTCGAAATGACGGGCTTTTCGCCGACGTTGTAAAGAAGGAAGCAACCAGTGCCGTAAGTATTCTTGGCGCTTCCGGGAGTGAATGCACAATGACCAACCAGGGCGGAGGCCTGATCACCAAGACAGCTGGCAATACGAGTGCCTTCTAAGGGACCCTCATAGATTTCACCAAAGCCCTCCTTATCGGCAGAAGGAAGAATCTCGGGAAGACGGATTTTTTTGGGATCAATATCGAAGAATTTGAGGAGGGTATCGTCGTATTGGAGGGTTTCCAGGTTCATGAACATAGTTCGCGAGGCGTTGGTCACATCTGTAACATGACGCTTATTCATAGCCCCGCCGTTGAGGTTGTAAATTAGCCAAGAGTCGACGGTACCAAAGGCGGCACGACCATCGTCATAGGCTGACCGGACATCCGGGAGGTTATCCAACATCCAGCGCAAGGTTACCGAAGAGGGGTATGTGGAGAGGGGCAGCCCACACAAGTTGACCAGGTTCTCGGCGCCGGGTTTCTCCTTCAGATCACGAACCAGGTTCATAGTGCGAGTGTCGGTCCAAGTAATAGCATTATGCAAGGGTTCACCTGTTTCCCAGTCCCAGACCACCGCGGTTTCTCGTTGACTGGTGATACCAACTGCCTCAATATCGGATCGAGAATGGCCCAATGCAAGGAATGACTTCATCGTTTCTTCGATACAGATGAAAACCGATTCCACCAGTTCATAAGGATCTTGTTCGTGCCATCTGTAAAGCGAGAACAAACAAAATGAGTTAATTGGCTATTTCTGGTCATATTTGCTATGCAGCGTGGCGTTGTTTGCTTGTCGGTCAAGATGGAAAGAGTGGGGGAGCATAGAGAATAGAGAACAGAGAGAGAGAGAGAGAGAGAGGCAAACCTACCCTGGATGATCGTGAATTTGACGGAATTCGGTCTGATATTTGGCAATGGGCACACCCGTACAATCGAAAATGATAAAGCGAGTACTGGTAGTACCCTGATCAATGGTACCAATGAAACGTTCCTTCAAGTCATCACCGCGTCGATCCTCGTCTTGCAAGAGAGCCCGATCACCATCATCAGTCTCAGTGGGTGCAGTGGTGACCTCAAATTGATGACCGTCAATGTTGTCAATATCAGTTGCTGGCTCGGAGTCACCATCAACGCTAGACTCGTCAAACTCAAAGAATGGGTTGCGCATTGTTCCTTGAGTTTTCGAAAGTGTGGCGGGGAAAGAAGGTGTGAAAAGGCGGAGGTCGTAGCTCAAGAGCAGAGAGGAGAGTAGAGGGGGAGAAAAAAGTAAATGTACTCCGGATGTGTGAAGAGAAGTAGTAAAAAATTACGGAGAAGAGGGGAGAGTGTAATTGCAATCTACGAGAGTGGCGGGGAGGGGGGATGAAGAAGTGCAAGTTGTAAAGAGTCGCGGCCAAGGCAGGGCAAAAAGTGGAGCGTTGACGTACGAGGGGCGGAGGCAAAAAATAGGAAGAAGGAAGAGCTCTCTCTTACAACACACTCCCACTTCTTTCACGCAAAACTAGATTCGATAACCCTCACTCGCGCGCTCTCCAGGTTCGACCGTCCTTTTTATCCAACAAAGTGGATCAGCAATGAGCGTGGAGTGGGGGGAGGTTGCCCAAATCCGGTTCGGAGGGGGGTTTTTTTTCTGATCAGAAGACCTCATCACTCCCCACTTGGCCGTGCATCATTTGGCGCATCATTCCTTTTCTTTTTTTTTTTTTTTTCCATTTTTTTTTCTTGATTTTATTTTATTTTCATGGAATTTTTGCTTTCTTTGTTGAAAAATTAAGAATTATTAAAAGGGTTAGAATATATATATAAAAAAAATATCCAATTATTATTTTTAT
>Ga0102593_1001560_pt1 | contig 21889 bp, 20 predicted proteins | sample AraplaCol_mMS_r2_2_FD_76862 | JGI IMG/M metagenome (GOLD analysis project Ga0102593, IMG submission 76862) | Arabidopsis root microbial communities from North Carolina, USA - plate scrape MF_Col_mMS_r2 (SPADES assembly) (version 2) | ecosystem: Host-associated > Plants > Roots > Endosphere...
CTCATCGCGCATCCCGAGGTCAGCGACCTCGGCGCCGTCAGGGAATTCATCTCGTCAGCACAGCACGGCCCCACAGACGAATTGGTGGAATGATCCGATTGCGGAGTTCGGCTCTCCTATCAGACAGGCCCGGCACTCCCGGTCACTCTCGTCCCGCGGCTGGCTGGCCTACCCATCGCGTAGGCCATCTGTGCCAGACTAATGATTTCGTTGGTCGCCGCAACGCGCCGCCCTCAGCACGTTCTCGGCCTGACGGATTGCCTCGTCGATGCGTTCGACCACTCTGCCATGCACCGGGTTCTTCTCGGCAATCGGTCGGGCAGACCTCAAAACCTGAAGAATGAGCTCCAATCGTTCCCGCATGTCACCCCCATGCGAATGGAAACCGGATTGGAGCGTAGCATTTCGGTTCATTGCAGTGACCCTGTGCTTTCGAGGGTGCCGGCAGGATTATGCGCACCGAATTCGCCATGGGAGTGACATAACGCATCGCTTGGGGCCCTCACCTGCCCGGCCGCACCAGCGACCGGGCAATATCGATGATATCGTCGCGGCCGGCTGTCGGATCTTCCCGGTTCCAGGCGACACCGAGCCCGATCTTGAAATCGACGCCCCTCACCTTCTTCAGCTCAGACCCGCGGTTCGGCAGATCCTGCGTCGCCCTTTGGTTAGACGGCTTAAGCGATATCTCGCTCCCAGTACCAGGCGACATACATCGACTTTCGATCATGCTTGCGGCTCTTGAGGAGGCTGCGCACTGACCGGGCGCCTTCCTTTTCGCAGGCAACCCAAACGAAGGTATTGTGAGCCGAGGCGACAATCGCGGCTTTCGCCTGATCCGCCAAAATATCCTTTGCACCCGGGGGATAATGTCTACGATGCAACCAACGCACCTTGAGAGTGCCCTTGGTCGGCAAGGGCTGCTCCTCGAGGCTATCTTCTACTTCAATGATTGCCTCAATGTCTGTCCCTGGAGCGACTTCGGCGATGATGCGTGCAATCGCCGGCAAAGCGCTTTCGTCGCCGACGAGCAGCATGCGAGACGACATCGGCAAGCTGCCGCTGCCCGGTCCGAGCAGCGCAAGGCGATCGCCGGGCCGGCAATTGCGGGCGAAATCCGCACCGGGTGTCGTTACGTTTGGCTTCGGATGTTGGAAGAAGTCGATCCACAGTTCCCTACGTTCAACATCAACGGCGCGGATCGTGTAAGCGCGCACAAGAAGCTCATCCTCACCATCAGGCCATGCAATGCGGCCATCCGTGCGATAGCGGGGCCAAACTGGCTGCCGTCCCTTCGGCGGCACGATGACGCGGACATGCATGTCGCCACCGACGAAGGGAGTAATGTCAGCACAGCTCACCTTAACCCGCCGCATATGGGGCGTGACATCCTCTACCGCGGTCACCATGACCTCGTGCATATCCGGCAGCCGCGCAGCCGACACGGGCTCCGACCATGCGAGGTCAAACGCCGTCTCGCCGGCGAAGAAGAACAGGTGCTCGGCGATACTGGTGCGAACCATCTGCAAACTGTGTTCCGACGGGCAATTCAGATCAATCAGCAGTCTTTTGTCCTGAAGGTGAATGCTGGCCGTGCCGAATGAGCTTTTCAACACAGCACGGTCGGCGTTTCGCAGTACCTCGGCATGTTCGACGAAGTGTTCACATATCTCATCGAGCATATGGGCCGGGTCGCGCGGATATGCGATGCCCGAAAGCTGGAACTCATGAACCGTGCTCATGCGCGTTGCGCCTCTCTTCTGTGTTTAGCCAGCCGATGCCGCCCGATCGGCAGCATCATCGGCCGGTCGGAGACGGGGTCGGTGATGATCTCGCTTTCGAGCCCGAAAACGTGGCGGACGGTCGCCTGCGTCAAGACCTCTTCCGGCGCGCCGCTGACCTCCACTCGCCCGTCGCGCATGGCGACCAGGTAATCCGCATAGCGCGAGGCGAGATTAAGGTCATGTAGCACCATGATCACGGTTGTGCCGCGTTCCCGATTGAGATCGGTCAGAAGGTCCAGCACTTCGACCTGATGGCTGATGTCGAGGAAGGTCGTAGGCTCGTCCAGTAACAGGATGTCGGTTTGCTGGGCAAGCGCCATGGCGATCCACACACGTTGGCGCTGTCCGCCTGAAAGTTCGTCCACCGACCGTTCAGCGAGGTCGCCTGTCCGGGTCGCGGTCAGCGCGCTTTCCACCGCTTCATCATCGCTCTTCGTCCAGCGCGAGAACAGGCCTTGATGCGGATGCCGGCCGCGGCCGACCAGGTCGGAAACGGTAATGCCTTCGGGGGCGATCGGCGACTGGGGCAGCAGCCCGAGCGTACGCGCCAGTTGACGTGGCGCGGTCCGATGGATCGATTTGCCGTCGAGCAGCACTTGGCCCTCTCGGGGAAACAATAGCCTCGACATAGCACGCAGCAAAGTGGACTTTCCGCAGGCATTCGCGCCGACGATCGCAGTGATGCGACCCGGCGGCACGGCGAGATCGAGGCCATGAAGCACTTCTGTATCGCCATAGCCGGCCGAAATACGGCTGGCGTTGAGGGTATGCGCAGTCATAGCGAGCCTCCAGAGCGGTTGACGCGTATGATCAGGTAAATCAGGTAGGGCGCGCCGAGGGCACCGGTCACGACACCGACGGGATAGCGGTTCGGCAACAGGAATTGGCCGACATAGTCTCCGCCAAGCACAAGGATCGCGCCAATTAGCGCCGATGGGATCAGCAGCGATCCACTGGCGCCAATGATGCGGGCGGCAATCGGACCGGACAGGAAGGCAACAAAGGCTATTGGGCCGGTAACGGCTGTCGCTGAGGCGATCATGCCCACAGCAGCGATGATCACCAGTATTCGGGTTGCCGAAATCCGGACGCCGAGGGCCGCAGCCATGTCATCGCCCATACGCAATGCATCGAGCTCACGCGCCCGGCTGAGCAACAGCGCCGCGAAAACGGATAGCGCCAGCAACAATGGCAAGGCCTGGCCGAACTGGGAACCATTCAGACTGCCGGTCAACCAGCGCATGGCCTCCTGCAGCGTCCAGGAAGGCGCGATTGAAAGAATATAGGCGATGATGCTTTCCAGCATGGCCGAGACGCCAATGCCGACAAGGATCAGGCGCGTTCCCGACACGCCGTTTCGAAACGACAGCGCGTAAACCAAAACCGCGACGCCGAGACCGGTGGTAACCGCCAACACCGACACCGTCGGGCCCTTCATCGCCAGGACGACAATGGCGAAGACGGCGGCGGCACTCGCTCCTGATGTGATGCCGATAATATCGGGGCTCGCCAGTGGATTGCGCAACATTGTCTGGAAGGCGACGCCCCCGAGCCCGAAGCTGAGGCCGGCCAATATGGCAATTATCGCTCTCGGCAACCGCAACTGGCCAACGGTAAAACTGGCACCGGCAACATTGTCACCCATCATGACCCTGATGACATCGGCAATCGGTGTGTAGGATTGCCCAAGCGACAGTGTCAGGACGAAAAGGGCAACGACAATCATGAGAAGCGCTGCGACAACCATGGCATAGCGACGCGAACGACGTCGCCGGGCAGATACGATCAAATCGAGAGTGGAGGCCATGATGGTCATATATCGCGCACCCGTTGGCGCCTGAGGATCCAGATGAAGAACGGTGCTCCGATGAGTGCGGTGACGATGCCCACATCGATTTCGGAGGGCCTCGCGACGATGCGCCCGGCGATATCGGCAAGGGTCAGCAGGCAAGCGCCCCCAACCGCCGAGAACGGCAGAAGCCAACGGTGATCGACACCAATCAGCAGCCGGCACAGATGCGGGACGACCAGTCCGAGAAAGCCGATTGGGCCGCAGACCGCGGTGACGGCACCGCATAACAGGATGGCACCCAGCGAGGCGATGGCTCGCGCCACGGCAACCCTTTCTCCAAGCCCGGCGGCGAGTTCATCGCCAAGCGCCAGCGAATTCAGCTTGCGTGCGGACAGAAGGCTGACCGCAAAACCCACGGCGAGGAACGGCAACACGGGAAGAACGCGTTCAAAGGTTGCGCCGCCGACACCGCCGATCTGCCAGGAGCGGATGCCGCCGGCAATATCGCCGCGCGGCAGTACGACCGCGATCACCATGGCCGAAAAAGCCACCGAAGTCGCAGCCCCCGCAAGTGCGAGCTTCAGTGGTGTTGCCCCGCCACGTCCGAGCGATCCGATGGTGTAGACGAACAGAGCCGCAGATCCCGCGCCCAGGATCGCGGTCCATATGTAGGCATCGGCCGAGTCCATACCGAACCAGGCCACGCCAATCACCACAGCAAGCGAGGCGCCCATGTTGACGCCGAGTATGCCGGGATCGGCAAGCGGATTGCGCGTGACGCCCTGCATGAGCGCGCCGGCGAGACCGAGTGCCGCGCCGGCCAGCGCCGCAAGCAGCGTCCGTGGAATACGCAGCGCCACAGCCGCCTGCCCGATCGTTTGTGTTTCACCGCGCAGGGCCGCGACGATATCCGTCCATGCGACGTCGCGGGCGCCTGTCGTGACCGACAGGACGCAAAGCAGGACAAGCAGCAGGAGGAGGCAAGACAGCCAGAGACCGCGTCCTCGATTGGATCGCGCGATCGCGCCGCTACCATGGCTGTCCGACTTTACAACTGCAATGCTCATTTTGACTTGCTGGCCGACTTCTTGGCGGCCTCGGACAGCAGGGCGACGTAATCCTTCAACACCCAGGATACTGAAAGCGGCGTCGGATTTGCGCCATTGCCGATCGGGTTGTTGCCCAGCATCACGAGCGAGCGATTGGCGACGGCCGGCATCTTTGACAGGAGTGGGCTGGCATCCAGCGCATCGAGGAGTTTCTGTCCACCATAGGTCACGAGAATATCGACATCGTCGAAACTATCGACATGTTCAGCGCTTACCGAGCCAAAGAACTTGCCGGGTTGCGAGGCATTGACGACGCTCGTTGGCGACGTCAGCCCGAGATCGGCAAAATACTTCACCCGCGTATCGTTGGTCGTATAAAAGTTGACGATGCTCAGATCCGTTGCGTTTAGATGGGTGATGAACATCGCCGATTTCCCCTTGAGTTCGGGATGTCCGGCAATCGTTTGCGCGATCTCACCTTCGATCTTTTCGATCAGAGCTTCGCCTTCCGCGGCCATACCCATTCCAGCGCTGTCCAGCCGTATCGTTTCGCGCCAGTCGGTCGAATATGGCGCCTCCGGGTAAGCGACAACAGGTGCGATCTGGCTCAGCGTCTCGTAGTCGGCCTGGCTGATGCCGGAATAGGCGGCAAGGATGACATCTGGCTTCGTGGCCGCAACCGCCTCGAAGTCGATGCCGTCGCCTTCGTCGAACAATACAGGCGTATCGGCATGCAGTTCCTTCAGCCTTGCCGAATTCCAGGGCAGCACGCCATCGCCGTCGTCGTCACCAAAATTGGCCCGAGCCATGCCGACGGGAACGATTCCGAGTGCAAGCGGCACCTCATGGTTTGCCCACTCCACCGTTGCCACACGCTCAGGCTTCTTGGTGATGACGGTTGTTCCGAACGCATGTTTGATCGTGATCGGATAGGTCGCGGCCTCCGCCGCCCACGTCATTGCAGGCGCGAGGCCTGAAAAAACAGTGAACACCGCCCATACTGCAGACCATAACAATCGCGTCATCACACTCGCCCATCCAGTCAATAACTTGACTTTCAGTTTCAGGTTAGTCCTGTCCCGTCAACACAGAGAGTGTCGTTCCAGCCACAGAGGCGCGATTTTTCCGTGGGTTCGTACAAGGCGATAGAAAGTTACAATACTGGATAGCGACACTCAAGTTAAGAGCAGCGCTAGGGCATATCACGCAAGACCGAGGACGCACCACGAGCAGTCTTGCTCACACGGTGTCGTCGGCAGCTTGGGCGATCCTTTCGACGTCAACTTTTGGAACTTTCATCATGGATATCGACACAACGGGCCGCCGCTCGAGCCAAATTTCCCTACGCTGCCGGACTGCTTTTCTTCTCGGCTGCACAGCGGTCGCCGCCTTGGCGCCGACTTTGCTCTGGGGCCAGGAGGCAAATGGTGACGGTTCCGTCACCTCATTGGAACCGATCATTGTCCACGGCGGCATGCAGGGCGTTCTCGATACCGAAAATGATTCAAAGTCGGTTGTCGCGACGGAGACAACCGGCGTCGGCAAAATGCCGACCGACATTTTGACGGCACCCGCCTCCGTCTCGGTCATCACGTCCAAGGAAATCAAGGAACGCGCCGCTGAGACCGTCGAACAGGTCGTGCAGTACAGCGCCGGTGTATCGAGCGATTTCTATGGCTCGGACGATCGTTATGACTATTTCGATATCCGCGGCTTTGTACCCTATACCTACCGCGACGGGCTGGCGATCGGCCGCACCTTCGCCGGCGTTCGCGAAGAACCCTATGCTTTCGAACGCATCGAGGTGCTGAGGGGCACCAGCTCCGCAGGCTTCGGCGTGGCCGAGCCCGGCGGCTCGGTGAACTACGTCACGAAGTTGCCGAAAAGCGAGCGGTTCGGCGAAGTGTACGGCACAGCCGGGTCTTATGCGCACAAAGAAGCTGGTTTCGATTTCGGCGACAACATTACCGAAGACGATACGCTGTCCTACCGCCTGACCGGCAAGTTCCAGAATGCGGACGCGGAATACGACTACTCCAAGGATAACGAGAAATTTCTCATGGGCGGCGTCACCTGGCGCCCGACCGACGCAACCAGCCTTTCCTTGGTCTTCGATCACCTTGACAAGGCAGGCGTTCCCGGCAGCGGCGGCCAACCTTACGGGACCGACTTTGACAGAAGCGAATTCTTTGGCGAGCCGGACTATTATTTCAGCAACACGAACCGCAACTCCTACAGCCTGCTGTTCGATCACGATTTCGGCGGCGGCCTGAGCTTCAGTTCGAATGCCCGCTACAGCAAGTCCGACCTCGACTTCGGCAGCGCCTACCTCTCCAACACCCGAACCGACGGGTCGTTTCTGGCGGATCGTTACTATTTCGGCAGCGACACGGCCAACGAGCAATTCGTGATCGATGCGCATCTGATGTACGAGGCTAGTATCGACAGCGTCGAAAGCCGCACGCTGGCGGGTCTCGACTACAATGATTTCAAGTCGAAGAACTACGGCCTCTATCTGCCCGGCGCCCCGCCAATCAACTGGTTGGACCCGGTCTATTCCGGTGGCCCCAGCTCGACCGAGCCCACTTACGGCACGAGCAACAATCAGAAGACGACAGGGCTCTATCTCCAGCAGGACCTTACCTTCCTCGACAGGGTGACGTTGAGCCTCGGCCTGCGCAACGACTGGCTTGATCTCAGTGAAACAGACCTTTTCACCGATGCGAAAACAGCCGACACGCATAGCGAATTTTCCAAGCGTATCGGTGTGAGCTACAAGATTACCGATGAACTGGCGGCCTTTGCGAGCTACGGTGAATCGGTCGCGCCCCCGGCAATAGGGGCAGACCCTACCACCGGCAAGCAATATGAGGTCGGCGTCAAATACCGGCCGGATGCTTTCCCCGCCCTGTTCACGGCATCGATCTTCGATCTGACCAAAGGCAACATCACAACCTACGATTCCGTCACCTACATCCCACAGACGGTCGACAAGGTCAGGCATCGCGGCCTTGAACTCGAGGCCAAGGCCGAAGTCACCGACAATATCGATCTGATTGCGGCTTACACCTATATCAATTCGCGCATCGACGAGCCGGGCGGCGCGAATGATGGCAATCGCCTCATGCATGTTCCCGAACACATGGGATCGGTCTGGGGAACCTACACGCTGGTAGGCAACGGAGCGCGCGGCGACATGACATTCGGCCTCGGCGCGCGATATGTCGGCTCGTATTTCACGGATCTCGCCAATACCGAGTCGGCGAAATCCGAAAGCGCGGTGCTCGTCGATGCCTCGTTTTCCTATAAGATCCAGGAAAATACGACCCTCCAGCTCAACGCCAGCAATCTCTTCGACGAGAAGCACCGCGTTCATCAGGACAGCGGCGGCATTTTCTACAATCCTGGCAGAACGGTCATGGCGACACTGCGCCAGAGCTGGTGACATCTGGAGCCTGCCGGCAGCCTCTGTCGGCGGGCCTACCTCTTTGAAGGCACGACGGCAACGTCAGGAAAAGTACGAAGCGGGCTGCCCCCGGTACTCCAGACGCAAAAAGTGGGAGCGTTCTTTTTATCGCAGAAAACTCTATTCCGCGTCGTGGAAGCGGCGCCATGCGGCCGGCGTGTCGCCTGCAACCTGCCTGAAAACCCGCGTGAAATGCGCCTGATCGGAAAAGCCGATCTGTGCGGCAATCGCGGAAATCGTCATGTTGGTCTCGGCAAGCAACCCCTTTGCGCGATCGATCCGCTTGGCGAGCTGCCACTGCAGCGGCGTTTTTCCTGTCGTTTGCTTGAAGACATTCGAAAACCAGCTCTCCGACAATCCGACCGCCTGTGCCATTTCGGCGACCGTCAGCCTATCGTCACGGAGTTCATCAACGCGCGACAAGAGCTTGTTCATCTGAGCCTGGGTGAGGCGACCCGCCGCCTGCCCGTCGTTCTGTTCATGAACATGAAGCAAGCTCGCCACAATGCTGCTCACCAGGCTTTCGATGTAGAGGGCATGCTTCGAGGGCTCGGAAAGTTCGTTCACGATCAGGCCGGCCAGCACCTCTATGGCCTCAACGTCGTAAATCTCGACAGGCCGACGAATGGCGGCAAGAGCGGCCGACGAGCCGATCGAGGGCGAGAGAAATCGCAGGAGACGATTTTTGTGAAGGTGCAGGTTCAAATGTGAAAAGCGGTGCGTTGTGGTGCTGCCGGTCCACACAGGAACGCCCGGCGGGACATAGATGGCGCGCGGCATTGGCCGGAACTGCCGGGCAAACTGGCCGTCATGGTTTGAAATTCGGAACTGGTCCGACATGTCGGTGAAGAAGACCATGATATGCGGGTGCCCGGCCAGATAATAACCGCGAGCGCCTGCTTGGCTTTCTGCCTCCCAGAACGCACTGACCAAACCATCACCCCCCCGCCACCGCACCGGAGCAATCGGCCGAATACCTTCGGTGCGCCAGATCATCGACTGCAAGAAATCCAATATTCCGACCCACTCTCGTCATCATTCTACCAGGTGCGATGCAGTGTGGAAGATAACGTTGCCAGCTGACCTTCCGTTTATCGCCGCAGCAGATAAAGATGAGTGCTTTTATCATATTTATAAGGATAAGCAATGTCGGGCTGCAAGCGACACCTCTGAACTCACCTGCCCGGCCGCGCCAGCGACCGGGCAATATCGACAATATCGTCGCGGCCGGCCGTCGGATCTTCCCGGTTCCAAACAACACCAAGCCGATCTTGAAATCGACGCCCCTCACCTGCTTCAGCTCGAAGCCGCGGTTCGGCAGATCCTGCGTCCATTCCGGCACAAAGCCGATGCCCAGTCGGGCCGAGACGGCTCGCTGGAGGGAGAGTTCACGAAGGGATGCGAGAAGACCAGAACGACCGGCAGCCTTCTCTCGCGAGGTAGCGCAAGGGGCGATATCTGGTTCTTCCGCGGCTAAGCGAGTGGAGTTCCCGCAAGAGGCCGGAACGATGTCTCTATTGGAGATCTAGAAACAGGAAGTAGACAAAGTGCGCCTCACACGCGGGTCATCCCAGTCTCCACGCAGTGCGCGTAATCCTGCAACTGCTCGAGCAGCGCAACGGCGTCGGTGATCAATATGAAGCGACCACCGTATTGTGCGAGGTCCTAGTTGCCAAGTATTCGCGAGAGCCTTGTCTCCTGGGATTTCGGCAGTCGGTTTCCCAATGCCTCACGCAACGTCTTTACCAGCGCGGAATGGTCCTGTTGGTTCACCTTTTTGGCGAAGGTTGCCGTCAAGGCATCCGGATAGGCCATGGCAGCGTTGACGATCGCTGATGCTTTGGATTCCCGAGCGTCCCCGGTTTGGCGGCTGCAACCTGGTCTTCGGCGGACTTCAGGAAACTCCGCGCGATAATGAGGCGATTTTTGCCGTGTGCAGGATCGACGGACTTGGAGGGACCGCTTCTGGTCACGCTATGGTTCCGCGTTAGATGATAGTTTCAGGCCGCCGACCCATTATCATAAGTCCCTCGTTTACAAAGGCTTGCCACAACGGATCATCGCTGTCTCGAAGGCGCTCCAGATCAGACGGCGAAAGAGTGTTGAGCGAAGGGGCATAGTTCAGCTTCTCGCCTTGCACAACGAGCAAGTCAACACCCTCATTATGAACGCCGCCGACGTCCTCCTCGCTTGCAATGAAAGCAATGTCCAGATCACTTGTCGCGTGATCCTCGCCTCTGGCGACGCTGCCGTAAATCCAGGCTGAAATCACCCGACCTCCGAGCATCAGTGCACAGGCCCTAATCGAATCGAGAACGGCTTCAAATCGCTTTTCCTCCGCCTCGTATAGGGTCCGAATTATTTCCGAGAAAGGAGATTTATCAGTGAGAGAAAACAGTCGGGCGTGTCCGTCGCCAGCTTCGGATACGATTCCGAGCTGTGTCAATTCTTGCAATGCAGCTGCCACAGGTGGAAGCGTCACATTCGTCCGGCGAATGAGGCCCGCCAGGCTCAGTTGGCCGCCATGGCGTGAAAGCTCCCTGAGAACGCGGATGTTCACCTCTCTTCCCAAGATGGTTGAGAGCGGGAAGCGCAAAGTGCTTTGGTGACGTGGACGGCCCATCACAGATTTTCCCAGTAGCATTATATATGTTTCTATATATTTCATATAGCAATACATAGCAACCATATAGATATCACCTCGCCCCCCCCGTGGGAGTAGCGTCCATACTGTGATTGATATCGCTCACTCTCTGACTGCCGGCTGCACGAATTTTCGGGAGTTCTTGAGACAACAACCAACGAAAGATTAGGGAATCAAGGCATAGATGTCATGAATCCTTCATTTGACATGTGATCTATATCACTCATACTTTGAGCGAAATAGATCACGAAGGACATGCAACCGTGCTCACCGCAGCTCAAGACCGTCAGGCAAGAATCGTTGAACTCCTGAAAGAAGAGCAGTTTCTGGGCATCGGGATGCTCACGGAGCGGTTCGAGGTGTCTGTGGCAACCGTCCGTCGCGACCTCGGGGAATTGGAGGAGGCGGGCCTCCTGCGCCGCACGCATGGTGGCGCAGTCAGCATCAACCAGGTTGCCCTCGACAAGAGCAACGCAGCCCGCTTGATCTGGAAACAGGCCGAGAAGGCGGCGATCGCTGGGGTTGTTGCGGACATGATCGCTGATGGCGACACAGTTCTCCTCGATGCAGGCACGACGGCGCTCGAAGTTGCCAGAAGGCTCGCTGGACGAAGCAGCCTGACGTTCATTTCGAACGGCCTCGATATCATTGCCGAGCTGACACGCTTCGACGGCCAGAACATTTATTCGGTCGGCGGCGAATACACCGAAACGAACCGATCCTTCCGCGGGCCTTTGGCGGAGCAATTCATTCGCCAGTTCAATGTCGACAAGCTCATTCTCAATGCCGCGTCGATCGACGTCGATCGCGGCCTTGTCTGCACCGTGGAACCGGTGAATGCGAGCGTGGCGCGCGCCATGATCGAGGTATCGCGCCGCGTGATCGTCGTTGCGGACCACTCCAAGTTCACGAAATCCAGCATGTCGGTCGTTGCCAAGATCGAAGACCTCGGCGTCGTCGTGACCGATGCGGGCACGACATCCATCATCGACGCGGCTCCCGAGAGGCTGCGCAAGAAGTTCGTCATCGCGAACTGAGCAAAATCCAACATTCCATCAACAGCATCTCGCCAGGAGAAACAGATGCTCAAGACAAGCCGCAGAAAGTTCATGATCGGCGCAAGCGTTGCAGCGCTTGCCTCGACGACAAGTGCCAGGTTTGCCTTCTCAGCGGAGCGCCGCGCGCTGAAGATCGGTGTCAACGGCATTCCCGTGACGCTGGAGCCGATCAATGCCATCAGCAATGTCGGCCCCCGCATTGTCAACCAGCTTTTCGACACCCTGCTCGCGCGTGACTTCTTCGGAAAGGGCGCATCGGGCAACGGCATCGATCTGATACCGTCGCTGGCCGAGAGCTGGGAACGGATCGACGACAAGTCCGTGCGCTTCAAACTGCGCCAGAAGGTCATGTTCCACAATGGCGTCGAAATGACTGCAGACGACGTCGCCTATACGTTCTCCTCCGAACGGCTATGGGGGCCCGAAGCAATCAAGACGATTCCGCTCGGTGGCGCCTATTCGCTCGATTTCGACGAGGCTCTCGTCGAGGATAAATATACGGTCGTCCTGCGCACGAAGACGCCGACCCCATTGACTGAATCCTACGTCGCATCGTGGATGGGGCGCATCGTTCCCAAGGACTATTACAAGTCGCTCGGCACCGTCGCCTTCGGAAACAAACCGATCGGCACCGGTCCCTATAGGTTCGTCGAGTTCGTCGCTAACGATCGTGTCGTCATCGAAGCCAATGACGCCTACTGGGGCGCAAAACCGACAGCGTCGAAAATCACTTACCAGCTCGTCGCCGAACCGGCGACGCGCGTTGCCGGCCTCATCAGCGGCGAATATGACATCGTCACGACGCTGACGCCGGACGACATGGCGATGATCAACGGTTACTCCGACCTCGAGACCCGTGGAAACGTCGTCGAAAACTTCCACATGTTCACCTTCAACATGAACCAGCCGGTCTTCCAGTCGAAGACGCTGCGCCGCGCGCTGGCTCTCGCGGTCAACCGCCCGCTGCTGGTCGAGTCCCTCTGGCAGAAGAAGGCGATTATCCCGCACGGCTTCAACTTCCCGAACTACGGCAGGACGTTCGACCCCGATCGTCGCGCGCTCGCATATGACCTCGAGGAGGCAAAGCGCCTCGTGAAGGAAAGCGGCTATGACGGCTCGCCGATCACGTACCACACGATGGGCAACTATTATGCAAACGCCACGCCCGCATTGATGATGATGATCGAGATGTGGAAGCAGATCGGCGTCACGGTCGTGCCGAAAGTCTACGCTCCAGGTGCAGCTCCGAAGGACCAGGACAGCTACATGCGCAATTGGTCGAACGGTCAGTGGCTGACAGACGCCTGGGCGACGATGGTCTGCGAGTTCGGCCCCAAGGGCCAGGTTCAAAAGCGTTGGGGCTGGAAGGCTCCGGCGGAATTCAACGAGTTGTGCACCAAGGTCTCACAGATGCCCGATGGCAAAGAGCGTTTCGACGCCTTCAATCGCCTGCGCGACATCTTCGAGGAGGAGGCGCCCGCCGTCATCCTCTACCAGCCGTTCGACGTCTACGCTGCCCGCAAGGACGTGCACTGGAACCCGATCAGCTTCGAGATGATGGAATTCCGTAACAATCTCAGCTTCGGCTGACGCCAACGGAGCGAACTTGCGGTGCGCATTCGTGCGCGCCGCACTCTGGAGACAGCCATGTCCAATTTTCTGACCGTTCGCGACCTCGTCATCGAGGTGCCGGCACGGAATATAAAGATCCTCGACGGTATCAGCTTTTCGCTTCAAAGCGGACAGACGCTCGGCCTCGTCGGCGAATCCGGCTGCGGCAAGTCAATGACCTGCTACGCCGTCGCCGGCATGCTGCCGCGCGGCATCGTCCGCACAGGCGGCAGCGTGAGCTTCGAACACAGCGGTCAAACCGGGGCGAAGTCAGAGGCCCCGAAGATCGCGATGATCTTCCAGGATCCGACCAGCAGCCTCAATCCGGTTCACACGATCGGATACTATCTGGAATCGTCACTTTACCGCCATCAGGGCCTGAAAGGGAGCGACGCGCGGTTCGAAGCATTGCGGCTTCTGGAGCGCGTCGGGATCGATCGTGCCAAGAGCCGGCTTCGCGCCTATCCTCATCAATTCTCCGGCGGTATGAACCAGCGTGTCATGATCGCGCATGCGCTTGCCGCCAGGCCCCAGTTGCTGATTGCCGACGAGCCGACGACGGCGCTTGACGTCACGATGCAGGCCCAGATCCTGCATCTGCTGGAAGAACTGAAGGCTGAGACCGGCATGGCCCTGATGATCGTGTCCCATGATCTCGGCGTCATCGCGCGCCTCGCCGATAGGGCTGCCGTCATGTATTGCGGCAGGATCATCGAGACGGCGCCAGTGGCCGACCTGCTTCAGCGACCCGCGCACCCCTACGCGCGCGCCCTGATCGACTGCATGCCGAGCATCGATCCTGACGACCTCGAACCGCCGGCTCCGATCCCTGGATCCGTGCCCCTGCTCGACGACCTTCCGGCGGGATGCCATTTTCATCCGCGTTGTCCGCGGACAAGCGCCGAATGCTTCGTTCGTTTCCCCGCCCCCGCCACTATCGGCCCCGTCCACGAAGCCTCCTGTTACCATCCGGTGGCTGCATGAGCGTGCCTTTCCTTCAAGCCAGCGGGTTGAGCAAGATATTCCGCCACAAGACCGGTTTGTTCGCAAAGCCAACGAACCAGCTTGCGGTCAACGCGATCAACCTCGAGCTCGCGGCGCGCGAACGCATCGGCGTGGTCGGAGAATCGGGAAGCGGCAAGTCCACGCTTGGCCGACTTCTGCTCGGGCTGACGGAACCGACAGAAGGCGGGGTCTGGTTCGAGGGCGTCAATCACAAAGAGCGTCAGGCCCAGGATTGGACAGCGTTCCGAATACGCACCGCGTTGGTACAGCAGAATCCGCTTTCAGCTCTGAACCCACAGATGACCATCGGACAGCAAATCGGCGAGGGTTTGCTTGTCCATCACATCACCGGTCGGGCCGGTGCCCGAGACCGCGTCGCATCCATGCTCGAGCGTGTCGGGCTGTCGAGCGCGATGATGAACCGCTATCCTCACCAGATGTCGGGAGGCCAGCGACAGCGCGTGGTGATCGCCAGAGCGTTGATCCTCGAGCCGAAGCTGGTCATCTTTGACGAGGCCGTCTCCGCGCTCGACGTGTCCGTTCAGGCTCAGGTCGTCGCACTCCTGCGGTCACTCCGGCAGGAGCTCGAGCTCGCCTATGTCTTCATCACCCACGACCTGCGTATCGTCCGCCATCTCGTCGACCGCGTCGCTGTCATGTATCTCGGCCGGATCGTGGAGACCGGCGATATCCGATCCGTCTACGAATGGCCGCGCCACCCCTATACACGTGCGCTGCTCGCCTCCGTCCCCAGCATGGACCCGACGGTTCGCAATATAGAGCCGCCCATCAAGGGGGAACTCGACGGATCGATCTTATCGACGGGCTGCACTTTTCGCACACGCTGCCCATTCGCACTCGATCGATGCGTGACGGAAACGCCCGGGCTCCGGTTCGTGGCCGGCCGACAGACCGCCTGTCACCGCGCCGAGGAATTTCCCCAAGCGATCGCAAAGCAAGGTTCGCTGACCCGGAAGGAGATCGCGCGATGACCGCCTTCATCCTTGCTCGTCTGATCCGGGCGCTCGCGGTGCTCCTGTTCACGGTTACGCTCGTCTTCGTCGTTCTGCGTTTGAGTGGCGACCCCGCGCAGCAGATGCTCTCAGATAATGCAGGTCCCGAAGCGCTCGCCGCCTTCAATGCCAAATGGGGCCTGGACCGGTCGATCCCGGAGCAATACCTCTATTACGTCGCCAACGTCCTGCATGGCGACTTCGGCGTTTCCTTTGCTGACGGGCGTGACGTCTTCACCGTCGTCAGCGAACGTATTCCCAAAACCTTGGTCGTAACGATTTCGGCTTTCATCCTCAGCATCGTGATCGGTGTGCCGGCCGGGATCATTGCTGCGGTGCGGCGCGAGTCCGCTCTCGACAAAGGCGTCATGGCCGCTGCCGTTCTGGGCTACAGCGTTCCGAACTTCCTGCTCGGCCTCGTCTTCATCTTCGTGTTCGCGGTCTGGCTTCGCGTGTTGCCGAGTTCGGGCAGCTCGACCTGGAACCATGCGATCCTGCCGGTCGCAACCTTTGCCCTGTTCAACGCAGCCGCAGTCGCGCGCTTCATGCGCTCCACCCTGATCGACGTGCTTGCTCAGCCCTATATCGCGGCCGCCCGCGCCGACGGCATTCCGCACATCGAGATCGTTCTCCGCCACGCCCTTCCCAACGCCGCAATACCGATGGTCACGACGCTCGGCTTCGTCGCCGGCGGCCTGCTCGGCGGCTCGGCGCTGATAGAGCCGGTCTTCTCCTGGCCCGGTCTTGGCAGCGGCTTCGTCAATGCGACAAACACCGGCGACCTTCCCGTCGTACAGGCGATGATCGTGCTCTTTACGGCCTTCATGGTGGCGATCAACCTGATCGTCGATGTCCTCTATGCGGTCCTTAATCCGAAAATCAGGAAGCATTGACATGACGGCAACGACATCATCCCGTCCGGCGCGCGGCACGCTTTCGGTTCAGTCTGTCCGCATGCCGGGCAGCATCGCCCTTTGCTGCGCATGGATAGCCATCGTGGTCACCATCGGCATCACCGCCCGATGGTGCGCACCTTACGATTACACCCACCAGGACCCGCTCGCGCGGTTCGCCCGGCCGCTTGCCTCCCTCGCCCACCTTCTGGGGACCGATTATCTGGGACGGGACGTCGTCAGCAATCTCATGATCGCAACCCAGACGACATTGATGATTGCGCTCATTGGATCGATTGTCTGCGCCTTCATCGGAACGAGCCTCGGACTGCTTTCTGCCCATTTCGGCGGCTGGATCGACAATGCCGTCATGGGTTTTGCCGATGCGATGGCAGCGGTGCCCTTCATTATCGTGGCGCTCAGCGTCCTGGCATTCTTCGGTTCCAGCCCGCTTCTCTTCGTCTTCCTCGTCGGTTTTGCGAGCTGGGAACGCTATGCGCGATTGACGCGCGGCCTCGTCATCAGCGCCAAGGAAGAGGGCTATGCGGAGGCCGCCCGTATCGTTGGCGTTCCACCCATGCGCATCTACCTGCGCCACATGCTGCCGAACATTGCAGGCCCGCTTATCGTGCAATTCACCGTCAACTTCCCGGAAATCATCCTCTTGGAAAGCGGCTTGAGTTTTCTCGGGCTCGGCATCCAACCGCCGGAGACCAGTCTCGGGCTGATGGTGGCCGACGGCCGCAGCTATCTGGCGATCGCATGGTGGCTCGCAGCCTTCCCCGGCGCCGTCATCGTGCTCACGACCCTGTCGATCAGCCTGCTCGGCGATTACCTGCGCGACCGGCTCGACGCGCGCCTGCTTTAGTTGAAAGGACAAAGACATGAACCCGCTTAGAATGACCGTTGAAAACATGCGCCTCGGCGGCCACCGCGGCCATAGCGCAGGTGCGCCGGAAAATACGCTCGCCGCGTTCCGAAAGGCCTTCGAGTATGCCGGTCCTCTTACGACCTGCGAGACCGATCTCGCCGTGACAAGCGATGGCGAACTCATCCTGATGCACGACCAGACCGTCGACCGGACCACCAACGGCCACGGCATTGTCGACAAGATGACCTATTCGGAGATTTCCAGGCTCGATGCCGGTAGCTGGTTTGATAACGCGTTCGCGGGAGAACGTGTCCCGCTTCTGCGGGATGCCCTCGAGCTCGCCCGTGACCTCGGCATCATCTATCAGCTCGAGCTCAAGATCTATGATCGCAACGAGATCCTTTTTTCGAAACTGCGGGCATTGATCGACGAATTGGCCTGCGCCGATCTCCTGCAGTTTTCCTCGTTCGACTATGTCCAGCTGAAGGCGGTGAAGGAGGCAATCCCCGAAGTGCCGACCGTCGGTCTGATGCACTCCCGCCTGATCGACCCCGCTGCCATCGCAAGGCAGGCCAATCTCGATGCCATGAACATCGAAGTCTACCACTTCCCGAGCGGCGAGGCCCGCCAGCTCCATGACGAGGGTTTCGCCGTGTTCACCTATCTGCCGGCCGGATATCATGAAAAACTGATGCAATATGGCGTCGATGTTGAAGCCCAGATCGTCCAATGGATTCGCGACGGCCAGCTCGACCAGCTTCTCGGCGACAACGTTGCGCAGGTTACCAGGCTTAGGGATGTAGCCCGTGGTTGATATTGATGCCTCTGCCACGTCTGCTCGCGCAGACGCGGTCCTCGTCGAAGACATTGCAAGGCAGGCAGGCGAACTCGCCCTGGCCCATTTCCAGTCTCTCACTAACGTTCCGGTTGAAAGGAAGGGTCACCTCGATCTGGTGACCGCGGCCGACAGGCAGGTCGAGGAATTCCTGGTCGCCAAGCTCCGGCAAGCCTTTCCCGATGACGGGATATTCGGCGAGGAAGGTGGCGAGATCTCCGGCACCTCCGGTCGGATCTGGGTGATCGATCCGATTGATGGCACATTCAACTTCGTCCGGGGCGGTCAGAACTGGGCGATCTCCATTGGCCTGTTCGAGAACCGGCATCCCACATTCGGGGTGATCTATGCCCCGGTCCGCGGGCTGATGCTAGTGGGGGGACAATCCGTCGAGGCAAGGTTGAATGGCACACGCATCAAACCGTTGCCGGCGCTTGACATGTCGGCTGCATCGATCGGTTTCAGTTTCCATCCTTCGATCCCGACATCGGAGCGCCTCGAAGTCGTCCGCTTCCTTTCGGACGAGTTGCAGATCAGCTTTCGTCTCTGCGGTTCGGCTACGCTGTCGCTCGTCGAAGTCGCCATGGGAGAGACCGATGGCTATATCTCGCTTGGGGATTCGACCTGGGATGTGATGGCGGCCCTCCCCATCCTGGAAAGCCTTGGTGTTTCCCATACGATCGACTGGGATCGCACCGAACTTTCGGAAAAATTGCGGTTCGCATGCGGAAACACCGAGCTCGTGACGATGCTTCGACCGCTCTTGTTGAGCGTCACGCGAACCGCATGAGATACGCCGTGGATCCGCAAGCGTCGAGACTATCGAAATTGCGTGCAGACCCCTGGGTTCTTTTCAACAAAGCGCTGGACACTTTCGAGCATGGAATCGCATTGTTGAGATACCTCCGCTTGCTGTTTCCGAATGGGATTGAATTCGCCCTTTGAACCCCCGCTCTTGCGCAGTACGATTGCTGCATATTCCGTTGCAAATGCTGGGCAGACCTTGGTCAGCCGTTGCCAATCCGCTCCCACGCCGGTTCCGGCGACGTCGCTGGTTGAATCCGGACATTTCTTATTGTGGCTTTTCACGATTTTGCAGGTCAGGTTCCCCTGGAAAACGGGGAGCATGCAGTCGCGCTTCTTGCTGGTATAAAGCTCAAAGAGCTTTTTCAATTCGGGGCTGGCTGTATTAACGCCCCAGGACGTCTGAAAGAGCCCAGCTTCCGCGCTGCCGGCCTCAGCGAAGCACTGGCTCACGTCTCGGCCTTCACAATATTTGCCCGAACTTTCCATCATCCCGAGGCTGATGAGCAACGCATAGGCATGCCGGAGAGTATCGTTACCTGGCTTGCCATTATCCATGCCGTTGTCGGCGAAAATCTTACTGTAGTGCGTCAGTCCGTCGGTCTTGCCGTTGGCGGATTGGGGCGCGGCCGACACGACCAAGGCACCGGCGGCGTCCGGTTGGCAGATCGCCCGGGCGAACACCATCGCCATGCCCTTAATGTACGATTCAGGCGCGAGCCCGCGCGCCTTCCAATCATTCGTCGCACAATCCGAACCACCCGCTATCTGTTCGATATCTTTCAACGATTGCGCGACGGCGGCATGCTCAGTGCTGAGCGCAGCAACAGCGATCCCAAACACCAGAATCGCGATATTTCTCAAGCTGTTCGTCACGTGTATCCCCCATGTCAACGACAACCAAACACATAAACAGTGCGGCGAAACGCGATTCGATTGTTCGATACGATCGACAGCATTCGCTTCTCGGGACGATGCGAAAATCGCGTTGGAAGCAAGAAACTTATAACCTCATGCCACAGACGACCTGTCTGCGGCGCTCCCAACGCACACTCGCTTTACCGAGCGTATTTGGACAACCTGATCAAACGATACAAAAACGTTCAGGTAGGCGGCTATACTTCCAAATAGCGGAACCTCACCTTCGATCTGGCACCGCGGACCTGCGAAGGTGAGTGGTTGCCGTTTGTACTGGGCAGTGCCGACCCTCGCGCTTTCGACTATCCCGACGGAATTTGCGATCCGGCCGGCGCCGAGCCTTAGTTCATTCTACAACAAGCGATACAATTAGAGCGTTTAAATCATATATATGCAATTTCGCTCACCCAGGGAAGAGTAATCTTACGTATCAACGCCTACGGCATTGTCAGTCACCGCCAGCCAAATAGCGCTCCGAACGATATTTGAGTGAGTAAAATATCGAAGCGAAGATCAGCAATCGCAATTTCGGAAAGATCAAATCGTTGAGCGAACCCCTTACAGGTCAGCGGCTCCTTACCGTCACCGGCATTTTACTGGTTTTCGTATCTATGCCCGTCAAGGGAAGGCGATAAGGTCGAATTAACTGGGTTGCTCGGCTTAGGGAGCCAGCTCGGCGGTTGCACCTTTTTCGGGCATGGCATCCACAGACGCCCAACGCTGCGGATCGAGCGGCACGTGGAAGGCTGTCTGTTGTGAGACGGCAATCCAAAATTCTCTCCGTCCTTCAATGCTTTTTGGCACTTCGTATCCCATCTGCGTGGCGAGCGCTGGAAGATAGAGGTCGAAGGATGCCTTGACAAAGTCGCCCCAGGTGTCGATCGCGGTCAGCGAAAAACAATAGGTGAGGCGGACAGCGACGGGAAGCACAAGGCAGGCCACGATCAGAACCCAATAAGTCTGTGCGAAGGTTATAGCGGTCAAGTCTTTCGTAACCACCACGTAACAGAGACGGATGTCGGCAAGTACCGAAAAACCGACCAGGATGTAAATCATGTTGACGAGGAAATCGACGTTGGCCCGGCTATTGTCTATCGCCTCTTGAAACTCCTTCGGCATGACTGCTCCGAGTGAAAACCACAGAGACACGGCATCCGCGCCGTACACCGTCGTGGGGTAGTTCTCGAAGGCCCTGATTCGGTTCCCGAACCGGGTCGGCAGAATGTCAGTGTCCGGATCCGGAAAATCCCGGCGGAATTGAACAAATCCAAGGGTCAGCCGGGTCTCGATCTCGGCCTCCGTCTTTGACCATGTGTCGTTATCGCCCTCCATAGCCGTGACAGCCGCTTCCTCGGCGTGAGAGCGGTCGGGGTCACCATCTGTTGCCCTTGCTGCGACGAAAGCGGATTCCTCTTCGTTTGGATCGGACGTTATTGCATCACGCCGCTGCTTCAGCTTGCGCAGCCGTTGATCCTCGCGTTGAAACCGCCGCTGCTCGACGGCAAGCCAACGGGACATCCTGCTGAACGGCCAGGTGTAGCCTTCCTGACGGGCGATGCGGATATCGCCCAGGATTATGCCGTCTCTTGCGAGGTCGCCGATAGCCTTCCACCAATCCTTGATCTTCTGCAGGGCATTGACCCCTCATTCGGGGCGGTCCCACACCAGGCGCCGCCGTCTCGTCTGCGTTTCAGACCAGGAACGGCTACAGGGTAGAATTCCTGACATCGAACCGCGGAACAGACCACTATCTTGATCAGCCCGCAACGATGCCGACGCTCGGAGGCGCCAGCGCCGCTCCGCTTCGCTTCCTCGATTTCTTGATCCGTGATCCTCTCCGGACGATGCTCCTGCACAAGAGCGGTGTCCCGGTGACCGTCCCCGACCCATCGCGCTTTGCTGTCCACAAGCTGATTGTTGCAAGCCGCAGGCACACCGACGGCCAGTCGGCAGTCAAACGGGCTACGGATATCCGCCAAGCGGCACTCCTGTTCGAAGCCCTCCTGCAAACAAGTCGAGCCTCTGACCTTGCTCTTGTTTACAACGAGGCCTGGGAACGTGGCTCGTCATGGCAAAGCGCCATTCGCGCAGGCGCTGCGATGCTGGATGCGCGCGGTAGAGGCAATTTCGCGACCTGTCTCACGAC